>Ga0209517_10006627_pt1 | contig 14215 bp, 18 predicted proteins | sample PeaSoiMetSII2010_FD_187695 | JGI IMG/M metagenome (GOLD analysis project Ga0209517, IMG submission 187695) | Peat soil microbial communities from Weissenstadt, Germany - SII-2010 (SPAdes) (version 2) | ecosystem: Environmental > Terrestrial > Soil > Wetlands > Peat | place: Germany...
GATCGTGCGCCAGCAGGACGGGTTTTTCCGGCACGGCATTCAGCACCTGCGACCGCTGGTGCTCCGCGACATCGCGGCCGCCATCAGCATGCACGAAAGCACCGTGAGCCGCGTCACCAGCAACAAATTCATGTCCACCCCACGCGGCATGTTCGAGCTCAAATATTTCTTCACCTCGTCGATCGCCGCGACCAACGGCAGCGCCGCGCTCTCGGCCGAGACGGTGCGCTTCCGCATCAAGGCGCTCATCGACTCCGAGCGCAACGACGGCGTGCTGTCCGACGATCAGATCGTCGACATCCTGATCAAGGACGGCGTCGATATCGCGCGGCGCACGGTGGCGAAATATCGCGAGGCCATGCGCATTCCGTCCTCGGTGCAGCGGCGGCGCGAGAAGACGCTGCGCATCTGAGTCCAAGACGTTCGCACGCGCGGGAGGGCCTGCTTGACTCGCTGTGGGCTCGCTCCTAAGGTCTGCCGCCTCGGACGACCGGCAAGACGTTGAAGCAAGAATTCTCGCGTGGTTGGAACCGGTTAAGGTCCTTTATGCACATCACTGTGACCGGCAAGCAGATCGACGTGGGCGATGCGTTGCGCCGTCGCACGCAAGCGGCGCTCGAAGACATCGCAGAAAAATATTTCGCCAACGCCCTCGAGGCTCATGTGGTGTTCTCGCGCGAGGCTCATCTCATCCAATGCGACGTGCAGGTTCATGTCGGGCGCGGCATCCTCGTCCGCAGCGAGGCGGACGGCGGCGAAGCCTATGCGGCCTTCGACGCGGCGGCCGAGCGCATCGACAAGCGCCTCAGGCGCTACAAGCGGCGCCTGCGCGATCACCACGCTCATGACAAGGAGCGCGAGCGCGCCGAGCCGCTGGGCCGCACTTACGTTCTCCAGCCCGGCGACGACGAGGTTGTGCCTCCGCCGGAGGACGAGCACCCGCAGTCCATGGTGATCGCGGAGATGGAGACGCCGATCCCGCAGCTCTCGGTGAGGGAGGCGGTGATGCGGCTCGATCTCGCAGACCTGCCCGCGCTGATGTTCCTCAACAGCGCACGCGGCACGCTCAACGTCATCTACCGTCGGCGCGACGGCAATATCGGCTGGATCGACCCCGGCCTGCCGCGCCAGCGCCGGCGCAGCGCATCGTCGTGAATGGCAGTCAAGGCAACGCGCCCATGGACATCGCCGACTTGTTGGGGCCAGGAAGCGTCATCGCCGCGCTCAAGGGAAGCGGCAAGAAGCAGGTATTGCAGGAGCTCTCGCGCCGAGCGGCAACGCTCTTGCGCCTCAATGAGCGAGCGATCTTCGACACGCTCTGGGAGCGCGAGCGGCTCGGCAGCACGGGCATGGGCATGGGCACCGCCATCCCGCACGGCAAGACGACCGGCATCGCCAAGCCGGTCGGCCTGTTCGCGCGCTTGGAAAAGCCGATCGACTTCGAGGCGGTGGACGAGCGTCCGGTCGATCTGATCTTCGTGCTGCTCACCCCCGAGGGCGCCGGAGCCGATCACTTGAAGGCTCTGGCGCGCGTCTCGCGCCTCTTCCGCGACCGCGCCATGTGCGAGAAGCTGCGCGGCACCGACAACGTCGATGCGCTCACCGCGCTCTTGACCGACCGCGCCGCCAGCCACGCCGCGTGAGCGGCGCCTGAGGCGCTCCGGCCGTCGGCGGACGCCAATGGCCGGAGCGGAGCGCGACCGCTACTTCCCTTGCAGCAGGTCCATGAAAGGCGGGAAGGTCAGCAGGAAGCCCACGGCCAGAAACGCGAAGGCCGCCACGTTGATCTTCACCATGGCGACCGTCTTATCCCGCCACGTGCGGTTGAGGACGAACCAGGACACCAGCCAGACAAGGATCCCGATCGTCGTCACGCCCGAGAGCGTGCCCGACGGATTGTAGAAGTTGAGCGCCTTGCCCATGCTGTCCGAGGCATCGCCCCAGAAGGCAAGAATACCGATCGCCCCGCAGCCGATGCCCGCCGCCAGGACGGCGGCGGCGCCGGCCCCGTTCGGGATCTCGTCAGTCGTACGTGACATGCTCATTTCTCGCCCTCCATCAGCACAATCGACGATCCGCCACGCACCGGCGCGTATTTGTTCAGGAACGCGCCGAAGGCCCCGGCGACCCCGGTGGCGACGAACGCCGCTACGACGAAGCCCAACACCGCCGTGCGCATGTAGCGCGGCCGTGTGATCGCCCGCCCGTATTTCATGGTGACGTAGGCCACCATGGTCATGGCGATCGGCGCGAGCCACGCGACGTGCTCTTTCCATTCCATGCCGACATTGTGCCACTCGGACGTCTTGCCGCTCGAGAGCAGCAGGCGCCGCGGATACTCGGTCAGGTCCGTCGTGCCCGCCGGCGGCACCGCGCGGTACCAGGGATAGACGATGTACTCGCCCGAGAACACCGTGAGCCAGGCGAGAGTCACCATCGCGATGAGGTACAGGTTCAGCATGGCCCGGTCCCGCTCGCTCTGCTGAGCTGGAACGCTCCCGGTCGCCAGGTGATAAAGCTCCCCGATAGCGCCGGAGAACGCCAGCATGAACAGGGCCCCAAACCCCATCCCATGCACCACGGTCCACAAATCATGTGTCGTGATTTCCATGAAATCCCCCTTGCACAGAATTCAATAACATTCTGAAGATAACACATAGTTGTGAAGTCCCCGCATTGATCTAGGTCAGCACTATCGAGAGTCGATAGCGGAAGGCGATTCGTCGCCACCCGGCCTTGCCAGCGTCTGTCCCGTCTCTCTTGACCGGTGTGGGTCTTCCGAGAGCGGGACACCGATCGCCTCAGCTGCCCAGGTCATACTCCGCACGGGCGTGACGAGGGAGCGGCACAGCCCTATGCTGCTCTAAGAATTGGGCAAATAGAGCTCATGGAAGATCGATACCTCTACGCCGGACTCATCCGGCTTCACGTCCTGCACCACGCCGTGCAGGAGCCGATCTATGGGCTCGCCATGATCGAGGAGCTGGCGCGGCACGGATACCGGCTGAGCGCCGGTACGCTCTATCCGATTCTCCACGGCCTGGAGGAAAAAGGCTACCTCAGGTCCGTCCAGCGACGCATGGGCAAGACGACTCGCCGCATCTATCGGGCGACCGCGGCCGGGCGGCGCGCGCTGCAATCCGCCAAAGGGAAGGTCGGAGAGCTGTTCGGCGAGTTCTTGGAGGATATGCAGGGGCGCGGACGCCGAAAGGCCAGCGGGAAGCGCCGGGCCCGAGACGGCGGATCCTGAGGTCTGTACATTCTCTGTTCGGTCCACGAACGACCGCGCCAAAACCTGGTTGGAACGATCTTGCAATTCCCGCTCCGGTAATTAAGGTTATATCGCGTTTCGATAGCGTTGTGCGATTAGACCCAAGCGGGATGGTCTGAAAGCAACGATCGTGGCCCACCGAATTGAGCTACGTGAGGCGCCGCGGGGCTCCTTGAAAACCAGACACAAGCCGCGGTGAGTCCCGCGTGAAGCCTGAAGAAGCGCGAGTGCTGGAATCCGCCGCCGCCTGGGCGCAAGCCATGGAAGCCATGGCCCAAGCCGAGGAGCCCTGCGAGGAGGGCAGGATCGTGGAGGAATTCGAGAGGGCCCAGTACGCGCTTCTCAAAGCCGTCCTGATATGGCAGCTACGGTCCCGCTAGACGCCTAAGGTTGGGTGGTGGATTTTCTTTCGACCGCGGCCGAGACCGTGCCCGGACTAAGGGGAACCGGACCAGCCCTCGCCATGACTGATCCAACGACAACCGGCCGCTCACCGTTGATGAACCCCGGCACACCCGGCGCGCCGGCGACGCTGGCGGACGCACCTGCAGCCGTCGCCAATTCCGCATGGGAGGTGTTGCGCGTCTTTCTGCGCCTCGGCCTGACCTCGTTCGGCGGCCCGATCGCACACCTCGGCTATTTCCGCACCGAATTCGTCGAGCGGCGCCGCTGGCTCGACGAAGCGCACTATGCCGATATCGTCGCGCTCTGCCAGTTCCTGCCGGGACCGGCGAGCAGCAAGGTCGGGATCATTCTCGGCCTCCTGCGTGCCGGCATGCCCGGTGCCCTCTGCGCCTGGCTCGGCTTCACGATGCCGTCGGCGATCGCGCTGATCCTCTTTGGCTACGGCGTCGGTCGGCTCGGCGACCTCGGGAGTGCCGGCTGGCTGCATGGGCTCAAGATCGTCGCGGTTGCCGTGGTCGGCCAGGCCGTCTGGGGCATGGCGCGCAACCTCTGCCCCGATCGCGAGCGCGTCACGCTGGCCGCCGGTGCGGCCGTGGTGGCGCTCGCGATGCCGTCGACGGCCGGCCAAGTCGGCGCCATCATCCTCGCCGGCGCGATCGGCTGGCGAATTTTCCCCGGGGACGTTGCCCCCACCGCGCCGCTCCCCATGGAGGTTGGCAAGCCGGTAGCATTCGGCGCCCTCGCCCTGTTCTTCGGATTGCTGATCGGATTGCCGCTTGCAGCGATTGCAACTGGAAATCACACGGTCGAGCTCTTCGACCGATTCTATCGCTCGGGTTCGCTGGTGTTCGGCGGCGGCCATGTCGTGCTGCCCCTGCTTCAGGCCTCGGTGGTGCCGCCCGGCTGGGTCGGCAACGACGCCTTCCTCGCGGGCTATGGCGCGGCGCAGGCAGTGCCCGGGCCACTGTTCACCTTCTCGGCCTATCTCGGCACGGTCATGGGGCCGGCGCCGAACGGCTGGCTCGGCGGACTCATCTGTCTCGTCGCAATCTTCTTGCCATCGTTCTGCCTGGCGATCGGTCCCTTGCCCCTGTGGAATTGGTTTCGGCAACACCCCGCGATGAGATCCGTGCTCAAGGGCGTCAACGCCGCCGTTGTCGGTTTGCTGCTTGCCGCACTCTACAATCCGGTCTGGACCAGCGCGATCCTGTCATCCGCCGACTTCACCATCGGCGTCGTCGCTTTCGTCCTGCTCGTCTTCTGGCGCGCACCGCCGTGGCTTGTTGTGATGCTCGGGGCGCCCGCGGGCTGGGCGGTCGCCCGCATCGCCTGAACGCGCACTATCGCGCTTGCGCAAGCCGGGCCATGACGTGCTCAATCGCCCATGGCCGGATACTCGATCCGACGATCCTTCGGCGGGCTCTCGAGGAATACGTTTCTCCTGGCCCTCTCCAGCTTGTTCGCGGACGTCTCGACGGAGATGCTCTACCCGGTTCTGCCGGTCTTTCTGACGCAGACGCTGAAGGCGAGCGGCAGCATCGTCGGCCTGGTGGACGGCTGCGCACAGGCCGCACAGAACATCGTGCAGGGTTTTTCGGGCACCCTCTCGGATAGGCTGCAAAAGCGCAAATCCATCGCGCTGGCCGGCTTTCTGTTGGCGGCGGTGGCCAAGCCGCTGATGGGACTGTCCACGGGATGGCAAGGCCTGTTCGGAGCACGGCTGCTGGATCGGATCGGCACCGGCACCCGCTCCGCTCCGCGCGATGCGCTCATCGCTTCGTCGGTCGACGAGAGGGACAGAGGCAGGGCGTTCGGGCTGGAGGGTCTCGGCGATAACACGGGCGCGTTCATCGGGCCCTTGCTCGCCCTCTTCCTGCTCTATGCGCTGCAGGTCGACCTGCGCGCCGTGTTCTATCTGGCGGTGATTCCGGGCCTGGCGGCGTTTCTGATGGTCCTGCTCGTCAGAGAGCGGCCGACGGCGGTCGCCGCCAAATCGAAGATCGATGTCGGCCTCCGCCAGCTTCCGAGGGCATACCGGAAATATCTGCTAGCGACCGCGCTCTTCGGCCTCGGAAACTCCAGCGCCTCGTTTTTGATTCTGCGCACGCAGGAGATCGGCGCGTCCTTGGAGACGACCATCCTGATCTACGCGGCGTTCAATCTGGCCGCTGCCCTGATTTCCTACCCAGCGGGCTCGCTCTCGGATCGCTGGGGCCGGAGGAACATCCTGCTCGTGTCATTCGCCGGCTTCTTGGCGGCCTATCTCGGCTTTGCCGTGGCGCGCGATGCCCTGTCGATCGCGCCCCTGTTCGTCCTCTACGGGCTGCACCAGGGGATACTCCGCTCGGTCGGCAAGGCGCTCGCCTCCGATCTCGTGCCGGCGCATCTGCGCGCCAGCGGCGTCGGCTGGTACAGCGCCACCGTGGGCCTGCTGCAACTCGTGGCCAGCGTCGCCGCGGGACTGTTGTGGGATCGTGTCGGCCACGCCGCGGTCTTTTACTGCGGCGCGTTCTTCGCCGCCGTGGGCGGCATCGGTTTGCTCCTGCTGGTTCCGAGGCCCGAGCCGCCGACGCGGTCACGCCCATAGCCCCGGCGCGAAAAGAGCGAGTCCGACCGGACCCGCTCTTTCGTATCTCGCTTTCGTCCGCGCGATCCAGCGCGGCGCGACTCAGTGCACTCTCATCGGCTCCAGGTCGTTCTGCCGAACGGTGGCGTAGGCGATGTCCTCGCTCGGCACCAGCGCGAGCCGTGTGCCGTCGGCGCTGTGGATCGCAAATCCCGGCTCGTCCTTCACCACGACGCGCTTCACATAAGCCATGTCGTTCATGCCCAAGAGGGCGAATTCGCGGGGGCTGATATTTTTCAGCCATTCAATCCGGTTCATGTCTCACCTTTCCGCCGGGATTGCTGCCCCGGCGCCTTTCACTGATAACGTGCTCAGGCCCGTGACTTATCCGTGGCGAGATGGAGCTCCCGCACCGAGGGGCGGGCAGCGCCCCTGATCTCGATCTTCCGGACGCGACTCTCAGGCTGCGGCCGCACGAGATCGATGTGCAAGAGCCCGTTGTCGAGCCAAGCGGTCTGCACCTCGATGCCTTCGGCGAGCACGAAGGCGCGCTGAAATTGCCGCGCCGCGATGCCGCGATGCAGGTAGACGCGCTCGCCCTCCTCCTTCTGCTTGCCGCGCACGATGAGCTGGTTGTCTTCCACGACGAGGCTCAGATCCTCCAGCGAGAAGCCCGCGACCGCCAGGGTCAAACGCAGCGATTGCTCGCCGGTCTGCTCCACGTTGTAGGGCGGATAGCCGTCGGCCTGGGCCTTGGTGACGCGATCGAGCACCCGCTCGAAATGATCGAAGCCCAAGAGCAGAGGGGAATTGAAGACGGTGAGCCGGGACATCGAGCCTCCTCCTCAAGCGGAGCGAGCAGACGGTTCGGGGCCCGATTGGCGCCCCAGGAAAGCGAGACGGGCAACGGCCCCACCTCACCGTTGGTATTTGGGAACGACGCGGGCCGCAATCAAGCCATGCGCCGCCAAGTACCTGAATTCTCTCGCGTCCCGGCTTTGCTGCTGAGGGTGCGGGGCTTGGTTTCCGCGATCGCCCCGACCAGGTGGCGGACCGCTGGCGCCATACGGTCCTCCCGCGTATTCGCAAACCCCAGCACGAAGCCGCGCTCCCGCTGCGCGCCGGCGTAGTAGGTCGAGAGCGGCGCCGCAAAGACCCGTTTCTCCAGCGCGCGCCGGCTCGCCGCCACGTCGTCCGCGGGAACCATGAGCCGCGCCACCAGATGGAGACCCGCCTCGGGCGTGCCGGACGCGCGCAGCAGTCCCGCGGCCTCGCCCTCGAGCGCGTCCAGCAGCGCCCGGCGGCGGCTTGCGTAGAGCACGCGCATCCGCCGGAGATGGGCGGCGAGGCGGCCCTCTTCGATGAACCGCGCGAGGACGCGTTGCGTGAGGCTCGGGGCGTGGCGGTCGGACGCGGCCTTCAGCGCCGCGAAGGCATCCACCGCTCCCGCGGGCACCACGAGGTAGCCGAGCCGTAGACCGGGCGCCAGCACCTTGCTGAACGTGCCGAGATAGAGCACGCGATGACCGCGGTCGAGGGTGTAGAGCGGCGCCAGCGGCCGGCCGCTATAACGGTACTCGCCGTCGTAATCGTCCTCGAGGATCCAGGCATTCGCGCTCTCGGCCCAGTCGAGCAGCGCCAGACGGCGCCGCAGGCTCATGGTGAACCCGAGCGGATAGTGGTGCGAGGGCGTGACCAGCGCCAGGCGCGCCGCGGGCGCGAGACGCGCGCCGGCGGCGACATCGATCCCCTCGGAATCGACCGGCACCGGCACGCGCTCGAGAGCGGCGGCCTGCAGCGCCGCGCGGCCGATGGGATAGCCGGGCTCCTCGATCCAGATCGCGTCGCCGGGTCGTGCGAGGGCGCGCGCCGTCAGGTCGATACCCTGCTGCGAGCCCGCCACCACCAGGATCTGCTCAGCGGCGCAGGCGATGCCGCGGGCGGCGCCCAGATACTGCGCGATCGCCTCGCGCAGCTCCCGCTCGCCCTGGGGATCGCCGTGACCGAGCGCGTCGAGCGGCCGATCGCGATGGAGCCGCGCGGTGATCCGCGCCCAGTCGCTCCACGGAAAATGGTCGAGGGCGGGAATACCGGTCGAGAGCGGCAAGCGCTCGTCGGGCCTCGGTGGCATCGCCAGGGCGGGGACCGACCGCTTGAGCGCGGGCAGGCGGGGCCGCACGCGAGAGCGCCGGAGCGCGGCAGCCGAGGGCCTGACCGGCCGCTCCGGCTGGCTCTCGGCCACAAACAGGCCCGATCCCGGCCGCGAGGCGAGATAGCCCTCGGCCACCAGCCGCTCGTAGGCCTGCACCGCCGTGATACGGGCGACGCCGTGGTCGGCGGCCAGCACCCGCGAGGACGGCACGCGCGTTCCCGCCTTCAAGCGGCCGCCCAGGACCGCCGCGCGGAAATACTCCACAATCTGATCCTGCAGGGACCGCGCGGCGGCGCGGTCGAGCGCCAGGCTGTTCCAGAGCGGTGAGATCGGGCGGGACACCATCGGGACCTCCGCAACTGGACTTATCAGATATCTCAGAGCGGAGCTACTGGCCGGTCCAGTCCGGGGCCATAGTGCGCGGCAGAACCTTTAGGAGCATCCGATGGCCAACGAAGCAGCAGCGCACGACTTCACGCCGACCGAGAAAACCCGGGTCAAGCGCCTGCACGAGCGCGGCCACTACGACCGCGAGACCGTCTACGCGATCCTCGATGCGGGCTTCATCTGCCACGTCGGCTACCTCATCGACGATCAGCCCTATGTGACGCCGACCTCCTATTGGCGCGAAGGCGACCGGGTCTATTGGCACGGCTCCTCGGCGAGCCGGATGCTCCGCACGATCTCGAAGGGCATCAAAGTGTGCCTCACCGTCACCCACGTCGACGGTCTCGTGCTCGCGCGCTCGGGCTTCCACAGCTCGATCAACTATCGCGCTGTGATGGCCTTCGGCAAGGCCGAGGTGATCACCGACGCGCAGCACAAGGAGCAAGCGCTCAAGGCTTTCGTCGAGCAGGTGACGCCGGGCCGCTGGGCGACGCTGAGACCGGTGACGAGCCAGGAGCTCAAAGGCACCACCGTGCTCTCGATGAAGCTCAGCGAGGTCTCGGCCAAGGTCCGCACGGGTCCGCCGAAGGACGACGAGGAGGACTACGCGCTCCCGATCTGGGCGGGCGTGCTGCCGTTGAAGATGACCTCGGGCCCGCCCGAGCCCGACCCGCGGCTTACTGCCGACGTACCGATTCCTGAGCACGCGCGGAGGTTCGCGCTGGAGCGGTAGGGAGCGGGCCGGAGGGCGAGCAGACCGACCTGGGCTTTCGCCGCCGTCGTGATGAAATCATCCCGGCGACGGCGAGCAATTGTTCGCTCGCCGCGACCTCGGCGCTCCAGAGAAAGCTGGCAGGGACCTGGACGCTCGTCTCGAACGTCAACAATTGCGCCTCCGGCAGCACGTTCGACGCCTTCGGCGGCAATACCAAGGGCGTCATGATGCTCGACCACAGCGGCCACATCGTGCTCATGCTGGCCGGCGACGCGCGCCGGAAATTAGCTTCCAACAACCGCGCGGACGGCTCGCCGGACGAGAACAAGGCCGAGGTGCAGGGGAGCAACGCGTTCTACGGCACATATTCGGTCAGCGCGAAGGAGCACGCGATCGCGATCCACATCGAGGCCTGCTCGTTCGCCAACTGGGACGGCACCGATCAAACTCGGCCGTTCTCCCTCAGCGGCGACCGGTTGACCTGGCAAGTTGCCGCCGCCTCGGGCGGTGGATCCGCCGAGCTGGTGTGGAAGCGAGCCAAGTAAGACCGGCGCCACCGTCCGCGCAGGCACCCTGTAGGCGAGCGCCTCGCCGCTCAAGTGCGGCGGGAAGCTCAACTGGTGCGCTGTCGCCGGGGGAGGGCTAGAGTTCACTCGCTGCGCAAGATCAGGGAGGGGGCGCAATGGCCGAGCCGGAGACGTACGATTTCATCGTGGTGGGCGCGGGGTCGGCTGGGTGCGTGCTGGCGGATCGGCTCAGCGCATCCGGGAAACACCGCGTGCTGCTGCTGGAGGCCGGCGGCGAGGATCGGCACTTCTGGATCCACGTCCCCATCGGCTACGGCAAGCTGTTCACGGACGCGCGGGTGAACTGGCTCTATCAGAGCGCACCCGAGCCCGAGCTCAATAACCGCCAGATCATGCAGCCGCGCGGCAAAGTGCTGGGCGGCTCGAGCTCGATCAACGGGCTCCTCTACATTCGCGGCCAGCGGCAGGATTTCGATCACTGGCGCCAGCTCGGCAATGTCGGCTGGAGCTACGAGGACGTGCTGCCCTATTTCAAGAAATCCGAGGCGCAGTGCCGCGGGTCGGACGAGTTCCACGGCGCGGCAGGCCCGCTATCGGTATCCGATCAGGTCGAGCCGCACGAGGTTTGCGAGGCCTTCATCCGCGCCGCGCAAGAAGTCGGCATTCCCCGAAACGACGATTTCAACGGCGCGACGCAAGAGGGCGCCGGCTATTTCCAGACCACCATGCGGAACGGGCGGCGCTGGAGCACGGCGCGCGCTTACCTCAAGCCCGCACGGGCGCGCGCCAATCTCGCGGTGGCGACTGGCGCATTGACCGAGCGCGTGGTTATGGAGGGCGGCGTCGCCGTGGGCGTGGCGTATCGCCAGCACGGTCGTACCATCAGCGCCCGCGCGCGCGGCGAGGTGATCCTTGCGGCCGGCGCCTTCGGCTCGCCGCAAATCCTACAGCTCTCAGGGCTCGGACCCGCGGCACTGCTGCGCCAGCACGGCATTGCGGTGCTGCGCGACATCCCCGGCGTCGGCGTCGATCTGCAGGACCATTTGCAGGCGCGGTTCCTTTATCGCGTCACGCGGCCGATCACGCTCAACGACGTGGTGAACCGCTTCGACCGAAAAATGTGGGCGGGGCTGCGCTACATCCTCTTCCGCAAGGGTCCGCTGGCGGTGAGCGCGGGCTATGCCGGCGGTTTCTTCCGCACGGACCCGCGGCTCGCGAGTCCCGACGTGCAGGCGCATCTTCTGCTGTTCAGCGCCGACAAGCCCGGCGGCTCGCTGCATCCGTGGCCGGGCATGACGGCGTCGATCTGCCAGCTTCGGCCCGAGAGCCGCGGCACGCTCCGCATCAAGAGCGCCGATCCCGCGGAGGCGCCGGAGATCAAACTCAACTACCTCTCGACCGAGGGCGACAAGCGCACCATGGTCGAAGGCCTTCGGCTCCTGCGCCGGATCATGGGCGCGCCCGCTCTCAAGCCCTATGTCGCGGAGGAGAGCGATCCCGGGCCGGGCGTCTCCAGCGACGCCGACCTGCTCGCCTTCGTGCGAGCGCGCGGCACCACGATCTTCCATCCCACCAGCAGCTGCCGCATGGGCGTCGACGAGGCAGCGGTGGTCGACCCCGAGCTGCGCGTGAAAGGAGTCGGGCGCCTGCGCGTGGCGGACGCCTCGGTGATGCCCACGGTGGTCTCCGGCAACACCAACGCCGCCGCGATCATGATCGGCGAGAAGGCTTCCGACCTGATCTTGCGCGACGCGCAAACGAGCCCGGCGCGCGCGACAGCGGCCTAAGACCGTCAACCAATGCAGGGTAACTCCCGGATCTCGGGCTTGACGACACGCGAGCTGGAGATTCTGTCTCTTTTAGCTGCCGGACGAGCCGACAAAGAGATTGCACGCGCGCTCCATCTTCACGAATTCACGGTCCAGCTGCATCTTCGGCACATCCTCCGCAAACTGAACGTGGGCAATCGCGTCGAGGCGGTGAAGGCCACGGCGCGGCTCTTGGCCACCACCCACAGGCAGGGCCAGAGATGAGAGACCCGGATCACGCGGCGGTTCCTATTCGAGCTACCGCCCTAACTCGGCATCGCTCGCGCTACGCCCCCCGCGCGCGGAAACGCATGACGACGAGAAATAGCTCCCGCTTCGCGTGAATCGCGGACCGGCGCGGCTCGCGTAAGGACTACCTTAACCCGCGCTCTGCTAAAATGTCTGCTGCCGCTCACCCGGCGCCGAGTCCCCCCGCGCGCTGGGGTGCAGGAGGCGCCGATATGTCAATGTTTTCTCAAATTGTACCGTTCTTCGCCGAGGCCCTTGATCGGGGCTTCGCCGTCATGACCCGCATAGTGTGAGATCGCCGATGTGGCGCTTGCTGCCCATTTTGATCGGCCTCGGGTTCCTTGAGTTGCTTGTCCCTTGGCCCGACGTCGCGGCTTTGGTGCTGAGTAACGCCAGCCAGGCGGAGCTGCACGACGCCGCGAGCGATGGTTCCGCGGCGGGACGAGCCGAGCACCTCCAGCTCCCGGGCCATGTGTCCAGAGCCACGCCGGCACCGACCCTCGCCCATATCGCCGAGAGCGCAATCTTGAGCGCTCGCGCGCCAGTCGAGCCACGGTGAGGCTTGACTGATCGAGCCTCCCGCGGCAGCGCCAACCACCGTCAATAAGGCTGACCAAGGGCGTGAGCAACAGCCGCGAGCCGGTCGAGCTCGCGGGAAAGACTCAGGCGCAGGCGTTTCAGCTGCTGAACAAGCGCTTCAACGAGAGTCTCGACGAGATGACCTCTTTCGCGAAGAACGGCGCCAAGACGGCGCAGCGCTCGTAAGGCATTTCGTCGACCGCAGGTAATCAGAGGCCGTCCTTGGGACGGCCTCTATGCTATCGAGCGGGTGCCCGCGCAACGACTGACGTTCAGGGCCCGAGGTGGTGCTTCCCGATCGGGACCACCGAACTGGCTTGCAAGCCCTTTTCCCCCTCGCGCTCGTGGACGACGTAGCGAACCTCGTCGCCTTCCGAGAGCGCGTCGAACCCCCCGCCGATTACGGCGTTCTTGTGCATATAGATCTCGTCACCGCCGCTCGACCGGATGAAGCCGTAGCCTTCGTCCGCGAAGAGCCGAGCGATGCGCCCATGGCTCGGCTCCTCGTGGACCTTGGTTTCGCCGCGGCCTTTGCGGGCGTGGTCCTCGAGCTGGCGCCGCACGGCATCGAAGGCATCACGGACCGCGACCAGGATGTCCTCATGGGCGTGGTGCTCGGGCGGATCGCGCTTGACCACGATCTCTCGTCCGGGAACCGTGACATCGACGCGGATATGGTACAGCTTGCCCTTGCGCTGGCGCCGGGCGCTCTGCTCCACGACGACGCGACAACCCGTGATCCTGTCGAAATATTTCTCCAGAGCCTCGGCCCGCTCGCGGATATGCGCCTCCACGGAGGGCGACGTGTCCATCTTTCGAAAAGTGATCTGTAGCGGAAGCTGCATAGGCCTCTCCCTAAGTGCGAGGATAGGCTAAGCGCTTCGACGGTTTGTGCCTTGATCTATGTCAGTAAGGCTGGATGCCGGCCCAGACCCCCCGCCCTTACACCCGAGCCGCCGCCGCGTTCGTCGCCGAGCCCAAGCGGCGGCTCAACCGTCGCCGCGCGGTGAGGGCCGCGGTCTCGCTGGAGTAAGTGCCGACCAGCCGCCAGCCGGGATCACTACCGGTCAACGCCAGAATGGCCCACGGCTTCGCCTCAGGGTCGGCCTCCGACACGCCCTCGCAGCGGATGCTCTCGTCCGCTTGAAGATGTGCTGTCCTGGCCATGTAAAGCATCGCAACGCTCCCGTCGCCTCGCCAAAGCGGCAGTGCCGACCGTAGTGAGTCCGTTGGCGGCCACCGGCCGCATGCATCAACGGCTATCCTCCGATCGAAATTCCGGCGGCTTCGCGCAACCTGATTGCCGCACGCCCCGAGATCAAGACCGTCTGAAAAAAGCCTCGATCTGGCCCTCTTCTGCCCACATCGGCGCGAGAGCCCCATCTCCTAGGAGTGATTGCGCTCACGGCGCTCAGACGCTATCCAGGGGCAGCGGCTGAAGGCGCTCCCCGACGAGGAGCAAGCGCGGGACGGCGGATCTGGTCCCAGAACATCATGGCTGCGTGGAAGAGGCTCAATGCGATACGGGCGATTTCTGCTGTTGCTAGCGACGATGG
>Ga0209517_10006628_pt1 | contig 14214 bp, 17 predicted proteins | sample PeaSoiMetSII2010_FD_187695 | JGI IMG/M metagenome (GOLD analysis project Ga0209517, IMG submission 187695) | Peat soil microbial communities from Weissenstadt, Germany - SII-2010 (SPAdes) (version 2) | ecosystem: Environmental > Terrestrial > Soil > Wetlands > Peat | place: Germany...
CAAAGACCTCGCAGTCGCCAAGGAACTGAGCCACGAAGAGCGTGCCGCTGTGCGCGGTGGTGTTGTTAGAAAAGCCGCTGATCACGGCGGAATAGAGTTTCTAACATTCAGTTTCAAAACGGTATTCATTCAGTAGCACGAGCCGGAGCCTGATCGCGGCTCCCAGGATCGCGCAAGCCCTGCTGGGCCGATCTACGCCCCCCGCGAAAGTGGGACGTTGATGACCAAAGACACTATCGCGCCTGGCACGGTCGAGACAGTATCGCCACTGAGCGCAGCAAAACGCTCGAGCAGAAACCGGACCCTTTAACTTACTTTAGGAGAACTGCCATGGAAACCCTGACTATCAAAGACCTGTCCCTCAACGAAGAAATGGATTCCAACGACATGGGCGCGATTGAGGGCGGCAGCTTGCCGTTACAGATAGAGCAAATCATCCAGGACGTTTCCTGGTATGTACATACAGGGCCGGGAGTTGAAGGAGGCTCACCTTCTTTCATGGAACGGCAGAAAAAGTAGGGGACATGAAGCGTTTAAAAGATTAGGGATTGACAAACCCCGCGTATTCCTGAATACCCGGTCGGACGACACCAGCCTGCAGATCACCGCCGCCCCTCAATCCCTCAAGAGGGTCGATTCTGAGCCTGGACACGTTCCTACCCGGCACCCACGGCTGCATACGGCTGCAATAGGGGCACCCGACCCGCTCCTGGACCCGGAAACTAGGCACTGTGGAGGCAGCGGGCCGCGTCCAGGTCCAGGTCGGCATCGGTGACGGCCCAAGCGACGGCAACGCCCAGGTCGTCACTTGGCACCCTGGCGCGACAGCCCGGAAGCGCCTGGGGCCATTCGGCAAGTCTGTCGGTTCCTGATCGGCCAGCCCTGCCTGACCAGCGCGCCCGCGACCGCAACACGCGCGCGCCGGATTCTCCTAATCGGGCTATCTGCTGCGGTCCGCTGGCGGTCGGCTACCTGCCGGGACTGGTGCCGGGTGCGCCGGGCCGGTCGGAACCTTGGCAGGCGATGGTGATGGTCCTTGCGATTTGCTCATGACGTGTAGCCTCCTTCGCTGGTGACTAGCTCGCGCTGGCGACGGTCCAGCCGTTAGCGACGAGCGCGCGCATGTTGCCGTCGTTCAATCCTGTGGCTTGGCCGCTTGAATTCAAGGTGATCTGACTGCCATCCAAAAGGATCACAACCAGACCGCTGGCTCCGCTGCCAAGGGGATGAGTTATCGTGAGAGACGGAAGATTGAGGGACATTTGGAGCCTCCTTTCAGGATTGGGTGGCTGCGCCGGTCAATGGTGATCGTTACGTGTGGCCCACGACCTTAAAGTTCTGCGTCTCGCAAAGTTCATCGGCTTCGGGCTTCGAAACCGCTACGCGCCATTGCGAATCAAGAATCCGGGCATTACCGGAAGAGGCGAGAATCACCTTCTTCGAGTGGAAACCGTCTGGAGCCTCGACAACAATTTCAACCGGGGCAAATCTCTTGTCCCTGTTCTTCTTGCTGCTGAGGTCGAGCAATTGGCTGCGCGGATCGGCAATGCGCTCGTAGCCATGACGCTCCATAATGGCCGCGCTTTTCTCGGGAACGTGCACGGTGCCATCGGTGCCAATGTGCACGCTGGTTTTTCCATCGTGCAGCATGATCCGGGTCCCAACTGCAGCGCCGAATTCTGGGTGCCTCATTAACACTGGTCTGTCGAGCATAGAGCCTCCTACTAAGTATGTATTCCGGGGATCAAATCTCCCCTACGCGGGTGAACCCCTCGCGCAAGAGATCAACAGTCACGGGATCTCCTACTGGAACCGCAATGCGGCCGCTTTCGTCCAGCGACACCTTGCCGCACCCGACCAGCAGTTGCGTTTCTCGTCCTCGAATCACGCGGTGCTGGAACACCACTTGCGTGAAGTTCTCCACTGCATTCGGCCGGAAGACGTGCGCCTGCCTAAATCTATCAGCAGCAAGTTGCGCCTCTGCGGCCTCGTCCAGAATCGTTTCGTGCATCAAGTCCAGGACCTTGGCGCGTGTCTCGCGTGTTCCCCATTGCCTTGCAAGCTCGTTCTCTTCGGTTGCCGATGATTTCCCCGACAATGCCAGACGTTTTAGCCGATCCATAAGAGCGGCAATCGCGGATTGATTGGAGGCTATATCGGCCTCGATCCTTTCCCGCGCCGCAGTGGCCTTTGCCAATCGAGGCTCGGAGTCCCGTGCGAATATGCGCCCGATCAAGTCGTGCCGCGTATGGCGCGCGGCCTCAAGCTCGTTCGACAGCGATATGCAGCGAGCCTTGATACCAGCGAGTTGGGTCCGCTCACGAAGAGGCTTTGTATTTTCAACCGCGAATTGCTGCTTCGCCGTGTCCAAAAGTAATTGGAGCCTCTTTACCTCTTCGTCCGCTTTCTGCTCGGGCGACTTAGTAGGCTTCTTGGTTGTAGCCTTCACCGGCTTATTCACCGTTGGCCGGGAACGTGTCGATACCGCTGATTGCAACATAGAGCCCCCTAGTGTTCGTGAGATTTTCCATTCAGTGACATGCGATGCGCGGATTCCGCCGAGAGAATCTTTTCGAGTTTCTCAATACGCTGGCGAGCGTTTTCGATCCGCAGCCGAACGTTTGCGATTGATGCCTCTAACTGCTTGCGCTGCTCCGCCTCACGCTTTCGTAAAGCGTTCTCGCCGTCATCATTCGCGCCCGACCATTGCGAATCGGCAGGTTTCTTCCTGATAACAGGCGCGTCATCAGGAAGTGGGTCCGTCCAAAATCGGCGCTTCTTCGTGGGCTTTTTGGCTGCGCGCGCGATTTCCCACAGAATTTTCTCAAGGTGCGGAGCCCAGGTGAATTCGTTAGCCATTGGATTTAGCCTCTATCTGCCCCAGTGGTGCGACGAGGCACCACTGGGGATTCAGAATCCTTATGCAATGCGCCCGTCCCCAGTGGCTTGGACAGATCACCGCGCCGAAGACTCCTAAGCGCACCCTTGGGCCGCTTCGGCTTGGGATGCTTCGGTTGCTGGCGTGTTGCAGGATGTTTGGCCACGATCAAGCCTCATAGGCCGCGTCTGCATCACGCACTGACGGGCGACGGTGTACTTCCTTGGCCGTCAACCAAGCATCGATCCAATCGGCGCGATAGCGGCAATCGCGGGCATCAGAGAGCATGCAAAACCTCGGACCGCAACCCAGTCGCCGATAAGTCGCCAGCGTGCTGGGCCTGACTCCGATGCGCGCTGCGGCCTGACTTGGACTCAACCATTCCACCATTGAGCAATCCTTCCCTCTGACGCTCACTTACTGACGGGCGCGACATTACTACAAAACCCATTTTCTGTCTGTTCAAAGTAACAAAGTGTGACGTGGGCCTGCCGAGGGTGAGATACGGGCAAGACACTACAGAGACCGGACCCGATGCAGTAGTGAGTTAGAGCCTACAGGACAACGTCCACGGCGATTGCCCCCGATGGTACTGAGTAGCCTCCAAGATAATCTCTACGGCGATTTCCCAGCATGAGTGCAACAGATCGAGATTGCGCTGCTGCTCCTGGGTATGCGGCCATGACGCCCATAAATTAGTCGGCCAAAGCGGAGCGGCTCAGTGCCGTGAGATTGCTTAGAGCCTACTAAGCGATGGAGTGGTGCTTTCTGACTTCGCTGCTTTGGCTTCAGTTTCAGGAGTACCGCTTGATACTCTTGATTCGCCTCCACTTAAGAGCCCTGCACTGTGCGCTGTAGCTGCGTTTGGATCGAAGTGCCAATTTCGATTGATGGACGCACTGTGGGGCAGGATCGCTATTGGGCTTTGGAGCCTCTATCTATGCGGCAGTACGACTGCTCGCATATCCGTTGGAGCCTACAAATGGCGATATCGTTCCTGCATCTGAGTGGGCTGCTTAGTGCGTGCTCCCATTCGTCCCCCCGCTACTAGTGCCGCTGGCACTCGTCACGCTTGGTGGACTCATTCCGATGAGGCTCCCGCGCTCGCTGCGCTAGAAGCCTCATCAGGATCGGGGATGGTTTGTTATTCGTTGCTGGCAAAAGTCCTGTCCCTGGTGCTTCCCTGTGCTATGCCTATAGCCCTCTTTCGCCAGTCGGCATAACGCTTTTTTTCTCGACTTTTGTCGGCGTCGGCGGCAGTCGTTTTAATAGGCTCCTTGGAAGTAGCTGGAACCTTTTCCCATTATCGGCCTTAGAATCCAAACTGTATAGAACATTAATGGGAAAGACTTCCAGCTACTTTCAACTTTTCGTCAGAATCACCGTCGCCGTTGTAGGCTCAGGACAAATAGAGTACTGATTGAGGCTACTTCTTGAACGAAGCAACACCTACGTAGCGCACTCCATTCGATGTCTTGGTCTTGTACTGCTTGCCCATCTGGCTGCCCCAAATAGGTCGTGAAAGCGGGAACTCGCCGTTGCGTTCCTTCCATCTGCGATAGTCCATGTACAGGTCGTCCCCTTTCATCCATTGTGATGCGGATCGCCCGTCGTCCTTCACAATCACAAGACATTGGTCTACCCACATTTCGACGGTGCTCTGTGATTTCAGGTATTCGCCTGTTGCAGTACCGACTGCCTTGCATCGCCGCAGTCCTTCCTTGCGCCATCTGAGGTGCCCATCGACGAGCCACTGCAAGATCCCTGCTCCCTCGCACAGCAACTTCTTTGGCATCTTCCTGTCTTCGTTGCCCAGTGCAGCCGTGAACGTCGCGCGGAAAGGCACGATATGCATCCTCTCGCTGATCGCAGGGTTGACGATCCGCAGCCGTGGCTGGTTGTTTCCATAGATCAAGTGCTTGTGTGTTCGCGGGAACTCGAAGTGATCGGTTCTCATGCTCCGGGCCGACAGCATCGTGTCGCCCGTCAGCGAATTCAATTTGGAATCGTCCCAATACTGGCCCGCGCTCACCTCGCTTGATACGGCTAGCCGCACTCCCCGCAGGTTCGCTATCTCTGTCGGGTGCCGGTTGCTATGCCGGTCGGTCATCAAGGTTTGTGTAGGCACTACCTTCGCGTATTCGCCCATCAGCTTCATCACCGTGTCGCCCAGTGTGTTCTTGCCGTTTCTGCCCTCGCCGTACCAGAACATCAGCCAATGGTCATTGACCGCACCGCTCAGGCACGCGCCGAGCGCAGTTTGCAGGTACTCTGCAAGTTCACTGTCGCCGCAAGTTATGTCGTCCAGGAACTTCTCGAAGACCGGGCACGGTATGTCGGCGAGAGACGCGCCCGCGAGCTTGGTGATTAAGTCCCTTGGGTTGTGCGGTCGCATGACTCCCGTGCGCAGATCGACGGTGCCATCCGCTGTATTGAACAGGAAATCATCGGCGTCGAGTTGATCGGACGTTAGAACCAGTGCCGGAGACTTGCTTGCGAGCCGGACTGTAGCCTCTATGATGCGTGCCGATTCAAAGTATCTTGCCCATCGTATGCGTGCCTTGTCGTTGTCGAATGCCTTGCTGGCCCGCACGACTGCGCCGATTTCCGAGCACATCTCCATAGCCGCCGCCGTGACTGCGTTGCGAATGTCTTTCTTCCATCGCGTTCCGTCCCAAACGTGCCACTTGCCCAGATCGGACACATAGCGGAACTGGTTCGCGTAGCGTTGCGCGAATCTTTCCGTTAAACCGCTCTCGCCCGCGAACTTCAAATCATCGTTGGGATTGCCCGGAGACTTGGAGCCTATGTCGCGCATGATGCGCAGCAATTCATCCTCGGACAATGGGGGATCGCAATCCGTCGCGTTGATTGTCTGAATGACAGCGGCAGTAGCCTCCGGTGAAGTTCCTGCGCGTCTCACCAGTCCGCCCATCTTCACCAGCGTGTTATGCCTGTCGCCCTCCTGTATCTTGCTGCTAGTCTCCGGGTGATCATTGCGCTTGCTGGCCTTGCCGCATTCCGGCAGATCGGGGATCTGGTCAAGGAATTTTCCGCGCGTTCGTTCGATCACAAGCTCGGCACCGCCGCGCACCGGCCCGATGTAGAGGGCAAGGTGATCGCTGAAGCTCTCATCCGCGAGGTTGCCGTCCAGAAGGTGATTGAGTTGCCGGACGAATTGCGCGCGATCTTCCGGCCGATAGTCTCTCGACAGTGGCACGTACACATGCAAGCGTGGATGATCCTCGGTGTGCGACGCGGACGGGACAATGATCGCCTCGATTCCTTGCAGCCGTTGCTGCACGTCTTCGAGCGTCAACATGCCGTTGTCCAGATCGCATTCAACGCCACTGACCGCACGCCGGTTCTTGACGGAGCGCAGCGATCCCTTCTCGGTGCGCTGGTCGCCGTAGGTGCCCAACGACGCCAGCGGTCGGTCGTCCTTGTCCCGGTAGACCCGCGTGACCGCTTCGCGCAGGAAGTCGGCAAACTCGCCCCAGGGCACCGGGCAGTCGTCCTTCCAGGCACCGCCCAGGTCATCGAAGACTGTAACTGTCAGGGTGCGGTCCGTCACGGGGGTTTTGGACGCCCTCCCTGCCGCGCCAGAATGCCTGCCAAGGTCCACGCTTGGTGCTAGGAGACGATTTCGCGCTTCGACTGGCCCTTCCGGTGCCTCCGGCACCGTTCGTGGTGCTGGTGGGCCGGTAGTTCAAGGTCGGGCGGCTCATGATCGCCACCCTGGTCGCACCATCGGATTTGACAGTGGAGATGGTTTTATGCTAGAAGACGGCGATTTCTGCATTTCGTTTTCCTTCCCAGAGGAAACACTCAGCCCACCCGGACGGCAATCCGCTGGTGGGCTTTTTCACGCTGCGTACTTTTGTGGGCTACTTTGTGGGGCGTGCTCTTCCAAGGCATCGCTTTCGGCTCTTGCGGTTAGGAAGACACCCGCTCCGCGATCTAGCCCTCGCGCAGCTTGCGCAGATAGGTGACCTCGAATTCGCGTCGATTCGTGAAAGCGTTGCGCATGCATGTCAGCTTCCCGTCACGCACCAGCCGCTCGGCGGTGCTTATGCTGATCCCGAGAAAGTCGCACGCGGCATTGAATGGAATTCGCATCCCTGGCGGATAGCTCCCCAGGCTGATCGAAACGTCGCGGTATTTCGCGCGAAGCTCATCGACGGTTGGCGGCGGTGACTTCTTCCTGGTCGTGCTCTTCGCCAGTGGGGGTGCAACCTTGTTCAAGGTCGGTCTTGCTAGGCGTATGGCTGGCATGGCGGTGCTCCTGGGTCGCCGTCTCCGGCTCCGTAACCCGTTGATTTAGATAGCGTTCCTGCGCCCAGGCTGGTAGCGAGCGGCGCGGACCGTCACTGACAAGGCCAAGTTTACCATCCATGTCAAACTCAGCGTAGAGGTAGTCCCTGCCTATCAACTTAAGTAGAGCCTATAAGTTAATACTATTCCTACGCTTATAGAGGCTACAAATGGACTTAGAGCCTCTTAGTACGATCCCCAGGCGCACCATTGGCATGCGATTCGTCGCGGCAGTACCATCGCAGCACCCGCACGACGATGGCCTGGGAGGCGACGCATGGTGAAGGACTACAAACGGTTTTGGGGGTCGCTGTATCGTGGCGACATAGGCAGAATGGATCCAATGGCCATGAACGAGGGAGACAAGGTGAAAATTAGTGCGCGACCGTTGTTTGACCATCGATAGGAGCAACCGAATGAACAGTGCTGATGCAGCCCGGAGGGACCTCGGCGAAGCATATTCTGAAACCGTAAAGGACATATCGAGAAATTGCGGTCGTGACATCGGCGAAGCTTTTGGCAATGCTGCCATCGTTCAATATCTCTGCGCTGACGCCGCCGTGCAAATTCGAGATGTAGCAAAAGCTGTTCGTGGAAGAAACTTTAGCGATGAAGAGCTTTCGAAATTGTGTGACAGCGCCGTGGCTCGGTTTAATGAAGAAGCGCGAAAGGTCAGCGCCACAATTTTTGATCGCTCTATAAAGAAGACGCTGAATCCTTTTGCCGAAAAATATTCGCTGAGCAATTTTTCGGAACCGATGGCCTTATTGTTAGCCCTTCGCGCGTCGTCCGTCTTGAGGGCGCGAGGGGAGTAGCGCCGCTCAATCGCCTACAAATTGATTTCGACCTTTCTTGAGTTGTGGCAGAAAGAGGCAGACCCGTGACGACCGGATTTATAGCACTCCAAAAATAATGAGGAGGCAGTCTGTACCAAAGGCACACCACTACGTGCCGCAATCGTATTTGCGTCGCTTTACTGACGCGGACGGCTTCCTCCATGTACTCGACAAGTTGCGCAATCACACTCGCCGTCAAAGACCAAACAACGTAATGAAAATCGATGGTTACTACCGGCAATCGTGGGCTCCTTCAAACATCGACCCGAATATTCTTGAAAATCGCCTTGGATGCGGAATCGAAAGCGACGTCGCACCAGTGATTGATCGTCTGATTCAGGCTCCCGAAACCTTAACCGGAGACGAGGCCGCGACGTTGTCTGCGTATTTGGAGTTACAACGCATCCGTGTACCAAGACAGGCCGCGTGGGCTATGAACCTAATGCGGAGAGATATTCTTGAGCAAATTGGCCCCGAATTGCGGAAGAAGCTCAAGGACAACCGTCTTCAACTGATAATGAAAGACGCGGCTCGGTTCGATTTCATGCGGTCAGCGCTCGGCACCCTCCACCCTTGGTTTGGTCGCATGGAATGGGAGGTTGTTGAAGCGGTACAAGGATCTGCCTTTATCACCACCGACAGCCCAGTTTCCTTCTTGAACCAAAAATTTGTGCCCCCGGACGAAGCAGGGATTGGTCTTGCTGGAACACTCGTTTTTTTCCCGCTCAGTTCGAGGAAGCTACTCCTAATGCGGCACCCGGAAGGTCGCTCGGTTTCGCCGCTCGACGTTCTTCCCACGCCCGATGCTGAAAGTGAAAGCGCCAGAGTTCCACTGACCTTTGGTGGAATATGGGACGCGGAATTCGTAAGCAAGACGAATTGGTACCTTGCCGGGCTTTCGCATCACTTATGCGTCGCCGGTAGCGACGTCACACTTGAACAAGCGGTGTTTCCATAACACCGACCCACATCGCTGCGGGCCGTCCGTGATCGGTCCAGGTAAAGGCTATGCGTGCACTGCCTTCCTCAACGGCACCACGTTGCCCTTCGCTGGCTTCGCGGTCTTCGTAGGCAATATGAACTTCGCCCAGTCCGCTAGCAGCTTGCGCCGCGCCTCCACATACTGCGCACGGTTGTAGGCTGCTTCAACCTTTGATTCCCGGCCGTGGGCGAGCGTGATTTCGATCACGTCGCGCGGGTAGTGCTGTTCGTTCGCCCACGTGCTAAAGCTTGCACGCAGTCCGTGCGTCGTGGTCCGCTGCGCATATCCCAATCGCTTGAGCGTCGCCAACATCGCCATGTTGCTCATCGCCTGCCGGTTGTCGGCCAGTGAAGGAAAGACGTACTGCTTGCCGCCGAAAGCCTTTGCAGCCTCCAATATCTCGACGGCGCGATCCGACAGGAAGACGCGGTGCGCTTCACCGACTTTCATGCGCGAGCCGGGGATGGTCCAGATTTTCTTCGCCAGATCCACTTCGTCCCAAACCATGTCCGTTACTTCTGACGTGCGGCTGGCGCACAGGATCAGGAATTCCAATGCCATCGCAGCGGTGCCCTTCGCAGCGCGCAGGCTACGAATCAGGTCTGGTACTTCAACGAAGGGGAGCGCATTGTGATGCTTCGTGGCTTTCGCACGGTCGCGTGCGGACTCCTTCAATTCGGACTTAATATCGCTGATCGGATTTCCCGGCACGAGTCCGCGCACCTTCGCGTTGGCGAACACGAGACCCAATCTTTGGGTAATCCTGCGACCTGTCTCGGGAACTCTCGTGCGAAGTTCCAGCAGCGCATCGAGCAAGTCCCGCGTTCCGTCGAGCGTGCATAGTTCCGCGATGGGCTGATCCAAGAGCTTCTTGGGGACGTGATTTTCAATGGACGATAACCATTGCAGCCCGTGCTTGGTCGAACGCATAGGCTCTATCTTGATCGCGTGGTAGTCCCGCACGGCTTGCCGAAGGGTAAGGAGCTTGCGCTTGTGCTCTGCCGCTGTCTTCGCCGCTTCAAGCTCTTCTTCGTCGCGCGCGTCTATCGGGTCTTTGCCCTCCCCGATCCATCGGTGATATTTCGCGGCCTTGCTGCGTGCAGCCTCTAGCGAGACTGCTCGCAGCGGCCCGATGCCCAGGTCGCGGCGCAGCGGAATCGGCTTGCCCTTCACCACGATCAACTTGCCGTCCCGATCTGGCTTGGTTCGATCTGGCGACAGGATCAATTCGCCGTCCTGGTCGCGCTTGAAGTACACCGGCGAGCTATACCTAAAAATCCAGCTTCGATGCAATACGCGCCCGGGTCCGCGCGTGACGCGAAGGAATAGATTTTCGCCGTCGCTGTGGTTCCCCGGTCCAAGGGCATCGAGGACTTTGGCCTTTGCCTTCAGGAAGTGCTCGCCCGATTCCCGCACCTTCCTTTGCTTCATCACTACCCTTGCCATGTCACCCCCAAAATTTTGCGGGGAACAGCCGGGGCACTACTAGAGGCTACGGATTAGAGCCTCTAGATATTTCTGTGCCCCTCTTTCTTCCCCACAAGAACGTGAATAGGAGTGACGTTAGCAGACCCTGCGTGACGGGGCAAATCGGCGACTAATCATTGATTTATAATGGTTTTTGCAGTACGTGACGGGGAGAGAAAGTCACTTTTGGCGGAGAGGGTGGGATTCGAACCCACGGATGGGTTGCCCCATCGCCTGATTTCGAGTCAGGTACATTCGACCACTCTGCCACCTCTCCCGGTGAGGAACGTCGAAGGCGCGCAGTCTATCAAACCGCGGGCGGCGGAAGCCTCGCGGTTCGATACCGAGGAGATCTCTTGAAAAACCGCATTGGCGATTCGACGAACGTCATTTCACGCCAAGCTCTTTCAACGCCTCCTTGGAATCGTCGTCCCCTTTCTCGGCAGCCATGCGAAACCAGCGGATCGCCTCGGCGCGGTCTGGCGCCACACCCAAACCTTTAAAGTACATGAATCCGATATTTCTCTGCGCGACTTCGTTTCCCTGATCGGCTGCCTTGCGCAACCAGTTCATCCCCTCCTTGTAATCTTTCGACACACCCATCCCCATTACGTAGAACATGCCGAGGTTGTCCTGACCCTCACTGTTCCCCTGCGCGGCGGCTAGGCCGAACCAGCGCGATGCCTCGCGATAGTCCTTGGGAACGCCCTGGCCTTCGGCGTAAAGATTCCCGATCCCAACCTGCGCCGGGGCATTGCCCTGCGCGGCGGCCGCACGGTACGAGCGCATGGCCTCGGCGTAGTTTTGTTTTAGTAGAAAGTCCTGCCCCTTGCGATAGTCCGCGTCGCCCAAGGGGACTGCTGCGGGCGCAGATGTCGTTGGCGCCGAGGGTTTCCCGGCTGGCTGCGCTGCCACGAGACTTGCAGCCGCCATGAGGGCGACCGCCGTCATGCTCAAAGCCAGCGCCAATGTGAGACGCCGACGCGCACTTCGTTCCATGGCCTCTCCTCCTCGTCGCCGCGTGCCGGCGAATTCATTTACTTGGGTTCGCTGGGAGCAGCCGCCGATGGAGCCGAACGCCGCACGACGATGGTTCCGGCGACCTTGTCGCCGATGCGCTGGCGCTTTTGGCTAACACAAATGGCGATGAAGCCAACGAGGTACAGCACCAGCCCGTCAATGGGTCGCAGCACATTGCGAACGATCGACGCCCTCCAGCTGATCGGCCCGCCGTCACTCTCCCTGACTACACGAATATTGGTGGCCAGCTTGCCGAGGGTCGCTCCCCATATTGCTTCCGGGACAATGAAGTAGGCAAGGCAAAGGCCCTCGCCCATGATCAATGGAGCATCGCGCAGATAAAATCCCCCTCCCGGAATAGTGCTCCCGGAATACCCAGCGAGCACGTACAGCAGGACATAGCACGCGACCAGATCGATCAGCGCCTCGACGCCCCGCAACGCGATTCCTGCTGTCACCATGATGTAGGGCCCTGCAAGTCTTCGGCCCGGGCCGAGCCGCCGAGTTGGCCGCTCCTTGCCAGCTTGCTGGCGATGATCGGTTCCATGTCGCAACTGGCTATGGCGTGACCGAGCTTAAGCAGCCATGGCGCACTGGTCAACGATATTCGCTGGTTCGGCGAGCAGGCCGTGGACGCAATGCGAGCCGCCTATTGGATTTCGATCAATTCCCGCTCTGCTCCCGCTCTATCTGGGCAAGCCCGGCATCGCGGACGTGCAACAGGATTCCACTCTTGGGAGATTCGATGAGGTGATTCGTCGAAGAGAGCGGCCGCGCCGGGGCTTGCCGGCAGGCAGCGACCGGGGGATGCTTCCTCGGCGAAGTGGAACCTGCAACCCGACCTAGGTCCCCAAGAAGCGAGCTCACCTTTTGCTTTGCAAATCTTTGCAAGCAACTTTCTACTGTCCGCTTAACAAATACTCTTTTTATTCAGTTAGTTGCAATACCTGCCGTCATGACGCAGTGTCTTTCGAGTCAGGTACATTCGACCACTCTGCCACCTCTCCGGTTTGGAATAGCCAACTTTCATGTTTATCAAACCGCGGGAGGAACCGAACGCTCGACGCCGCCTCGGCGAAGGGCCGGATTCCGTGCAGCCTCGATTGCCGCTCGACGCGAGTGATCGACTGTATTGGAGCGAATATGGCCGCCGCGGGAAATCGCGCTTTCGACTCGGCAAGGCCCAGGTAGTGAAAGGCATCCGACGCCGCCAATGCCCGCACGGAGGCATATTGGGGCAGGTCTTAGAACACGCCGCTAGCGACATGACGGGCTGACGATGACGAGGCCGCCCTCGACACCGACCGCAAGCGCGTTGGCCGTTCCAGGCCCGAACGAGTACCCGTGCGTAAATGTTGACGCGTGGGCGCCAAGGACCTTCCAATCGGTTGCAATCGCGTCGGTGCTGTGACCCGTACTCGCGTCTCTGTCGGATTAGGGATTGCAAGCAGTGACGAACCAGGTGCTCGACGGCGCCCATACACCGTTTTCCCGTGAGTAGCGCGCCAGCGTTTCTCGGAGCGCCACGACGACCTCAGGCTTGTGCCTTTCGCCTTCCTCTGCAGCGAGGCGAATGATCTCCCCGGCTGGGCCGAGCGCCATGGCAAACTCGACCGCTTCTGCCACGTCCTTGCCTATGCAGATGTCGGCGTCGAAACGCTCGAAGCCTATGCGGTCGTAGCCCGCGCTGCGCAGCAGCGAACTGACCATGTCCGGGCCTGCCATCGAAAACGGTCCTGGCCCACAATGCACCTGGTCTGTGTCCTCGTGTGATACGACCGGGATGATCTCCTTGACCCGAAGCTCCGCATCGTGGAGCCATGGGTTCTCTTCGCGACGGCGCCAGACAATCATGGTAAGTTCGCCACCGGGTTTGAGCGCTTTGCGAATGTTGCGCATCGCGGCGCCCGGCATCATGAAGAACATCGTTCCGAAGCGCGAAAATGCGAAGTCGTACGGCCCGCGTAGGTCTTCAGCTTGTACGTCCGCAACGAAGAACGAAGCATTGTCTATACCAGCCCGCCTGGCTTCCTGCTCGGCGGCCGTGATGAAGTTTTCGGCGCAGTCGACCCCAACCGCCTCCCCACGCGGTCCTACACTCCTAGCGATGAGTCGCGTGCTGTCGCCGAAGCCACATCCCACATCGAGCACGCGTGCACCTTCTGGGTGCTTGTGTCGGGCAAGCGCCTCATTGCTATGCGCCGAAAGACCATCAATCAGCAGGTGTTTGAAACGACAAAACTTGTCGAACAAGACGGTGTTCCATGCCGCGATGACGATGTCGTTTTCTCCAGCCATGCGACATTCCTTCCGCGTTGGCCAATAGCGGCCCAGTATAGACGTCGGTTTGGTACCGGCGAACCAGGCAATAGGCGACCTCAGCTCGTAATCCGTTTGGCGCTAAGGGCTGCGCCAAGGGGCCGCACCACGGTGCGAGCGGCGCCGATTGAGTCATTCGCAATTCCGTGGCCCACGGCGTCGTCAGTGCTCCTATAGCAAACCGCCGCTCTCCCTACTCGCCTCGAGGGCTTCTCACGGTTTGTTTACAGTCCCGGTCGCACTGAGACGTCGGCAATCGGCCGAATCTGACTGGTTGCTGTCCTTCGCCTTGCCGGAAAGCCGCCATTACTAATCGCAAGAACAGACACACGGCGCGCGTTCTAACCCGCCTCGACGAGCACCGCGAGTTTCGGGAGTGACTTCTGCCAGCCGACCTC
>Ga0209517_10006631_pt1 | contig 14207 bp, 13 predicted proteins | sample PeaSoiMetSII2010_FD_187695 | JGI IMG/M metagenome (GOLD analysis project Ga0209517, IMG submission 187695) | Peat soil microbial communities from Weissenstadt, Germany - SII-2010 (SPAdes) (version 2) | ecosystem: Environmental > Terrestrial > Soil > Wetlands > Peat | place: Germany...
CATCTCACCTGCAAATGAGTTAAACTCGCGGCGTTCAGCCTAGAAGCTTTTCCCTGCAAGGCGAAAATTCCCGGTCGTTCGGAGGAACCCCATGGCACTACAGATTGGTGATCGCGTAGGCGACTACGAAGTGGTGGCGCTCATCGGCGCGGGCGGCATGGGCCGCGTATACAAGGTGCGGAGCATCATCTCGAACCGGGACGAGGCCATGAAAGTCCTGCTTCCGGACCTGACTTCGGAGCCCGACCTGGCGGCCCGGTTCATGGTCGAGATCCGCACGCTCGCCGGACTGGAGCACCCCAACATTGCGCAACTGCGCACGGCCTTCCAGTTCCAGAACCAGCTGGTGATGATCATGGAGTTTGTGGAAGGCGCGACGCTGGAGAAACTCGCCTCGGAGTCGGCTCTTCCCGTTGACCGGGTGCTCGATTACGCGACCCAGGTGCTTGCGGCGCTGAGCTTTGCGCACAGCCACGGCGTGATCCATCGGGACATCAAGCCGGCCAACATCATGATCACGACGCACGGCCAAGTGAAGCTGATGGACTTCGGCATTGCGAAGAATGCCGACGAGATGCACCTGACCCGCCCCGGCATGACGATCGGTTCGGTCTACTACATGTCGCCGGAGCAGGTGCGCGGCGGGACGGTGGATTCCCGCTCCGACCTCTACTCGTTCGGCATCACGCTGTACGAGTCGCTCACAGGGCGCAAGCCATTCCAGGCCGACACCTCCTTCAGCGTCCTGAATGCGCAGCTGAACGAAGCGCCCGTGCCGCCCATCGAGGTGAATACGGGGCTGTCGCCGGAACTGAACAGCATTGTCCTGCGGGCGCTGGCAAAGAGCCCCGCCGACCGCTTCCAGACTGCGCAGGAGTTCCACGACGCGCTGAAGGCGCTTCGCGAGCCGATGGCCTCTCGCCCCGCGGCCCAGCCGGTGGCGCAACCGATGGTCTTCACGCCCGTTCCAACGGTCGTCGCCGCCCCAGCCACTCCCTCGGCCGGGTTTACGCCCGTCCCCACGGCAACGCCAGTGCCGGCTCAGACTGTCGCGACCGCCCCTCCGCCCTTTGTTCCCGTTCCTGCCGCCACACCTGTCGCGGGCCGAGCGGCAAAGAGTCATCGCGGCCTGTGGATCGGGATGGGCGCACTTGCGGCCATTTTGGCCCTGGTGGCGATTGCCTGGGCGCTGCCCCACGTGTTCTCCATCCTTGCCAAGCAGAAGGCCACGGCGCCGCCTCAGGATGCGACTACAGCCTCTGCGACGAACCCTTCCTCGAATCCTCCTTCAAATTCTTCCCCGAATCAGGGGACCAGTCCGCAGCCGGGCGCGCAGCCGCCGGATAGCACCCAGCCGGGCAATCCGACCGGGCAGCCCAATGCGGGTGGGCCGGCCAATCCTTCCGGAGGGACAGCCCCCGCGGAAGGACAGGGCAAGGCGGCAAATCCCGATCAGCAGGGCAAATCCGGGTCACACCCGCAGGGGACCGGCAACAGCAGCCAGCACCAGCCCCCTTATACGGGGGCCCCATCCCAGGCCGGCAACCACGGATCCGCCAGCAATGCGGGCTCGTCCGGGGCCGGCTCCCCGACTGGACCCGCCACTCCTTCCGTCCCCGCCGGACCGTCGCCGCAGGAGATTCGCCAGGCCCATGACCGCCTGATGAACCTGGATGCTCGCGCCGATGCCGCGCGCGCAGGGGTGCAGAGCATCCGCAGCCAGCAGCAGGCGCAGGGGCTGGACATTCGCGGCGACATACTAGCCGCCATGAACCGGATGAACAGCGACCTCCGCGAGGCCCAAACCGCTCTGAACCAAAACGACATGCAGGCCGCCGGCGAGTACATGGACCGCGCCGACAAGGAGGCCGCCAAGTTGGAGTCATTCCTGGGAAGATAAGGAATCCGCTTGCGGCCGTGAAGACGAGAACGCCCTCCGCCTTGACCGGCGGAGGGCGTTCGAGTTTTGCCGGGAGATTCGGTTACTGGGTGACCGACCGGACGCTGTCGCCGGTCTTGAAGCCGGAGCCGGAAACCACGCTGCATACGGCCGATGCGTCGTCCACGTCGGTGGCCTGCACCACGCCCACGGTGGAGCTGAGCCTGCGAATGACCTGGCCGGTGGCCGGGTCCTTGATCTCCCTGGTGACGCGAACCACTTCGAGCTGATCGCCCACGTGGACGCCGGCACGGGAGCCCACGTTGAGCACTATTTGTCCGCTATCCACGGCGGCCACCAGGCCCTCTACCTTGATGGTCCGCACGCCTACCTTACCGGCGTTCGACACCAGATCGGCTGTCAGCTTGTCGACCGCCTGCTTGGTGGCTTCGCCGATGATGGTGTTCTGGAAGTCGCTGGAGCCGAAGTCAGCATTGCCACCGCCAAAGCCATGCCAGTTGCCGCCGCCGCCCAGCATTGAGGTGCTGGAGCGGGAGGACTGGCCAGTGCCTTCAGCTACGGCCATAATCTCTCCGGTATCCACGTTGACCAAGCGGGCGGTGATGCCCACATTGGCCTTGGAGTTGGAGTGCCCGAAGCCGCCCAGGCCAAAGCCACCCCAGTTACCGCCGCCGCCGCCAAGGTTGGTCTTCTTCGTTTCGTTGCCGAACTCGGTAATGCTGCCCACAAGCATGGCGTCCACGCCCAGCAACTTGCCGATCTTCGCTGCGCTGGTGGGGTCGGCGCGATTGGAATTGGAGAAGTTCTGCTCGGCCATGATCTTGTCCAGGGCCTTGCGCTCGATGATGGAATAGCTGCCATTTTTCACCAGGTCGGTCACCAGCAGGTCGGCGATACCCTTGCCAATATCCACATTGGTGCCGAAAATGGCGGAGGAGTAACTCTGCACGGTGGCGTAGTCGAAGTCCAGAATGGCGATGCGGGGCTTGCGGGCGGCCGCTGCCTGGGCCGCGGCCTGCCGGTCCGCCAAACCGGCGAGAGCGAGGACCACCATGAAGGGAACGAGAATTCTCTTGGTACGCATTGACCACCCCGGTAGATGAAATAAAGGGACGCAAACAGGGTTTACTGTCCTGCGCACTCTGTCAAGCCAAATTCTCACAGAGGCCGCACCGAAGAGCCTTCCGCACCGCGGCGACGGTTGTGCGGCAGCGCCAGGTTCGCCGGTTTGCTCCGCGAAGCCGGCTGTGCTAACCTTGATTTCTGTGCCGTTGAACGTGCGAAGCGGGAGTGTGTCCGTGCGCGTCTACGGGATTGATTTCGGGCGTCCGGAGTGGTTTCCGGGGGTTTCCCAAGTGGGTAAGGGCTGGCGTAGCTCAGCTGGTAGAGCATCTGATTTGTAATCAGAGGGTCGGGGGTTCAAATCCCTTCGCCAGCTCCACTTAAGGAAAGCCGGAAGACGGGCGCTGAGACGGTAAGCATTGGCCGGCGAGCGATTTTTGAACGCCGGGCCTGTCCTCCGCGGTGATCCCACTCGAGGTGCATGCTCCGAAGTGCCGGAGAGGTTCCGGACGTGAGCCGATGCGCTGGAAAGGACGCGCTGAAAGTGGATGCGCGTGGTTTGCCGGAGGGGCAGGAAGAGTTGGGCACAGGTGGCCGAGCGGTTAATGGCAGCAGACTGTAAATCTGCCGCTCCTTGGAGCTACGGAGGTTCGAATCCTCCCCTGTGCACCACTGAAGTGAGGGGCTGGAATGGGCGGTGATTCGCAGCCGGAAGCGCGCAAGGGACTGGAAGGCGCGAGTTCGGACCCGGCAGGAGCGAGTCTTGAACGCCGGTTTCGGGTAGCCCTGGGGTTGTACGCGGTTTTGGGTTTGCTGGTCTGGTTCACGATGGGCGAGGGAACGGTTCTCGTCTACGGCAGGCCGGTGGAGTTAAGGCTGGTTCCGCTGATTGTGATTGGCGGGCTGGCGTTGAGAACGGTGATTGCCCGCCAGGCGGAGAGGATTCGCCGCCAAAGCGGGGATGGAAGCGGCAGTACGAGTTTGTAAGCAGGGCTGATGTAGCTCAGTTGGTAGAGCACTCCCTTGGTAAGGGAGAGGTCACCAGTTCAATCCTGGTCATCAGCTCCATAAATTCAGGGATCAGGGATCAGGGGTTAGGGATCAGCTGGTTCAGTGGGTGGGCGAGCTGCTGAGGCGCCCGTCAGCCAGAGAATGTTAGAAGCTGGCGGCTCGTAGCTCGTGGCGGTTTTGCGGGAGTAACTCAGTGGTAGAGTCACAGCCTTCCAAGCTGTTGGTCGCGGGTTCGATCCCCGTCTCCCGCTCCAAGTTTTGGGAACCACAGCAGGGCTGAGTCAAGGGTGACAAGGGAATGTTTGAGCAGGCGGCGATCGCGGTTCAGGACGAACAGGGATATGCAAAGCTTCATGCGCTGATCGATGCGGCGTTTGACTCCCGGGACGTGGAGGTTCTCCTGACTCGAGTGACCAAGTCGAAGCTGCGGATTCGCGATTACGAGGGCGTTCTGCGGCGGGGCTTTCTGGGCAAGGAAGCGGTGGGGCTTTACCAGGCGCTGCCGGTTTCCGATCAGGGCCTGACGCGGGAGCGGTACCTGCGGCTGGTGGAGGCGGTTCCCCTGGAGCTGCGGCAGAGATATTTCAGGGTTTACGCCTACTACTGAGGCGCGGCCCGACAGGTTTGGGCGTTCGGGTCAGATATTTTAGCGAACCGGCGCGGCAAGAGAAAGTCCAACGGAAGGAACGAAGGTAAGCAGAGATGGCGAAGGAAAAGTTTGATCGCAGCAAGCCGCACGTGAACGTGGGGACGATCGGGCACATCGATCACGGCAAGACGACGTTGACGGCGGCGATCACCAAGGTATTGCAGAAGCACAATCCGAAGATTACGTTCCGTTCGTTCGACTCGATCGACAACGCTCCGGAAGAGCGGGAGCGGGGCATTACGATTGCCACGGCGCACGTGGAGTACGAGACCAAGAACCGTCACTACGCGCACGTGGATTGCCCTGGCCACGCCGACTACATCAAGAACATGATCACCGGGGCGGCGCAGATGGACGGAGCGATTCTGGTGGTTGCGGCGACCGACGGACCGATGCCGCAGACCAAGGAGCACGTGCTTCTGGCGCGGCAGGTGGGCGTTCCCTGCATGGTGGTGTTTTTGAACAAGTGCGACGCGGTGGAGGACGAGGAGCTGATCGAGCTGGTGGAGATGGAAGTGCGCGAGCTTCTGTCGAAGTACCAGTTCCCGGGCGACGACGTGCCGGTGATTCGCGGCTCGGCTCTGGGCGCCTTGAACGGCGAGCCGAAGTGGGAAGCACAGATCGACGCGCTGATGGAGGCGGTGGACAGCTATGTTCCGCTTCCGGCGCGGGCGGTGGATCTGCCCTTCCTGATGCCGATCGAAGATATTTTCTCGATCTCCGGACGCGGGACAGTGGTCACGGGCCGCATCGAGCGGGGCAAGGTGAAGGTGGGCGAGGACGTGGAGATCGTGGGCTTCCGCGAGACGCGCAAGACGGTCTGCACGGGCGTGGAGATGTTCAAGAAGCAGCTGGACGAAGGTCTGGCCGGGGACAACGCGGGGCTGTTGCTGCGCGGGATTCCGAAGGAAGACGTGGAGCGGGGGATGGTTCTGGCCAAGCCGGGATCGATTACGCCGCACACGAATTTCAAGGGCGAGGTTTACGTGCTCTCGAAGGAAGAGGGCGGTCGTCACACGCCGTTCTTCAAGGGCTACCGTCCGCAGTTCTACTTCCGCACGACGGACGTGACGGGGGTGGCGGAGTTGCCGGCGGGCGTGGAGATGGTGATGCCGGGCGACAACGTGCAGCTGGCGGTGGAACTGATCACGCCTGTCGCGTTGGAGAAGGGCCTCCGCTTTGCCATCCGCGAAGGCGGACGCACGGTGGGCGCGGGTACGGTGTCGGAGATTACGAAGTAGCAGGGATCAGAGATCAGGGGTCAGGGATCAGAAAGACGGTCCCTGGCAACTGAGAACTGGTTGCTGAAAGGATTTGGAAATGCGGGAAATTGTTACATTGCAGTGCACTGAGTGCAAGGAGCGGAACTACTCGACGACGAAGAACAAGAAGACGACCACTGGGCGTCTGGAGTTCAAGAAGTTCTGTAACCGCTGCCGCAAGCATCAGCCGCACAAGGAAACGAAGTAAGGCAGCTACCAGCTGCTAGCTTCTAGCTCTTAGCTTTTTCCGAGGGAGTCTCAAGGTTCATCGACTCAGCGGAGTTGGCTAGAGGCTAAAAGCTAAAAGCTAGAGGCTAAGAGCTACTTTTAGGGGCGTAAGCTCAACGGTTAAACTGTCGGTCTCCAAAACCGAACTTGGGGGTTCGAATCCCTCCGCCCCTGCCAGATTAAGTTGGGATGCGACCGGCAGGACGCCGGACGCGAAGGAAATGGAAGTATGGCAACCAAAGCAGCAATGGTAAACGGGGACGGCGAGCCGAGCCCGAAAAAGCCGGCGTTGGCGAAGCGTCCGGGACCGAATGCGGAGCCGAACCTGTTGGACAAGGCGGTGGGCGTGTGGAAGGAATTCACGCACTTTCTGACAGATGTCCGCGGGGAGATGCGCAAGGTGGTAACGCCCTCACGCAAGGAAGTGGAGGCGACGACGACGGTGGTCCTCGTGGCGGTCTTCATCTTCGGTTTGTTCTTCTTTATTGTGGACAGTTTCTTCTCCTTCGGTCTTGACCGGTTGCTGAAGCAGCTGGGCGGATTGTCGCAATAAGTGCAGGCCTGGAAACGAGAGCAAGATGGCAGATGAGTTGGAACAACCCGTCGAGGCGCAAGCGGCCGAAGCCGTGCCGGCGCCGGAGCGGAACGAGCGATTCAAGTGGTATATTCTGCACGCCTACTCGGGCTTTGAGCGCAAGGTGCGCGAGTCGATCGAGAGCCGTGTGCAGGCCTTCGGCCTGAAGGACAAGGTGGGCCGCGTGATGATTCCCACCGAGCCGGTGACGGAGATCGTCAACGGCAAGAAGCGCACGGTGGAGCGGGTATTTTTGCCCGGCTATGTGCTGGTGGAGATGGAACTGGACAACAACCTCTGGCACGTGTTGAAGGACACGCCCAAGGTGACGGGGTTCCTGGGCACGGGCGACAAGCCGGTGGCGCTGAGCGAAGAAGAGGTCTCCTCGATCCTGTTCCGCAGCGAGACGGCCAAGGACAAGCCGCGGCTGAAGATCAAGTTTGAAAAGAACGAGCAGGTCCGGATTACGGACGGGCCGTTTGCCAACTTCAACGGCGTGGTGGATGAGATCAACGAAGATCGCGAGACGATGAAGGTGATGGTGACCATCTTCGGACGCTCCACCCCGGTCGAGCTGGAGTTTGGCAAAGTGGAAAAGATTGAGTAGTTGCAGCTTCTAGCTATTAGCTTTCAGCTTCTAGCCGGTTCGGAAACCTGGCATCCGCCGGTTGCAGGCAAACGCTTGAGCGCAACACCAAAATTGAATGAAGGGTACATCCAGCTAAAGGCTAGAAGCCAGGAGCTAGAGGCTGGTTCCGAAGGAACATTATCATGGCACCTCCGAAGAAAATTACCGGGTATGTAAAGCTGCAGATTGAGGCCGCCAAGGCGACGCCTGCGCCTCCGGTGGGTCCGGCGCTGGGTCAGGCGCAGGTCAACATCATGGAGTTCTGCAAGCAGTTCAACGCGCGCACGCAGAACAAGGAGATGGCCGGGCTGATTATTCCGGTTGTCATTTCGGTTTACGCGGACCGCAGCTTCAGCTTTGTAACCAAGACGCCTCCGGCGGCTGTACTCCTGAAGAAGGCGGCGGGCATCGCCAAGGGCTCGGGCACGCCGAACAAGGAAAAGATCGGCAAGGTGACAGAGAAGCAGGTGCGCGAGATTGCCACGCAGAAGATGCCGGACCTGAATGCCGCTTCAGTGGAGACGGCCATCAAGAGCATCAAGGGCACGGCGCGGTCGATGGGCATTGAAGTGGTCGCTTAGCCTGTAACGAACTCCGAAACTGAAGGCAGAATGGCCTCACCCTTGCGGGTGGGGCCTTTTTTGCGTTTGACTCGTGAGCGGGGCAACGGGCTCAGAACAGGCGGCCGACGGTGATGAAGACTTTGCGGTGGCCGGCGTCGCCGACGGAGCCGCCGATGGAGATGGAGCCGAGGGGCGTGGCGGCGAGCAGGCCGAGGGTGCCGTCCTGGCGCAGGATGGCGCGGGATTCTGGCGACCAGGTTTCGCCGGCTTCGTAGCCGAAGACGGCGTAGAGGCCCTGTCCGAGGCCGGTAGGGAGCGCGGCGATGCGGTGCAGATAGCCGGCGCGGACGAGATAGGTGTCGGTGCCGCGGTACTCGTCGATGGAAGACGCGGTGAGGCGGCGCGGCCCGCCGAGGGTGAAGCGGAAGGGCTGGGCGACGTTGGCGCGGACATAGGAGTTGACGTCGCCCGTGATGCCGAAGATGTTCGACTCTCTCCACTGCCAGGTACGGGCGGCGGAGACCATCACCAGCGGGGCTTTGGCGCTCGAGACGGCATGGTAGAGGGCGCCGGCGGCGGCGTTGAGGCGGAAGCCGGAGGGTGAGACGAAGCCGGAGGTCTCCTTGTCGAGGATGATGCGAAACAGGCCCTCCTGGGCGGTCCCGTTGATGTACGGGCCGCCGCCGGAGCCGGTAGTAAGGCCCCAGCGTGTGTCGAGGGCGCGCCAGCTCGCGGAGGTCTGGAGTCCTTTGCCGATGGTGCGGCCGGCCTCGACGCCGGCGTCGAGATTCTGCTGGAGGCGTTCCGCCACGCGCTTCTGGTTGGCCCAGATGTAGACCGGTTCGCGGACCAGGCCGGCGTGGGGCTGGATGAAGAAGCCGTTGGGCGTGAGCAGGCGATAGTACTCGGCGTTGAGGACGGTCATGAAGCCGAGATCGGCGTTGGCGCGGAGTTCCGAGCCGTAGCCGCCGAGGTTCTGATCGACGAGGCGCATGTTGAGCTCCATGCGCGTGATGTTGGAGGTCTCCGCGGCCAGTTCGGGGCCGATGAGCAGGTAGGGCGGACCGGTGGGATCTTTGCTGAGATGGACGAGGATGCCGGAGTCGGGACTGGGAGCGTTCGGGCTAGGTACGTCTGGAGTGAACGCGCTGGCGGCAGGCGACGGGCCGAAGGTCTGCCAGGTGGCGCTGTAGACGCCATCGGACTGGACGGGGTTCAGGGCATTGAGGGTGTTGGCTGCGGAGATGGGCTGACCCTCGATGGGTTTGAAATCGGCGCGAACCTGCTGCTGGGCGCCGGGTTCGCCGCCATCGACGCGCACCTGGCGCAGGACGCCGGGCTGCGGCCGGCGGCGCTGGTCGCGAGCGGCGAGATAGGCGGACCAATCCTGATCGTTCAAGGCGTAAGGGAGTAGGACGGCGCGGTTGGCTTCGGCGGCCAGGTAGCCTTCGCGGATAAGCTGGCCGCCCTTGGAGTAATCGGTGGCGGAGTAGCTGGCGAGGGGGACGGTGACGACGAGGTCGGCGAGTTGGAGGGACTGGTCGACATTGTGGACGATGCCGGCAGTGAAGGCGCGGTTGAGCACGCCGACGATGGAGGAGACGTCGGCGTTAGCAAGGGGCGCGTCCTGAAGGCGGACGGCGATGACCAGATCGGCGTGGAGGTCGTGGCGGAGGACGCGGGCAGGCAGGTTGTCGACGATGCCGCCGTCGACGAGAAAGTGGCCTGTGGAGTCCAGAACTGGGGGCAACACGCCGGGGATGGAGATGCTGGCGCGCACGGCCCGGGCGAGCGGGCCGGTTGCGAAGGTGACGGGCTGCAGGGTGTTCAGGTCGGTGGCTACGCAGCGAAAGGGGATGGGGAGGCGGTTGTAGTCGAGCTCGGTGCGGTTGTAGCTGAGCAGGTTGGTGGTGAGGAACTCAGTGACGCCGCGTTCTGAGAGCAAGGCGTTGCGCAGGGCCGGGCCGTGCGCGAGGCCGACGGTGAGGGCGGCGGGGCTCTGGCGGCGGTCCTGGCGGCGGCGAAAGCTGGAGTCGATGTAGGGGGTTTGCAGGGTGAAGACGGCAGTGAAGGCGCCGCTGGTGGCCAGGGCGCGCATCTCGGCGGGAGTGTGGCCGGTGGAGTAGATTGCGCCGACCAGGGCACCCATGCTGGTTCCGGCAATACGGTCGATGGGGACGTGATGGTCTTCGAACCACTGGATCACGCCGACGTGGGACAGGCCCAGTGCTCCGCCACCTTCAAGGGCCAGACCGATGGCGGGACGGTTGCCGGGAACCACGGCGGGCAAGGGGGCTTGGGGTGGGGCGGGGAGCACGGTGGCAGGTTGCGGGGCCGCTTGCGGGCGGGGTTGCTGCGCGGCCGCGACGGTTGCAAGCGCGGCTGACAGAAGCATGACAGGGGCGAGCAGGAGGACGGTAGGATTCGATGGCACGGTCGTACCTCTTGAATGAACTGATTCCCGAAGGTAAGACGGGATGGCGAAAGCACACGCGTTTTTTGGACGGCGTATGGAGGCCAGGGTGTGCGGGCGCGGGCGGGCGACGCCTTCAATGCAGAAAGGCCCTCCCCGGACAGGGAGGGCCTTTCTGCGTCCGGAGACGCAACCGGGTGAGCACGACGAGCCGTTGCCGCGCTTACTTGGGTGGAGCTGGTGTGAACCCTTCGCGCTTGTGGCTGGGCTCTGGTTTGGGTTTGGGCTTCGGCGCCTTCTTCACTTCTTTTCTGCCTTTGTCTTTGCTTCCCATGGGTAGCAGTTTGACACAAAAGGGGGTTAAGGGGAAAGTGCAAAAGGGTTGAGCGGCGGCATTTCCGGTTAGCGAGAATACGCCCGGGAGAAGGCAAGGTTCACGCGAACCCGCTGCTGGTATTTCGGAGCTGAGGTGTCACGAACGACCCGCCGCAAGCATTCCCCCCCTCAATCTGATCTGTGTTTCCCACAGCTATTTCCTGGAAACTGTAATTTTTTCGCCCCCATCCTTGAATATATAGAGGGGTTTTCAAGGCTGCTATAATGATCGCCGCAGTGTAAAGCGGCTGAATCGCGTGCGGTGCTGTTCCATCAAAGCGAGAAAGGGTACGCCCGAATTGGGCGCCAATTGAAAGTCACCATTCATAAGGGCAGCCACGAAATTGGCGGAACCTGCATTCAGCTTTCATCCGGAAAAACCAGCCTCCTTCTCGATGCCGGACTTCCCCTCAGCGCCGAAAGCAAGCCCGTAGACCTCTCGCGCCTTTCCGTGGATGCCCTTCTTGTCAGTCATCCTCATCAGGACCACTTCGGCCTGATGGCTTCACTGCCGCCCGGCACCCCGGTCTACATCGGCAAGATGGCCCGGAGCCTGATCGATGCGACGCAGGTGTTCCTCGGCAGAGACAGATATGCGCTCGAATTCCACGACTTCAAGGCTTGGCAGCCGTTTACCATCGGTGAGTTCACCATCACTCCCTATCTCGTCGACCACTCCGCCGCCGATGCATACGCCTTCCTCATCGAAGCCGAAGGCAAGCGCCTGTTCTACAGCGGCGATCTTCGCGCGCATGGCCGAAAGGGAATACTCTTCGAGAATCTCGTACGGCGCCCTGTTCGCGACATCGATCTCCTCTTTCTCGAAGGCACCATGCTGCATCGAAACAACGATCTCTTTCCGGACGAGACGGCAGTCGAAAACACAATCTTCAAGATAATCCGACAGCAGAGGAACATTTCGTTCCTGCTGTCATCCTCGCAAAACATCGACCGCATCGTCTCCGCCTATCGGGCCTGTAAACGTGCCAGCAAACTCCTCGTCATCGACATCTACACCGCATGGGTGCTCGAACAACTTCGGCAAATCACTCAAAATACGCCCGCCATGGACTGGCTAGAGATAAGAGTTTTCGCCTCTCACAGTCAGGACGAGAGGCTCAAGGCTAACCCAGACTACTTTGGAGATTTCAGAAAGCGACTCTATCGCCACAGGGTCAAGCGTGAGGACCTACGCGCAACTCCCGAATCGTTTCTCTACTTCGGCAAGATGTCCAGCTTTCGCCTCATTGATGAATTCAAGAGCGCTACCGCCCCAGTGAACGTCATCTACTCGCAGTGGCTCGGCTATCTCGATGGCAGCCATCCCGAGTACTTCGGCAGCGACAGAGTCTCCGCTTTCCGTAGCGACCCGGCGGTCAACTTCGTCTACGCCCACACGAGTGGGCATGCGCCAGTAGAGGATCTGCAACGGCTGGCAACAGCCCTCAAGCCAAGCATGCTCGCTCCTATTCACACCGAACACAGCGAAGATTTCACACATATCTTTGCAAACGTAGTCACTCTCAACGACGGCGAGGTTTTTGACCTGGCCTGACAAAACTCAACGCTTTTTCCAAATGCCGTCCGTCAACTGAACGGCGTGTGGTGGGAGATTTGAAATGGTTGAATTCAAAAGAGGCCTGAGCGAAAACTTCATGGCGGCGTTGGCCGCTCTTGCGCGGAAGCCTGGCTGGTGGCAGGATGTGCTCGCCGACCCTTCGCTAATTATCGGCATTCGCAATGAAAACTTGGACGTCTACTGGAACGGACAATCGCTCTTCCATGCCGACTTCGAGGGCGAACGAGTGAATGTCAACACGCATGTCAAGTACTTGCTCGATCCGGACCTGTCGGATCGGGTCACCTTGAGGGAAGACGGCACTTTTCATGTGGTGTCGGCACCGATGCTTGCGAGCTACGCTTCGGGCACGCTGAAGAAATTGAAAAAGGCCGCAGACTTGTTCTCGGGACTGGAAAAACAAGGCGTACACGCCATTGCCCAATCCAACGAGAACATCGTCGACGTTGAGATTACGCTCGATACGACCGGCCTCGATACAAAACGCAAGCATCCGAGAATTGACATCGCCGCGTTCGAACAACGGCCCGATGGTGTCGAACTCGTGTTTTGGGAAGCGAAGCTGTTCATCAACCCGGAGGTTCGCGCCAAGGGACCCGCTTCTCCAAAGGTCGTGGGGCAGATCAACGAATACATATATGTCCTGCGAGAACGACCCGCCGGGGTGCTCCCTTCGTACGAACGCGTCGCCAAGAATCTCGTTGCAATTGCAGAAATGAGCGGCGGAGTCCGCAAAGTCGGGCCTGCAATTCGGGCGGTCGCGGACGGGGAGAAACTGTGGATCAGCTCTCCAGCCAACGTCGGGCTCGTTATTTTTGGCTTCGACGCTGATCAGAAAGCCAAAGGCAGCATTGGGCACAAACATTTTGAGAAATTGAAAGAGCAACTCGGCGCAAAATCAGTGCGCTCGTGTGGCGACGCTGATGACTTGAAGCTCTGATTTGTGGAGTGAAGAATCGGCGGGTGACCCGCGTTTGCGGCAGGGAGTTAAGCATTAGTTATGGGTATTCCTCGTCCCAAAAGCGGGACCAGGCACACGACATCAGGCGTTTTCCAAAATCACAAAATGGAGGGTAACATGGCAGACTACAAATTCGATCACGATGAATTGCGAGATCGCCACGGAAGTAAAGTTGCAGTATTTGATGGTAAGTACATACGCGACCATCACGGAAGTAGGTTGGGGGAGATTGATGGCAAATATTTCAGAGATAGCCATGGGAGCAGGTTGGCCGAATTCGATGGAAGGGACGTTCGTGATTCACATGGTTCTAGAATCGCTACTATTGATGATGTGAAGAAATCGATAGAAGGAGTCGGCGGCGCATCACTCGTTGCCATGTGGCTTTTCTTCGTTCGATAGTCATTGGCGGATCGCCCAGGACTGATTATCACAAAATAATTGGGTGCCCCAGGTCCCGTTCTTGAGACCTGGGATTGCACGAACCGCAATACTTAAATTCTATAGAATCCCCATTCCAGTGAGGGCTTCTGCCCTACGCTCCAGGCGCGCCGCAGTGAAAAACGGTACGTCTTGCGCTCGCAGGCGTGGGCCTGGGCCAAGGCGTTGCTGTGTGAACAACAACGGGATGGCGACCGCTTACTGTTTTTCTTCTGCTGCCGGCGCGGCCGGTGCGGGCGGGTTGGCCAGGTGCTGAAAGTTGAGGATGGCGTTGAAGACCAGGGCGTAGTTGCCTACCGTTTCGCCGCGGTAGACGGGGTTGTTGCCGAAGAGAAGCACGCTGCCCTGGCCGAGATGGGCGTTGACGACTACGGCGTGCTCGGCGATGGATGTGCCCTTGTCGAGCAGGCCGTCGAGGAGCAGGGACTTGGCCTCGGAGAAGCGGAGGATGACGTCGGGACGCAGCTCGGCGGGAATGAGGCTGAGGTTGTTGCGCATTTCATCCTCATTCAGCTTCTTCGCCTCCCAGGGCTGCTGCTTGACCAGCGGCTCGGCCTCGGC
>Ga0209517_10006635_pt1 | contig 14205 bp, 15 predicted proteins | sample PeaSoiMetSII2010_FD_187695 | JGI IMG/M metagenome (GOLD analysis project Ga0209517, IMG submission 187695) | Peat soil microbial communities from Weissenstadt, Germany - SII-2010 (SPAdes) (version 2) | ecosystem: Environmental > Terrestrial > Soil > Wetlands > Peat | place: Germany...
GCGTGGTGGCAAGCCCGCCGGAACACGGAAGTGAGGTGGTTTGCGTGATGGAGCGGAGGAGCTTGTCCGCGGCGGCGATGGGCGGACCATGAAGGCGCTCCGTGCCCGAGAGATCGAGATAGGCTTCGTCAATGGAGACCATTTCCACAATGGGTGAAAACCTGGCGAGGATGGAGGCGACGCGATCGCTCCATTCGGAATATTTTTCATGATGGCCGTCGAGGAAAACAGCATGCGGACACAAACGTGCCGCTGTCCGCAAAGGCATGGCCGAATGGATGCCAAACTTGCGCGCTTCGTAGCTGGCGGCGGAAACGACCCCGCGCTGGTCGGGCCTGCCGCCGACGACCACGGGTTTGCCGCGAAGTTCGGGGCGCGCGAGGAGTTCCACGGAGACGAAGAAGGCGTCCATGTCCACGTGGAGGATAGAAGAATGCTGGGGAGTATCGTGCACTTCAGTGGGATCGTGTTTGGCGCGGAAGCGAGCGAGGTCCGGCATGGCGTTAGCGTACGACTTTGATTTACGGCAAGCAACGTTTTCGCGGAGCAGAAATGCAGGGGTTTCAGCTCACGCTCGCGGATTACGGCTGGATGGAAAGCCGCAACAACGTGGGGCGGTGGAGAGCACTCTGATCATCGCCGATCACAAATTTCCCTGGATATTCGCCGTGATGCACAACCAGCCCTGCGGGTTTGGCCGTGTGTGGAACCCGGAAGGGCAACCAGACCCGAAACGATTCGCCGGGGCCCAGTTCATCCGTCAGCCAGTGCGTTGGTTGAGTATTTTGTGGGATGGTTGCGGCGCATGTTGGGTAGCGGTTCCCGGACTGATCCTCAAGTTCGACACGAGCATCTCGGGCACGCTGGCGAACTCTCTTGGCGTCGCTGGAGACTTCGACGATGGCGATCCACGTGTCGCTGCCCGGAGCGGGCGGACAGGGAAGCTTCGGAGAGAATTCCGCGGGCGTTGCGTCGAGGGCCGCGACACACCAGTCATCGAAACATTCCCGGTTGCCGGAAGCGAAGGTGCGGCGCGGCATGGCGAAGCCGACCACTGGAAGAACTACGGCGTATCCGGCGACGAAAACACCCAGGAGGCGCGCCAGGCGGACGGCAGAATCCCGGCGGCGGCGAAGCGCGGCGATGGCAATGCGAATGAGAAGGATGAACACGAAAAGGACAGAGGCGAGAAAGAACAAGTCGGATAGCTTCATGGGATCTCCGGAATAATGAGCCACAACTTTACAATACAAAGTACTTGATGTCGAGAGCGATTTCGGAAAGAAGAGGTACGGCGAAAGTCTCAGATGCGGCTTAAGTCCGTTCGACGGCTAGAACGCGAGGGATGCCGGCGAGGTCGTTGGTGACCCCAAGGTTGGTCCAGTGGCGCGATTCGAGAAGTGGCTGCACGGCGGGCAGGCTGTCGTGGCCGAGTTCGAGAACCAACAAACCGCCGGGCTTCAGGAATTCATGAGACTGAGCCACGAGTTCGGCGTAGAACTCATAGCCTTCTTCGCCGCCGTATAGAGCGACTTCGGGTTCATGTTCGCGAACTTCGGGGGCGAGCGTCTCCGCCGTGCGGCGACCGACGTATGGCGGATTACTCACGATCAAATCGAAGCGGACGGGGGTAAAGGCCTCAAAAAGGTCGGACTCAAGAAAACGAATACGGTCTGCGAAACCGCGACGAGCGGCGTTGCGGCGGGCTACATCGAGGGCGGTGGCGGAAATATCCGTGGCATAGACGTTGGCGTCGGGGAGCTCCTTGGCCAAAGCGATGGCGATACAGCCGGAGCCGGTGCCGACATCCACGAGGGTGAGGCCGTTTCCGGTAAGACGCGGCGGACGGCCGGCGCGGAGTTCGCGGAGGGCGAGGCGATCGAGCGCAACCTCGATAAGATGCTCGGTTTCCGGGCGAGGGATCAGGACGTCGGAAGTGATTTCGAATTCGAGATCCCAAAACTCCTGCTTGCCGGTGAGGTGCTGCGTGGGCTCGCCGTTGGCGCGGCGTTGAATGAGAGCGAAATACTGACTCGTGGTATCAGCGGAGAGAATTTCTTCCGGATGCGCATAGAGCCAGGTGCGATCACGGGCGGCGACATAGAGGAGTAGAAGCTCAGCAACCAAGGTGAAGGAAGGGACGTTAGCTTCGCGCAGCCGGCCAATTCCCTGCTTGAGCAGAGAGCGCACAGAGCGATCTGTGGTGACCACGGTCATAGATGAGGCTCAACCGATCAGGCGTTCCTTCTGGCGGCCGCTGGCTTCCACGGTGCCGTAGGCCGCGCCATTTCCCGCATAGGCATATTTGGCGATGGCGCAGCCACCGAGAGCGGAGTGGCCAACAGCCAAGCCGCCAAACGCGCGCCAGCCGATTGCGACACCAGCCAGCGCGAAGAGTCCCAGAGAGACGCCGCCCACCGAAATGACGCCGACTGCCAAGCCCCCGATGGCGATGAAACCGAAGGCCAGGCCACCGAGCGCAATCACGCCGGTGGCGCGTCCTCCGATGGCAATGATGCCGTGAGCGGCGGGGCTATAGGAGACCAGCGGCAATCCGGCGATGCGAGTGGATGATTCGTAGACGTAGTCCTTCGAGAGAACAACGGCGGTGACGAAGTGAGTCAGGCCGATAAAGACAATCATGTAAATGATGAAGAAGACCCAGAAGGGCATCATGATTTTGAGCGACCGGTCGGGATCGGAAAACGAGTCACTGATCCGGCGCATCCAAACGGGACCTGGCTTCAAACCTGGACGGGAAAGCATGGGAACCTCCGTAAAAGAGATTATGCCTCGTCTAGCTCCTGTTTGAGGCGTTCCGCTTCGTAGTGGCCTACCAGACCGTCGACGAGCGGGGCAAGTTTGCCATCCATGACTTCGGTGAGTTGGTGGATGGTCAGGCCGATGCGGTGATCGGTGACGCGATTCTGGGGATAGTTGTAAGTGCGGATTTTCTCGGAACGGTCGCCGGTTTTGATCTGGCCGCGGCGCTCGGCGAGGATGGCGGCTTGTTGCTTTTCGAGTTCCATTTCGTAGAGACGCGCGCGGAGCACGCGCATGGCCTTGGCGCGATTCTTGATTTGTGATTTTTCGTCCTGCTGAGAGACGACGAGGCCGCTGGGCAGATGCGTGATGCGCACGGCGGAATAGGTGGTGTTGACAGACTGGCCGCCGGGGCCAGAGGAACAGAAGGTGTCAATGCGAAGATCCTTGGCTTCGATCTTGATGTCGATGTCGTCGGCTTCGGGAAGGACCGCGACGGTGGCGGCGGAGGTGTGGATGCGGCCCTGGGTCTCCGTGTCTGGCACGCGCTGTACGCGGTGCACGCCGCTTTCGTACTTCAGCTTGGAATAGACTTTGTTGCCGGAGATGGCAGCGACGATCTCCTTGACGCCGCCCATTGAAGTAGGGGAGCTCTCCATGACTTCCACTTTCCAGCCTTGGGATTCGGCGTAGCGTGAATACATGCGGAAAAGATCGCCGGCAAAGATGCCGGCTTCGTCGCCGCCGGTGCCGGCGCGGATTTCAAGGATGATGTTCTTGTCGTCGATGGGATCCCTGGGAAGAAGAAGCAGCTTGAGCTCGCGTTCGGATTGTTCCTTGCGGGCGAGGAGCAGCTTTTCTTCCTCCTGGGCCATGTGGCGCATATCGGCGTCTTCGGATTCGACGACCATCTGGCGGGCGCCGGCAAGATCCTTATCGATTTGCTTGAACTCGCGGTGCTTGGAGACAACGGCTTCCAGATCGGCGTGCTGCTTGGCGAGCTTCTGGAAACGCGCGGAATCAGTGACGATCTCCGGGGTGGAGAGTTCGTGGGTCATTTCCTGGTAGCGGGCCTCGAGCTGATCGAGTTTTTCGCTGAGTGTGAGTACAGACATATGAAAACCTTTCTCCAACAAGATTGAGAGTCACGGACGCAGCGTGGCGGATGATGGGTGAAGCGTGACTCGGGAGCACGAAGAACAGGCGCCCACGAAGGACGCGAGAAGGGTGGCAGCTAATAGAAAGAGGCGTACATTGGAATCTCTGCACAACAAGAATAACGCGGAAAAAGAAGGGGCGCAATCCGCGTTGCTGGGCGCCAAAGGACGTTGCTGGGAAGAAATGAGGTGTACTAGGATGCGGCGGGAAAATGAGGACGGTGATCGAGACTGGAACGCATGAGTGAAGAAGCGCGAATGGCGATGGACGCGACGCCCGAGAGCATGCAATCGGGTGCGCCGCAGGCCGATGCCGGATTCTTGTGGGATTTCGGGTATCCGGCAATGCGCAGCGACGAAATCTACGGGAAACATCTGGCGACAGCCATGTTGCTGGAGGTGCCGCTAGTCATCGGCCGGACGAGCGAAGGAAAGGCGTTTGCAATGCGCGACGCCTGCCCGCACCGGGGAATTCCGCCCTCCTACGGACACTTTGACGGAAAGAATTTGCAATGCAGCTATCACGGGTGGGAATTCGATGCCTGCAGCGGTCAGTGCGTGCTGATACCGTCGCTGACGAGCCATGACAAATTGAAAGTGGAGCGCATCACGACAGGGCATTATCCCTGCGAAGAGCACGATGGCTATGTGTGGGTGTACGTGAACGCGCCGGGAACGCGACTGCCGGAGCAGATGCCGGCGGCGCCGGAGTTGCCGAAATTCAGCGAGAAATTCAAGATCACGCGGCTCGGCTGCGATCTGCCGTCGCACATCGACCACGGAATTATCGGATTAATGGACCCGGCGCACGGGCCGTTTGTGCACCAGGCGTGGTTTTGGCGGAGCAAGAAGAGCATCCACGAGAAGTCGAAGCAATTTGAGCCCATCGAGAACGGCTTTCGGATGAGCTAGCATTCGCCTTCGACGAACAGCTTGTCGTATCAACTGCTGAAGAGGATTCTGGGCGAGGGAGTAAGGACGACAATCGATTTCGTGTTGCCCAACAAGCGATTTGAGGAGATTCATAGCGGCAAGCCGTGGTTCTCCAGCCGTGCGACGGTCACGCCGGTGCGGCGCGATTTTTGCCGGATCGATTTCGTGGCGGCATGGAATCTGGCGCCGCCGGTTGCGATTTTCCGGGCCTTTGCGAAGGTGTTTCTGCGCCAGGACCAGGAGACGATGATCCAGCAGTCCGAGGGCTTGAAGCACAACCCACGGTTGATGCTGATTGACGATGCGGACCGCCCGGCGAAGTGGTATTTCGCGCTGAAACAGAATTTGGTTGAATCCCGCCGGACGGGTGTTCCTGTGCCTCACCCCATGACCGGGCCGGTTACGTTGCACTGGAGAAGTTGAGATCGAGCAAGCTAACGCAGGGTTGCCAGGTCAAACTCAAAGACGACCTCCTCGCCTTCGGGCGGGGTGACCTGAATGGTAATGGAATCGGACGGGACATTTTCAGCGAGAAACTCGAACTCGAGCGTCGCGCCAATCAGAGTGCAACCTCCATCACCACACGCGAGTTTTGGCTGCCCCAAAGAAGAGATGGGTTTGAGTTGATCATCTTTGAAGAAGAAGTTCACCTGAAAATCCTTCCAGAAGTCGTAAGGGCGGGGCATGAGTCCCGGGGTGGCATCTGGCCGTGAACCGGCGGGGCGGGGAATATAGGCTCCGTAAGTATCCGTGAAGAGCATATCGAGGACAGCTTTAACCGTCTCTGCGTGGTTGGCGTGGTCGAGCGCGGCTTGTTGCGCGCTGTAGCCAACGGAATGTTCCCTTGATTCAAGTATGGCAAGAGCGTAGGGCGTGAACATCGTGATAGCGGCGACATGAGGACCGGATTTTGGGGGAGCTAGATACATCGTGTATTTGCCAAGAAAATGAGACATGGTTTCATCGCCGCGTTGGCCAAGAAAATAGGCCTCACGGACAGCCGTGTCGGAGAGAGGTGTGTCGAACGCTGATGCAGGAAAAGGAAAGGCAAGAAGTGCGGCCAGAAGAGAGGCGAGGGAGCGGAGCCGGGTAAACGCCATTGAGTGCCTCCACTACATAAGACGTACAGAACATCGCTCCAGGTTTCAGATACGGCGGAGCGTGTTGGGGAAATCGAGCCAAACCTTGATTCCGCAGAAGTGCGAGCCTTCGGTGCAAATGGGCGTGGTGATGCCGGCGCGAAGGTGGCAAGGCGGGCCGATGTAACGCGCGAGTTCGGGCTGCACCGCGCGAAGCTCCGCAATTTCATCCATCGAAGCGTTGTAGATCTCTTCCTGGGCGTTGAAGCAAGTGCGCATGGTCCATTTGTGAAGCAAGTGGAGGAGCGAGCCGGTCTCGACCAAGCGAATGGACTTGGCGTTGGGGAGAAGATAGAGAGCGATTTCGGGAGGCACGCCGCGATCCAGCAGTTGGTTCTTGGCGGACCAAGCGTTCTGCATGGCGCGGCCACAGATTTCTCTGGCGCGTGGGTTATCCGCGAGGAGTTTCGGCGTGATGAAGTCCGGATCGCGGGTGTCGGCGAGAGTAAGAAGCGGGCGCGAACCGGGGACCATGCGGTGACGCTGATCCTGGCTGTCCGCTGTGTGGCTGATTTTCTTGGCAAAGGTGTACGTGGCGTGCTGAAGCGCGCGCATCATGGGTGCGTGCACCCCGATATTGAGGGTTTCGAGGCGATAGAGATTCCGCGCGGGATTCAGAAGCCGGTCGATGGCCTCCGCATCGGGGCAGGCGGCTTCGGTGAGGCCGACGACGGCGCGATAGGATTCGGCCATGACACGAGCGGCGTTATGGGAGTAGTCGAGGAGGCGGGAAGTCTTGCCGTTAAGCCGGGCGTCGAATTCGCGGGCAAAGTCATCTGCCTGCGATTTTGTAGGAGTGGCGTCTTTCCACTCGGGGAGTTCTTCGAGAGGCGTGGTGCCAAAGCGATCGAAGAATTGCGGATCGTGTTGACGCACCTGGGCCACCATTTCGCCGATCACGGCACGGGCCTCGCTGGGCGTGTCCGACGCGGAACACATGCGCCAGAGGCGGTGGAGGACGATGCCGGAGAGAGTGTGAACCATCGTGGTGAAGGCGGCGACTGGGAGGACATAGCGCGCGATTTCGATGGCGCGTTTTTCGGCGGAGCGCTCGATTCTCTGCAGGCGCTTGGCATGAGACATCTGACTGATATGCCAGATGTCGTTCAATATGGTGCGTGCGTCGGCAACCAGAATCGTGGAAAGCTCGCGATAGTAGCCCCACGCGCGGGCAATGGCGGCTTCGTAAATCTGGCGGGAGCCTTCATCGAAGAAGAGTGAGACCGCGGGAATGTAGGCCTGGGCGCGATCGAGTCGGACGTACCGCTGGCTTTGCTGTTCCGAATTATAGAAGGGGTGGGCGTGGAGGAAGGACCAGACGAATTGGCGGCTGACGTTTTCCAGGCCGAACTCGAAGTGAGCGTGCTGGTAGACGGTGTGGTGACCGCTATAAAACGTGGCTGCGCCGATGTTGAGCCGCTGCTTATCGGTGATCTCTTCGGGCGTGATGAGGCGGGAAGCGTAGCAGGTACGGGCGGCGGCAATGGCGGAATCGAAGGGATGAGAGAAGGCGTTGCGGAGGGTCACGCGAGGGGGTGCTGTCTCCACGGAATCGGAGGCAGGAACACCATCGAACATGCGAGATTGTGTGGCCACGCTGAGGATTGATTTTACACGGAGTGAGAATGGCGAGTTGGAGAAAAATGGCCAGCGCGGCTTAAGGGAGAGCGCGTAGAAAAGGAAGCGGACCGGCCAATGACCGGTCCGCGGGGTGCAAAGAGTATTAAGCCTTTGCCGGCTGCTTTTTGGCGGCGGCGTTGGCTGCAGCGTTGGCGTACTTTTTCTGGAAGCGTTCGACGCGGCCAGCGGTGTCCACGAGTTTCTGCTTGCCGGTGAAAAAGGGGTGGCAACTGGAGCAAATTTCGACGCGCAGCATGTTGCCCTTGACGGTCGAGCGCGTCTGGAAGGTATGCCCGCAAGCGCAGTGGACGGTAACGGCATGGTAATCGGGGTGGATCCCGGGTTTCATGAATTCTCCAATCCATCGTGGCCGGTCTGCGCGGGAACCAGGAAGTGCGGGGTTACAGCCGCGTCGCTAGGTCACGAGACAATCTATAATTATACGGCAATTTCACCGGAACGCAAAATTGCAGGGATCAAGAGATGAAGTGGCAGCCGAATCGAAACGTGCCTTCCGCCGCACGACGCGACCACACCGGCCTTAGATAGACGCGGACGGGCGGGAGAATGGGGACATGAAGAACGGCGAGGATATTGTCCGGTAGATCCTCCTGCTGTTCGAATTCGAGGGCCACGCCACCGAAGCCGAGGTCCAGCACACGAGCCCGGCGCGTGCCCTGCTCGCCGATGATGGCGTAGGCATTCGTGCCAACCATAGAAACGCGCTCGGCCTTTCGCTGAATCGCATACGACGCCGGCGTTACAGGCGCGGGAGGAGTTTGCTCCACCAAGGAGCGAGCGGCAGCGGAAGAAGCGTCGGCGAAGTCGGAGGAAGATTTTTCGGGCGGACGACCAGCGGAGATGGAGACGGGCGGGGGCGCCACAGGAGGTGGCGCGACCGCAGGCGGAACGATGGGACGTGCCGAGCCATCGGCGGTGTGCGCGTGATTGACGTGCTTCAGACGATAGAGGCGTTCGTCGGCGACGCGCACCAACTGATCGGACTGATCGCCGTCCTGCGGGAAATTGGCCACGCCGTGATCCATGGTCACGGGGAATGCGAGTTGCAGGGGGTGCAGGGTTTCCGCAAAAACAGTCCCAACACGACGGCTGAGGGCGAGGGCTTGAGCGGCATCGGTTTGCGGTAGTAGGAGAGCGAACTCATCGCCGCCAATGCGAAAGGCAGAGTCCGAGGTGCGCAGCGCTTTTTGGAGCGTGGTGGCGGCGGCACGGAGGACCTCGTCCCCGCGCGGATGGCCGTACTTATCGTTCACTTCCTTGAAACGGTGCAAGTCCAGAATGACGATGCCGAGCGGAAGACCGTAACGGCGGGCGCGATTCAGTTCTTTTTCGAACGACTCGGCAAACAAACGTCGATTGTATAGGCCGGTAAGCGGGTCCGTAATAGCATTGACCTGAAGTTTCTTGTAATCCTCGTATTCGAGCAGAATCGGAACGCGAATCAAACCGGTGGAAGAGAGGACATCCATCAGAACGGTTTTGAGTGATATGGGACGTCCGAGCTGATCCGTGAGTTCGCGTCGGCGTGTGAGCATTTCCTCCCACAGGTGAAGGCACTGCGACTCGCGCAGATCGAGATGCGTGGTGGTGCGAAAATAGCGCTGCAGAAAATGACTGCGCGCGGGAATGTCCATGACTTCGAGCGTGTCCGCGAGGAGCTCGAGGTAGGCATCTTCCATGGGCAAACGCGGGGCCGCCGGGGCTCCGGGACTGGGCATGGCCGGGTTTCCCTACAATCTGCCTCTCCCCGCGGGGGCTGGGGCAAGCACATTTGGATGACTCACCCTAAAAGGGAGCAAATCAAGCGCCAATTAAGGCCGACTGTGCAACCAGCATCCACGCAAAGGAGGAGCAATGGGGACGCCGGTATCCTATTACAAAATGAAGAGATAAGCGAGTTGCTGGAAGCATCTTTTTGAGCAGAGCATTAGCCCGAGATAAGCGACACAACTCGATGAGGATGAGGAGCTCCTCAAGGACAGGAAATTACTCAAGAGGGTGCAGAAATTCCAACCCAAACAGACGAACTTCACCCAAAAAGTCCAGTCTGCGTACTTTGGCCACAATGGGGGGAGTTTCGCTTGGGATGAGGCTGGAGGCAGCAGGGGAGGGGGCTGGGATAGTGAGATGCACCGTCTGGTCGGGGCGCAGGACATGGACTGAAGTGATACAAGCGCCGGTGGCGCTAATATTGAGAGTTTTCGTGAGCTCTATGAATTCCGCACCTGAAGTGTCCGAGCCCCGGAGAAAGACGGGAACTTGGAGGCGGATGCGAGCTGAGCGGCGCGACCCGGAGGAATCCACGCGGGGCCCCTCCTTTGATTGATCAAGGCGAAGAACCATAGTGATGGTACTCAGGAACTAGTACAGGGCAAGCAAGTTGCGTGCCAGTTTCCGGGCTAGAATCTCAAAGCATGGCCCTTATGAATCAGTAATTTAGAGGCTACGCGAACGATGGAGTTGGGGTTCAGGAGAAGAGTGGGAGTGGATTGGCTAGGGATTTCCCAAATTGTGCAAATGGAACGCATTTACCATTGACACGCTGCTGAGGGTCTGCAAGGATGAGCAGCACGCCACAGGAAAAACTTTTCCACTGTACTGAGAGGTAGCAGAAGTATGGATGGTTGGGCCACAACAGATGCGGGAAGAGCACCTACGTCGAGCCCAAATCTGACAGTTGAACATGTCCGAGCGCTTCTGGACACGGTCGACAAAGGCGTAGTGGTGGCAACCCTCGATGGACGCGTGCTGATGGTGAACGCGCGAGGACGGAAATGCCTGGAAGCCCATGGCAAAGACGAGACTACGCCCCTCAACATATTTTCGGACGTGCTGAAGATCGATCCGAAGACAATCTCGCAGAGAATTGAAAATGGCGAAAACCAACTGGAATTGGAAGGGCGCACGAGCATCAATGCCTATCGCGTGCGCGTGCGGTGGATTCCGGATTCCGATTGGCTGGCAATCCAGTTTGAAAATGAGGAGGAGAAAGAAGACAGAGCAGAGAGCGCTGCCCAACTGACGGTACAGGAACTCCTCCAAGAACGCGAGATTACGTATCGGAATTTGCTCGCAGCCTACCTGAAACTGCAGGAAGTGAACCGACAGAAGACCGTGTTCCTGGCGTCGGCAGCACACGAGTTGAAAACGCCGCTAGCGGTGATCAAAGGCTACTACGATCTGCTCCTGACAGGATCGCTCGGAAGATTGAGCGAGAAACAAAAAGACATTCTGGAAGAGTCGAAAGAGAGCTGCGAAAGGCTGGTGCGGTTGGTGTCGATGTTCCTCAACTACTCCGCGCTGGAAAGCGGGAAGCTGGTATTGCAACTCAGAGAAAACGACTTGCGAGATTGCCTCGAAGAGACGGCCAACCGATGGTCGGAAGCGTTTCAGCGAAAAGGGGTGAAGCTGGAGACGCTGCTGGATCCGTCGATCCCGACTTTCCGTTTCGATTACCAAAAGGTGCAACAGGCCGCGGCAAATCTCCTGGATAACGCGTTGAAGCACACACCGTCCGAGGGAACCGTGACCTTGCGAGCGCGGCCGCATTTTTGGGAGCGCCGGGTGGCCAAGATTGCCCCAGTCGAAGAACGCAGGAGATTCCGGCTGCCCCGGCCGAACAGTGTGGAAGTCAGCGTGGCAGACTCCGGAGCGGGGATTGCACCGGAACATCATCAGGAAATTTTTGAGGACTTTGTGCGCGTCGACCGGAATACCTCCGGAATGGGCCTGGGACTTGCCATTGCCAAGAGATTGATTCAGGCCCACCGGGGGAAAATCTGGGTGGAAAGCGAACAGAACCGGGGTAGCACTTTTGCGTTTTTGCTGCCCATGGACCAGAGCTAAACATTGGACTGCGGCGAGGAGCAAGAAAAATGGCTGTGAAAGAAGTGAAAGAGAAAATCCTAGTCGTTGATGATGAGCCCAGCATTCGAAAATACCTGCAAACCCTGCTGGAGGTGGATGGGTTTGATGTGGAGGCAGTGAGCAGCGGCAGGGAAGCAGTGACGCGTGTGAGCGGCGGCGAACGGCCGGACTTTATCATTCTGGATGTGCTGATGCCCGAAATGAACGGGCTCGATACGCTGCAGGAACTGATGCGTCTGGACCGCAGCCTGAATGTGATCATGCTGTCATGCTCGAACGAGGTAGGCACCGTGGTAGAGGCCATCCGGCTCGGAGCACACGACTACCTGACCAAGCCATTTGAAAAGACGGAACTCGACGCAGCAATGCTCAAGTCGCGGCAAAAGAAACAGCTGACCCAGGAAAACCAGGCGTTGCGGGAGTACTGTGAGCAAATCACCGAGGATCTGAGCTTCCTGGCAGCGAGTCCCCAGATGGTGCGCATCCGGCAGCAGATTCTGCAAATCGCACCGGTAGACGTGCCGGTGTTCGTCTGCGGGGAGAGCGGCGTGGGCAAGGAAGTGGTGGCCCGGATGATCCACCTGCGTTCGAAACGCAGGAATCAAGCATTCGTCAAGGTGAATTGCGCGGCGCTCCCGGGGGAGTTGCTCGAGTCGGAACTTTTCGGATATGAACAAGGAGCGTTTACAGGCGCGGTGCGGGCCAAGCCTGGAAAATTCGAGTTGGCCAACAAGGGCACGATTTTCTTGGATGAAATCGCGGAAATGAGCACGCATTTGCAGGCGAAGTTACTTCACGTACTGCAGGATCACCAATACTCGCGGCTCGGGGGCCGGCACCTGGTGGAAACCGATGTGCGTGTGCTTGCGGCGACAAATGTCGATGTTCAAGAAGCCATGAAGACGGGGAAATTTCGTGAAGATCTGTATTATCGGTTGAACGTGTTGTCGATCAACGTGCCTCCGCTGCGCGAGCGGACTGCGGAAATTCCGCTCCTCTTCCGTCATTTCCTGCAAAAGTACAGCGAGAAATTCGGCAAGCCGGTAGTGGCTCCCTCCAAGCATCTTCTGGATGCGGCGTTGAATTATCCATGGCCGGGTAATCTGCGGGAGCTGGAGAATTTCGTAAAGCGGTACGTCATCCTTGAGGATGACGAGGGCAGCTTGCGTGAATTGGTCGAAATGTCTTCGACGCGCCAGCGGACTTCACCGCGGGAAGAACTGGCTCTGCCTAAAGAGCAAGGGCTGAAGGCCCTGGTGCGCGGCTTGAAAGCTGAAGCCGAGATGGAAGCGATCGCCGACGCGCTCGAAAAGACGCGGTGGTGCCGCAAGGACGCCGCAAAAATGCTGGGGATCAGCTACAAAGCCCTGCTCTACAAGATGCGGGAGTTTAACCTGGATACCCCGCGAACGCGGAAATCAGCTTCCTCAAAAGTAACGCCGGAACCCACTTCGGTGGTGGCGACTCGGGAAGAGTAGAATTGTCGGCTTCAGCCGTCGCTGAAGCTGTGCGCACAGCCGGAAGAGAGAGTGTCGAGGGCCCATCCCGGCAAGCTGCTTTCGTCCCGGCGAAAAAAAGCGATAGCCGGGAACTCGTGAACAGAGTTATTTTTTGACCCATTAATTGTTGTTCGCGGATCCAGGGCAGTAGTGTAAGAAGCGAATTCGTTCCAATCCCAACTATGGGCATGGGGAATTCACCGACCGGGCAGGAAAAGAGTTTGCAAAAGTCGCGCTCTTCCCATTCGAAATTTTAAATGCATATTCTTTGGGATTAATGTTCTGGCGCGTGGTATCGGATTCCAGGGCGTGCCAACTATAACAACCCGTCAGGTTTGTGACGCCGATGGCAAGAAAGCGCTTTTTGTCACATCTGTCGCGCTCGTTGCTGTGATGGTGTATGAACCTGCAATGGTCGGCACAGTGTGGGAGACCGGAGTTGCTGTCGAATTGTTGAGATTGTCCGCGGAAGCGGTTCAGGTCACCGCCGTGTTCATCGTTCCGGTGACGGTGGCAGTCAATATCATGCTCTGCGTGACCGTGGGTTCATGTCTAACCTGCGTGAGGGTAACCTGCACGTTGGATGGTCTCCTGGGAGCGACGATAATCAAAGAGGTCCCGAATTTCGTGTTGTCTGCGAGGGACATCGCGTCAAGCACCAATCCTGGCACATCTAGGGGCGCGGTGTACGTTACGGAATTCGTCGTTTGACTGCTGAGCATCCCACAGATTGCAACTGAGCACACTGCTCCAGAAAGACTCAGACTCCAGGTCACGTTTTGATTGCTTGAATTGGAGACCGTTGACGTGAAGACAAGACCGGCGCCCGTTTGAATCGGTGCTGGATTTGGGAAAACCGCCACGGAAATGGGGGGAGGTGGCGGAGGAGGTGCTGAAGTGTCGCTGTTGAAGGAAACAAATGCGACACAAGACCGAAGGAGTCCGGTAATGAGTTAGGAATCTTCGAAGTCATGAAGAATATAGGCCAGGAGCCCTGCTACCGAGTCGAGGAATCAAAAAACGAGATCATTCTAGATAGAATTGCTCCACACGACTTGCCCGATGAATCTACCTTGGAAGCAACTCTTGAGGAACTCAACACCAAACTCATAGCTCGGTGGGAATCGGTCGAACGGTCGAATGCCGCCGCAGTGAACTTCTTTTCAATATTATAGCCATCGGGCGGGCCTAGCATGCCATGCCCAA
>Ga0209517_10006637_pt1 | contig 14203 bp, 13 predicted proteins | sample PeaSoiMetSII2010_FD_187695 | JGI IMG/M metagenome (GOLD analysis project Ga0209517, IMG submission 187695) | Peat soil microbial communities from Weissenstadt, Germany - SII-2010 (SPAdes) (version 2) | ecosystem: Environmental > Terrestrial > Soil > Wetlands > Peat | place: Germany...
GGCTCGGTGGCAACAGCAGCTCTTGCTCAGGAAGGTAGGCCCGGTAGCCCTTTGGCATAAAACATTATGTGCCAGTTCCGTTCGCTCTGTTCCCTCGATCTTGCGGGATTCTCGGACAGGCTCCTAGGGTCTTGTGCAGGCGGATGGGCCCGCGGGTCGTGGTCCCCTGTATTCTAGGCGCGCGGATCGCATAATAGGCGGCCATGAAATACATGTCCGCTGTCACCGAACCCAGAGCGGCGTGCACATCGCGCCCGGTCGCGGTGCTGTGCCTGCCACCGGCGAGGCCGGAAGTAGCGATCGTGGCGACCAGAGGAGCGAGCGTAATCAGACCAAACCGCTGATGCATCTTGAGCATGTGCGATCGCTTGTCGAGTCGCGCCTGATCCTGGGCATTTCCCTTGGTCTCATCTGACGGGAAGCCCAGATCCCCCAGCGAAGGCGGCAGGGCCACATTGCTGGAAGGGGCTATTAAGGCGAGGTCTATAGTTTGCTTGGCCCCTACCGTGAGCGTCACTGTGGCTACTCTGGTGCTGAACCCTTCCGCCGAGACGGAAACCTCGAAATCACCCGGCATCAGGTCTGATACGCTGTACATTCCGGCCGCATTGGATTGGGTTTCCGTCGATTGACCGCTGACCACATTCTTGACGGAGATTTTGGCGTTGGGAAAGACTGCTCCCGAAGGGTCGGTGATGGTGCCTGACAGCGTGGCGACAGCGAGCTGCGCCCGCAATGGGCCCGACATGAGGAGGGAAAGCACGAGAATCCCTAGCCCAAGGAAGAACGTCGCCGCTTTCGGATTCATTTGATGCTCACCTACCTGCACGTTTATTTCCGCAGCCCGCACGATCTCCTCCGAGTCGGAAACTCTTTAGATCCGAGAAAACCGGCGTGATTGTTCGCCAACGGCGGGCCGGAGCACGACAAGGTCCCAGCGGCAATTTGCCACCCTGACGACCTATGTCAGTTGGCGGGCAACCTGTCACGGTATTCGTCTAGCGAGTGTGGCAGTTTGCCGCCGCTTGCTGTCGGCAGGAGCACGCCAGGATCTGGCAAAATCGCAGAACTTCTTGTCTGGTGAGATTGGCATGTCTCTTGCCCGTATGAACACATGCCTTTTCATAGCCGGGTCTTTCTTGCGGCTCTTTTCACTGTCCTTTCGAGCCTTTCGCTGGGCCAGCAGACCTCGCCCACGCTGAATCCGGCTCAACCGGAGGACAAAAGAATATTCTGGATCATTCCCAACTACCGGACCTCCCCGAGTTTGCATCCCTAAAAGCCACTCACTCCCGAGCAAAAATTCAAGATTGCTACGGAGGATTCGTTCGACCGCGGCACCGCTGCGCTGGCTGTGCTGTTTGCAGGTGAGGCTCAGTTGACGAACGCGACTCCAGCGTTCGGGCAAGGCGCAAGGGGTTACGTTCGATACCTGGGGACGTCATACGCCGATTTCGTGATCGGGGATATGATGACGGAAGCTATCTACCCGTTCATGCTTCATCAGGACCCGCGCTATTTCCGGCGCAGCACGGGCAGCGCTTGGTCGCGCCTGGCAAGCGCGGCCGGCCAGATCTTTTGGACTCACACGGATTCGGATCACACGCGGGTCAATGTTTCGGAGATTATCGGCAATTCGACGGCAGTGGCGATTTCGACCGCTTACTATCCGGATAACCGGACGGCCACCAACGCCGTCTCCAAACTCGGTGTTCAGCTCGGGGTCGACATGGCGGCGAACATCCTGAAGGGGTTCTGGCCGGACATAAACCGCAAGCTTTCGCGAAAGCAGCCCGCAGGGAAGGATACCAGGCCATAAAGTCGATTCGGAGGTCGTGGTCCGGGGCCAAGGATCATTTCAAATACCCGGTCACCGGCATCACCGTGTCGGCGGCATTCCGCCACCGCCCGAATCTCCTAATGTGACGAGATGCCACCCCAAGGATCTGAGGGATTGCCGGCCAAACGATCCGGTCGCTGCATTTCATTGACCTAGTTCGCCCCGAGCGTTCGGCACGTCGCGTGCACTTATTCCTGCGCGATATTCATAACACGAGCGCCGCACTTGTAGTCTTTTTGTGTATGGGGGCTTCCTTCCCTCGCCCCCTTCTTTCTTGGGAAAAGACACGCTCCTTGCTGGTGAAGATGATCCTGGGACGGCGGTTCGGGAAGTAGCTCGGACTACGAGCGCGACCCCAACGCAAGGCGCCCGCAATTGCTCGGGGCGTTGAAGAACGCGCCGTGTCGCTGCGCATGCACGGTCGCCGGCAACTAGCTGCTAGCGTCTGGTCTCGGGGCGACCGCCCGGCGCAAGATTGGCGCCGCAACTACTCGCCGTGCAGACGGAACGTGTAGCGCAGCATGAAGGTGTGGCCTCCGGAATCGACCCCATAAGAAGTGGAGAACACGTATTGCGCAAAAAGGCTGTTGGAAAAACGCCACCCGGCGCCGAAGTCGGAGGAGCGGCGCGGCAGCCTGTAACCAGTGGCAGTCAGAGGCAGAAACGGGTCTGTAATGAGTACTGTATTCCCGAAGCTATCCGGATAAATGGCCTGGCTCAGATCGTACGCCTGCCCGATGGCGAGCAGCGATGCGTTCAAAAACAGGTGTGAGGACACCTTGGTTTGAACGCCCAGGTTCGCCGAGACGAAGCGGCTGTTCTGGGCGCCGGTCTGGAGCAGAGTGTCTGTGCTAATCTCGGTGCGGCCCGTGCTCGCGCGCGCCCCGCCACCGGCGAAATCGACGCTAAACACCGTCCGCTGGTTGAGAAAATAACCAAAGCCCAACGCTGCGGAGCTTCGCTGCGCGCGGTCCCGCTGATGCGAATCGACGGCGATCGATCGCGTCAAGTCGTCGCTGAGCGCCAGCCTGAGCCAGGACGCCTCCGCTCCATAGAAAAACCTCCGGCCCAACGGGCCGCGAAGACGAAGACCAAATTCGGACGAATGGCCTGAAGAACGAGTGGAATCGAGGGGCTCTTGAACGTTGTTCAATGTATGACTCGTGTTGTTGTCCTCAGCCCCGATTAAGCCGTAGCGATAAAAGAACCCGAGCTTTTGACCACGCGGCAGATCTCTTTCCAAGCCTGCGGTAATGCGCCGCTGTGAGATCGAGGAACCGGAATCTATATGCTCGATGGAGCCGCTCGGCTGTCCCGTCGAAAGAATCTGTGCTGCTAGTGAGCCGGTTCCCCGGAGGCTCTCGATTTCAATCCCGAGACTGGTGTTAGCGCCGAAGCGGCGTGCGGCAGCCAGAGAGCCCGAGAAGAACTCGCCCGTGGACGAACCGCTTGTGTGTAAGCTCTCCACGGGTACGGTCTGGCCTAAGACGCTCGACAGGCCGAGATCGGATGGTGCGCCTTGCGCACCATTTCCAATCTTCGATCCAGTGACGCTCCCACCGACCACAAAACTATTGGCCAGCGGAACGAACATCGAAAACTGGGACGCAGCGCTGTAATTGAGCGGACTGACGGCGGACAGCCGTGGCGGAGTGGGGGTTTCATCCAGTGCGCCGCTGCCGTTTAGAGAAGGTAAGAACACGACGCGGCCTTCCGCAACTTTGAAAGCGGTAGCATATGCCGGGTTTTCCAGACTATCCAGATGCGCGTCCGGAAAGGCGTTGTAACGCAGCAAAAAAGGAACCTGTCCGATTTCTGAAAGGCCGGCGATGTACTGCTCGTAAAGGCTGGCGATATTACGCGGCGAATCCGCGTCCATCTGCCCGGTGTGGCTATCCATGCTCGACGCCCTGGACCCATGATCGTTGCGCCCGTTACCCTGATTTTGCTCGGCCAGTTCGCGGGCGGGGAGCACGTTGAACAATTGAAAGCCTTGTCCCGGAACCAGCAGCACGCCCCGGCCGGCTTCGATGACCACCGATTGTGTGGGGTCGATGAGACTGGTCACTTCGACGGCGCCTTCGTAAACCATAACCTGGGTTTCGCCCTGGCTGTCTACGGTGATGCTGAAGTCGGTTCCGCGCACGGCGATCGAAGCCGTGGGACTATTTATGCGATACGGATTGGGGCGCCCGGCAAAATGATTGATCTTCACTCGCACGCTGCCCAGCATGATCACAAACAGTTCCCGAAGTGAAACAGCGGCGCGGAAATCCTTGATCACGATTACTGATTCCGGCTGTACGACGATCATGCTTCCGTCTGTCAGTTCAATCACGATCCGGCCGCCGCCGCGCGTGTCCACCTTGTCCCCAGGGCCCAGTTCGTATCCCGGCGCCAGCGTGAGGGCGGAGGCTCCCTTGCCGCCGGAAAGGAGAACCCGTCCGGTAACGCTGGAGGCTCGCGCCACCACCATTTGAGCGTCCACGCCACGGCACAACATGAGCGCCGCGCCCAAGATCAACACGGCACGGTCGGTGATTGTCGAGCGGGCTTGATGTCTAAAAATCTCTATGACCGGCCTCTTCTCCCGTTCAGCCTTGCTTATTGAGCGTTTTCGGCATCCAACTCGGCATCACCGTCCGGGTCTGCATCCCCTTGGAGCTTATATCGTGCGATAAGCCTCTGGATGGTTCGGCGGTCAAGTTGAAGGACGGCGGCTGTCTGCCGGCGGTTCCAGCCCGTCTCATCGAGGATGAACTGCAGGTAGCGTCGTTGTAGCTCATCCATGCCCGGCCGGTCTGCGATCAATCGCTGTTCGGCGCTTCCGGGACTGCCGGGCCGCTGGTTGGCATCCATGATTTCCGATGGAAGGCAGTCGGCTGTCACGAGACCGTTCGAGGAGAGCGCCACTGCCCGACGCAAGGCGTTCTCCAATTCCCTCACATTTCCCGGAAAGTGGTACGCAGACAGCGCCGCCCTCGCCTCGCGCGTAAGATGCAGGGGCAAGTTCGCAGAATCGCCAAATCTTTGCAGAAAGTGGGCCGTGAGCAGCTCGATATCCCCGGCACGGGCGCGTAGCGGAGGCAGCTCAATACTGAAAACGCTGAGACGGTAAAAAAGGTCGGCCCGGAAAGCTCCAGCGTCCACCAACAGGCGCAGCGGTGCATTGCTCGCGCCGATCACACGCACGTTGACTTGGCGCGCTTGAGTGGAACCGATGCGCCGCACTTCTCCACTTTGCAACACACGCAACAGGCTCGCTTGAAACGCCGCACTTGTGGAAGCCAATTCATCGAGAAACAGCGTACCGCTGTCGGCTGCTTCGAAGAGGCCTCCGCGATCTCCAGTGGCGCCGGTGAAAGCTCCACGCAGGTAGCCAAATAGTTCCGATTCGAGCAACGTATCCGTCAGGCCTGAGCAATTCACCGATAGAAACGGGCGGCCGGCTCGCGTGCTGAAATCATGAATGGCTCGCGCTACTAGTTCCTTTCCCGTCCCAGATTCACCCAGAATAAGCACCGTCGCATCGCTGCGTGCGGCCTGAGCGATCAGCTTGTAGACCATCACCATCGGCGAGCTTCGGCCAGCTAGTCCGGAGCGCGAAATAACGCTCTCGACGGTTGATGACGCTTGCGCCGACTCTGCTTCCCGCCGAGCACCCAGATGACGCCGCAGGAGTTCGACCACCGCCGCAACGTCAAATGGCTTCCCGATGAAATCGGTCGCGTCTTCGGCCACGGCTCTGACAGCAACCTCGACCGAGCCCTGCGCTGTCATCAGAATGATCGGAATCGCAGGGTCGATCTGGCGAAGGTCCCTGACGAGATCGAGACCTCCTCCATCCGGCATGAAAATGTCGCTCAGCACAGCGTCGATGCCGCCATGCCGCGCCACTTCAAGCGCCTTTGAACCGGTGGGAACCGCTGTTACCCGAAAACCGTTCAGTTTCAGGCCCGCCTCAAGCATCATACGTATGGAGCGCTCATCGTCCGCAACCAGAATGTGGGAGGGCATGCTTGGCACAGCTTTCTCGATCGTTGTCATCCCTCAGGATACGGAATCCATAGCGTAAATACGGAACCCGCACCCGCCGAACTACGAACCGCCACCGATCCGCCGTGCAGTTCGGCGATCTCCCGCACCAGGGCGAGGCCAAGGCCCGTGCCGGTCACATCCACATCTTGCACTCGGGGAACGCGATAGAACTTTTCGAAAACGTGAATCACGCTGCTTTCCGGTATACCGTACCCCTCATCGGCGACTTCTATCGAAACGCCACTCGCGGCGTTCCTCGCTGAAATGACCACTTCCGTTTTCGGTGGGCTATACTTCACCGCATTCGACACGAGGTTGCTGATCGCTCGCGAAAGCAGGTCGGCGTCGGCAAGTACGGGGGGCACGCCAGAATCCAGACGTCTTGTCAGGCGGATGCCTCGCGCTACGGCCAATGGATCTAGCATCAGCAGCGTGCGCTCCACGAGTGCTTCTATCCGCACCGCCGAGCGGCGCAAGACAGTCGTCCCTGATTCGAGGCGAGTAATGTCGAGATACTCGCTGATCATGTGCGTCAGCCGCTTGGCCTCGTCGTGAATCGCGATGCTCATTTCACGGCGGCGTCCCGGATCGAGCTCGAATTGCGCTAGCAACTCGCTCATCCCTTGAATGGCCGTCAGGGGTGTACGCATCTCGTGCGAGACCAGCGCCATGACGTCATTCTTGGTTTGCTGCAACTCGTGCTGCCGGGTGATGTCGGAGAGCGAAGCGACAATGCCCCGCACGGCGCCGCGCCCATCTTCGCCCGAACACACCGCGGCCACCCGCAAAGCGAATTGCCGCGGGCGCGCGCCTCGAATGGTGATTTCCCGCTCGATCTTAGCGCGGTTGACTACGAGTCGCACCAGTTCATCGCGGCCGGCTTCAAGTGAACTCTGTTCGGCTTCGGCTAGCAGCTCTAACAGATCGCGGCCACGCAGTGCGTGCTCGGGGGTGTCAAGAACCGCCGCAGCGCGCCGGTTCGCAAACGTGATGCGTCCATCCACTCCGGTGATGATGAGTACGTCTTCGACCGACCGCATCGCTAGGTCCACGAACTTCGTGTGGTCCAGGATACGACCATTCAGATGACCCAGAGACCGCGCCTTCCACGCCAGTCCTTGGGGCCACCACCATCGGGAGGATTCCTCCTTTTCGGCCCAGATTTCCGCGGTGCTGCCAGCGATCGCCGCGCAGAGCTGCTGTATTTCGATGGATGGCACCCGGACGGCATGCACGATCACGAGCGTGCCGGAGCCGTACGACCCGTCGATTGGAATCGCCATCAGTTCCTGGCCGAGGTTGGTGCGTAACGCAAAGCCGCTGGAGCTCTTCCGGAGAATAGCTGTCCCGTGCGATGCCACCAACCGCTTTCGCGCGCCTCGCTGGGATGTGTAGATTGCTACACACTCGGCTTCCGCCAGCCGCGCGATCGACGCTGCTGCCGATCCCAAGCTCATCGCATTCAGGGACTCTCCGGCGCGCTTGATGTCTTCAATGCTTCTGTCGAGATGAGAACTTGCGACCAGCGACCGTTGCAACAATCCGAGCACGCCCGCGGAGGCGCATGAAACCAGAGACAGTGTCAGTGGCGGAAACACCAGGAAACGAGTGACCGCAAGATAGCCCGCCAGCAGGACCGCTCCGGTCACCGCCGCCAGAACGCCAATTTGCCTTGTGGTCTCGTGACGGCCCTGGGCGATCGCGAGCGCGAACATGGTGAGCGCCGCTACCAGCGCGCCGCAAAGAAATGCGAGCCAATCCGGAGTTTCGGAGTAAAAACGGGACCTCAAGATCGTGTTCAGAGTATTAGCAAGTACTTCGACACCTGGCATTAAAGACCCATGCTGATTTCCCCGTGCGTCTGCCTGGTGAACGAAGGGCGAAGCGAGGCGATCGCCTAGGGAAGCCGCCGTCGCACCCACAAGCACGTATTTTCCGCGGAACTGTGCCGGCGGAATCCGCCCGCCCACAACGTCGGCGAAGCTGTATGTTCTGTAGGAGCCCGCTGGCCCAATATAATCGATGGCCATACGGGCTGCACGCAGTGTCTGCGTCGAGCTTTCAACGCCCGGAACCCCACCGATCACCACGCTAGGAGCACTGCCTTGCACGGGAATGACGCGCGAGCCGAGCAATAGGCTGCGTGAAGTCTCGGTCAGCGACTGTTCCGAAATGCCGTCGCCGATACGAATGCTTTCCACTGCCATCGCACGGATGGCACGCCCCTGATCATCGGCGGACCGGATCTGAATCTGGCGCGCGACTCCGTCCGACTCTGCCGAAACGTTCACATGGCCGACTGCCGCCGCCCGCTCTATGGCAGGCAACGGCAGCAGCCAGCTTGTCGGGCCACCAGCAGCCGCAGGTGCTACCAGTTGCGCCGCGACAACCACGTTTCCTGCTTGATGTATCGAGCGCGCAAGAGCGCTGTCGTCCGTGTCCGTTGTCGGATCGGCGTACAACACATCCACCGCGATCGCTTTGGGCTGCGCCGCGGCAATAGCGTCGATGGCGCGCGCCGAGAGAGCACGCGGCCAAGGGAAACGACCGAACCGGTCAATGCTCGGCTCATCAATGGCAACAATGACGATATCGTCCGGCGCCGCGAGTGGGCCACGCGCCCGGATCATCCAATCCCGCATGTATTGATCGATGCCAGGTGCCCGCCACGAGACAAACGTCCCGAGCAGCGCGGAAACAACCACGATGGCTGCCAGCGAAACGATGTTGGCTGAGTTCCCTCTCACCTTGTTCCAGGAAACTACGTCGAAGTCCAGCCGGAATAGGAGCCGCGCCGATTCAAACAAAACCCAGGTAGGCGAAGCGAGCCAACGCGGAGGGGGCCTAAGCAAAAAGCATTCATCGGAATACGTGAACTACTCGCAATCGTAACGCCAGTTCGATCAAGTTTGCATCTTGTTGGTGGGGCTCAATAACGTGCGCAGCATAAGTACTTGGTGTCGTCCCTGCTGTGTCGTGACGAGGGCAGGGGCGACAAAGTGCCGCCCCCCGCATCCTGACAGGCGGCGGCAATGTCTATACCCTGCTACGTTTGGCTCTCGGCGATCAGGAACTGGCGAGCTGAAGCTATAGTCGACACATCCCTGAGATATCGGCTTCGTTGGACGACCAGCGCTGGGCCAGCAGCTTGAAGGTGTGTGGGCCGCCTTGCATTTGCGCTCCACATCGGCGGCATAGAGTCACTGTACGCGATTTGGTAGACGGATTGCAAATGGAACCGAAAGTACTCAACGGCATGACGTTCAACGTCACTGGCGGTCGCGTTTATGAAGACCTCGATTGAATTCGCGCTTTTGTTCGCGGTCGCTATGGTCGGGCTCTTTGCCCAACCCCGGACCGCGGCTACTCTTCCTGCCGATCGCCTACTGAGCGAACCCGGGCCCACGTTCCGAATCGCCGATAAGCAGTTTCCCAATCCGATGACGTTCATCGCCTACGGAGACCAGCGGTTTACCGATCCGACGAACACCCGGCAGACCAACCCGCGAATCCGCCAATGGCTGGTGAACCAGATTGCCAAAGAACGTCCCGACGCCGTGATCATGAATGGCGACGTACCGCTGGCGGGCAACGTCACAAACGATTATGCGGTGTTTCAGGCGGAGACCAAAGCTTGGCGCGACTTGCATCTCCGCGCGTTCCCGACGCTGGGGAATCACGAGTTTATCGGCGATCCGCAACAGGGCCTAGAGCACTGGTGGAACGCCTTCCCGGAGATGCGCAACCGGCGCTGGTACTCGGCGCAGCTCGGTTCGCGAGTTTACCTGCTCGCCTTAGATAGCGATACTTCGCTGCTGCCGCACAGCGACCAGGCCGACTGGATCGAGAAACAGATCGACGGCCTGCCTTCCTCGATCGATTTCGTGATCGTGACGCTGCACCATCCTCCGGTCGCCGACATTCAACAGCACATCACAGTAGATCACAACCCGAGGCCGAATGAGATCGCTCTGCGGGACTACCTGTCCCAGGCCGCCCGGACTTCTCACGCCCGTTTTTTGGTCAGTGCGGGGCACATCCACAATTACGAACGCAACGTGGTCGGTGGCGTGACCTACTTGGTCTCCGGCGGTGGCGGGGCACAGCCCCACTTCGTCGAGCGCACGCCGGAGGATCTTTACAAGAGCAGCCTGTTCCCCAACTATCACTACGTAAAGTTCACCGTCGAGAAAGACCGTCTGGATGGAGCCATGTACCGGGTTGAGAACCCCAAGGCGAAGACCCTGACTGTCGAGCTCAAAGACCGCTTTGACCTTCAGGCGAAGCCGCGCTGAGTTGTGGTGTAAGTTTTCGGCAAGGTGCGTGACGGTAACCGCGGGGCGGCTGGAGCGTAGGGCCTGCGGCTCGCTTTGCGGGGCGCGTTTAGGCGGGAGCGAGAGCCAAAGTGCCTATTTGCTTCGGGCGCACGGATTTGCTGGCCAGTTCGATCGAGTTTGCATCTTGTTGATGGGGCTCAATAAAGTGCGCAGCAGAGAATACTTGGTGGCGTCCCTGTTGTGTCGTGACAGGGTACGGGCGACAAAGTGCCGCCCCCCCGAATACTGAGAGGCGGCGCAATGTCACTGCCATGTTTGGCTCTCAGCGATCAGGACTGGCGAGCTGAAGCAATTATCGACACATCCTTGAGATATCGGCTTCGTTGGACGACCAGCGTTGGGCCAGCAGCTTGAAGGTGTGTGGGCCACCTTGCATTTGCGCTCCGCATCGGCGGCATAGAGTCGCTGTCCTCGATTCGGTAGACGGATTGCAAATAAAACCGGGGGTACTCAACGGCATGACGATCAACGTCAAATGGGCCATGGCGGCGAAACTGGGCGATCGCAGGTTTTTGTTTCGGTTGCATCGGCCCAAGATACGGGAAATGACCAACCACGAAGCGTTGCACTGACCGTCCCAGCCAGGCGCGCCGCTTCGGTTGAATCTTACCAAACGCGTTTCGAAGCGATCCCAATGTACCGGTCGAGGCAAGAACTTCTGGCTCCTGTGTATGCATTCGATCACGAGGTGATCCCTGCGGGAGCGGTAGTGCTCGGCCACGTCAAGGAGGCGCGCGAAGATCTGGCGTCGGCGCGCCGCTGGCAAACAATCGCCTTGGTTTTCTCGGATCTAAAGAGGTTGCTGACCCGGAGGAGATCGTTGCCAGTGCGGAACCAGACGTGCAGCAGTAGAGCGTTAAATGAATCCGAAAGCGGCGATGTTCTTGTTTAGACTGAGGAGTCGCTAATGAGCCTGCCCTTCGACCCTGAACGAATCTACGAATACGAATGGTCTGTGCTTGGACTGACACTCACGTTCAAGGGCGGTGATGCCATGATCATCAGCCGAGCAAAAATCACCGAAGAGATTCTCAAAGTCGTTGAACCGCGCATTGGTCCCCCGCCCTGGGCCTGAATCTCATCGTCGGAGCTGCCCCCACCATCTCCGGAATTGGATCGATCCCAACAACCTTGCCTTCCGGTCCGACTAAGGAAGCCACACTCAATGCAGGATCTCCCGGACCGGCAGCAACGTCGAGAACTATGTGCCCCCTGAGCAAGCAGTGCCCGTTTAGGCGAAATCTTGCTACTTTGGTCACGGCATTGCCCCCTTGGTCGGCCGGGCGAAGGTCGGCAAGGGAATGTTCCGTTCCTTCATCAGCTTTTCGACTAGCGCCACCGGCGGCGAGTGGCATCCCGACTTCACGCCGCCAAAGCCAGAGCCGATCTGTCGGCTGTCAGCCTAGCCGCGCTGAGCTCTGGAGTCAGCTCTACCAGCGACAATTGTTGACCGTAGCCGGTCCCGACAAACATAAGCGCAAGCAGCACGAAAATGGACAGCGCTGAACGCCGCATCCTCGCACGCCAGTGTTACGTGACTGAGCAATATTTCGAGCGAATCTGCCGCGGCATTGGCGCCGAAGGCGGGAACGCCAGCCGTCGCTAGTAATAGTGTCAGCATTAGAACAAGTAATCGCATGATTGGAGACGCACCCCTTACGAACACATCATAAAGATGAGACGCCGGAAGGGACAGGCCGGTTGCGCAACACAAGTTGCGTTCATGTGTACTTTCCAAGCACTCGTCGAGCGCCCTACGGCGGACCTGGGAATATTGCTGTCGATTGACGAACCGAAGCCGGTCGCCTTCCGCTGCCGTTCGGCAGGGTCTTGGCTACGGGAGCGTTTACTTGGTCACCACGAGAATCGAAAAAGAATCCGTCACCATTGGACCGCGGCCTGGAGCTTTTCCCGCCGGTGGGGTGGGAGCCGGACCGTAATCCGCGCCGATCAGCAGAATTCGGCCGGTCTTGTTATCCCAGGCCATCTGTTTGGCGCTTTCCTTCGTCTTCACAGTCTGCTCCACCACAAAGCTGGCAGGGCTCTTTTCCTTGATGATCGTCAGCGTGCCGTCGACCTGCGCACTGTAGGTCTCCATGGTTTTCGGGTTGAAGATGGCCGAATCGACACCGGAGCCGATGGGTAGAGCATCCAGAATCTTTCCGTCGACCGCGCTGAGCATCACCATCATCTGCGGTTCACGGCAGCCGACAAAGAGAATCTGGTTCTTTACATCAATGGCCAACCCGGAGCACCTTCCTCCTTTTCCACCTAGGCCGTATTGAGCGGCTACGGTCAGCGTTTTAGCATCGATGACCGCGACCTTGTCCGTGTCTCGGATATCGACATATACATGACCCTTGCCATCGGTGACAGCCTGCTCAGGCATCCCCCCAAGGTCGAGTGTGCCCACCACCGTGCCATCCACCGCATTGATCGCCGTCGCGTGCGGCGCTGTGTGGCTGAAGATATAGACACGTTCGTTGAATGGGTCGAACAGGATCGCGTCCGGGCCCCCCTGCACCTCGATGGTCTTGATCGTCTTTAGCGTCTTGGTGTCCCACATCACGACGGGTTTGCTGCTGGCGAAACCGTGCCCGGATTTGGGATCGACCACGGCTCCATTGGCGGCGGCATCGGGAATTTCGCCTACCGGCGCAAGGGTGTCCAGATCGAAGACCGTAATTCGGCCAGGGCTTTTGCGCGGAATGTACAGGCGGCGCCCAACAGTGTCCGCAAGAACGGTGTCAAAAGTGCCTGCGCCACCAGCTTTGACAGTCTTTGAAACCTTGTAAGGCCCGCCGGCCGGAGCCTGTTGGGCAAATCCGGCCAGGGCCAAGATCATGAAAGCGACTGCGCATAGCAGACAGAATCGTTGCATGGATCACCTCCGCCACATTCTAGCCGGTCTCGGCGGCGAAAGATATCCGTTTTTTGTTCGCAAACTTAACGCGGTAACGCTTGGGGGCGTAACGCTAGGATGCCCAGCCGACTCTTCTATCTAACGCATCGGCCGACCTGCGTAGCCGGTGGTAGGCGATTTCCCCGGATGGGAACCGGGGATTTTGCCGCGAGCAGATGTACCGCTGAGACGATCGAGTAAGTTACGATTTGTTTCTGAGTGCTGTTGGCAAGGGAAATGGGTGAGGTGACCAATCGTGACGAGGATGAAAACGAAGATGAATAGAATGCTAGTTGTCGCGTATCTCGCTGTGATGATCACGCCTCTGGCATACGGCGATCAGGGAGGCTTCCTCAATTCAGGCGGCTCGCTCGCGGGAGGCAGTCCCGTGGCGAACCCTCCGGGGACCTTGACGATCTCCGGCAATACCTTGACCTTTCTAACGACCGGCGGCGGCACGGCGGTCAACGCGACGTTCACCACCAGTTCGACTGTGGAAAATTGCTCGGGCGGCGGCAAGTGGCGCGCGGCCCGCGCAGAGTAGCTCCAACCAATTAGGGTCTACGCAGTGCTCGGGCTGGTGGGCGGGGATTTACCCGTGAAGGGCGTCAGTTTCTTGATCTCGCGATGCTGAGCCCAGGCGTTGTCCGCCCACGGTGCATCGGGAGCGTTAAATAACGGGGAGGGCGAAACGCCGAACGGAGAATTCCGCCCGTTTCGGCGCTTCAGAGCCGAGAGTGCCGCACCAGCCAGCAAACGGAGACTCTCGAACCCCGCGTGTTTGGCCGTTCAGAGCCGTTTGGCGTTGACAAATGGGGAGAGAAAGTTCGACTAGAACGAGTGGCTCCCCAGAAACTCGGTTTTAAAACCCCGTCTACGGGGTTTTAAAACTAATGCCGAGTACCGGATAATCCCGAGCAGACACGGCGAACGACATGCTGGCGCGGGTTTCATGCGTCTTGGCTCGGCATTATCAGAGGTTGTCAAGGAAGGCGAGCAATGCATCGCCGGGCTGGAACCGCCGGAAGCCTTTGCATGCCGGCGCCACATTTTGAAGCGCCTGCTCTTTGGTTTTCAGGTCCGCTT
>Ga0209517_10006638_pt1 | contig 14203 bp, 9 predicted proteins | sample PeaSoiMetSII2010_FD_187695 | JGI IMG/M metagenome (GOLD analysis project Ga0209517, IMG submission 187695) | Peat soil microbial communities from Weissenstadt, Germany - SII-2010 (SPAdes) (version 2) | ecosystem: Environmental > Terrestrial > Soil > Wetlands > Peat | place: Germany: Weissenstadt...
GCGCTCCGTCGCCCTTGTAGGCGCGGTAGTCGGTGTCCACGTAGCCGTAAGGGCTGATGCTGAACTGTCCATCCGGGCTCCTGATGAAGAAGTGTTCGCCGTTCCATCCCGCCGTGAGCGGCGCATCCTTCTTGGGCGCTGCGGCCGGTTGTGCCTGATCGATCATCGCGGCTTCGAGCCCAGGCTGCACCAGGACCGTGTTCACCAGATGGGCCCCGTCTCTGCCCGAGGTCGGCGCCGCCCCGCTGGAGGTCGCTGCGGTGGGCTCCACATGCGCGGAGTCCGCGGCAGATGCCGGAGCCTTGCCTTCGGCCAGCTTCTGCACGATCGCCTTCAGTTCCTCAATCGTCTTGCGCTGTGCGGCAAGCTCACTGCGCAACTCGTTAACCTCCTCTTTGCTGGCGCCCGCCGATGCCGATGCCCCGGTTTTGTCGGCAGGTCCCTGAGTTTGAGCCAGCGACTGTGAGGTTGCGAAGAACATCAGCAAAACGATGTAGGTTGTCAGCCAGCGCATGGTGTCCTCTCCGATGATGATTTGCAAAACGGGCCCGTCTTCAAGGCATGCGGAGACGCAGACCACACGCTGCCTTCTTCGTTCGGACCACCAACCGAAAGATGTCTAGAATTGCGAATGATTGCTGTCCGGTATGAAAAGCGGACCAGTGCGGCGGTTTACCATATCAAAATGCAATCTGTCAAGAAAACTTTTTTCGATTGTAGATGGGACGTCGAAGTCCGGCAGGATTTGGGGCACACACTCGTCGTCTCTCAGGCCGAATCCGATCTGGGTTCGACCAATGCAGCTGGCCTAGATCACTTCTTCATGAACACGCCTTCGGGAGTGTGGAGATTATCCGTTCCGTACCGTAATATCTAACTGTACCGTTGGTCTAGAAACGAGGGGTTATGAGTGCCATCGAACACGAGGTTCCCGCACTGAACTTGTTTCCTCCCTTGCAGCCACCTCGCCGTTACTTGTTCGGACCGGGGCCCACCATGGTTGATCCGCGCGTCTATCAGGCTCTCTCGAAACCGATCGTGGGGCACCTAGACGCATACTTCATCCAGGTGATGGGAGACATACAACAATTGTTAAAAATGGCTTTCAGTGCGCACGACGGTGCCACGATGGTGATTTCTGGCACGGGTAGCGCGGGCATGGAGGCTGCCGTTGCCAACTTCGTGGAACCCGCAGCAAAGTTCGCGGTGTTTGCTAACGGCTATTTCTCCGATCGCATCACGGAAATGGCGAAACGCCACAGCGCTCAGGTCGTCCGTTTTGAAAAGCCTTGGGGCGAGACCTTCGCAGACGATGAAGCCGTAGAGTTCATCCGTCGCGAAAAGCCCGCGGTTGTGGCTTATGTTCATGCCGAGACATCGACCGGTGCGTTACAGCCGGGCCAGGCAATTTGTGCCGCCGCTCACGAGATCGGCGCCCTGGTCATTGCGGACTGCGTAACCTCGCTCGGGGGACTGCCAGTGGAGTTCGACCGGACTGGTATCGACGTGGCTTACAGTTGCACGCAAAAAGGGTTGAGCTGTCCACCGGGCCTGTCCCCGATGGCGATTTCGCCGCCGGCCATGGAGTGGCTGCGCGCCCGACCCTCTCCCGTCCGCAGTTGGTATCTTGACCTTAAACTGATTCACGACTACTCCACCGTGTCACACCGTTATCATCACACCGCGCCGATTTCCATGTTTTATGCGCTGCGCGAGGCTTTGCTGGTCATCGCGGAGGAAGGAATTGAGAACCGCTGGGAGCGGCATCGCCGTTGCCATCAGTCTTTTGTCAAGGGCATGGAGGCCATGGGGCTGCGTATGCACGTTGCCGCGGGGCATCGGATTCCGACGCTAAACACTGTGTCCGTTCCCCCAGGGGTGGACGACGCCAGAGTGCGCGGGCGGCTTTTGGACGAGCAAGGCATTGAAATCGCCGGCGGTTTCGGCCCGCTCGCGGGCAAAGTCTTCCGGGTTGGTGTTATGGGACCTTTGGCCACCGAAGATAACGTGCAGTTTTTTCTGCGGGAGTTCAAGAATGCCCTGAGCGCAGAGGGCTATTCCATTTAGACCCATGGATCTTCCCGCGACGGCAGGGCTGGAGCGTACGCGATGTACTCCCTTCGTTTCGTTTCGCGAATAGCTGACAGAATCGCTCAATCATCCAGGAACCCGGGGTAGAGGCAACAACGAATGACACTGAAGTCGGTACACACACTTCTTGACGTTTTGCATTTTGCTGACAGTCATACTGCGGTTATCGCTCCTGAACATGGAATCTCTGTCACTTACGATTCGCTCCGCCAGCAGGTCCTGGCTATGGCGGACGCATTAGCTTCTGCCGGCATTCGCCGCGGCGATCGTGTGGCGATGGTATTGCCGAATGGGTTGCCTGCGATTGTGAGTTTTCTCGCCGCGTCCATCGCCGGAACTGCGGCCCCTTTGAACCCGGCGTACCCCTATGAGGAGTTTCTTTTTTTCCTCGGGGATACCGATGCTCGCGTCTTGCTTTGCCCGCCGGTGGGCGCGGAATTCGCTCGCAACGCCGCCCTCGACCGCAAGATTCCGGTCTTGCCGGTGGAAATGAGCCCGCAAGGCAATGTTCACCTCGTGGATGCTCCCACCGGAGCTTCAGCAACGGAGCCGACCGCCGACGACATTGCCTTGGTCCTGCACACCAGCGGAAGCACAGGACGCCCCAAGCGCGTGCCCCTGCGGCATTTCAACCTGGCGGTGTCCTCGGCAAATATCGCGAACACCTATGCGCTTTCTGAGGATGACGTTTCGCTTTGCGTCATGCCGCTGTTCCACATCCATGGATTGATTGGTTCCACCATGGCGACGTTGCTTTCCGGCGGCACGTTAGTTGTTCCCAGCAAGTTCAACGCGCTCTCATTCTGGCGGACGGTACGAGAGCATCACGTGACCTGGTATTCGGGAGTGCCCACGATGCATCAGCTTCTGTTGGCTCGTACCCACCACAAGCCCGCAGAAGCTGCTTCTCTGCGCTTCATCCGTTCCTGCAGCGCGCCGTTGTCGGCAGAACTGATTCACAAGATCGAGTCGCTGTTTGGCGTGCCCTTCGTCGAAGCCTACGGAATGACTGAGGCGGCTCACCAGATGACCTCGAACCCCCTGCCTCCGCGGCACCGCAAAGCAGGTTCAGTCGGCGTGGGTACGGGGATTCGCATGAGCGTGATGGACAGGGAAGGCAATCACCTCGGAACCGGCCAGCGCGGCGAAGTCGTCATACAGGGAGCCAGCGTGTTTCGCGGATATGAAAACAATCCCGAAGCCAACGCCAAGGCTTTCGTGAATGGATGGTTTCGCACCGGCGACGAAGGATTGCTGGACGCAGACTGCTACTTACATTTGACCGGGCGAATCAAAGACATCATCATCCGCGGCGGCGAGAACATTGCGCCTCACGAAGTCGACGAGGCTTTGCTGCGGCATCCCGCAGTCGCGGCGGCAGTCACCTTTGGCTGCGCGCATCCCATTCTGGGTGAGGAAGTGGCTGCGGCCGTGGTCTTGCACGAGCCCCATGGCGCCACGGAGGTGGCGCTCTTGAAGCACTGCCGCGAAATATTGGCAGAATACAAATGCCCAAAGAAAATCTATCTAGTCAAGAGTATCCCGACCACGGCTACAGGCAAGATTCGCCGGCGCGCAGTCGCCGCCGCCCTCTTGGATGACCAGCGATGAAATTTTTGATCGCAGGAGCTGGGGCAATCGGAGCTTATATCGGCGCGTGTATGGCACGGGCCGGGTTCGATGTCACGCTGTTTGCCCGGGGGCCACATCTACGGGCCATGCAAGCACACGGCGTGCAGGTGAAGAGCGCGGCAGGAGATTTCGAAGCTCGACCCAGGATTGTCGGCACGCTTGAAGATGTAGGACCGGTAGACGTCGTTTTTCTGGGAGTAAAGGCACACAGCCTGCCGCAACTTGCGCCAAAGTTGAAGGCAGTGCTGGGACCGGACACCACAGTTGTCAGTACGCAGAATGGGATTCCGTGGTGGTACTTCCAGGGGTTTGGCGGCGAGTGGGAAGGAACACACCTCGAACGCATCGATCCCGGCGGTGCCATTGCTGCCGCGATTGAAGCCCGCCGCGTGATTGGGTCGATCGTCTATTTTTCCACTGAGATTACGGCGCCCGGTGTCATTCAACATATCGAAGGCAGCCGCATTTCTCTTGGTGAACCGGACGGTGCTCGTTCCGATCGCTGCCGTCGCATCGCGGAAGCGCTGGTCGCCTCCGGCTTGCGCTGCCCGGTCACCACTCACATCCGGCAGGAGATTTGGGTGAAGATTCTGGGCAATGCGTCTCTCAATCCGGTGAGCGCCCTGACCGGCGCCACCCTGGCTCAGATGGTGCGCGATCCGGGAGTTTCGTCGGTGATCCGAAATATCATGCAGGAAGTCGAGGCCGTTTCGCACAAACTGGGGATGGAGTTGCCGGTTTCCATCGATCAGCGGATGGCGGGGGCGGAAAAAGTTGGCGAGCACAAGACCTCAATGCTGCAAGATCTTGAAGCCGGCCGGCCCATGGAACTGGAAGCCCTGGTGGGCGCGGTCGTGGAACTGGGCGAGCGCCTGGGATTACCCATGACTTGCACGCGAACCGTGTACAACTGCACCAAGCTACTGGCGCAATATCGCAGTTCATCCAACAAGTGAGCACAGGACACGAAGTGAGGTTGAGCCGTTATAAGTTTTTTCTATCCCACTGAAAAAATATTTTGTTAGGGGCTTGACAACGGGGTTATACTCTGCTGGTCCAGTTAGCAGACCACTTGGAGCTTGAGATTTGCCCCCAACCATCAAGTCCGACTTCGAGGTTGTCCGCAGGAACAAAGTCTACGAAGAAGTCGCCAAGCAGCTGGAACGTCTGATCCTGAAAAAACTCCAGCCCGGCGACAAACTTCCTTCGGAACGCGAACTCGCTGAAATGCTGGGAGTGAGCCGCAGTTCCATTCGGGATGCGATTCGAAGCCTGGAATTGGTGGGTTTGGTGGAACCGCGCCAGGGTGCTGGAACCATCGTTCGCGAACTATCCGCCGAAACGTTGGTCAATCCTTTTGCGAATGCCCTGAAGCACCAGCAGGAACTGGTCACCGAGCTTCTGGACTTTCGCAAGATGATCGAACCGCCTTTGGCGGCGCGCGCGGCCACCCACGCTTCTCCCGAAGAAATTTCAGAGATGGAAGAGATTCTGCAACGGCACGCAGAGAAGATGTCTGATGGGGACGCCACCATCGCCGAGGATTCCGAATTCCACTATGGCATTGCCTTGGCTTGCGGTAACACGGTAGTGCTGAAGGTGCTCGATATTCTCATGGACCTGCTGCGCGACACCCGGGAGCGGTCTTTGCAAGTGGCGGGGCGCGCGGAGAAATCCCTTGCCGGCCACCGGCGGATCCTGACTGCCATCAAACGGCACGATGCGGAAGCCGCCAAGGCGGCGATGCGGCGGCACATTGAAGACGTGGAAGAAATCGTACTTAACAAGTTTTAACCAACGGAGGATTTTCGTTATGGGCCGGCTATTCGCGATCGAAATCATTTATCGGGGAATTTTTCAAAAAACTCTGGCCTCCAGAATGAGTCGTGCCATCGTGTTGGCCGCTCATCACGAAGGCAAGATGGGTATTTCTTTTGGCCGCTACGGCGACAGTCCTGAACGCAACGGCATTCCCGCGAAGAATTTCGCGATTGTGGCCACCGACGAACTGACCCTGCAAGAAGGAATGGCTAAGTACGAGCCTAAAGACGTCGATGTCACCATTTGCGTCGATGACACTCTGTGTAAGGGTGTGGAGTCGTGGGCATGGTACGGGCTACAACCGGTCAACCGGCTGCTGAAACCCGGAGGCACTCTGATTGTGACCTCCCGCGAAGGCCCCGAAGCCATCATCGCCATGGCTCACCGCAAGGATAGCCCTTACCAATTGTCGATTCTTAAGGGTACGGTCAGCTTTTCCGGCCTGTGGGTGTACAAGGACGATCACACCGACGTGCGCATCCTGGGCGCGATTGCCAAGATTCTGCCTGATCTGTTCAGCCTGAAGTCAGTCCAAAAAGCGATTGTCGACGAGTGGAAGGATGAACTTAAAGCCACGTCCGCGGCCAAGTCCTACGAGCGCACCACCAGCATCACGGTGCAGCCCAACCAGGGCAATCCTGAAGTGCCGTACAAGTTTGATCTGCCGAAGTGGCATGAAATGGGCGAGGGCATTGCCATACGCAGCATTCCCGCCGGACACAAGATGGATGATCCGGTGTCTCATGCGCACGGTGGATTTCAGCCTGATCGCAATCCCACCTTCAAGAAATTCAGCACTCGAACCATGAGGCCGGTGGTGAATTTCGATACCTGTATCAAATGCACACTGTGCTGGTTACAGTGCCCAGACTCCTGCTTCGATGTAACTCCGGAAGGTTTGTACGACGCGAATATGGAAGCCTGCTGCGGGTGCGGGGTGTGCGAGGCAGTCTGCCCAGTCAAGGAATGCGTCACCATGGTCAACGAGACGGAATTCAGTGACAACAGCAGTCAATGGGAAGACTGGCGGAAGGACAAAGAGGGTTATAAGACCTGGCTGGAAGGCAAAATTAAATCGCACCCGGAACGGTCGCACGGGTTCCGCTATCGTGGACAGTATGAGGAACAGATTCCGGAGATGCTGGAGATTGCTCAGCAAAAATAGCATCGTTCATGAGGAGAGTCCGTCATGGCAGTGGCAACCGTAATTGAGGATCAGCGTAAGACCGAGGAAACAGCCCTAATCACCGGCAGCGAAGCCATCGCAGTGGCTTGCAAGCTGGCGGACGTCGACGTAATCACCGCCTACCCCATCCGCCCCTACGACACCGTCATGCAATATGTTTGCAAGCTGGTGGCCAACGGCGAAATGGACTGCGAATTTATCGTCGCCGAGGGCGAACACTCGCAGTTTGAAATCGTGAAGCACGCTTCCGCCTGCGGCGCGCGTGTGTTTTGCGGTTCCAGCGGCGTCGGCTGGATGTATGCCATGGAAGCGCTGACCGTTACTCCCGCGCTGCGCATTCCCATGATCGCCATGGTAGGGAACCGGGCGTTGGATGATCCGGGCGCGTTCGGCGTCGAGCACAACGACGCGCTGACGGTCCGCGATCTGGGCTGGCAATTGGTTTGGGTGGACAATGCCCAGGAGGCGCTGGACACGGCTCTGATCGCTTATCGAGTGGCAGAGGACAGGCGCGTCTTCCTGCCCTGCGCGATCAGTTGCGATGGCGCATTCTTGACCCACTCGCAGGCCCTGGTGAAAATCCCCTTGCAAGAGAAAGTGAATGAGTTCCTGCCGCCTTACAACCGCGGTGATCTATTGCTCCACCCCGATAACCCCATCACCGTGGCCCCCCAGGGCAACGAAGACTGGGTGATGGAAATTCGCCGCCAGAACTATGCCGCCATGGAGCGTTCTTACACCGTGATCAAGGAGGCATACGCGGACTTCGAGCGTATCTTTGGCCGCTCCTACGGCAACCCGTTCTTCGAAGAGTACATGACGGACGATGCCGACATCGTTCTCATGGGCATGGGAACGCTGTCCATTTCGGTGAAGGTTGCGATCCGGCAGATGCGCAAAGAAGGCAAGCGCGTAGGCTTTGTGCGCATGCGCTGGTTCCGTCCGTTTGCCGCGGAAGAACTGGCAAAGTCGCTCCAACGCTTTGCGGCGATTGGAGTCATCGATCGCGATTACTCCTTCGGCTCACCCTATCTCGGAGGCGTGCTGGCGGGCGAGGTTCGCCACGCACTGTATCCCGGACCCGGCAAGAAACCGCCGGTAGTGGATTTTATTTGCGGCCTCGGTGGGCGCGAAGTCACCGTGCCCGATGTGGAGAAGATGGCCGATGCCGTTTACAACGCTGCGGATGGCAAAGCGCAGCCCTTAACCCAATGGATCGGATTGCGGGAGTAATCCGTTTTTTGCAGATGGGTTCCAGACTTCAGAGAGGATGAAGAATTATGGCGACATACATACAGATCGATCCGACGCAGAAATTAGATCCCTTCAAAACCGTTAAGAAGATCCCGCTGGAGGAGTTCTTTACCTCTGGACACCGCACTTGCCAGGGTTGCGAGTCGGCACTTGTGATGAAGATGATGGCCAAAGCCGCCGGCCCCAGAACCATCGTGCTGGGCAGCACGGGGTGCATGTATGTGGCGAACACCACGTATTACAGCACCTCGTGGGTGCTTCCCTGGATGCATACCCAACTGGGAAGCAGCGGATCGGCAGCTCTGGGCACGTCTGCGGCTTTGAAGGTGCTGATGCGCAAGGGAAAAATGAAGCAGGAACCCATCAACGTGATCGCCTTCTGCGGCGACGGCGGCGGGGCAGACATGGGTGTGGGAGCGATCTCGGCGACCCTGACTCATCCCGATTACAACTGCCTGATTCTGATGTATGACAACGAATCCTACGCCAATACTGATATTCAGCTCTCGGGCAGCACCCCGTGGGGCGCCAACACCACGTTCAGTACGCCTGGCAAGGTGAAGCGAATTATGCATCGCCGCTGGAAGAAAAACATGGCGGGGATGATGGCGGCCGGCCATCCCAGCTGCCGCTACGTTGCCACCATCTGCATGTCTTACGGGCTGGCGGGAATGAACTCCATGCGCAAAGCCCTGGCCATCGGCGGTCCCACGTTCATTCACTCTCTCGATCCTTGCCCCAAGGGTTGGGATTACGATCCCTACCTCTCGCATGAGATGGGCGAGCTGGCAGTGAATACAGGAGTCTGGCCGCTCTATGAAGTTGAAGACGGCGTGCTGAGGCTGACCGGCAGAACGCAACAAATCGCCAACAAGAAAATTCCGCGGCAGCCGGTACGAGATTATTTACTCAAGCAAGGAAGGTTCGCGCACTTTACCAACGACGATATCGATTACTTTCAAAGCAAGGTCGATGAGATGTGGGAAAAGTGGCTGGTTCCCGGTGTGATCCCATTCCGGACAGAAGTGGAGGCCGACGCCCCGCCTTCGAGCTAGATAGGTTGGCGGGAAAGTTAGTCGACACAGATAATTCTGCGGAAAAAATCGCAGGGGGACTGGCAGTTTTGGCACGTGCGGTTGAAGTCTAACGCGCTGTCACGGAGGTATTACCCATGGCTGCATCTACAGCCTCTCTGATTCACCCCTCGCGTATTCCGAATCGTTGGGTCCAGCTAATGGCCGGCATCGTCGCGATGATGGCAATCGCGAACCTGCAGTATGCCTGGACTCTCTTCACCAAACCCATACAAGCCCACCTGCATGTCAGCTTAGTCGCTGTCCAGTGGACGTTTACCTTATTCGTCGCTCTTGAAACCTGGCTCGTACCTTTCGAAGGTTATCTGGTGGATCGCATCGGACCCCGGCTCATGCTGGGCGCCGGGGCGTTCATGGTCGGACTGGGCTGGGTCGGGTCTGGCTATGCCGAAACGATAAACGGCCTCTACTTTTGGTACGGAGTGGGCGGCATCGGGGCCGGAGTCGTCTACGGCGGAGCCATTGGGAATGCGCTGAAATGGTTCCCGGACCACCGCGGTTTATGCGTTGGCCTGACCGCAGGGGCTTTTGGCATAGGCACCGCAACCACGATCTCTCCTATCGCCGCCATGCTGAAAGTATCGGGTTACCAGCACACGTTTATCGTTTGGGGAATTATCCAGGGGGTTGTAGTCCTGGCTTCTTCCCTTTTCCTGGCCAGGCCACCGGTGGGATGGACGCCACCGAACTGGAAAGAGAAAGAAGCGAAGATCAGGGCCAAAGTGAACACCTCGGCGGTCGACATGACACCGTGGCAGATGCTATGCCAGCCCTCTTTCTATGTCATTTACGTGATGATGATTATGTTGGCCTTCGGCGGCCTGGTGGTTACCGCTCAACTCAACCCCATGGCTTCCTCATACCACGTGGATAGTGTCATCGTGGCCTTCGGTATGACTGCCTTGGTGCTGGCCATCACCGTTGACCGCATCCTGAACGGATTGACACGTCCCTTTTGGGGATGGGTGTCCGACCACATCGGCCGGGAGAATGCCATCTTCATCGCCTTCATCCTGGAGGCGCTCGCGGTGTTTGCCTTGCTCCAACTGATCAGCCGGCCTGTGTGGTTCGTGGCATTGTCAGGCCTGTGTTTCTTTGCGTGGGGCAATATTTTCTCGTTATTCCCGGCGATCACGGGTGACCTGTACGGAAACAAGTGGGCCACCACCAACTATGGAGTCGTGTACACCGCCAAGGGAGTGGCTGCAGCCTTTGCCGGGCCTGGCGCCGCCTGGCTCTTTGCCAAGACCGGCTCCTGGACGAAGGTCTTCTGGGCGATGATCGTATGCGATATAGTGGCGGCGTTCATGGCTTTGCTGTGGCTGAAGCCGCTGGCACACCGTACGGTTCGAGAGGCGGAGCGCACCGCTTCGATGGGCAACGTCGGCGAGCCGGTCAAGACGCGAGGAGTGGCATAGCCAACTGGTACTCTGCAAGAAGCAAAAGGCTCTCTCCTGGTGAGGGCCTTTTTGCCTATCCAGGGTGATGCCTGTTCTAATGCGTGGTGGCGGCGAACGCCTTGTGACGTGCAGCCGTTTCCAGTGTCCCCTGAGGGCTGGCAGAATTGGGAATCGCGGAATTCTGGCGCGTGGCGCGTGGTCTCTCTTCCAGCCTAGCCACCAATTTGAAGCTGCTCACCATGGTTTGCAGGGCCAGGGCCAGATCTGACAAGGCCTGGCAGCTCTTGGCGGATTGTTGCGCCGTCGCTGCCGACTCTTTTGTCAGTTGCGCAATCTGATCCGTGTGGGCAGGCGCTGGCCACGGGTTTCCACGGCCAATGGAATCAGAAGCAGTCCCAGGGCAAACGCGATAGAGGTCATTGCGACCGGGGTCCCGAGCGAGCCCGAGTGCCGTACTCCCGCTCCTACCAGAAAAGTGATTGCGGCACCACCGAAGCGGGCAAACGACGTGGAAAAGGCGAAGGTGCTGGCCCGGCATTCGGTAGGGTATTGCTCGGGCAGCCAGAGAGTATAGACGGAGAAGTTGGCTCGGTGGCCTATCGCTTCGCTGCCCGCAGACGCTCCTCCAGAGCCTTCACTTCAAGGTTCATGCCCTCGGGAAGATGGCTGCCAAACTGGGCGAAGTGCTCTTTGATCATCGGCACCTCTGCCAGCCAGCCGTCGACATCGACGCTGAGCAGTTCGTCCACATGAGCGCTTTTGATGTCCAACCCTTTCGTGTCGAGGTCGGCCACGTCGGGGATTCGTCCGATGGGGGTCTCTTTCGCATGCACCTTACCGTCGCAGCGCTCAAAGATCCATTTCAACACGCGGCTGTTTTCACCATAGCCCGGCCACAGGAACTTGCCATCCTTGCCGCGGCGAAACCAGTTCACGTAGCAGATCCTCGGCAACTTGGAAGCCTGGGAACTGGCCCCAATCTTGAGCCAGTGCGCAAAGTAGTCGCCCATGTGATAGCCGCAAAACGGCAGCATTGCCATGGGATCGCGGCGCAGCCGGCCTACGTTGCCAGTGATCGCAGCGGTGGTCTCGCTGCTGGCGGTTGCGCCCAGGAAAGTACCATGCTGCCAATTAAAGGCTTCGGTGACCAGCGGAACAATTCCGGCGCGGCGCCCACCAAAGAGAATCGCATCGATGGGTACGCCCTTCGGATCTTCCCACTCGGGGGCTATTACCGGACACTGCTTCGCGGCAGCCGTAAACCGCGCATTCGGGTGCGCCGCCGGCCGGCCCGAGTCCGGCGTCCAGGACCGCCGCAGCCAGTCCACCAGCACAGCGGGCTTCTGATCCGTCATGCCTTCCCACCACACATCGCCGTCAAGCGTCATCGCGCAATTGGTGAAGACGGCATTCTTCGCGACGGTCAGCATGGCATTGGGATTCGATTTCACACCCGTGCCCGGCGCCACCCCAAAGAAACCATACTCGGGATTGATAGCGTAGAGCCGGCCATCCGCGCCGAATTTCATCCAGGCAATGTCATCGCCGATGGTCTCGACCTTCCAGCCGGGAATGCTTGGGATCAGCATCGCCAGGTTGGTCTTGCCGCAAGCTGAGGGAAATGCGCCGGTGAAGTATTTGAACTGTCCCGTGGGGCTGATCAGCTTGAGGATAAGCATGTGCTCCGCCAGCCAACCCTCGTCCCGCGCCTGCACCGATGCGATGCGCAACGCGTGACACTTCTTGCCCAGCAGCGCGTTGCCCCCGTAGCCGGAACCAAACGACCAGATCTCACGGGTTTCGGGGAAATGGCAAATGTACTTGTGCTCGGTGTTGCAGCTCCAGGTCTTGTCCGGCTGATTTGGGCCCAGCGGGAAGCCGACCGAATGCAGCCCGCGCACAAAATCGGCATCTTGCCCAAGGGCCTCAAGCACCCGGGTTCCCACGCGAGCCATCAAGTGCATGCTGGCCACCACGTAAGCGGAGTCAGTAATCTCCACACCAATCTTGGCGATGGCCGATCCGATTGGGCCCATGCTGTAGGGCACCACGTACATGGTGCGGCCAGCCATGCAGCCAGTGAAAAGGCCGGTCAGCATCTGCTTCATCTTGCCTGGGTCTTCCCAGTTGTTGGTGGGGCCAGCCTCTTCTTTAGTTTTCGAGCAGATGAAGGTTCGATCTTCCACGCGGGCCACGTCGGCCGGATCGGAGCGAACCAGGAAACTGTTGGGGCGCTTCGCCGGATCGAGCGCAATGGCCGTGCCCGTGAGCACCATCAGCCGCGTCATGGTCTGATACTCCTGCGGCGAGCCATCGCACCAGTGAACCCGCTCCGGTTTGCACATCTGGGCGACTTCTTCCACCCACCGCGCCAGCTTGGGATGCGGATGGCTGGTAGCTGGTTCAACTTCGATGGTGGTACTGGCCATGGTGAATGTCTCTCCGTGAAGGAAGCTGCGAGGGCAGCTAACGCGACCAACACAAACCTAATATTATCTCTTACTTGCGAGGATTATTCCAGCGAATGCTGCTGGCGGATTGCGCCTGCAACCCTCTTTAGGGCGCACCGTTTCTGGTGCGTGGTCGGACCCCGTGCAACTCCTAAATCGGCGAATGGTGTCCCTGCACAATCATCTGCTCCGCGGTGCGCCGCGCTTCGGGGAGCGTCGCGGCCGCTTTGCGATCAATCTCCGCCGGCAAATCCTTTTGAATTTTCTCGAGTTCCTCATCAAACACCCGACTCACCAACGCGGGAGTGTGTTCGACCGGCGTCCCGTTGTCGCCAGGAACTTTGACCTTGTGGCGCACGCGCTGCGCAATCATCAAGCGGTAGATGCGGTCTGTGGCCAGATCTTCCATGTAGCCATCCAGCAGACTGGCGCCCTTGCCGTTAAGCACACCGTTGCGATAACGAATCACGGTGCGCGCGGCTGCCCGCGTTCCTGCAAGCGTGATTTTGCCGACGCCTTTCGGAAGCGGCCGCAGATCAGGATGCGCGTTCGCCAGCTTGGGCCGTCGCGCAATCTGATTGGGAAACGGGAACTGCGCCACTGCGATCTCGTTCTGATCGGGATGACCGGTCCAGGCTCCATCCATCAGGCAGTCAGCTTCGTTCTTCTTATCTTGCTTCAATACCTTCAGGGCGCGCTCGTTCAATTCCGCATCGGTGCGGCTGGGATAAAGCGCCGTCATTCCGCCGATGGCGTGAGCTCCGTGCTTGTGGCAAATCTCCGGCATCAGCGTGCGGAAATTCTGGAAGAATGGCACATCGTGCGGGATGGTATTGCGGTCAGGCAAAATCCAATTCGGGTCCTCGATCATGAAATCGATCAGCGAGGCCATGTAGTCCCAGCGCCCCAGGTTCAATCCCAGGCAGTGATCGCGCAGATTGAAAAGAAACTCCTCCATCTGATACGCCAGCGGGTGCGCCTCCACCAGTGCCATACATTTTATGTAGTGACTGGGCAAGCCCTTGTGTTTGGCGAAAACCTGAAAAAGATCGCGCCACCAGAAAGCTTCCTCCGCCGACTCGCTCTTGGGTATGTAAACCGAGAAGTTGTGCGGCAACCACGCGGGATCGATCTGGTACCAGATCAGCGCCAGATCGAACAGGGAAGCTGACATGATCTCGTTCTTGATGACGCCACCCTGGCTGAGGTGCAGCCCCCGGGGACGCACCCAGGTCACCGTCTTCGAGCGCTGAACGGTGACCTTCTTTTTCCGCT
>Ga0209517_10006640_pt1 | contig 14198 bp, 10 predicted proteins | sample PeaSoiMetSII2010_FD_187695 | JGI IMG/M metagenome (GOLD analysis project Ga0209517, IMG submission 187695) | Peat soil microbial communities from Weissenstadt, Germany - SII-2010 (SPAdes) (version 2) | ecosystem: Environmental > Terrestrial > Soil > Wetlands > Peat | place: Germany...
GGGCTCGTCGTGGGTGTCGCGCTGAATAGCGAGCCGAGCCCGCTCAAGTCTAAGCTGACATTCAGGACACCCAGACCCGTGTTCCTGATTACCAGGTTCGCGCTCTTCTTCTTGCCGTGGGGCACGGTCAATTTGAGCGCGGTCGGGACCGAGAGCGTGCCCGTTTCGCCCGTCCCGCTCACCGCCACTGTCTTCATCGAATGATGGATGTCGCCGCTGTAGACAACGATCTGGCCTGGGAAGCTCTGCTGCGGAACTGCCTGTGCGCCGGGCGCAAACTTGGTCGTTACCGACAGGCTGTGGTTGGGCGGGATGTTATAGATAGTATACTGCCCCAGCAGTGGGACGCTGTAGATGAAGCTGTAAGGAGGGCTCGGCATCCCGGACGTATCGACATAGACGAAGAGCCTGCCCCGACCTGAATTTGCGATCTTGAGCGTCTGCTTGGCGCTGGTCGAGGTGCCCACTTTCCCGAACGAAATCCCGGTCGGCGAAAGCGACAGCGTGCCGCCCGGAGTAAGGGGGGGTATGAATGCAGGCGTCGGCGTTGGAGTCGGCGTCGGGCTCGCAGTCGGGGTCGGGGTCGGCGTCGGCGTCGAGATCGGCGTTGGGGTCGCCCCTGTAGTCGCCGTGGGAGTCGCCCCTGTCGTCGCCGTGGGAGTCGCGCGTGTGGTCGCTGTCGGGGTCGCACCTGTAGTCGCCGTTGAAGTTGCGCCTGTGGTCGGCGTTGGGGTGGCGCTTGCGGTCGGCGTCGGCGTCGGAGTGGCGCTTGCGGTCGGCGTTGGAGTTGGAGTCGCGCTTGCGCTCGGCGTCGGCGAAGGACTCGGGAACGGCGTCGGGCACGTATTGCCCGCCGGATTCAGCACAGTCAGAAAGGCGTTAGTGGAGCTCTTAGGTCCCTTGTTATTGGGCGAGCCGGCGTTGTTGACGGTCTGGAACGCGTTGGGCGTGACCGGAAAATCAGTTGAGAAGGTGACTCCGGCCACCACGATGTTCCCGTTCGAGTCCACTTTGATTCCCGCGCCTGCGTCGGCCTCTCCGCTCCCGCCCAGATAGGTGGAGAAAACGAGCTGATTCGTGGCCATCGGCTGCGTCGGATCGAGCTCGCTCACGAAAGCGGTCACCGGGAGGTCGATATCCTCGACCACGATCCCGCTGCTCTTGTTGTTGGGGAAACAGGCGTTCGGGCTGCGCGGAAATTCGGTCCGCGAGGTCGCCGCGCCGGTGATGTAAACCTTGTCGCCCGATTGGCCGCTAACCACCTGGATGTCGGTGGCCGCATCGCCGAATGCGATTTTTCCCACAGGCAGGGTACTGAAGACTCCGAACCCGCTGAAGTAAGTCGAATAGAGGACCTGACTAAGACCGCTTTGCGTGGGATCGAGTTCCGTGATGAAGGCCGCCGTTGCCGGCGCTCCCGCGCTCGCCTCGGCTTCGTTGGTCGATTGATAAGCCGGCTCTGAGGTACCCGGAACCTGGAAGTCGCTCGACGCGGTGAATCCCGTCACCCAGATATGGTTGCCGCTATCGATCGCGATCCCGGTGCCAACGTCGCCGACTGCGAATGTACTTAACAGGATCGTCGTGCTCGCGCCGGTGCCACCCAGATAAGTTCCGTACCGAAGCGAACTGGTTCCGCTCTGGGTCGGATCGAACTCGGCGACGAATACGTTGCTGGTCTGATTGGTGCCACCGGCATACGTGCTCACCGCCGGGTTCTGGGTTGGAAGGAGGCTGGAGTAAGTTGCCCCGGTGATATAGCCGTGACCGCTGGAATCCACCGCGACGCCCAGTCCGGCCTCCGCGTTGGTCCCGTTGCCGGCGGCGCCATAGTAGGTGGCGTAGTCCAGCGATTGCCCGTCCTCATGCACCACCATGAAGAAGGCGTTGCTCTTGCCGCCGGTGGCCGCCAGGTTGCCCAGGAATGCGTTGGGGGTGGCCGGAAATCCGTCGCCCGAGGGGGCCGCGCCCGCGGTGCTCTGGGTAGAACCCACGACGTAGGCCTTGCACGAGTTGTCGCTGCATCCGGATGGATAAAGCGCGACCCGCGCCGCGGTCGCGTTCTCCGAGCCGTCGATATAACAGGAATAGACCAGCCCGTTGCCGCTCGAGTTGAGCTTGGCCACGAAGCCGACGTTGGTGGACGGGCTGCCCTGATTGTTCGTACGGCCGAAACTTCCGCAACTCGCGGTGTCAGGGAAATCGGTCGAGTAAGTCTGACCCGTCACGTAAGCCTGCCCCGACGCGTCCACCGCGATACCGAACGCCAGATCGCCGTCGCCGTTGCCGGCGTCGCCTGGAGTCGGGTCGCCACTGCCTCCCAGGTAAGTCGAATAGATCAGCGACGCAGCGTTTGATTGCGTGGTGTCGAACTTCGACACGAAAGAGACCGGATTCTGATTCGGTGGCGAGTTCGCATCTGTATCGCCGGCCGGAAGTCCGCCCACGTGCGGAAAGTCGTTCGAGTAGGCGATGCCGGCCACGTACGCATCGTTCGACGGATCGAGTGCGACGTCCAGTCCCACGTCAGCGATCGCCGGGATGCTCTGGCCTTGCGTGATACCGGAGAATTGCTCCAGGTTCACGCTGCCGACGCTCGATGCGTGGCCGCCCAGGTAGCTCGAGTAAATGACTTGATCGATGGCCGGGTCGATTACCAGCGGACGGGAATGGTCATAAGCGCCGAGTCGAATAGCCACTTCGCGATGTGGCACGCCGCCGACCAAGCGCTCGCCGCCAGCCAGCTCAAATTGGCCACCGACCGGGATCCGGCTTCCATCGCGGGCCTGCTGGTAGACCAGCGGCTTGTGGATCGTCATCAGGCCTGCGGCGGTCGCGATCGCGAGATTGCCGTCGCCGTCGACGACGCTCGTGGCCTGGCCTTCGATCGCGAATTTTATTGCGGACGTATCGGCTCCGGGCGCCGCGACGAGATCGTATTCGAGCGTATTGGGCGTGCCGTAATAGACGATGTCCACGCCCGGATAGACGTCGCGCGCGCGCACGCGGCCGTAGGTCTCGATGCCAACATGCCACTTCGCGCGGTCCTTCCCGATCAGGTAGTTCACCTTGCCGGCGAGCAGGTCGAGACCGGCGATCTCCGGATGGGGGTTCGCGCCGATCAGCTTCAGGCGCACCGCCGAGCGCACCAGCGCGTCGCGCGGCGCGGAACCGTCCGGCATCGCACTGTTGTGCGGCGTTCCAGCCACCATCGAGAACACGGCGGAATCGTCGGTGAGGAACAACGAATAGCGGCCGTTGTGCGAGAGGTACCGAACGCTCGAGTCAGTCTGCCCGGCATTTCGCTCGAAGACCAGTGGGATTCGGGCCGACCGGGCGGCCCTTGCCCCGGTGAGGCCGTCTTCGGCGCGCGCGCGATCGCGATCCTGATGCGCGCGCACAAGCAGGCAAAGCGCGGCGGCGGCAAAAGCCGTCCCGATTATAATCGCGAAAATTCGTTTCCTGGGATTCATAACCTCACCACAGAGGCTGGTGCTGCATTAGCAACAGCAAAAGCATCCTGCCGCGTACCATAGGTGCAGTGCGCGCACAAGCAAAATCCGGATCGCAGAGGAGATGATCAGACCAGCGAGCGGCCTTGCGCGCCGTCGACCGGAATACAGGCGCCGGTGATCCAGCTTGCGCGGGGTGACGCCAGCATCACGACCGCGAAGGCGACCTCCTCCGGACGGCCGAGCCGCCCGGCCGGAAGCTCGTGGCTCAGGAAGTCGCGCTCGAAGCCGGGATTCTCTTTGAATCGGCGTTCCCAACTGCCGCCGGGATAGAGAATCGAGCCCGGCGCGATCGAGTTGACCCTGATGTTCCGGCCGGCAAGCTCGCGCGCGAGCATCTTGTTGAACGAGATCAGCGCCGCCTTGGAGGTGTTGTAGGCGATCGAACCTCCCACTTCGCGTCCATAGATCGAGCTGATGTTGATGATCGAGCCGCCGCCGCGCTTTTCGATTTCGGGCGCGCAGAGCCGCGCCAGGCCGACCGCCGAAAAGAAGTTGGCGTCGAACGATTCGCGCCAGGTCGCTTCGGAAAGCTCCGCGAGCGTCCCGTGGCGCGAGCCGCCGGCGTTGTTCACCAGGATGTCGACGCCGCCGTAATGTTTCACGGTATTCTCGACCCATCGCAGCGCCTGCGCCGGATCGGTGATATCAGCCGGCTCGGCGAACACGTCGTACCCCAGTGCGGTGAGCTCCCCGGCTGCGGTCTTAAGACCCTCAGCGCCGCGGGCGCAAATCGAGAGCCGCGCACCCTCTTGAGCCAGCGCCCGCGCCATCGCGCGCCCCAGCCCGCGGCTCGCGCCAGTCACCATCGCGACCTTGCCCGTCAGTCCCAGGTCCATCTTGTTGCTCCGTCCTAACGGATCAGGACCGCATTGAGGAGCAGCCCCAGCACGAGGAGCGCGCCGGCTCGGCGCGTATGAACGAAGGCCCCGGACACATACCAAAGCGGCCACACCGGGTAGCCGGGAGGCGGCGTTTGGGGCTTCGGCTCTGAGTATTGGGCCAGCGTGCGGCGCAGCATCGGAAGCGCGGCCAGCACGAGCAGCACCCATATCCCGAGGACCCCAGTCAGCACCAAGCCGACCGTGACCACGTAGAACAGGATCATCATCGCTTCATTTAGAAGGAGCGCGCGATGCTCGCCGAGAATCACCGGCATCGTCCGCACATTCCGGGCCGAATCGTAAGCTATTTTATCGATATGCTTTCCGAACAAGACGGTGGTGACGAGAATCGCGTATGGAATCGAGGCGAACCATATCGAGGCCGGCAACTCTCCGGCGGTGACGTAATACGTGCCGCAAACCATCAGCGGTCCCCACACGATGAAGACGCCCGGCTCGCCCAGCCCGTGATGTTTCAGCCGCAGCGGCGGGGCCACATAGAAGACGCTGATGAAGAGCCCCGCAACCGCAAACGCCACCACCGGCCATCCCCGCACGATAAAGAGAATCCCCATTATCGCCGCACCGATCAGATTCAGCACGACGATCGCCAGCATCAGTTGCGACCGCGACAACCATCCAGCCAGCACGGGATGCGGCGCGTACAGTGCTCGCGGCGCCGAAGCCGTGTCGACTCCGTTTACGAGGTCGAAGTAGTCATTAGTCAGGTTGTTGGACGCGTGCGCCAACCAAAGACCGACCAGCGCCAGCGCGAAGTAAAGCCAGTTCCGATCGGGAGCATGGCTCGCGAGCAGCCCGCCGATCAGTCCCGAGGTCAGGGTCATCGGCGTGACTGCGGTCCGCGTCATGATGAGCCAGCGCGACACCAGGTCCGGCTGCTCGTCCGAAACCTGCATCGTGAGCAGCGCCTGTTTCCAGTTCCGAAGTTTCGAGCCTGCTCGCTCTCCGTGATTCCCAACCGCTACGTTCACGGCGTTCCGACCTCCTGAGGACTATCGCCCCTTTTTGTATTCCCGGTTCAGCGTGTTCGCAAATCTTGCGGGGAGGCAAGGGGTGCGGCGATCAGCGCGCCGCAAGCGCTGGATGTGCTTTAATCGCGGGTCATGGGCACCACACACACCCTGCGTGTGAACGGCAAACGCCACGAGCTCGCGGTGGACTACGATGACACGCCGCTGCTCTACATGCTTCGCAACGATCTGGGTCTCAAGGGAACGCGCTTCGGATGCGGCGAGGGAAACTGCGGCGCTTGCGCGGTGCTGATCGATGGCCGCGCCCAGCGCTCGTGCGAGCTGCCGGTCTGGTCGGTGGAAGGCAAGTCGATCACGACGATCGAAGGAATTGGCGAAGGGCTCGGCGCGAGCGGCCGGCTGCATCCATTGCAACAGGCCTTCCTCGATTTCCAGGCCGGCCAGTGCGGCTACTGCCTCTCCGGGATCATCATGACGGCGCTGGAACTGATCGAATTGGGCGGCGAGCCGTCGCGGCAAAAGATTGTCGAAGCGCTCGATCGAAATCTCTGCCGATGCGGGGCTCACGCCCGAATCATCGCTGCGATAGAGGCGGCCTGGAAGAAATCATGGGACGAAGTCATGGGAGGAAGCACACCGTGACTGAGCAGCGATTGCCCTGGAGCATCCACGAGAATCCGTCGCTCGACCAATGGGTCGACTTCAGCCGGTCCGGCGTTGCGCGCGTGTTTTCCGCCAAGGTCGAGCTCGGACAAGGCATCGTCACCGCGATCGCCCAAATCGCCGCCGAAGAGCTGCGACTCCCGATGTCGCAGGTCGTGCTGGTCTCGGGCGACACGCGCTATTGCCCCAACGAGAGCTACACCGTCGGCAGCATGTCGATCGAAATCGGCGGAACATCCGTCAGGATGGCGTGTGCCGAGGCGCGCCACGCGCTAGTCGAGCAGGCCGCGCGCCTGCTCAAGGCAGACCTGTCACGAATCACCGCCGAGGGCGGCCTGATCCTGCTGGACGGCAAACCGTCGGGCCTGGATTACTGGCAAGTCGCGGCGCAGGTCGATTGGAAACGCCCGGTGACCGGCGCGATCGCTTTCACTCCACCACAAGCGCTCATCGGTCGCAGCGTGGCGCGGCTGGACCTTCGATCGAAGATTGCCGGCGGCGGATTTATCCACGACCTGGAGATGCCCGGCATGCTGCACGGACGCGTGCTGCGTCCGCCCTCGTACGGCGCCCGCCTGCAATCGCTCAACCGATCGCGGGCCGAAGCGATGGCCGGCGTGGTCAACATCTGGTGCAGCGGCGATTTTGTCGGCGTCTGCTGCGAACGGGAATACCAGGCGGTCAAGGCGCTGGAGGCGCTGCGCGCGGGCGCGCACTGGCTCGAGAGCGAGACGGGCCACGATGCCCGAGGCTGGAAGGAATTGCTGCCTTCGCTTCGCTCGATCGATTCCGAAGCCGAGGTTGGCGCGTGCCCCGCGTCAGCGGCCGGCGCGCATCGAGTGTCCGCTGCTTACTCGAAGCCGCCGCTCGCCCACGCCTCGATGGCGCCCTCGTGCGGGATCGCTAGCTTCGACGACAATCGGCTGACGGTCTGGACCCATTCGCAGGGAGTCTTTCCGCTGAGAGACGCATTGGCCGTCGCCTTGGGACTAACTCGCGAACAAATCGCCGTGATTCATGTGCAGGGCGCTGGAGTGTATGGGCATAACGGCGCCGATGACGCCGCGCTCGACGCCGCCCTGCTCGCGCGTCAGGTTCCGGGCCGTGCCGTGCGGGTCCAGTGGTCGCGCGATGACGAACTCGCCTGGTCGCCGCTCGGGTCGCCGATGGTCGTGAAGATCGACGGCGCGATAACGCCCGCCGGAAAAATCGCCGAATGGACCGCTGAGATCTGGAGCGGACCGCATGGCCGGCGCCCGTCGCGCGGTGCGGTCAATCTGCTGGGCGCATCGCACGTCGATCCGCCGATTCCGTTCCCCGAGTCGTACGAAATGCTCGGCGCATTCGCCGGCGGCGCACGCAACTCCGAGCCCGCCTACGACCTGCCGCATCGCAGGATAGTCCTGCATAGCCTTCCGGGCCTGCCGTTCCGCACCTCATCGCTACGCACGCTGGGCGGGTACGCGAACGTCTTCGCGACCGAGTCATTCATCGATGAGTTGGCGCTGGCCGCCGGCGCCGACCCGGTCGAGTTTCGTCTTCGCCATCTCACGGATCCTCGCGCGCGCCAGGTGATCGAGACCGCAGCGCGGCTCTCGCAATGGCGGCCCGATGCCGAGCGCGGGACCGGCCGCGCGCGGGGCATCGGCTTCTGTCGATACAAGAACACGGCCGCCTACGTAGCCGTGGTCGCGGAGGTCAAAGTCCAGATGGAGCCGCGAGTCACCAGGGCCTGGTGCGCAGTTGACGCGGGACTGGCGATCAATCCGGATGGGGTCGTCAATCAGATCGAGGGCGGCATCGTGCAATCGATTAGCTGGACGCTCAAAGAGGAAGCCGGTTTCGACGGCTGCCGCGTGACTACCAGGAACTGGGATGAGTATCGCATTCTCCGCTTCAGCGAGGCGCCTGAACTGAAGGTCGAATTGATCCAGCGCCCGGACTGCCCGCCGCTGGGCGTGGGCGAGGCGGCGCAAGGCCCCGCCGCCGCAGCGGTAGCGAACGCGGTAGCGCGCGCTCTCGACCTGCGAATCCGCGATCTGCCGATTACACGCGCGCGCATAATCGCAGCGACGGCCGGCGAAACCTCGCCCTGACCACTCATCCGGCGCCGTCGGGTGCTGCCCTAAATGTTGTGTCGGGTGCGAATCAAGGGGCGACGAAGTGGGATTTTTGGATTGGCCAGCGAACCAATGTTAATAGTCCACCTGCCCACTTCGCGCGCCCACGGCCAACCTGCCTCATCGCAACCTTTAATGCCAATCAGGGAAATATGACATTTCTATGAAGCCCCAGCCCGTGAGCACGAGCGGCGTGGCGCATTTCCCTTGACAAGTTCCGCAGAAAGCGCAGGCTGTCGCGAAGCGGGGCGTCCTGGAAATCGGGGCCGCGATCCGGGGGTGCGTGACCCTTGGAGGCCTGCGCTGCAACGCGAGAAGCACGGAGAGGAATCGATGGAATACAAGGAACTCATCGGCAGCCGGCGATCGATCCGCTTCTTCCAGTCGTGGCGTCCGGTCGAGCGCGAGAAAGTCCAGATAATGCTCGAGGCGGCGCGGATCGCGTCTTGCGCGGTGAATGCCAGCTTCCTTCGCGCCATCGTGGTCTTCCGCGACGACCTCGATCGCGCCACGCTCGACGCGCTCAAAACGCCGGTGTCGGGACTCAACATCGAGCTCGCTCCCGTGCACATCTACTGTTTCGCCGACATGGGTGCCTACAAGGGTGCGCAAGCGCGGCTCAAGCAACTGGTTGACGTAGGCGCGCTGAACGCGACTCACGGATGGAGCCACAAGTTCGTCGATGAATTCGTATGGCCGAATATCCTGAAGCCGCTGGCCGACAACGCCGGCTCGGCGCAAGTGGCCGCCGCGGCCGCCTGCGACGCGGGAGTCGCGATCTGCCAGGCGATGCTCGCCGGAGTCGATGAGGGACTCGGCGTGTGCCTGTCGGCCTTCGTGTACGAGCCGATCAGAAAGGTCCTCGACCCGCCCAAGGAATGGATGCCGTTGTTCGTGCTGCTGGCCGGATATCCGGCTGAATCGCCGGAGGCCGGCGGGCAGCGGCCGCGGCCGCCGCTCGAACAGCTTTACTTCGAGGGCAAGTACGGCAATCCGTTCAAGGCCGACCCCAAAGTCACCGAGCAGTTGCGGGCGAAGAAGATGTTCCAGGCGCCGGCGCCGCTGCCCTGGCGCAAGGAGGAAATCAAGGCGCTGGCGCGCATGTTCGGATTGCCCGAATGAAGCCGCTCGCCGACTACGAATCGGTGCAAACCTGGTTTCGGGGACTCACCGAGCAGTCGGGCGTCGATCCGCTGGCCGACCCGTCGCGGCTCGAGTTGCTGGCCGAGTTTTGCAACCTGGTCGAACTCGATCCCGACCAGATCGTGACCGCCTGCCTGCTGCAAAAGGAGGGCGCCGAGACCAAAATCAGCATCAAGGGACGACGCCGGATGGCTGACAAGATCGCCGAGTTTCAGGCCAAGGACGTGAGCGCCGGCTCGCGCGATCGTGCGCGGCGCGGCAACACGATTCGAAGTTTCCTCATTCACAACGGTATCCTGCTGCAGTCCGGAATCCAGGCTTAGATCGATTAGGAATTTATTCTGATGGCGGATCGTTTCGACGTAGCGATCGTGGGCGCCGGACCGGGCGCATCGATGGCCGCCTATATCCTCGCCAAGGCCGGCCTTCAGGTGATCGTGTTCGAGCGCGGCGACTTCCCCGGCTCGAAGGCGATGTTCGGCGGCGTGCTCTACACGACCGTTCTGAGCAAATTCTTTCCGGACTTTGTCGGCCAGGGATGCGTCGAGCGGCACGTGGTCGAGAAGCGTTTCTCGATGCTGTCGAAGGACGACGAGCTCGCGCTGTCGTTCAAGTTTCTCGGCTTCGAGCCCCCGTACTACAACCACTCTTTTACCGCGTTGCGCGCTCACTTCGACCGCTATCTGGCGCAGCAGGCCGAAAACGCCGGCGCGATGTTCGTCACCCAGACCGTGGTCGACGAGGTTTTGATGAAGGATGGGCGGGTGACCGGCGTGCGTGCGCGCCGCGAGGGCGGCGAGGTCGAGGCCAACGTCGTGATCGCGGCTGACGGGGCCAATTCACTGATCGCGCAGTCGGCCGGGTTGCGCGGCGAGCTGCCGCTTTCGGTGATTCTCGGGATCAAGGAGATCGTCTCACTGCCGCGGGCCATCATCGAAGACCGCTTTTCGCTGGAAGGCGACGAGGGCGCCGCCTACGAGTATATCGGCGGCGAGGCCGTAAAGGGCGCGATGGGCGCGGGCTTTCTCTACACCAATCGCGACACGATCTCGGTCGGGCTGGGCGTGTCGCTCAGCGCGCTCCAGAACCTCGGCATCCAGCCCGACGAATTGCTCAACCAATTCAAGATGCATCCGATCGTGCGCAGGCTGCTGCGCGGCACGACGCCAGAGGAATACTCTGCGCACCTGATCCCCGAGATGGCGCCTCAGCATCTGCCGCGCTTCGTCGGCGACGGCATCATGGTGATCGGCGGCGCTGCCGGCCTGGTGAATGCCAACCCGATGTTCCATGAGGGCACCAACATGGCGATGGCTTCGGGTGTGCTCGCCGCCCAGACGATCATCGAGGCCCACAAGGCCGCCGATTACAGCGCCAAAGCACTGGCGCCGTACGTCACCCGCTTGCGGCAGAGCTTCGCCTGGAAGGATTACGAGCGCTACGAACGGTTGACCCGGATGGCCGAAACGCACCCCCAGCTCTTCAACAAGTATCCCTACGAATTTACCGCGATGGCGCGCAAGCTCTTTTCCGTGCTACCCGCAGAAGATGGTATGCAAGTACCCAAGCGCAAGCTCGAGCTGGCGGTGGCTGACCATCTGCTGGCCGAGCTCGGCCTGATGACGTTCGCGACCGACCTGATCGATATCGCCAAGGCCGCCGTGATGTGAGTATGTGAGATTGATCAAACCTCGATGACCATGCGCGACGCGAAATCGCATGACTCGATCGCAAGCCAGGGAAGGTTCGATGGCGATTGATCCGGCTGACTATCTGGCTCCGCCCAGACTTCTGAATCGGGACGACAAGCTTGCCACGCTCTCGATCAAGGTCAACGAGGCTGACCCGCATCTCAAGATCATCGACCAGCAGGTCTGTCTGAAATGCACGGCGAAGCCCTGCACCGTAACCTGTCCGGTCGAGAACTACCGGGTCGAGGATAATGGCCACACGACTATCTACTGGAGCAACTGTATCGAGTGCGGGACCTGCCGGGTGATCTGCCCGTTCCAGAACATCTCGTGGAAGTACCCGGCAGGCGGTTTTGGCGTAAGCTATCGTTACGGATGAACGGAATCAGGCTGGAGGAGTTATTCGATGCGGATCAGGTCGCGGGCCGGCAACTTCAACATGACGATCGAGGACGTGGGCGTCGAAGACGGCGATCTGGTCATGACCGGCAAGATGGGAGTCTGGTCGGCCAAGACCATGCTCAGCGTGGACGAGTTGCAGGAAATGCTGAAGACGATGAAGATCAGCGCAACGGTGGTGGATTTTCTGGCGCTGTTCGCTTTTCGCTACCTGGTCAATCTGACCGAGCAGGATCGCGCCCGGCGCGATCAGGCGGCGTTGACCAACACGCCTAAGTGATGAAAAAACTTACGCATGCTGCGACGGGCGCATGCAGGAGGTTACGCAAATGAGTGACGAGATCAAAATCTCAGAGCTGGAAGAAGTCGATGAGGCCTGGAACTTTCCCCTGCTCGAAGCGATCTTCAACCGCCGCTCGCGGCGGTTCGGCTGGGGCATGGAGATCAAGCAGGGCCCCAACAAACACAAATCGCTCCATCCGCCGATGCCGCTGGACGAAATCGAGGAGGCGTTGCTGCTGGGCGCCGCAACCGGAATCTCGGGCCTGAACCTGGCTGACATGCCGCATACTCCGCGTCCCGAAAAGGCCGACCAGCTCGGCGAATGGGATGGAATGTGCAACACGATGGTGGAACATGTCGGGCGCACCTGGTCGAGCCCCTGCGGAAATCACGGGACGGAACTGTTCTATACCAACGACGACGGCGTCTACATGCTCAAGTTGCGCGAGGCGCAGCCGGTCAAGTTGCAGGACTTCGCGACCAAGAGCGACCGCGACAAGCTCATCGAGTTCGTGCGGCTCAACCGCATCAAGCTTTCCGACGGCCGGCTCGACCTGCCGCGCAACACCGGCGCGATCATGTCGTTCAACCTGTGGAACGCGAACATGCCGGGTACCACGATGTTCATGCCGGTCACCGATATGACCGAAGAGATGATCAACGCGATCATGCTCAACGCCGACCTGGGCGCCTATCTGGCCGACGATCGCGCGGGAATGCGCCCTTGCATCAGCGAAAAGTGGATCAAGGAAGGATGGGTCGAAACTCCGATGCCGATCAGCATGTTCGAGATTGCGATCATGAATGCGGTGGGCGCGGAGGCGGCTTTTATCGCACACAACATAGTGCTGGCCGAGCAGGCCATGGGCCTGGGCGGCTGGATGTTCGGCGGAGTCACGGGCTTCGTGGCGCTGGGCGGCACGCCGATGGCCAAGGGGTTGGGATTCCGGTTCGAGTCGAATCCGAAGAACCCGGCTGCCTTTCCGGCGGCGCTTGGAGTTGACGGAACCTTCGAGACCTTTCGGCCGCCGTACTACAAGGATATGGACGCCGCGGTCGATGCGATCGTCGACAAGAAGTTCGGACCCAACGGCACCTTCAACGTTTTCGGCAAGAAGCCGGTGCCGTACAAGAACCGGGCCGATTTTCTGCAACAGGTGCCGCGCACTCCTGAGAAGACGATCCAGATCTGCAAGGAAACCTGCCGCTACATCTGGGAGCACTACGGAACCTTCCCGGCGCTGGTGCATCCGATGGTGCTCTATCTCTACATCCAGGCGCAGCACATCGAGACCGAGTTCTATGACAAGTTCTACCAGCCCGGCGCCTACCTGAAGTCGCACAAAGAGCACATGAGCAAGTGGCACCGGAAGTCGAGCGCCATGCAGAAGGTGGCGTGAGCCAAACACGCGCGCGTCCAGAGGTAGCCTCCAATGCGGATCCTCGAAGAGGGTAAAGGCGAGTATCTGAGAGTCGACCCGGACGGCCACCGGGCCTACGTCCGCGACCACAAGCCTCATCAGATGGTCTCCAAGCTGATGAGCGAGAAGGACGCGGTCGCACGCTTCATCCAGGATGGCGACTACCTGGCCTACGACTGCAACTACTTCCAGCGCGGGCCGTCGTCGCTGATTCGCGAGATCATACGGCAGGGCAGGAAGGATCTCTGGGTCTGCGGCAAGTTTACCTACGTGGCCTGCGCGTTGCTGGTCGAAGCCGGATGCGCCAACCGGATCGATCTCGCGTTCATCGGCTTCGGGCCCTGGATCGCGCGCGCAGTCAAGGAAAAGAAGTGCGCGATCTACGAGTACTCCAACGCGATCATGACGCTGCGGCTGAAGGCGGGGGCGATGGGCGTGCCGTTCCTGCCGGCGCGCAGCTTCGGCGGCACCAGCGGCTTTGAATACTCGGGATGCAAGCTGGTCGAAGATCCTTACACGGGCCGTCCGGTAATGCTCGTTCCGGCGCTCAATCCCGACGCCGCGATAATCCACGTGCATCAGGCGGATGAGTTCGGCAACGCGCGCGTCTTTGGCACCGGCATCGCGCATCAGGAGTGCGCGCTCGCTTCGCGCCGCGTGATCGTCTCGGCCGAGGAAATCGTTTCGACCGACGAGATCCGGCGCGACCCGGGCCGGACCTCGATTCCGCACTTCGCCGTTGACGCCGTCGTGCACGCGCCCTTCGGCGCCTATCCGGGAACCGTGCAGGGCTATTACGCCTCCGACCCCGCCGGCGTAATCGAGGCGATGGGCGCGATGTTCCGCGGCGATTTCCGCGAGTATCTGAAGAAGCACGTCTACTCGGTCGCGTCGCACGACGAGTACCTCGAAAAAGTGGTCGGGACGAAAAAGCTCGCCGAGCTCCGCCGCCGCGAAACGATCCGGGAGGGTTACGGCGTATGAGCACACCGGCGGCGAATTTCAACGAGCGCGAATTCGTCATTTGCCAGATCGCACGCCTGGTCGAGGACAAGTACATCTACTGGGTCGGCGGCGGCGGCGAGCCGCTG
>Ga0209517_10006643_pt1 | contig 14193 bp, 17 predicted proteins | sample PeaSoiMetSII2010_FD_187695 | JGI IMG/M metagenome (GOLD analysis project Ga0209517, IMG submission 187695) | Peat soil microbial communities from Weissenstadt, Germany - SII-2010 (SPAdes) (version 2) | ecosystem: Environmental > Terrestrial > Soil > Wetlands > Peat | place: Germany...
AAGATGAAAACAACACCCACTGTCGCGATGACTATTCCCGCGACTGTGAACCAGGTGTTGGCCTCTGAGACACAAAGGCGCAGGCTCTCGGGAACGTTAGCAGCGCAACTTACAATCGGGAATCGATTGGCCAAGTATACCACCCCCCGCACACCTTTCACACCAGACTGTCGGAAATCCGTACTCGCTCGTACGCCGCTACCGTGATGGATCGTGCCGAATGGAGCATGGAGGGGCGCCCGCTCCGGAAACGGTTTATTACGCCGGACGGAAGGAGCGATTGACCGTGCAACAACAGCAGGTCGAGTGGCTCGTCCTCGTCGACGACAACGACAAAGAGCTGGGTATCGACACGAGGGAGAACTGCCACAAGGGCATGGGGAGACGGCACAGAGCGTTCGTGGTCTTCCTCTACGACAAGGACGGGAGGATGCTCCTCCAGAGGAGGAGCATGAAGAAGAAGCTCTGGCCTGCCTATTGGGACGTCTCGGTGACGAGCCACGTCTACAAGGGCGAGACCTACGAGGGGGCGGGAATCAGGAGATCGATGCAGGAGTTGGGCGTGGAGGTCAAGAAGCTCGACCGCAAGCTGGACTACACCTACTTCGCCAAGTTCGGGGACTACTGCGAGAACGAGTTCTGCGTGCTCCTTACCGGGAAGCTGGAAGGCACTCCGAACCCGAACCCTGACGAGATCATGGAGATGAGATACGTCACAATGGACGACCTAGCAGCCGACATGTCGAAGAGCCCCGACCGTTACACGCCGTGGTTCAAGATAGCCTTCGACAAGTATACACGACAGAAGCCCCGATAGGTTTCGTCCGCGGCCCTCGGGCTTGAGAATCAGCTCAAGTTTTTAACTTCGAGAAGCCCGTCTTCGCTCGCTTGCTATCGGAACCCGCCATCTTCCTCGCAGCGCTGGGGATCACGACCCTTGAATTGGTCGAGACGGCCGCGGTCTCGCTAGCCTTGCACGCGCAATCGGGGAAGAACGCGGTCTACCTCTACGCTTCGCTCGGGACGGTCGTGGTATTCGCTCCCATGTTCGTCCTTGGCGCCCTGATCGACCTCCTGCCAGACGTCATCGTCAAGCTGACCGCAGCGGTTCTCCTTCTCTACTTCGCTCAAAGGCTGGCAAGGAGCGCCAGGCGGACGGTGCTGAACGCGAGAAGCGGGAAGCACTTCCACGAGCAGTTCCACAGGGGGACGATGGCCACCGCATTCTCTGTCGGAGCCGTTGAGGCGTTCGAGGCCGCCATCGTGCTCGTAGGTCTGTTGCCCATCGGCTTCCAACCCACGGTCCTTGGGATGGTCTCCGGGATTGCCGTTGTCGCGGTCTCAACCTATCTCCTTCGTGACCAGGTCAGGAAGATCAAGCAGGCGGACATGAAGATCGGAGTCTCGGCTCTTCTCTTCTCGTTCTCGACCTTCTGGTTCGGAGAGGCGGTTGTACCGCTCGACGACCTTGTCTTGGTGCCCTTGTTCTTGTTCTTCGCGTTCATCGTATACAGGTTCGCGAACCGCCCTTCCCCCAAGGTCGCCGCAGGCACTGAGACCTCCGCGGAGAGCAAGGGGATTCAGACAGACCATCCCGCGAAGAGCCAGCTCTAGAGGCGAATCGTGAGGGCCGCCGCTTCCCTCAACCGAAGAACTCGATTATCTTGGCGCCGGCGGCAGCGACAGCGCTGGTCTGGGCGTCCTCGGTCTGGCCCCCGATGTGCGGAGTCGTTATGGTATTAGCGGCCGTGACGACCTCCGCTATCTTGGGCTCGCCTCCGAAGACGTCGAGACCGGCTCCTTGAATCTTGCCGGCTTCCAGCGCCTTGATCAGCGCCGCTTCGTCGACGACCTCTCCGCGGGCCGTGTTGATTATGAAGGCGCCCTTCCTCATCAACGAGAGCCTGCGCTCGTCGACCAAGTGTCTGGTCGCGGGAGTTAGCGGGACGTGGAGCGTGACGAAGTCCGAGGAGGCGAAGAGCGTGTCGAGGTCGACGATCCTGCAAGCGAGCGAAACCAGTGTCTCCCGCGGGACATCGACCACGTCGTACCCCAAGAGAGTCATCCCGAACACCCGGGCTATCTCCCCGACCCTCCTGCCTATCCGCCCCATACCTACGATACCCAACGTCTTTCCTCTTAGCTCGACCCCGACGAAGCGCCCCTTGTCCCATCGACCCGCCTTCATCGAGGCATCTGCAGCGGGAATGCTCCTCGCGAGAGCTAGCATGAGGCCCATCACGTGCTCCGCGACGGAATCGACAAGCGATTCTGGGCTGCTCAACACCTCGACGCCCTTCGCTTCCGCGGCTGTCACGTCGACGTTGTCAACCCCGCTTCCGGCCCTAACGATGAGGCTAAGCCGGGTCGCTTCGGCGATCACTTCCCCGTCAACCTTCGTGCGGCTACGGACGACCAAGGCGTCGTAGTTCTTGACGCTTGCCAGCAGCTCGTCCCTTGTGATGTTGGGTGTGTAATCGACGACGAAGGTCTCGGTGAGGCCAAGCGTGGCAACGTCCATCGTGTCGCAGACCAGGACTCTAAGCCTCGCCAAGAAAATCAGGTCCTTCGAGCCCGCGGATTTTTCCTGTTGTTAAGACTATTGGAGATGACGATCGTTGAGGCCTCTACAAGATTGTCGAGACGCTGTATCTGCCGCCGAGAAGATGGCCGTCCTCGAACCTCCGGAGCTTGAAGACGGAGACGTCGTACTCCTTGAAGGCCCCTTCCGCCACGAGCGAGGCGGCGATTCGGCCGAACTCCGGCGCGAGCTTGAAGCCGTGGCCGCTCAGCCCGACCACGCAGAAGACGCCGGGGAGGCCTCGGTCGGAGAGCTCGTCGATTATCGGGTGCTGGTCGGGCGTGTTGTCGTAGAGCCCCGCGTACCCCCTCCGGTAGGTCCCAGCGGCACCCATCACCGGGAAGGCGACGGAGGCTGAACTCGAGAAGTCTGCGGCCTCCTCGTACGTGATGGCCTCGTCGTAGGCGTCGGGGTCTGCCTCCTTCCCTGAGACGTCGAGCTCGTGGGCGAGGGTCCCGACGAAGAACAGCTCGCTGCCCTCGGGCTTGTAGTAGGCGGACCTGGGAAAGTCGAAGACGACCGGCCTGGTGCCCAGGTAGCTGGCCGGTCTGCCGAAGATGGCGACGGGATGCCTCGACACCTTCAGGGGCAGGTCCACGCCCAACTCGGAGAAGAGCGGCTTCGACCAGACTCCAGTGGCGAGGACGACCTTCCGGCAGCCGAGCGGCCCTCTCGTAGTCGATAATGAATATCCGTCCGTCTTGGAGCGGGCGCGCCCTATCTTGGTCGCTCTCGTCCCTGTCAGGACCTTCGCTCCGAGCTCGACCGCGGCGGACGCGAAGGCGCTGGCCGTCGTCGACGGCTCCGCATATCCGGCGTGAGGTTCATAGGCGAAGAGCGAGAAGGCGTCCGCGTCCAGCATCGGCTCGATACCTGATTTCGCAAGTTCCTCGGGCGTCATCACCCTGGAGTCGATCCCGAGGCCTTTGTGCATCGCCGAGTTCTCGCGTAGCGCCTTTACGGAAGCGTCGTCCGCCCCGACGAGGAGCCCCGTCTCCACGTATCCGGCGCTGCGCCCTGGGAGCTCTAGACCGAAGCCCTTGAAGAAGCGGTAGCTGAAGAGCGCCATCCTCGTCAGTATCTCGGAGCTGTAGTGCGTCCGGACAAGCGCCGTCGACCTGCTCGTCTGCCCTGAGGCGAGCTGCGGGGCCATGTCGAGGAGGACGGCGTCCTTGATCCCGACCTTGGCGAGGTGGTAGAGGATGCTGCAGCCTGTCGAGCCTCCGCCGATGACGACGACGTCGTGGTCCTGCAACCCGGCTACCCCCTGGCGAACCGATCCCTGTCTATTTACTGTTGGCCAGGGCAAGGCCCCACATTTAGAAAGGGATGATGGAGAGGCGCGTGAGGGAAGATGGTCTCCTCCAGGATAACACCCAGGGCATTCATCATCGACACCGTCGGGATGGGGAGCTCCAGCACGGTCGCCGTCTACGTTGTGAGGGGAGGGCGGAGGACGGCGGTGATCGACTGCGGATACGCGTCGACCTACGGCAACGTCATGCAGGGGCTCCGCGAGCTAGGAATCGAACCATCCCGGGTCGACTATCTGATCCCCACCCACCTCCACCTCGACCACGCAGGCGCGACCGGTCACCTTCTAAGGTACATGCCGCGAGCCCGGGTGATCGCTCACGAGAGGGCAGTCCCGCACCTGGTCGACCCGACGAGACTAGTGGAGAGCGCGACCAGCCTCTTCGGAGAGAAGCTGGTCCAGATGTACGGGAAACCCCTTCCGATAGACAAGGACAAGATAACGGCGGTCGGCGCGGAGTCCCACATAGACTTGGGAGGCGCGACGCTCACCACCCTGTACGCCCCAGGGCACGCGCCCCACCAGATATCGGTCCTTTTCGAGGAGGAGCGCCTTCTCTTCTCGGCGGACGCGGTCGGCATGGTCTTCCCTTCCTTCCCCACGCTCCTGCCTACGACGCCGCCACCCAGTCTTGACCCGGTGAGGCTGGTGCAGACCCTCGAGATGCTTCGTCAGACCGACCCGAAGATGCTCCTAGTCCCCCACTATGGTGTCAGGAAGGACGTCGGCATGGTCCTCGACCGGACCAAGGAGAAGACCGAAGAGTGGGTAAGAGACGTGACCAAGCTCAACAACATGCACCTGACTCCCGAACAAATCGTAGTCGAGCTCAAACAGAAGATCACGGAGGAGACCGGCATCCCGCCGGGGTTTCCGGGATACGTGAACGTCATGATGCGGGCAAGCGTCCTTGGGATACTCGGATACCTGAACCGGGCAAACGCCGCCGCGACCGCCTCCAAGATCTAAGAGAGGCGCGAAGTGGAAGACCGGTGACGACCGACCGCAGGTTCGCCGCCTTTAGCAAAGATGCCTTTCCCCCGAGGATGAACTCTGTCCCCGAGGGAGGCATGTGCATCTCGGCGTTCCTGGTCATCTCGAAGAAGGGTGCGCAGGAGGACGTCCTCATGGGCCGGATAAACCAGAACGCAGAGTGGGACCACATAGGGGCTTTGGACGGGAAGAGGCTGGAGAGGTTCGCGTCTGGGTGGATGCTACCCTCGTCTCACCTCATGCTCTTCGAGACCCCCGAAGGGGCGGCCAGGAGGATACTCCGCGAGCAACTAGGGATTAGGAATCAGGCGCTCGATGGACCGATGACCTTCGCAGACACCTCCGGGAACTCCAACCACTGGGACCTCGGTTTCATATTCACCGGCGAGAGGGAGACCGCCCCGTCGAGCGCAGCGTGGGACGAGCTAGAGTTCGTCGATGCGACCAAGCTGAAGCGGGACAAGATCGTGAGGTCGCAGCTCGACGTCCTCGCCTACGCTGGCAAGGTAGCCGTCAAGTAACTCCCCTGCTCCGCCCGCTTCTGAACTTAGACTGGCTTTGGTCTGGAAGGCAGCTAGTCGAACTCGCCTTCGCCGCCGCCCATGCCTCCGGCTCCGCCTGGTGGACCAGACGGACCCTTCGACTTGCCGGCCGCGATGACGTCGTCGATGCGAAGTATCATGCAGGCCGCCTCGGTGGCCGACTTCACAATCTGCTCCTTGACGCTGAGAGGCTCCAGGACGTTCTCCTTGTACATGTCCTTGACCCTGCCCTCCTTGGCTTCGACCCCGAACCACTTGCCTCCTTCGGCGTGCTTCGACCTTATCTCGGTCATAGTGTCTATCGGGTCAAGGCCCGCGTTGGTGGCGAGGCATATCGGGATGGTCTCGAGCGCGTCGGCGAACTTCTGCGCCGCGAGCTGCTCCCTCCCGTTGAGCTTCTCGGTCCACTTCATCACCTGCATCGCGACCTCCGCCTCCGGGGCGCCGCCTCCGGCGACGATCGCCGGCTTCTCGACCACGTCCTTGGAGACCATTAGCGCGTCGTGCATCGACCTCTCGGCCTCGTCGACTATCCTCTGGGTCCCTCCCCTGATGAGGATGGTGACCGCCTTGGGGTTCTTGCACCCCTCGACGAAGACCCACTTGTCCTGCTCGACCTTCCTCTCCTCAACCAGGTCGGCGTTCCCGAGGTCCTTCGGAGACAGGTCGTCGAAGTTGTTCGCGATCCTGGCACCAGTCGCCTTTGCGAGCTTGGTCAGGTCGCTCTCCTTCGCCCTCCGCACTGCGAGGACTCCTGCCTTTGCCAGGTAGTGCTGCGCGATGTCGTCCATCCCCTTCTGGCATACGAGGACGTTCGCTCCAATCTTCACGACCTTGTCGGACATCTCCTTGAGCATCCGAGTCTCCTCGTCCAGGAACTTTTTCATCATGGAGGGGTCGCTTATGTTGAGCTTCGCGTCGAACTCCGTCTTCTCTATCTCGAACGCCGCATTCACCAAGGCTATCTTCGCCTTCTCGACCCTCTTGGGCATCCCGGCGTGGACGACCTCTTTGTCGAGGACGATCCCCTTGATGAGAGACGTGTCCTGGAGCGAGCCACCAGGTTTCTTCTCGACCTTGATGTTGTCGAGGTCGAGCTTGTAGCTGCCTGTGTCGGTCTTCTCTGCGACCTGCAACACGGCGTTGACTATCAGCTCGGCCAGCTCTTGTGACTCCCTCGAGACGAGCTTGGTCTGCATGCTCGTGCGCGCGATCTTGACGAGCCACTCCTTGCCGTTCGGGGGCACCTTCTCCGCGATGTCGTTGAGGATCCTTATCGCCTGCGCTGCGGCCTTGTTGTAGCCTTCCACGATTATGGTCGGGTGCACTCCCTTGTCGATGAGGACCTCGGCCTTCTCGAGGAGGGCCCCGGCGAGGATGACCGCCGACGTGGTGCCGTCGCCGACCTCGTTGTCGGTCGCCTTTGAGACCTCGACGAGCATCTTCGCGGCCGGGTGCTGGACGTCGATCTCCTTCAGCATCGTCGCGCCGTCGTTCGTTATCGTGACGTCGCCGAGCGAGTCGACGAGCATCTTGTCCATGCCCCTAGGGCCTATGGAGCTCTTCACGATCTCGGCGACCAGCTTGGCCGCCTGGATGTTGTTCCTCTGCGCCTCCTTCCCTCTGGACTGGTTGCTGCCTTCCTTTAGAATCAGGACGGGCTGCCCGTTAGATGTGACACCTTGGATAGCTTGTGTTGACATTACTTCGATTCACTGATGAGAGGTATACAACTTCACGTTGTATATAAGAATTCCCGGGGGCTAATGCTTAGACGCCCCAGGCCTTTTCTCGGCGCCGGAGAGGTCCTTCTCGATGGCCCTCGCGAGGTCGAAGTCCCACTTCGTCAGCCCTCCCTCGTCGTGTGTCTGGATCTTGAGGGTGACCGTCGTCCACACCACGTGGATGTCCGGGTGGTGCTCCTGGGACTCGGCTACCAACGCGACCGCGTCGACGAACGCTATCCCGGCCAGGAAAGTCGGGAAGCGGAACTCCTTCGTGATGTAGTCTCCTTCCCGCTTCCAGCCCGTCAGGGGCTCGAGGGCGCGTTCGACCTGAGCTTCAGACAGCTTCGTCACGCGTCCCACGACGCGCACAGGAGTAGATAAGGCATGCCGACAAAAATGGAAACGTATTATATCCTGTTTGCGATGACTCCGCAGGCCCGAAGCTTGAACAACACGACGCTCGCCGGAGTGATCGGCGCTGTCGGACTGATAATCCAGATAATCATTGGGTTTGCGCTCGCCGGTTCGGGCAACCCGACCGGGAGCGTGCTTATCCTCCCGCACATGCTCATCGGGATAGCCGGTATCGCGCTGGTCGCGTTCCTGGTGTCGAGCATCTTCCTCAACCCGAGCTCCACGATGCCAACTCTGGTTTACGCGTTGGCGTTCGTGCTTACCCTGGCGCAGGTGGCGCTAGGGTTCAGGGAGCTGTCGGTCCCTGACCAGATGCTCCTCATGGCACACGAGGGGCTCGCTGTCGTGATCCTCGTCCTCCTCGGGCTCGGTGGCATGCTGACGGCGAGGAGCAGGCGCAAGTCGATGACGGCGGCCGCGCCGGTCCAGCAAGTCGCCGCTTAATTTGAGCCCCTAGCCAACACCTTTTGACTCCCTCACCGTTAAGCCGGGGTTGGGAAGTCCATCCGTCGTGAGCGAAAGCCATCGTCGAGCGGAGCTTCTAAAGTCGAGCGCCAGCTCCGCGGCGCGCGTCATGCGGGAGCGGGGGGCGGTGGCGGCGGGCCTCGCCGACGCTGAGACGAGGGAGAGGCTGAGGCAGGTCGCAAGGCCGAACTCCATCTCGAGGACGCTCCGCAAGGCTGGCGTGGCCTTGATACTCGCTCCGGACCCCATCACGGCGGTCCCGGGCGCGATGATGCTGGGCGCCTCCTTCGCGACCAGGAGAAGGGAGCCGCTCAGCCCCGCATCGGTCGTCGAGGAGACGAGAAAGCTGCTCGCGGAAATGGGCTCCTTCTTTTGACGATACCGGCGAATCGTTGATAAACAACGGTTGAGGCATTGTGGGGCGGACTCAATGGAGGTCAAACCCGTCAAGGGCCTAAAGGTCAACTGCAACCCGGCCAGGGAGGCTATTTTCGGTGAGGATGGCGTCGAGGTCAAGAAGGCATCGGTCCCGGCGGGCAAGCACCGACTGGGCATCCTCACGGGGCGGACCCTGGCGGGGTTCGCGGAGGTCGAGATGACTGGGCTGGACGGGAAGAAGCACTGGTACCCCACCGACGAGATGCTCACCGACAAGGGAGAGAAGGTGGTGGAGGAGGAGATCCCCATCGAGGTGCCGGCCGACGATGCGGACGACGAGGCTCCCCTCGAGGAAGACGCCGAGTAGCGTCTCACCGCCGCATCTGCTCTTAATTAGCTCCCCAAAGTCATCCTTCGTTGTCCCTCAGGCCGGAGGTCAGGGAGGTCCGCTGCAAGACCCTCCTCCGCAGGCTGGACTTTGGGAGAGGAGAGCTCGAGTACACAGTGAACCTCTACAGGGGCTGCACCCACGGGTGCGTCTACTGCTACGCGCCCTCCCTCGTCCACGACGACAGGAGGTGGGGCGGCTACGTCGACGCGAAGGTAAACGCGCCCGCGACGCTCCGTAGAGAGCTCAGAGGGGCCGAGAAGGCGCCGGTCTTCCTTAGCAGCGCTAGCGACCCGTACCAGCCTGTCGAGGCAAGGTACAGGCTCACCAGGCGTTGCCTCGAGGTGCTCCGCGCCTTCGCGTTTCCGGTCGTCGTCCTCACGAGGTCGCCGCTCGTCCTCAGGGACCTGGGGATCTTGAGGAGCATGAAGTGGGTTAGGGTAGGCTGCTCCATCTCGACCGCCTCTGGGAGGCTCTACGAGCCAGGCGTCCCGCCCCTCGAGAGGAGGTTGGAGACGCTGCGCGCCCTCGCGGACGCGGGGATCAGGACGTGGGTCTCGCTGGCCCCGGTCGTCCCCGGGATAGTCACGATGGAGGTCGAAGGACTGCTCTCGAGGCTGCGCGACGCCGGCGTCGAGGTGGTGACCCCCGGGCTGCTTCGGTTCGAGGGATACGACGTCTCGAGGGAGATGTTCGAGCGCTCGACGGGCATCGAAGCGGAGAAGGCGCTCGAGGCAAGCGAGGAGACCATCGCGGATGTGAAGAAGGCGGTGTCGAGGGCGGGGTTCAAAGGGGCGAGCGAGTTCTTCAGGTGGGAGGGGCAAGGGGCGTCTCCTGGCCTGGATGGATTCGTCGGGAGGCAGTGGCTTCTACTAGGTCGTCTGCCTGGCCTTCCTGGCCCGCCTGACTCCGTTTAGGATCCATCTGGGGCGGATCCACTCTTCCTCGTTGCCTTCGGCGGTTTTCAGCACCACCCTCTCCTCGTCTTCGTCGACGACCCCGACAACGTCGTGGGAGGCCCTATAGCTAGAGTACTGCCTGTCTGTGATCGCCAAGGGCTTGCCTTGCTGGCCGCCTATGCTGCCCATCATGCTCGCCTTCGAGCCGTCGACCGAGAGGTAGAGCGACGCGTTGAGGAACTCCACGTACACCTGCGCGCTCCTCAGCCTTCTCGGCAGTTCGTGCTTCACGAAGACCTTCATCGAGGAATCGTGTGGGCCCCTCGATATTTACGTTACTGCGGGCTCCGAAGCATCTGGAGCCCTACCCTCTCGGCCCGCTCCGGGGGCACCTCGCCGCCGAAGGTTTCGGGGTGGATCATCCTAGACAACAGCTCGAGACCGTCGACGAGGCGGGGGCCAGGCCGGGAGAAATAGGCGGAGCCATTTGTCGCGAAGACCGCCCCCGCCTTGACGGCGCCGATCGACCGCCACCCTTCGTTCTTCGCGAGCAGGGGGACGTCCTCGGCGGTGCGTCCGACATCGAACCCGCACGGCATGAGCACAAGGACCTCCGGGTCGTAGGCGACGACGGCCTCCCAGGATACCTTCCGAGAGTCTCGCCCAGCCAGTCCGAGCGAGTCCTCTCCGCCTGCGATCCTGACCATCTCGGGGACCCAGTGCCCCGAGGCGAAGACGGGGTCGAACCACTCGACGCAGAAGACCCTGGGCCGGTCAAGGCCCTCGGCCCGCTCTCGCACCTTCTTGATCCTGGCCTCCAGCGACCTCACCAGTTCGTCCGCAGCGGGTTCCGCGCCACAGACCTTCCCGACGGTGATGATGTCCTCCAGCACGCCGTTCAGGCCCCTGGGCTTTAGCGAGACGACCTGGCAGCTCTTGGAGAGGTCGGAGATCGTCGAGAGGACGTCGCGGAGCGAGACCGAGCAGACGTCGCAGAGCTCCTGGGTGATGACTACGTCAGGAAGGTTCTCGCGTAGCATGGCCTTGTCGATCGTGTAAAGGCCGTGGCCGTGCGACATGCTCTCCACGACGTTGTCGTCTATCTCGCGCTGGCTCATCCTCGACGTGTCCATCAGCGACCTGATGGCGACGGGCTTCGCCCTCGCCTCGGGCGGATAGTCACACTCGTGCGTTACACCGCAGAGCTGGTCTCCCAACCCGAGCGCGTAGAGGATCTCGGTCGCGCTCGGGATGAAGGAGTAGATCTTCAAGGCACGAAAAAAGGCCGGGTTCAGCTAGATTAACGTTGCCAGTCCTGCGGGGGGCTCTGTCCAACCATCGGGTGATTTCTGAGAGTGTCCAAAGCGGGTGATGGGGTCATGCGTGAAGGAAGACATAGACCACGAACAATGCAGGAAGCGTGTAATGAGTGAATCCCTGCCAAGTGGCTTGGTAGAGAAACAGACGGATTGGAATCTCTTCTTTCATCATCCTTGAACGCTTCACTCGGCGTAGCACGTAGAAGAGCCCTCCAAAATGCAATGGAAGGGCTACGGCGATGAAAAGAATGAGCGTCACATAGACCGAATGCGAAATGAGATACACACCAACGACATATAGGCAGCCAAAAATCATTCCCAGAATGCGATATAAAATCGCTTGAGAAATCGTTTGACGCACTTCTTTGGGAATCCACTGGTCACTTGGCGTATTCTGCATTCTACCTTGTCAGGGCCTCCGTGAGCAACGCCAACCACTTATCCTTAGCCTTCACTCCCACGCCCGCTGCCTGAGCCGGCGTCTGGCCGTCCAAGGCCATGTGGGGCTTCACGAAATTGTATTGGATGCGCTGGCCCTCCGCGAGCGGAGTCCGCACGCTCTTCCATCCCCTCTGAACCTTCACCCTCTCGCGGAGCGTCCCGTTGAGGCGTTCAATCCGGTTGTTGTTGGCGTGTGGCTTCCCGACTCCCATCCTTGCGACTAGCTCAGGTCTGCTCTCGCTCTCCCAATAGGTCATGGCTTGCGGGTAGGCGCTCAGTCCGTCCGCGAATATCTTCTCGGGTTGGCTGTCCTTGGCGACCTTGCGGGCCGCGTTGAAGGCCCCGACCGCTCCGTTCACGTTCCTGTGTGTGGAGACGCGGGAGGCGAGAAGGAACCGCGTCTTCCTGTCCATCACGTTCCAGAGGTAGGCCATGCTCTTCTGGTTGTATTGGGTGTCCTTGACGCCGTTCTTCATCTTGACAAACAACTCGTCCGCTTGCCAAGTGTCGGAAAGTTGAGGGGCGAGCGAATCGACATACTCGGAGATTCGAGGGACGAACCTCTGAATCCAGAAGTAGACGGTGGACTTGGCGAGGTTCATGTCGAAGTGGTCATTCACCATGCGTGTTATCTTTCGGAGCGAGAGCCCCGAGAAGTAGAGGTCGAGCGTGAGGGTAATCGTCTCTGGGGAGTATCGGGCCTTCTTGATTAGACCCTCGCGGAACTTCCTTCCGCAATCACGGCATTTGAAAATCTGCTTGCCGTTGGCATGGCCGAACCTCACGACCTTGATCGACCCGCAGGGGCATTGAGTCGCGTCGTCTGCGAAGACCTTTGGCCTCGGGGCCTGTTGAAGCTCCACCCTTGCGGCAATCCAGAACTTCACCGCGAAGGCGTGCTTGCACATCTCTATCTGGTCTGCTCGGTTCTCAAAGTCGGGGCAGGAGCAGACCCACACGCCGGCAAGGGTCTTGACTTGATAAGAAGAATTGCTCGTCTGAGAGGGGACGGAGAATGACCCGTCCTCGTTCTCAGCTATCGTGGCTGTCTTGGAAATCTCCAAGCCTCTCGTCATCCGAGCGTCCGAGCTTATCGGTTCCATGCCAGCACTATGGCAAGCCAGCATATTTATACGTGCTGGTTTGCTGGCATAATGGCAACCCTTAAGTATGCTGGTTTGCCAGCATCGTGGCATGGCACATCAAGAGACGAAGGAAGAGAAAGAGGAAGTAACCAAAGCCACCTACAGGATGCCGAAGTCTCTCCACAAGGAGCTACAAATCTACGGAGTCGAGCACGACATGACCGACCAAGAGGTAGCAATTACGGCGCTCAGAGACTTTCTCAAGGAGCAGAGGAAACTCAAGAGAGAGGCCAAGAACCTTGGTTAAGAAAAACCAGTGGACCTATTTCAACGACGACTTGAAGCACAGGAAGGTCGATGAGTTCTGCGTCTGGTATCTCCACGGGAACTCTGAGAAGGTTGAGACGAGGAAGCAGACATACGTGGACGCGACGGAGTATCGCATGAGTCTTGAACCGCAACATCCGGCGAGATACAAGACTGCGGAAGAGCGGGCATATTGGGAGAGTCGCGCTGTTGACCTACAACGAGAGATTAGGAAGTTCTCGCCTAACGAAAAAACCTCCATCATGGTTCCTGATGAACGATTCAAGGACTTGAACCCGCTGGTCCACCGATACGCTGGTATCGAGAAGGCCGACAACGAGAACAGGGAAGCACTGGTGCAGGAGCTATGGAGGCTCATCATGCTTCTGGAAGAGGAGAAGCGAATCGAGGGGGATGGCTATCGGATGGAGCCTTTCCACGAGATTGAAATGCAAGGGCTATCCGCGAGGATGAGCCTGCTTGAGAGACGCCTCGACAGCATGGTGAAGTTCCTTGGTGAGAACAACGCGACATTCGTCCGTAGCTGGAAAGACCCCGCGAGGCCAGTCCAGCCTTGAAGTGCCCCTCTTGCGAAAAGGGAAACCTTTACGAAAAGATCGACTCCGAGACGGGCTTTAAGGTCAAACGATGCTTCGCTTGCGGCTACTTCGAGTCCGACTCGCCTGCATATCGAGAGGACGGGTCAATCGACCGATACCTGTTCAAGAAATACTTCCCTTCAAGGGCGGGGTGGATGGCATCACCCGCTGTTGGACAGCCCTTCACATCACCCGACCATTGGACAGAGCCCTGCGGGGCGCCTAGTCGCCGTGCGACCTCGATGAGGCGACGCGGCTCGTGCCTCCTCCAGGGCTCCTGGCTGCAAAGGCGACCACCGCCGCCAGCGCCAGCGACAGAATCGCGAGGGACTCGTTCGGGAACTCCGGGGCGGAGGTCGTCGTGCTCGTGGTCCCGGACGAATTGGCCAGCTGAGAGAGCGAAGACGTCCCGGAGGCGCTCCCCAGGTAGACGTAGTTCACGCTGCCCGGAGAGACCTGTGCGACCCCGTTGCCGGAGTACGACACCTGGAGGTTGTCCGCGGACTCGGCGGTGTCCTGGCCGAAGCCATAGTATGACGGGAAGTAGGTCAGGGTCCCGTTAGATGAGTTGTCATAGAGGAGCTGCATCGACGCGCTCATCTGGCTGAAACTGGTCGCTTCTCCGTTGCCCTCGCCTCCGAAGACGAACTCGGTGTCGTAGAACGAGCCCTCGGGGGTGGTGTTGTTTCCCGAGACGTAGAAGTACGCGCTGCTGACGGTCGGGTCGTGTATCGTCACGTT
>Ga0209517_10006644_pt1 | contig 14193 bp, 16 predicted proteins | sample PeaSoiMetSII2010_FD_187695 | JGI IMG/M metagenome (GOLD analysis project Ga0209517, IMG submission 187695) | Peat soil microbial communities from Weissenstadt, Germany - SII-2010 (SPAdes) (version 2) | ecosystem: Environmental > Terrestrial > Soil > Wetlands > Peat | place: Germany...
GCAGAATCGAGCTGCCTGGTAGGTTCGATGTCCAAGCTTTGCTGGTTTTTTTCTTGAGAGTTTCGTAAATTTGCATTCCCCCGAAACATATCAAGCCTACACCCCCGGTCAGTCCGACGATCGTTTTGATCGAAGGTTGGCTTATTGCCGCTGTTAACCCAAATGCTAGTGCGAGGACCAACGGGAATTCCACTATCATATGTCCTGTCGCGCAGGCTATTCCTGATCGCGTCCCACCTTCAGAGCCATGTATTATCATCCCGAAAGTTAATGGTCCTGGAGCAAGTGCGCCTGATGCAGTCACTATCACTACGGTAACCACAAAATCGATCAAATTCATTCGGAAAATATTCCTTTAGCCAGGAGAAGTTACTCCTGACTTCCTATTCCGAAAAAAGGATTGTGTCTCAGCGTGAGTCTAGGACTGCTTTGATGTGTGGTGGTATATTCGGCTCGTAGGATACTCGGAGAACCCAACGCATCAGGTCTTTCTCAGTAACTATCCCTATCAGCTTGCCATCGTCAACAACAGGCAGTCTGCGTATCTTATTCTTCAGCATTGTTTCGAAGGCTTCTTGGATGGTTGTGTTTGATCTACCCGTTACAATGGGTTTTGATAATTGCTCTCTTGCAGGTTTTTTCAGAGCATCATTTGCTCTGACGACTTGTTTGACAATGTCTCTTTCTGTAATTATTCCTACTAGGTTCTTCCCTTCAACCACTATGACCGCGCCAATTTCGTTTTTCACCATGATCTCGGCAGCAGTTCCAACGGTGTCGCTTGCGTTTATTGTTTTGACTGGGCTGCTCATAACTCTGCCTAAAATGTCCTCGTTTGGCATCAATATCCCAAAATCGTACTTCGCTAGCGGTTTAAAAGCCCTCTTGTCTAGTTTTCATTCCTGGTGACTTCACCTAACGGAGTGCATGAGCGACATGATAGCCCGTTTGACTGGAGCCTTTATGATTATTTGCGGTGGGGTTCTCGGTTTATTCTTTGGGATAATCTCATTTCTGAGCACATCGCTGATGGCTAACCCTTTGGGTTATGGATACGTGAGTGTATGGCAATATGCAAGTTTGCTCGGTAAATATGGAATGATAGGATATCCCGGACTAGGAGTGGCGCTTTATCAAATCATGGTGTATTGGAGTGTCTTGTCCTTAACTGGTGCGATCTTAGCTACTTGTGGAGGAATTTCAGTGGCTCGATCACTAAGCCCGAAAGCAATACTGCTCTCTGTTCTAGGTGGAACAGCACTATTGCTGGCATTTTCATGGTTACCTGCTTTCATAGTAATCGCAGGTTCGCTCGTGTTGATTTTCTGTAATGTGTAAGTATTGGGAGCAGCGTTGTTGGCTTTTGACAGTTCTAGAAACACAAAAGTTAGCTAGTCTCTGACTAATACTACAGTTAGGGATAAATGGTCACCATCGCTAAGCCTTGGCGGCGCGGGCAAAAAATGAACAAGCCGGTAAAAGTGCTTGGAAAGTTTGTTGAAGTCTCAAAGGAACCTATGAAGAAAAGTGGAAAGCTTTTCGTTTTCTTTATGGGAGCCGAATACTGTCCTTACTGTGCCGCTGAAAGATGGGCAATCGTAAGGGCACTACAGAAATTTGGTCAATGGAGTGGACTTAAGCAGACCATAAGTGCGGCGAAAGATGAGCCGTTTCTCAACCTCCCAACTTACGACTTCACCGAGGCCACGTACACTAGTCCTCACATCGAATTCGTCGCGAGAGAGACAAAAGATCGGGAGTTCAAACCTCTACAGAAACTGTTGAAAACAGAAGAGAAAATCGTCCGCAAATTGGACCCGGAAAAGCAAATTCCATTTCTATTGATTGGGGGTAGGTTCATGCAGATCGGAGCTGGCTTTACTCCTAAGATATTCATAGGACATACGTTCCGACAGACTGAGACTGAGATGAAAAAAGTCGAATCGGAAATTCGGAAGACGATTGACGATGAAGCAAATATAATTTCAGCGCTGCTTTGTTTCTTAGCCTCATCCAGCGACGCCTGCAAGGAACCCGGAATCGCGCAGCTCATCTCCCAGATTAGCGCCAAGGTAACCTCATAATTACAGGTAGATATTGGCAGCCAAGCTAGATTGTAGGCTTCCTACTAGTTGATGATGAATATTCTAGTGTCTTATGCTGCTTCAGGTGCCGAAGCTATCTGCAGCAATTCCTGTTTTCTATGTTCGAGAAATCCTTCACGAAGTCCGCGTCTGATGTAGTATGGATTTCGTTCTCGTTTCTTCTTGTTGCATAGTTTGACAACTATTGGAAGTCCCGGTTGGACCTTATCAATTGGCACAGCCTCGATCGCTTTCGCCTGCACGGCGCTATCGAACAATTTTTGACCTAATTCAGATCGGATTATGACGGTTGTCCATCCATCTGGTGAGCCAACGGCTCCTACTGAAATGTCGGCAAGTTCAGCTACGTAATCAATGCAGTAGTTGCATGGTTGACTCATGTAAGGTTCCAGTTCCTTTAGGCCTACGTCCAAGACCATTTCGGAACCAATGTAGATCTTAAAGCGATTTTTCTTGATGACGGTTCTTGTTATTTTGGTCGGATCAATTCCGTGCTTTTGCTGAATGAATTCGGTGACGAGTTTATCATGGGTGTAGACCTTCGAGCAGAATAGGCCAACTGTAAGCACTGGTCTTCCACCTCTGATCCAAGAGCCGCCAAACTTGACTGTGGCTTGCATCGCCGTGTACATACGCCACAATCCCTGCAGCTCGCAGGGTAAAGCAACCAGCCCAACGTGGCCGTCGGGATAAGAGGTAGCCGCGTCTGAGAGCACTCCCAGTACACCGCCATGCGTGTATTTTGAACCCGCTGTTCGAATAAGATCAGCCGCTGTATCTCCTACAACTGGGACTGTCTTCAACGCCATTCCATTTCCTAGAACGAAGACAGAGTTTGATTTTGTGAAGTCTGATGTTGCGAAACAGTTAATCAGGCCAATTTGAAGTGCATGAGTCATCAGGGCGATAACAGTACCGCCGTCTTGGCCTGCATGCCAGACTTCTTCGTCGAGGGCTCTGGCAGAGTAAATGTTCTTGTAAACGCCAAGCGCCTCTTCCTCAGGTTTTCTTGTCCTTCCGAAGAGGTAATATTCTATTTCGTCGATCGGCAGCTCGAGCCTTGGACAACTATAATAGCACACTTGGCATGCTGCACACGGCCCCTTTATGACCGGTTCCTCGTTAACGTTGACATTTAGTACATTGATAGGGCACGAGGCAACGCATGCTCCGCACATCATGCAATGATTGGCGCGCACCACTTCGTTGAATAGGTGTCCCCAAATCTTTGCGTTCTTGGGTGGAGACCAGCCATCGCCCATATTTTTGGCACGACTCAAAGCCACTACGATAAGTCAAACATATGAACGCTTTCTTCTCACTAGTGGAGGCGTCTAGCCATGTTCCGTCCCGGTTACTTCGTGAATCGATTTATAGTCGGATTTTTCGAGTAATTTACGAAGTCCGCGATTCACATTGGCAACTAGACCTGGCCCTCGATAGATTAACCCCGTGTATAGCTGAATTGTTGTGGCGCCCGCTTGGAGAGCGCTCCAGGCGTCTTCGGCTGAGTAAATTCCGCCACAAGCATTAATTGAAATTTTTCCACTCGTATCCGTATAGATGTCTCTCACTGTTCTTAACATGTCACTGAAAATTTCTTTTCCACTCACGCCCGCTGTACCTATGCTGGCTCTTGGTTCGCTAACCGGTTTGGTGTTGATTGCGGTTACAGCGTTTACCGATTTTCTTCGGCAAATATTTACTAGTTCCAGAATGTTCTCTCTCGCTTTTTCATCGAAGTATGGCGGAATTTTTATCCAGAGTGGTTTGTTTGCTCTGCGTTTGCTTGAGATGCCATCGAGAAGTTGCTCGAATATCACCGGATCCTGAAAGATACGGACTCCAGCAGTATTAGGTGTGCTTATGTTCAGTTCTATGACGTCAGCACATAGTTCCAATTTCAAATAGCAATTGAAGAAGTCATCTAGGCTAAGCCCTGATATGCTTAACACAATTGGAACACTTCTTCTGTTATGCGGATCCAGAAGCCTCTCGCGAATTTTGTCGGCACCTTGGTTGGGAAGCCCCATGGAATTCAGTAGTGATTCGTTTGCATATCTCCAGATTCTAGGTTTTGGGTTGCCTTCACGAGGGCTGACTGTTACTGTGCCTAGCGTCAAATAACCGAATCCTAGAAAAGATAATGACTCGAACATTTCGCAGTTCTTATCGAAACCGGCAGCAAGTCCTATGGGATTTAACGACGTGATCCCCCCGGCTGAGACTGTGAGACGTTCGTTGTCTACTTTGAAGTGCCAAGCTAACTGGCGCCATATCAACGAATGCTTGAAAGATTGTATGGCTATCTTATGAGCAGTTTCGGGCGGTGTCAAAAAAATGAACGGTCTTACTATTGATTCGTATAGATTGCTCAAATGGGGCCGGTCAGCTCAATTGAGTTTGGTAACCGATGTCCCGCGTTCATCGCGTTATTGCACGAACGATGTCTGTCTTGGTAACAATACCGTGAAGAATTTTTTTTGAATCGACAGCCGGGATCCCACTTATGCGATGTTCGATCATCAGTTTCGATGCTTTGGTTAGAGGTTCTTCCGTAAGTACGGTTATTGGATTTGGCTTCATTATGTCGGAAGCTGTCATCGCTCTCAGTTTTGCCGTAGACACCGTTCGACACAACTCGTCTGAGCCTTCTAGTAGTTCGGGTCGCATGACAACGGCGCTGCCTGTCATGTCTACGAGTGTAATTATCCCCCTAAGCGTCTCGCCGTCGACTACGGGAACTCTTGAAATGCCTTGTCTAGCTAAAAGAGATGCTACAAAGAAAATTGAATGTGTAGGTCTCACCGTGAACACTTTGCGCGTCATGACGTCCTCAACCCTAAGCTTCGAATGTCCTTGGCTAAAATGATAACAGATGTCGGTTTTCGTAACGATACCAAGAACCTCCTCGTCTTCACCAGTTATGACGACTGAGCTTATGCCTTTCTTGTTCATTGCAGAAGCGGCGTCCACTAGCGTGTCTGATGGCTTAAGTTCAACAGCTGGTGTCGACATTATCTCTTTGACAGATATCTCTTCCAATGATCTTTCGCTCTTATCTCGGCCAAGGAATCTGACGATGTCTCTCTGAGTTATCATTCCGTGTAGTTTCCCATTGTTGTTGGTTACTACTAATCTGGAAAGTCGAGCTTCTGACATCAATTTCTGAGCGTCGTAGAGCGTTGCATCAGTAGCTATTTTGATCACGTTGCTGGTCATTATTTGCTCAAGTCTGTCCTCTCGCCAGGGATCCTGCAATATGTTTCACCAACCTGAATAAGTCAAGGAATTAATTAAGAGAAAACAATGGTTATCACTCATGAACAATACGATTGGCGTTTGTCTTTCTCACAGTTGATAACCATCGGAGTCGCTATTTAACCACGATTGCATGGTTGTATCCGATCTTTGATGAGCAAAGTGAGAGAGAAAGGCCTTCTCTCAGAAATCATGACCTCGAAGGTTGTAACAATAGGCCTAGACGAGTTTGTCGAAGAAGCATTACGATTAATGATTAAGTTTGATGTGGGAAGCGTTATCGTGGTCGACAAACTAAAACCGGTCGGAATCATAACCGAGCGTGATGTGACACGCGCGTCACTTCGTGGGGATAGCTTGCTGAGGCTTCCCGTTAAGAGCCTAATGTCAAGACCATTACAATCAGCGTCCCCCTCTACTGAGATCTGGAGAGCTTTTGAGTTAATGCTGAAATTTGGCGTCAGGAGACTCCCGTTGGTGGACAACGATAGACTTGTCGGTATGGTGACCGAAAAAGACCTTACAAGATGGGTTCTGCAAGTGTTTTACGAACCAGGTCTGCCACCGGAAATTAAGGAACTCGTTGAAAATCCGCGTATTGAAGCGCTAACTGGCCGCGCAAAGTGTCCAAATTGCGGATTCTATCAGGATGAATGTATCTGTGTCAGAACTATAGTCGCTCAAGAAGAATGATCCATCTACTTTACCGAGTAAATCGAATAAATTATCGCTACCAAGCCGATCACTGTAATAGCGGCACCTGCGATGATCGCCACCAGCAGGTCCGAAATGAAAACCACATAGAGAATCCCTTCCACAACAGTCCCGGCTGTTATGAAAGCGAATCCTAAGGAAACATACAGCAAGGGTTTGCTTGCATTTCTCTTGTATCCTTTGTAGGCTAAGTACACAATGAACGTTCCGAGTATCAGAGCAACCACATTTATTGTGGTAGCAATCCAATCTAATCCTGTAAACTCTCTCATCTGGATCTCCTTCTTCTATCCTTGCGGAATCAATGTCCACATGCGAGTAAACTTGTCGGAAACATGTTCATTCACAACTACGTCAACCTTGACGTCTCCATTCTCGAAGCTCACGTCTATGCGTTTCAGCAGGCTCCTATACAAATCGTACCATTTACCGTCTGCCGTCCGGCCTGATTTTACCGCGGCTATCAACCCTGCTTCAACGAGTTCTTCGATTCGACGATAAACCGTCGTTATCGGTATGTCGTAAGTCTTGCTCAAATCTAATGCACTCACCGGTTCATCTACCGTCGCAGTCAATATCTTTCTTGAATATTGATCAGCCATAGCAGCGAGTATTTTCTGTTTTGCTTGTTCGTCGCACACAATCAAAGTCATTCGATTCCGATATCACAGCGTGAACTGATGCCAGTTAAGAACCGATGATGTAAGATAAATCAACCGCTCGCATATTCGTAGCCAGCGCACTGCATTTGACCCCCTCTATCCAGGATGTCTCTGAGTGCCGCTCACCAAGAAAACTTGATGAAAAATTTTGAAGCTCCAGAAGAATTTGCCAAACTAATTCATTCCTGTTTATTGAATTCTCGTTTCTAACTGAGCAATAGTCGCGAACAGCGTCATGATGCAAAACTCGCTAGCCTCTTAAGGCCGTTAGAAAACTCGAAATGTTCACCGGTTAACGTTCATCTACCTTTGAATACAGGCCGCCGTTTCTCTAGGAAGGCGTTCAGTCCCTCTTTACCGTCCTCTGTCGAAAATAAGGTATAGAGCATCTTTCGTTCAAATTCTAAACCAATATGCATCGTTGTGTCTTCTGCCTTCAATATTGCTTCCTTCGCAGCTCGCACTGAGATGGGCGGCTTGGATGCGATCGTGACAGCGATTTTCCTGGTTTCATCCATCAGATCCTTGACCGTTGAAACTTTGTTGACGAGCCCAATCCGATAAGCTTCTTCCGCGGAAATCGAATTACCAGTTAAAATCATCTCCATAGCTCTAAATTTACCTGCGATTTTTGTCAGTCTTTGAGTTCCACCTGCACCGGGCATTATGCCAACATTGACTTCAGGTTGGCCAAATATCGCCGTGTCAGACGCGATTATAATATCGCAATTCATAGCCAACTCGTTGCCTCCACCCAAACAGTAGCCACTGACGGCAGCAATAATCGGTTTACCGATTTTCCGAAGCCGATCCCAAAGCTCGAAACGTCTGCTGAGGATTAGATCGATATGATTTGCTTCAGCTATCTCCTTCAGATCAATTCCAGTTGCGAAAACTGTTTCTCCCCCGGTTAGAATCAGCACGGATATGGATTCATCTTTATCGAGTTTCTCAAACGCATCAACCAATTCCTCCATTAATGCGGCACTTAGTGCATTGAGAACCTTCGGACGATTTAACTGGACTATTCCTATTGGTCCCTCCTTATTCACAAGGATGTTTTGATAGGCCAAGTTACATCTTCCAAAGATGGCTGAGTCAGCGAACTTAAGCCTGCCCGTAGCCAGTGGTAAACCAAACGTTTTTCTTCAATAAGTAAGCGGCTATAACGAACGTTAAATACAACTGGTTTCACAAAAAAGACAGATTATCTTGGGGTCGGCGACAAGCGCGTCGGAACAACAGATACTTGGTGTTGCCAAGGCGCTATTCACTAAACGTGGGTTCTCGAATGTCTCAATGCGTGACATTTGCCGCGATGCCCGCGTGACACCGCCCACGGTCTATTATTACTTCAAGAATAAAGAAGCACTCTTCGAGGCAGTTGTGCGCGAAACCATTACTATGACTGAGTTCATGAAACTTCTGAACGACACATGCAAGAAATCAGATGACTCTTCAGCACAAATCAGGGCTTATGCAAGAACATATCTCTCCTCGTTCCCAAATAATCTCATTAACGTTGGGTTGTACGTACGTCGCTCCACTCGTCTCGATCCTGTTGGAGCTAAAACGTTGATGAATGAATTCGCACGAATCGAGTCATTGTTAACTCGAATAATTCGGAACGGGATTAGAGTCGGTGAATTTCGTGATACTGATCCGAATATGGCTGCGGGATGCTTGCTTGGGATGATGAATCGATTCATCTTCCAACAGATTCATTTTCAGCGCAGCTACCGGGCGTCTGAAGCTGCTTCCTATTTGACAGATTTCTTCTTGAGATCTATGCGACTGACAAGAGAAAAAGTGTGAGCGAATTGTTCACTTCGAAGCAGCTGACTATTGTAGGCACTAACCATAAGCACTCACGTGTTTCAATTAGAGAAAAATTGAGTTGCGCAAATGGATCCATGCAAGCCCGACTACGGGCGATAATGAACACCTGTAAGGGGATCAGTGAAGCCGTAATTCTTTCGACTTGCAACAGAACGGAAGTATATGTCATATCTACAGTTGACACAGACGCTGCCGCTCAAGTTACTGGCCTGATGAGCAAGTGGAGCAGCATTCCAAAGGAGGAGTTGAGCGAGCAGGTCTATACTTTTCGCGACAACGAAGCGGTAAGGCACTTGTTCAATGTTGCTGCAGGGCTCGATTCGTTAGTGCTAGGAGAACAACAGATTCAGGAGCAAGTGAAACTTGCAGCGAGAGAAGCCGCGGAGAATGGAACAACTGGCCGTATCCTTACGGATCTCTTCCAGCGAGCGTATCGAACAGCGACCAGGGTGCGAAAGGAAACTGGTATTGGCCTAGAAGGGGGGTCAATAAGTTCTGCCGCAGTAACTCTTCTCAAGACAATTTCGGAGAAGGATCCGATTCAAACAATCCTCCTAATTGGAGCGGGCAAGATGATGAATCTTGCTGCGACGGACTTGTCATCGCTGGTAGACCAAATTTGGGTAACCAATCGAACCGCAGAGCGTGCAGCAGTTTTGGCCGAACGGTTGAACGGAAAACTGTTACCGTTTGACCAAGTCCGAAATTCGCTTCATCAATTCGACGCAATTTTATGTTTCACTTCTTCGCATGATCATCTTATATCCGCTGCAGACTTGAAGAGGGCTGTTGAGAAGTGCAAGAATCGAAGACTAATTCTGATTGATGCGTCGGTTCCGCGAAACTTCGATCCAGAAGGTGCCCAGATTCCAGGCATACAATTATACAATATCGACGACCTGGCCACTCATGTCACAGACCATATTGCCTCTCAGAATCGGATTTTGAAAGCTAGGGGCTTGATCGAAAAAGAAGTGGAAGATTTTGAAGCATACGCCAGGATTTATGACGTCAATGACACACTAAGGAATTTGCGAAAGATGGCTGAAGAAATTCGCGCAAATGAGCTCTCAAAAGCATTACTGCGGATGCACAATGCTTCTGAACGAGACAAAGAGATAATGGATCTTCTAACTCGACGAATAATCAATAAACTCTTGCATGAACCAACCGCTAGACTCAAAGAACATGCTAGCAATGGAGACGGTGAATCCTACGAAGCAATCATACGCGAACTTTTTGCAATGGGGCAGCAGCAGAAGCAATGATCAGTCAAATCGCCGTGGGCACAAGAGGGAGTCTCCTCGCAATCGCACAGACAAATCAGACAATCGAAGCATTAAGAAAGATAACCCCGGGAGTTAGATACAAAGTAGTCACAATCCACACAAAAGGAGACAAGGCAAGCTCCTGGAATGAGACAACACCAAGGAAGGAAATGTTCACAAAGGAAATTGAAGAGTCTCTGATTAAACATGAAATAGATATCGCAATTCATAGCGTGAAGGATTTAACAACAGACATTTCGACAGGACTAGTGATAGCGGCTGTCACAAAGCGCCTTGATCCCAGAGACGTAATGATAACTCGAAGCAAATGCAATTTTTCGCAAATTCCAGCAAGAGCGAAGGTTGGAACAAGCAGTGCTCGACGAAAAGCTCAACTTCTCGCGGCCCGGGCTGACTTAGAAATTCTAGAACTCCACGGAAATGTTGACACGCGGATTCGCAAGATAAGGAACGGAGAATACGACGTGATCGTTTTAGCTTCCGCGGGCCTCGCAAGACTTGGATTGCAAAGTCACGTTAGTGAAGTCATTCCGACCGACGTCATGCTACCCGCAGTTGGTCAAGGCGCGCTCGCCATTCAATGCCGAGAAGCAGACGAAGAAATTAGAGACTTAATGAAAAAGATCGAACACCGACCAACTCGTGAAGCTGTAGAGGCTGAAAGAGCCTTCGCGAAAAAGCTTGGAGCTGACTGCCAAACACCTGTTGCAGCATACGCTAGATACGAATCGACCAGATTCACTATTGAAGGACTGGTGGCAGCACCAAACGGAAGAATTCTCGTACGTAGTCGTCTAACATCCCGGACCCAGAAACCTGAATCTGTCGGCGAAGAACTAGCTTCAAGATTACTGGCGCAAGGAGCAGAGACAATCATGGAGATGGCATGATGCAAACCACTCTTGAAGCACTTACAGGAAAGAGAATTTTGATAACCCGTCCAGCTGGAGAGGCTACAGTGCTTTCTACCAAACTGAACGCTTTGGGAGCAACAACAATAGAAGTTCCCACAATAGAAATTGCCGACCCAATAAATTCAATCCCCCTGGACGAATCAATCCGAAATCTCACCAAATATGATTGGGTGATCTTCACCAGTGTTCAAGGCGTAAGATTCTTCGTTAATCGTATGGCTAAATTGAAAATTTCAACTGAAATTCTCAATGGCCTGAAAATTGCGGCAATAGGGTCGGCTACTGCAGCCGCTCTCGGACTAGTAGGTAAGAAGGCAGATTTCATCCCAGACGCATATCTCACAGAACGAATCGCATCCGACCTGGGGGATGTAAGAGGACGATTTATCCTGTTGCCGCGAGCAGATATTGCGGCGAAAAAACTCCCGCAAATGTTGCGACAACGCGGCGCGATCGTAGAGGAGGTGACCGCATACCGAACATTAGTTCCTTCAAAGCTAACGTCTGATCTACTGATCGGAATCCTTGAGTCAGGGATAGATTTGGTCACCTTTACTAGCCCATCAACCGTGCACAATTTTGTTCAAATTTTGAACGAAAAAAAATGTGCGGATAGAATTTTGAAGAATATCAAAGCAGCTTGCATTGGACCCGTTACTGCGAAAGCGGCTGAGCGATTAGGAATTAATGTGTCCGTTATCGCGAATACACACACTACTGAAGCATTAGTGGAGGCGATAGTGAATGAAATCGGAAACGTATGAGATCCCACGAAATTTAATACCCGATAGGCAACGCAGCCGTCGCCTAAGACGAACAGAGTCTTTACGTGAACTAGTGCGAGAAACCAGATTGTCCACATCTAGCCTAATCTATCCAATTTTCGTCGACGCACGAATCACGGCTCGAGAAGAAATAGTTTCAATGCCTGGCATCAGTCGTCTCTCTCTTTCTGACTTATCTGAGGAAGCCAAAGAGATCTCAGCTCTGAATATTCCTGCGGTCCTTATTTTCGGACTACCTCAACATAAAGATCCGAAAGGAACCGAGGCATACGCTCACAATGGGATAGTGCAAAATGCCGTACGAATGATAAAGAAAGCTGTGCCTCAACTCACCGTTGTTACCGATGTTTGCATGTGTGAATACACGGATCATGGTCACTGTGGAATAGTAAGCAATCAAACAGTGGTAAACGATGTCACATTAGAACTGTTATCGAAGACCGCTGTCTCACATGCGGAAGCTGGTGCTGACATCGTGGCCCCAAGCGCTATGATGGATGGGCAGGTCAAAGCAATTCGTACAGCGCTCGACGAGAAAGGGCTGACAGAAATTGCAATAATGTCGTACTCCGCAAAATATGCTTCATCATTCTATGGACCATTCAGAGAAGCAGCTGAATCTGCACCCCTCTGGGGAGATCGTCGCGGTTACCAAATGGACCCTCCTAACCGCCGAGACGCAATGCGCGAGATAGCTGAAGATATCAAGGAAGGAGCCGACATAGTCATGGTCAAACCAGCACTCAGTTACTTAGACGTGATAAGGGATGCACGCGCAACCTTTCGCACTCCACTAGCAGCTTACAATGTCAGTGGCGAATACTCAATGGTAAAGGCAGCAGAACAACGAGGGTGGATTGATGGCAAACGAGTTGCTCTAGAGATTTTGACTTCCATAAAACGTGCAGGGGCAGACATCATAATCACCTATTTCGCAAAAGAACTTGCACGTAGTCTAAAGGAGACAAGACTGTGAAATCAGAATTCACATCGGAACCAAAGTCAACGCAATCAACACAAAGGGAGTTTCTGAAGTATACTTTTTTCAAGTTAGACTCTGAGTGGAAACGACTCGATGAGCGACAGCGAGAAATCGATAAACAGAACTTCAGCTTACTCGTCCAAAAATTTTCCGCTGAAAACGTTCTCAAGAGCTACTCCTTGATCGGCATCCGTGGGGACTGCGACTTCCTGTTATGGACGGTCAGTCGACGCTTAGAGGACATACAGCAATTCATCGCCGCAATACTATCTTCCAATTTTGGTAAGTACCTCACCACGCCCTACTCCTACTTAGCGATGACCAGAAAATCTGAATATCTCGGAACTCACCAGCATGAAGGCCAAGAAGGTTTCGAATTCCAGAATCCAGTTGAGTCGAAGTATCTTTTCGTCTATCCCTTCATAAAAAAACGTGAATGGTATTTTCTACCTCATGAAGAAAGAACCTTAATGATGGCGCAACACTTCAAAATAGGACATAAGTATCCTAACGTGAAAATTCATACCGGTTATTCCTTCGGATTAGACGACCAGGAATTTGTACTTGCATTTGAGGCTGATCAACCATCTGATTTTCTCGAACTTGTAATGGAGCTAAGAAGCAGTGAGGCTAGCCGATACACCGCTCTCGAAACACCCATCTTCACCTGCGCAAATATGGATATCAAAAATATCTTGAACATGCTCGGCTGAAATTGCAGATCGCTATTACCCGTGACTACCTTGAAACATCGAAATTGCGAATCACTGTATCGCCAAGCCTGCAAAGTACTCGTAGGCGGAGTCAACAGCCCCGTTCGCGCCTTCAAAGCAGTCGGCGGAACCCCACTCTTCATCAGACAGGCTAAAGGCTCAAAGATTCAAGATGAAGACGACAATACTTACATTGACTATGTGAGCTCATGGGGACCATTAATCCTAGGGTCCGCTTATCCTAAAGTCGTTAACGAGTTACGGAAGTACCTACCGAGAGGAACAAGCTACGGAGCCCCTACAAAGCTTGAGACAGAATTAGCTGAACTTATCATCTCAGCGATGCCATCAATTGAAAAGATCCGCTTTGTCAACTCCGGGACAGAAGCCGGAATGTCCGCCCTTCGAGTTGCTCGTGCATATACTAAACGTCAACGCATCCTAAAATTCGAAGGATGTTATCACGGACACGCAGACGCTCTCCTGGTCAAAGGCGGTTCTGGTATGGCGACGTTTGCCGTACCTGACTCAGATGGCGTAACAGAAGCTTCGACAGGAAATACCTGCGTCGCTACCTACAATGACCTCGAATCGGTCAAAAAAATCTACGAGAAGTATGGTGACGATCTAGCCGCGATTATCGTGGAACCAATAGCTGCAAACATGGGGTTGATCCCACCTAACTCAAGATTTCTTACTGGTTTACGAGAGATTACAAAAAGATACGGCTCATTGCTAATCTTCGATGAGGTAATTACTGGTTTTAGAGCATCATACGGTGGAGCGCAGAAACTTTACGAAATCACTCCTGACTTGACATGCCTTGGAAAGATAATAGGAGGAGGTTTACCGGTCGGAGCTTACGGAGGAAGACAGGATATCATGGACCTTGTAGCTCCGTTGGGGCGCGTCTACCAAGCCGGTACACT
>Ga0209517_10006645_pt1 | contig 14192 bp, 13 predicted proteins | sample PeaSoiMetSII2010_FD_187695 | JGI IMG/M metagenome (GOLD analysis project Ga0209517, IMG submission 187695) | Peat soil microbial communities from Weissenstadt, Germany - SII-2010 (SPAdes) (version 2) | ecosystem: Environmental > Terrestrial > Soil > Wetlands > Peat | place: Germany...
CAACGAGTCGGTGCAGATCCACGGCGGCTACGGCTTCATCAAGGACTATCCGGCGGAGAAGTTCTACCGCGACGTCAAGCTGTGCACCATCGGCGAGGGGACGAGTGAGATCCAGCGCCTGGTAATCGCCCGCCAGTTGCTGAAGGACGGCTACGCGGGGTAGAGACGTAGCTTGCTGCGTCCGCCGGCGCTACGCTCTGCTCACGTTGGGGGAGTTCGGTTCGTCCAAGCATCACGGGTTCCATCCAGACTTCAAAGCGAAAGGCAACGACAACGATGAGTTTCTCCCGGGTGACTGCTGCTGTTCTCAGTGTGTTTGTGCTGCTGGCGCCGTCGATGAACGCACAACAGCCCGCCGCTCCACCTGCATGGGTCGAGCGCAGCAACCAGGACGCGCAGGTTCTGTTGAAGGTCCTGGCGCGCTTCAACCCCGAAGCTGCAGCCCGCTTCGGTGTTTCCGGTGTGGATGAGCAGGTGATCGATCTCCAGCCCAATTTCCTGGAGCGCGAGCGGCAGGCGCTGCGGCAGGCGCAAGGCGAGATCGAGCGCATGCTGGCCGAGGAAAAGGATCCTGCCGTCCGCCAGGATCTGGAGATCATGATCAAGGCGGCCAAGCGCAACGCGCGCGAGTCCGACCTGGAGGAGAAATACGAGCTGCTTTACGTGAATCTGCACCAGTTGGTGTTCTTCGGTACGCGGGCTCTGCTCGATGACCAGGTGGCGCCCGAGCGCCGACAGGCGGCCTTGGTCCGCCTGCGCAAGTACACCGGCATGGAGCCCGGCTCGACTTCCATCGTCCAACTGACCGAGGAACGCAGCCGCGAGCGCTTGAAAAAGCCCGGCCTGATGGGGCCGTTCAAAGGCGAGATGGAGAAGAACATCGGCAACGAAGCCACTTACCTCGACGGCATCGGGCAGCTTTTCCAGAAATACAAGATCGCCGGCTATGAGGAGCCCTACGCCCGCCTGAAGCAGCAGATGGCGGAATACCACGCCTTCGTCGAGAAGGAGCTGTTGCCGCGGGCGCGCACCGATTTCCGCCTCCCGCCCGAGATGTACGCCTTCCGCCTGGAGCAGGTAGGAATCGAAATGCCTCCCGACCAGCTTGCCGCCGTGGCGCACGCCTCCTTCAACGAGATCCAGAACGAAATGATGGCGCTGGCGCCGCGGGTGGCGCGGGAAAAAGGCTTCCACGCCAGCGATTACCGGGACGTGATCCGCGAACTGAAGAAGGAGCAGTGGCCCGGCCCGTCCATTCTGCCCAACTATGAGAAGCGCATCGCGGAAATCGAGCAGATCATCCACCGCGAGCACCTGGTCACGCTGCCGCAGCGCCCCATGGAGATCAAGCTGGCCAGCGAGGCGGAAAGCGCCGCGACGCCCGCACCCAACATGCGTCCGCCGCGCCTGATCGGCAATACCGGCGAGCACGGCGTGTTCGTGCTGCCGTTGCGCACCGCGCCGCCGCCGGGCTCGAAGACGGCCCTCCAGTTCGACGATTTCACCTATGATGCCGCTGCCTGGACGCTCGTCGCGCACGAAGGCCGTCCCGGCCACGAGTTACAGTTCGACTCCATGACCGAGAGAGGTGTCTCGGTCGCCCGCGCCCTGTTCTCGTTCAATAGCGTCAACGTGGAGGGCTGGGGGCTTTACTCGGAAGCTATCCTCAAGCCCTTCATGCCCGCCGACGGGCAACTGATCTCATTGCAGGCGCGGCTGCAGCGCGCCGCCCGCGCCTTCCTCGATCCCGAGCTGCAGGCGGGACGGGTCACGCCCGAGGAGGCCAATCGCATTCTGCGGGAGGACGTCTGCCTGTCGGAAGCCATGGCCAACCAGGAGGTCGAGCGCTACACCTTCCGGTCTCCGGCACAGGCCCCGTCGTACTTCTACGGCTATACCCAGCTCATGCGGCTGCGTGCCGATACCGAGAAAAGTATGGGCCCGCGGTTCGACCAGGAGCGCTTCCATGATTTCGTGCTGGCGCAGGGCCTGATCCCACCTCCGCTGTTGCGGCAGGCGGTGTTCGCGCAGTTCGTTCCCCAGCAACACGCGGCCCAGGGGAACTGAGCCGCGGCGCTGAGCTTGACGGCGGGCTACTAGTCCCCGGCCATCTTCTGCCGCACTTGCTTGGCCAGCTTCTCGATCTGCTCGGCCTTGCGGATGACCTCGAGCGAGAGCGTCTGGTCGCTGGCTTCATCGACGGATTTCTTCAACTGCGTGGCCAGCTCGAGCAGGTGGTCGGTGTCCTTCTTGATCTGGGCGAAGCGCTCCTGGACGCGCTGCTTGGCCAGGCGCTTCTGCATGTCAAGTTCGGTCGGGGATGCGGGCTGCGTGATCGCAGGATTGTGCCGCTGCGGGCCCCCCTGTGCGGCCGCGGCGGACCCGTCCTGCGCCCAGGCGGACGAGATCGTCAACCAGCAGAACACCACCAAACCTGCGGCAATGGCACGCATACGCAAGCAACCTCGCCAGAAAATGATGGCGAGATTATAGTCCCTGCGGCTGGGCCGGACCATCGCGCTCCGGCTGCTATAATCGCCCTTCACTGTGAGATCAGCCGTGTTTCCGAGCTTTATGGCATTCGCCCTGCTTCAGGTTTCGCGTCTGCGCCTGGTTTGGGAAGACTGGAAGACCGACTGGGAGACCTTCCTGCGCAAGGACGCTCCCAAGATTCTGGTGGTCCTGGCCGTCGCCATCGTTCTGGTGTGGCTGCTGAAGCTGGCGACCAGAAAACTGGTGAAGTTCAGCCGCAGCGAGACCCTGCCCAGCGCGCTGCGCGCCCGGCAATTGCGTACCCTCGCCGGCGTGCTCAACAGCGTGGGCGCCGCCGTCATCGTTTTTCTCGCCGCCATGGAGATTCTGCCGCTGCTGGGCGTCAACATGGGACCGCTGCTGGCGAGCGCCGGGGTGGCCGGCCTGGCCATCGGCTTCGGCGCCCAGGCGCTGGTCCATGATGTGATCAACGGCTTCTTCATCCTGATGGAGAACCAGTACGACGTCGGCGACGTGGTGCGCCTCGCCGGCGTTGCCGGGGTGGTGGAATCCATGACGCTCCGCCGCACCACCCTGCGTGATGAGACCGGCGCGGTCCACACCGTGCCCAACAGCGAGATCAAGATCGTCAGCAATCTGACCCGCGACTGGGCCCAGGTGGCGCTGCACGTCTCGGTGGATTACCGCGAAAACAGCGACCGCATTCTCGAACTGCTGCAGCAGGTCGGCAACGAGCTGCGCACCGCCCCCGATTACGCCGCTCTGCTGGTCGCCGATCCCCAGGTGCCCGGGATCGAGCGCGTGGCCGGAGGCGAGGTGGATTACCTGATGCTCGTCAAGACTCGTCCCGGCCAGCAGTACGCCGTCAGCCGCGAGCTGCGCCGCCGCATCAAGGAATGCTTCCAGAAGAACAACGTGCAGGCCGGCAATCCCGCCCGCGTCTACGTGATGGACGGGCCGCCGGGAACGCCCTCGAAGTAGCCACAAAATCTGAACATCGAATTCCCCACCTGTGGCATCCTATCGGATGCTATGTGGGGGAGAGCAGCAATCTGTATCGTCGCCGGGGCTGCCGCGGCCGTGGTGTGGTATCTGTTCTTCCTGCGCTACAACCGCCGCCAGGGCGAGCGCGCGGTGGCGCGGATCCAGGCCGCGCTGGCCGGCACCGGACAGATCGTCGCGGTCCGCTGGCTGGGACCATCGATCTTCCAGATAGCGCTGCGGCTGGGCACGGGCCTGTTCCAACACCCGGGGCTGATGGTACGCCTGGCGCCGCGCCACAACCCCGTGCGCTGGCTGCGGCAGTGGTGGCGCCACGAGCCTGCCACCATCACCTTTGACGCCGATTTCGACAACCCGCCCGGCTTCGATCTTCAGGTCGGTCAGCAGCGCTGGTGCGGCCGGACCAGCAAGCGCTTCTCGCCGGACCCGGAACACTGGGAATTCGAGCAGATGACGCCGCTCATCCTAACCTCGCGCCAGAGCTGGCAGCGGGAAGTCACCGGCATGATGAATGCCCTGCTCAGTTGCCGCGATCGCGAGGTGCTGAGCCTCGGCTTCCGCCGCACCTCGCCCCACTTCTCGGCCACCATCAATCTGGAGGGCATCTCGCCCGAGGGCCGGGCGGGGGCGAACGTCTTCGATACGCTGAGGGATCTGGCGGCCGGGGCGTCGGCGTCGCGGTTGTGATCATGAGCCTTCCCTTTGCATTGTCATTCTGAGCGAAGCGAAGAATCTTGAGAGTGCCGGTTGCGCCAACGGGGTTGGCGGAAACCCATACTGTCATTGCCGCTTAGGAATTCTCAAGGTCCTTCGCGCGCAAAGGCGGCGCGCTCAGGATGACAATCGTCGGGACAAGCGTGCGCACGGGGCTCGCTTTGAAACCTGAAAACTCCCTACGCTGCCGTGCCCTTTACCTCGAGTCCCGCCCACTTCTCCAGCAGCGTAAGCGTAGCCGCGTAGTCGAGGTCGTCGTGGCCTTCCTCGGCTGCGATTTCGTAGATCTCCGCCACCGTCTCCAGGCCGGGCAGCTTCACGCGCTGCTCTTTGGCGGCGTCGAGCATGAGCAGGATGTCCTTGTGCATGAGCCGCAGCGGGAAGTTGGGGGAGAAGTCGCGGCGCAGCACGAACGGCGCTTTGTAGTCGATGACGCCGGAGCGCACCATGGAGGCCTGGATCAGCGGCATGAGCGCGTCCGGCTTGACCCCGAGCTTTCCGGTCAGCGTCAGGCCTTCAGCGAAGCCTTCATAGATGAGCGCAACCATCAGGTTCATGCCCAGCTTGCTGGCCTGTCCCAGGCTGACGTCGCCCATGCGGAACAGGCTCTTGCCCATGGCAGTCCACAGCGGCTTGAGCTTCTCGATGGTTTCTTCGCTGCCGCCGGCCATGAAGATTAATTGCCCGGACTCGGCGCCGGCTTTGGAGCCGGTGACGGGCGCGTCCACGTACTCCGCCCCGCGCTCGCGCACGCGGCGCGCAAACTCGCGGGTCTCCATGGGCGAGATGGTGCTGGAGTCGGCGACGATCATCCCCGGCTTGAGCGCGCCTGCCGCGCCGTTCTCGCCAAACAACACCTGCTCGACGGCGGCGGTGTCGGAGACGCAGATCCACACCACTTCCGCGCCCTCCGCTGCCTCACGCGGCGTAGCGGCTGCGCGCGCTCCCGGCACTTCCTTCCCCGCCGACCGGTTCCAGGTTGTGACCTCGTGACCCGCTTTGACCAGGTTGGCGGCCATCGGCCGGCCCATGATCCCTAATCCCAGGAATGCAACGCGCATGGTTTTCCTCCGCTCGATTCCATTAGAAAGCCAGCGCAACCGTGCGGTCAAGGAAAGCGGAGCAAATTATTCCAGCACAGTTCGCGTTCGCGGCGGAACAGCGGTAATTTGGTTCGTCCCCCGCCAAGGGGTATGATGTTTTCAGCGCCGGTGGGGAGACACTGCATCCCAGGGGTGCGTTCCGGCGTCTAATTACAGAGATTCTCCCATGGCCGTGTTAAGCAGGACCCTCAGGAAACGAGCCCGGAGTTTTACGCGCCTGATCCGCCACTCGGCCGTGACCCCGCGCACGGGAGAGACTCGCACCCCGGTCCTCACCCGCAACGGCGAGCTGGCGCTGACCTTCATCGGACATTCCAGCTTCTTCCTGCAGACCGGCGGCAAGACCATCCTGATCGATCCTAACTTTGCGCAGTGGCTGTTCGTGCTGAAGCGGCTGCGCCGCCCCGGGCTGCGCATCGAGGACCTGCCGCCCATCGACCTGGTGCTGGTGACGCACGCGCACTTCGACCATCTGCATCGGCCGTCGCTGCGGGCCATCGCGCGCCACACCGAGCGAGTGCGCGGCTCCGCTCCCAGCATCATCCTGCCGCACAACGTCACCGACCTGGTCGATGACCTCGGCTTCCGCGAGATCATCGAGATGCGCTGGTGGGAGACTTGCGACTTCGACGGCCTGAAGATCACGCACGTGCCCTCGCGGCACTGGGGCGCGCGCATCATCAAGGACGCTCACCGCGCCTATGGCGGATACGTTGTCCGCTCGCAGCACGATTCGCTCTATCACGCCGGGGATACCGCCTACTTCGAGGGCTTCCGCGAGATTGGCCGCAAGCTGCATCCGGAGCTCGCGCTGCTGCCCATCGGCGCTTACAGTCCGCCGGCCTTCCGTGCCAACCACACCAGCCCGGAAGACGCCGTGCGCGCCTTTGTCGATCTCGGCGCCCGCTGGATGGTGCCCATGCACTACGGCAGCTTTCGCCTGTCCCACGAACCCATGGACGAACCCCTCAGGCTGCTTGCGAAAGAAGCCCGACGGGCGGGAGTCCAGGACCGGGTGAAGGTGCTGCCGGAAGGCGTGACCGCGTTCTTCTGATCGCCGGTGTCGCTGCAGATCAGTCTTCCATTACACCAGTTGTCATCCTTCGCGAGGCAACGCCGAGTGGAGGATCTGACGAAATCGCTGGAGCGACCGCACTGGTCGCGCAACCTGCCTCGTCAGATTCTCCCGCCTCGCTTCGGTCGGCGGAAGAATGACATTTCCATTAAGACTTGCTGTCAGATTACGGCGATTCCGGGCAATCCCGGCGATCCATTCACCAGGCCATCAGCAGCCGCACATCCCGCACATTCGTTCCCGTCGGACCGGTCTCGATGTCATCGCCGAGCGCTTTGAATAGAGGATAAGCGTCGAAGCCATTGAGCGCCGCCGCGGGATCGAGTCCCAAGGCACGCGCGCGCTCCATGGTGCTGCCGTCCACTACTGAGCCGGCGGCCGGGCTCTGGCCGTCGATGCCGTCGGTGCCGGCGCTGAGCACGCAGATGTTCTCGCCAGCAATCTTGGGCGCGAGGTAGAGAGCAAACTGCTGATTGCGTCCGCCCTGTCCGCTCTTGCCCTCCACGCGGACGGTGATCTCCCCGCCCGACACCAGGCACACGCGCTGCCCCTTCTGCCGCAATTCCCGCAAGCGATCGAGCAGGTAGTCGGCGGCGCGGCGGTAGTCCCAGTCGTCGCAGCGACTGTTCACTTCGACCGCGAACCCGGCCGCCTGCGCCTTTGCCGAGGCCGCTTTCACCGCTGTTTCGTTCGAGAGGATGGTCCACCAGCGCGAGCGCACGAAGGCGGGATCGTCGTTCTTCGGCGTCTCTTCCAGGCGGTGCTGCTCGATCAACTCCCGCACCGACGGTGGAAACTTCTCCAGCAGGCCATACTTCTGAATGATGGCGTAGCAATTCTCGACCGTGGTCGAATCGGCCATGGTGGGTCCGGAGGCCAGCGAGTCGGGCGCGTTGTCCGGCACATCGGAGATGAGGATCGAGACCTGCTGCGCCGGCGCCGCCGCCCGCGCCAGCCGTCCGCCCTTGGTCGCCGAGAGGTGCTTGCGGACGGCGTTGATCTCGGCGATGGTGCCGCCCGAGAGCACGAGCACGCGGTAGGCGACGATCAGGTCTTCGAGCGAGATGGTGTCGCTGATCGGCTTCTCCACGATGGCCGAGCCTCCACCGCTGATCATGTGCAGCGCCAGCGAGCGCTCATCGAGCGCCTCGAGCATGCGCAGGATGGCTTCGCCGGCGCGCACCGATTCCGCGTTCGGCGTCGGGTGTCCGCCGCGGAAGTAACGGAAGCCCGGCACCTGCGCCGGCGGATCGGCAACGCAGGCCACGATGCCCTCGAGACCACTGCCCACCTTGGCGGCCAGCGCCGCCGCCATGGCGTGCGCCGCCTTGCCCAGCGAGACCACGCGCACGCGGTTGTAGGTCCCCAGGTCGTGGAGATCCTGGCCGATGCGCAGCACTCCACGGCCGTACTCGACGTTGCGCTCGAAGGCCTTCTCGATGCTCGACTCGGCGAGCGCGTGCAGGAAGATCTCGCGCGCGGCCGAGCACATGCCATTGGGCTGAGCAGCCATGGCCGGGATTATAGACCGCTGCCGACCGCCAGCGTCTTTCCCACCCACTCTTCAATCACCTGCCGCAACTCGGCGAGGTGCCCGTCGAAATAGTGGTCGCCCTCAACGCGCACTAGTTGCTTGGGCCCGGCGGCCCGCTCGACGATCTCCTCCAGCACGCCAGGCGGTCCGAACTCGTCGTGCGTGCCGCTGACGAACAGCTTGGGCTTGGCGCAGCTCTCCAGAAAACGAAATCTGTGAGTCCGCCCATCGAATACGGCCGGCGTTCCCAGCCCGACCAGCGCCACCACCCGCGCTTCGGGACAGCAGGCCCGCAATCCCACCGACGCTCCAAACGAGAACCCGGCGAACACGATGGGCAGGTGGAACTCGCGGTCCAGCCAGTCGAGCGCTGCGCGTACGTCGTTGGCTTCGCCGCGGCCTTCGTCATGCACTCCCTCGCTTCGACCGGCGCCGCGGAAGTTGAAGCGCAGCACCGGAAAGCCGAATCCGCGCAGCGCCCTCATGGTGTGGAACACGACTCTGTTGTGCATGGTGCCGCCATAGACGGGGTGCGGATGACAGATCAGCGCGGCGTGCGTGGCGCCGGGCGCGCCCGCGTTCAGCAGGGCTTCCAGCTTTCCGGCAGGGCCCTCCAGGAAGAAAGATCTCAGTTCCGCAGTTGACGTATGCACCGATATCGACCTAAGCTCTCCCGATCAAGGGGGGACGTATGACCAAATCAAGGATAGCAGTCGCTCTGGGACTTACCGTGCTTCTGCTGGTCGCGGTCAGTCTATCCGAACAGGGCAAGCAGCCTGAGAAGACCATCCCCGATTTCGAAGTGCACGGCATCAGCTTCACCGAATGCGCCTGCACCGCCTACGCCTGTCCATGCCGCTCCAACGGCCACCCCACGCACGGTGGTTGCGACGCTGCCGATTTCGCCTACATCAAGCATGGCCATTTCGGCAGCGTCAAGATGGACGGCTTCAAGGCCGTGGTGGTCGGCGACCTGATCGACAAGGACATGAGCAAGGTCAAGGGCACCATCTACTTCGACGAGAAGGACACGCCCGAACAACAGGAGGCGTTCAAGCAGATGCTGGCCTTCATGTTCGCCTGGAACCCACCGAAGGTTGAGCAAGTGAAGGTAGTGCCCATCGAATTCACCGAATCGGCCGACCACAACACCTACACGCTTACCATCCCCGGGATCCTGGAAGAGAAAGCTGTGATGAAGCGCGACAAGCAAGGCAAGCCGCTGCACACGCTTCCCGCCATGGACCTGTGGGGCAACAAAATCACCTACGTGGACAACGTCGTGTTCAAGTACCACGACAAAGGCATCGGCGAGTGGGACCTTTCCGGCCACCAGGCCAACGTGAAAGAGATCGACACCAACAAAGCTATGTGGGAGCAGAAAAAGATGCTCATTCAGCACGGCGACATGTCCGGCAACTGGACGGCAGAACAGCGCAAGATGATCGAACAGATGGGAATGAAGGCCGACTAAGCACAAGAATTGTCATCCCGAGCGAAGTTGAGGCGTTTAGCGGGCGTCTGAGCCCGCTGCCGAAATCCCGAGCGCAGCGAGGGACCTTGGGTTTGCTTTGGGAGCCCTACCCTTGGCCGCTTTGCCAAGGGTGGGGCTTCTTGTCGGGAAGATGTGGGACTAGCGAATTTTGCTCGCGTGCGTGACCCTGGAACCCATCAGCCCATCTCATAACTCCGCTTTGTATCAGGGCACGGCTTTAGCCGTGCCGCAAGCGATTGCAAAGGATTGGGCTTCAGCCCCTGAGGGCATTGGCAGGGGCTAAAGCCCAAGTTTTCTACTTCGCCTTTTCGGCACGACTGAAGTCGTGCCCTGATACAAACCTTCAGCAGATTCATGAGATGACCTGCAGCCAAGGGCGGGGAATTCTTCCTGCTCTGATATCCTCTGCCCCATGGATCTGGTTTCCCTCACCCGCCGCATGGTGGATATCGAATCCATCAGCGGCAACGAGCGTGCCGTGGGCGAGTTCCTGCTCGAGTGCCTGTCGTCGCTCGGCTACGCGGCAACGCGGATGGAGGTCACGCCCGAACGCTTCAACGTGTATGCCACCGTGCCCGGACGCAAGCCCAGCGTGGTCTTCTCTACGCACATGGACACCGTCCCGCCGTTCATCCCATCATCCGAGAACAGCGATCACATCTACGGCCGCGGCTCCTGCGACGCCAAGGGAATCATCGCCGCCCAGATTGCCGCCGCCGAGCGCCTGCGCAAGGAAGGCGACGGCGCGGTTACTCCCGCGCTGCTGTTCCTCGTGGGCGAGGAGCGCGACAGCCAGGGCGCGAGGGTGGCCAATCAGCACGCACCCGGCTCGCGCTTCCTGATCAACGGCGAGCCCACCGAGAACCGCATCGCCATTGCTTCCAAGGGCACGCTGCGCGTGGAACTCACCGCCCAGGGGAAGATGGCGCACTCAGCCTATCCCGAGCTAGGCGAGTCCGCCATCGACAAGCTGCTCGACGTACTCGAGAGCCTGCGCCGCATGGAACTGCCGAAGAACCCTGACGTCGGGCCCTCGACGCTGAACATCGGCATCATCGAAGGCGGCCAGGCTCCCAACGTGGTGCCGGACTTTGCGCGCGCCCACCTTCTCTACCGCCTGGTCGGCCCGTCCGACGATTTGAAGCGCCGCATCATTGAAACCGTCGGCAGCCGCGCCGAGGTGAACTTCGTCCTGGAAATTCCGTTCATGCGCCTGCGCACAGTGGACGCAATCCCCACCATGGTCGCCGCATTTACTACAGACATCCCAGGTCTCTCAAACTGGGGCGAACCGGTGCTGCTCGGGCCAGGCTCCATCCACGTGGCGCACACCGAGCGCGAGCGTGTCGAGAAGCGCCAGTTACACGAAGCGGTCGAGCTGTACTGCAAGGTGGCGAGGAACCTGGCGAGCGAGTAGTTGGTGAGAGCCCCTCTATTTGCGACAATCATTACCGATGGGAGTGACAATCCATTTCGATGGTCAGCTTTTGGGTGAAGACGCGTTTGCCAGTCTAATTGGCACAGCGGCCGCCTTTGCTGCCTCGCGTACATGGCTAAGTGAGCCGATCAAGTCGGAACAGGCCACGCTTCTGCGAGTTCGCGACAATGAGGAAGAATGGAATTACTGCGGGCCCATGAAGGGCATCGTGCTTTATCCAAGCGAAGACTGCGAGCCCGTGCGCCTCGAATTCGACAGAGACCTGTACGTCCAAGAGTACACGAAGACGCAATTTGCTGGCGTTGACATGCACCTCAAAGTCGTGGAACTGCTGAGGGTTCTTAAGCCGTTCTTTCGGGCCTTGAGGGTTCAAGATGAAGGTGAATATTGGGAAACTGGCGATGTGCGAATCCTCACGGAGCACATGGATACGATCCATCACGTCATTGAATCGGAACTAAAGAAGAACCCCAGAGCCCGGGCGAAGCTCAAAACTCCCGACGGCAGAATCGTGGACCTCATGACCTAAAACCACGCAAACCGGCGCCGCCGATTCCATTCCTGTAGACTTGTCGAGATATGGCTACCAACGCGCTCGGGCAAGCGGCTTCCGCCTATCTGCGCTCGGCCATGCACCAGCCCATCCACTGGCATGAGTGGGGCGAGGAAGCCTTCGCAGCGGCGCAGCGCGAGAACAAGCCCATCCTGCTGGACATCGGCGCGGTGTGGTGCCACTGGTGCCACGTGATGGACCACGAGTCCTACGACGATCCCGAGGTGGCGCGCATCGTCAATGAGAACTTCATCGCGGTGAAGGTGGACCGCGACGAGCGCCCGGACATCGACAGCCGCTACCAGGCCGCCGTCTCCGCCATCAGCGGCCAGGGCGGCTGGCCGCTTACCGCGTTCCTCACCCCCGACGGCAAGCCCTTCTACGGCGGCACCTATTTTCCGCCCGATGAACGCATGGGCCGCCCCAGCTTCAAACGCGTGCTCATGTCGATCGCCGGGGCCTTCCGCGAAAAGCACGCCGACGTCAGCGAACAGGCCGACATGGTGATGAACGCGCTCTCGCAGGCGGAGTCCTTCACCGGGCGCTCGGCGGCGTTCTCTCCCAAGATCGTGGACAGCATCGTGCGCTCGGCCACCCGCCTGTTCGACGTGGAGCACGGCGGCTTCGGCACGGCACCCAAGTTTCCGCACGCGGCCATCCTCGACCTGATCATCGACCGCTACGCCCGCGGCGGCGAACCGCACTTGAAGACCGTCATCGAGACCACGCTCACGCATATGGCGCGCGGCGGCGTCTACGACCAGCTCGCCGGCGGCTTCCATCGCTACTCGGTGGACGAGCGCTGGGTGGTGCCGCACTTCGAGAAGATGTCCTACGACAACTCGGAGCTGCTGAAGAACTACGTGCATGCCTGGCAGGCGCTAGGCGAGCCATTCTTCGCCGAGGTGGCGCGCGACATCATCCGCTGGATGGACGAGGTGCTCAGCGACCGCCAGCGCGGCGGCTTCTATGCCTCGCAGGACGCCGACATCAACATGGAAGACGATGGCGACTACTTCACCTGGACGCTCGAAGAAGCCCGCGCCGTGCTTAACGAAGACGAACTCGCGGCCGCCGGCTATCACTACGACATCGGCGAAATCGGCGAGATGCACCACAATCCGCAAAAGAACGTGCTGCACGTGCGCTCTTCGGTGGAGGAGATCGCTGCCCGCATGGGCACGCCGGCCGAGCGCGTTCGCGAACTGCTCGATTCTGCCAAGCAGAAGATGCTGGCCGCGCGCCTCCAGCGCCCGACGCCCTATGTGGACAAGACGGTGTACGTGAACTGGAACGCGCTCTGCGTTTCTGCTTACCTCGACGCCGCACGCGTGCTTGCGCTCGACAACGCCCGCCACTTCGCGCTGCGCTCGCTGGACCGCATTTTGGCGGAAGCCTGGAAGCCGGCGACTGGGCTGAAACACGTGGTCGCGTATTCCGACCCGCAGGCTAAGCACCGCGACGTTCCCGGGCTGCTGGATGATTACGCTTTCACCACCATCGCCTGTCTCGATGCCTACGAGACCACCGCCGCACTCAGCTACTTCAACTTCGCGCGCCGCATCGGCGACGCCATGATCGAGCGGTTCTACGACGCAGCCGGCGGCGGATTCTTTGACGTGGAGAAGAGCGCGTCCGCGCCGGAGATCGGGGCGCTCGCCGCCCGCCGCAAGCCTTTCCAGGATTCGCCCACGCCGGCCGGCAACTCCGCCGCCGCCATCGCCCTGCTGCGGCTGCACGCCTACACCCACGACGAGAGTTATCGTGAGAAGGCGCGGCAGACGCTGGAAGTCTTCGCCGGCATGGCCGAGCAGTACGGGATCTTCGCCGGCACCTACGGCATCGCCGCTTGCCTGCTCAGCGCGCCGCACACGCAGGTGGTGGTGGTCGGCAGCGGCGAAGAGGCGGACCAGCTTTACGCCGCCGCCTTCGCCCCATTCGCATTAGGCAAATCGGTGGTATGGATTCCAGGAGAGAACGAGGCAACGCCGCAGAACCTGCCGCCGGCGCTCGCCGAAACCATCCCCAACCTGCCGGACGTAAAGGCCGGCCAACCCGTCGCGGTGGTGTGCTCGAATTTCACCTGCCAACCCCCGGTCAGCGATCCGGAACAGTTGTCGGCCGCGCTGCACCAGGCCTCTAGCGGGATCCGGAGTTGACTGACATCGGCTGATGTGCTGCACTCTTGTGCCTCACTCTGGAGGCAAACATGGCGCGCATCACACAGTTGTTGATCCAAGCCGAACACAAGCCCGGAACCCTGGCCAACATCTGCTCCGAACTGGCCAGCAAAGCCGTCAACATCTCCGCCATCATGGCGGCGCCTGACCAACCCGGCGGCCTCCGCCTGGTCGCTACCCCTCTGGCCGCCGCCAAGAAAGTGCTGGAGACGATGCAGCTTCCCTATCGCGAAGAGGACGCCATTGCGCTGCGCATCACCGATCGACCCGGCGCGCTCGGCAAAGTGACCCGCAAGCTCGCCGACGCCAATGTCAACGTTCTCTATGCCTATGGCTCGATCGTGAAAGGGGAGCAGCGCGCGCTGATCGTGCTGGGCGTGTCGGACGTGGCAAAGGCCGAGAAGTTGGTGTAGCGCGGCGAGCCCTAGCTACCGTGGATGTAGGCGCGCATCATCCTGACCTCTTCGTCCTTCTCGGTCAGGTCGCGCAACAGGATGTCGCGCAGCGACACGATCCCTTTCAGCTTCTTGCCGTCGCAGACGGGCAAATGGCGGAAGCCGTGCTGCTTCATCAGCACCATGCAGTGCTCGATGCCTTCCCGGATA
>Ga0209517_10006651_pt1 | contig 14180 bp, 18 predicted proteins | sample PeaSoiMetSII2010_FD_187695 | JGI IMG/M metagenome (GOLD analysis project Ga0209517, IMG submission 187695) | Peat soil microbial communities from Weissenstadt, Germany - SII-2010 (SPAdes) (version 2) | ecosystem: Environmental > Terrestrial > Soil > Wetlands > Peat | place: Germany...
CGTGTTCCAGCCGCGGCGCTGATCAGCAGGAAGTGGGCGCGACCGGATCGATCACTTCGAGGAACGGAAACCGAGTGAAATCGGTGTCCCGTGTGCAAATTCGTGCGATACCATGTTCCCGCATAAGAATAGCTGTATGTGCGTCATGAAGAAGATTGCCGGCGATGTGTGGCAGCTCGGAAAACACCGCTGCAGCGACTTCGGAATGACGGTGAGTCGGAACGAGGACTGCGAGCCCAGGGGACGTAACGAGGGCCTCGACGAATTCCCAAGCCCCGCGCACGGTCCACGGGCGGGGCAGGACGCGGGGGTGCGTGATCACACGCAGAAATTCGTATAGGATCGGCCATGTCGTGTACCAGGCATCGGGACGCGCCCGTTGTCGCTCGAGCCATTCGCGGCACGGTATGTGAAACCTCGAGCTGCTGTCTGCGGCATAAACCAATACGTTGGTGTCGACCGCGAGCACTACCGGCCTTCCATCGCCCGATATAGGGCATCGCGATCGGCAATGTCGACCAACTCGCCGCCACCGTTGAATTTAGGCAATGGGCGTAATTTTGGCCGCTTTCGCTGGGAGCGGAGCAGCAGTCGCAGAGCGGTTTCGACGAGCTCGGACATGGTACGGCCTTGGCGCGCCGCCTCGCTCTTGAGCTGGGCCATGATCTGGCCGTCGATGTTCAGGGTAGTTTTCATACGGAAATCCATACCATACATATGGAAATATGGCCAGGATTGAGAGATCTCGGAGCGCGTGTCAATCTGGCCAGATACGGTCGTCGATTGCCATTCTCCTGCCACAGTCGCGCGGAAAAGTCCGGATTATGACGAGAACCTCGTCCCTCGCGATCGTCGCGCTTCTCGTGCTCTTGAGCACAGCGCAGGCTCAGCAGAAAGCGCCCGCACCCGCCAAGGCGCCCGTACCCCCGCCGGCCACCGCCGCGGCGCTGGCGGTTACCGTCGCGGTGCTGCAGGGGCTCGACAAGACCACGGCGCGGGTCTCGACCGTGGAAGCGCCGCTCAATCAGCCCGTGCGTTTCGGCACGCTCGTCATCACCGCGCGGGCTTGCGACAAGAAGCCGCCGGAGGAGCCGCCCAACACGGCGGCGTTCCTGCAGATCGACGAAGCGCGGCCGCAGGGCCAGGCCAACACCGACGTGCAGCATCTCTTCAGCGGCTGGATGTTCGCGCAAAGCCCGGCGCTCTCGACGCTCGAGCATCCCGTCTACGACGTGACCGTGCTCGACTGCAAGACCGAGACGGGATCGTCGGCCAAGCCTTCCGCGAAGTAGGCCTCGACCGCGAGCGCGCGCTCCAGCCGCCGGTGATAGTCGACACGGGGGATCTCGACCGCGCCAAAGCGGCGCAGGTGGTCGGTGACGAACTGCGTGTCCAAGAGGCGGAAGCCGCCTTTGACCAGCCGTGCCACCAGGTGAACCAGCGCCACCTTGCTGGCGTCGGTGGAGCGGCTGAACATGCTCTCGCCGAAGAACACGCCGCGGAGCGCCACGCCATAGAGCCCGCCCACGAGCTCGCCCTCGCGCCAGGCCTCGACGCTGTGCGCGTAGCCTTGCTCGTAAAGCGCGCCGTAGAGCCGGAGGATCTCGTCGTTGATCCAGGTCTTGGGCCGCATTTCCGTGGGCTCGGCGCAGCCGCGCATCACCGCGTCGAAGGCGGTATCGACGCGGATCTCGTAGTGGCCCGAGCGCAGCGTGCGCTTCAGCCGGCGCGGCAGATGGAATCGCTCGAGCGGCAGGACGCCGCGCGGATCCGGATCGATCCAGAAGAGATCGGGATCCTCGGCGGACTCCGCCATCGGGAATAGCCCGGCGGCATAGGCGCGCAGCAGCAGGTCAGGCGAGAGCTCGATCATGGATGAAGGAATGATCGCCTCTCCGCCCGTCCCGTCAAGCGTCAGCCGCGCCCCAAGAACCGCCCGAGCCAGTGCACGTCGTAGAGGCCGTTGATGAAGTCGGGCGCCACCACCAATCGCTGGTGCAGGGGGATCGTGGTCTCGATCCCCGTGATCACGAATTCCTCCAGCGAGCGGCGGAGCCGCATCAGGCACTCGTTGCGGCTGGTGCCGTGCACGACGAGCTTGGCGACCAGGCTGTCGTACTGCGGCGGCACGCTGTAACCCTGGTAGAGCGCGCTGTCGACCCGCACGCCCATGCCGCCGGGCGCATGATAGCCGGTGATGGTGCCGGGCGAGGGCGCGAAGGTCTCGGGATGCTCGGCGTTGACGCGGCACTCGATGGCGTGGCCCGCGAGCGCGACGTCCGCTTGGCGGTATCCGAGCGGCGCGCCCGCCGCGATGCGGATCTGCTCGCGCACGATGTCGATGCCGCTCACCATCTCGGAAATGGGATGCTCCACCTGGAGGCGCGTATTCATCTCGATGAAGAAGAACCGGCCGTCCTCGAACAGGAACTCGATGGTGCCCGCGCTCTTGTAGCCGAGCTTGGCGATGGCGCGGGTGGCGACCCGGCCAAGCTCCGCGCGCTGCTCGGCATTGAGGGCGGGCGAGGGCGTCTCCTCCAGCACCTTCTGGTGCGAGCGCTGCAGCGAGCAGTCGCGCTCGCCCAGGTGAATGACGCCGCCTTGTCCGTCCGCGAGGATCTGCACCTCGATATGGCGGGGATGGCCGAGATAGCGCTCCAGATAGACCTCGGCGTTGGCGAAGAAGGCCGCGGATTCCCGCTGCGCCGCCGGCAGCATCTCCTTGATCTCGGCTTCGTCGCGCGCGACCCGCATGCCGCGCCCGCCGCCGCCGCCCGCGGCCTTGATCAGCACGGGATAGCCGATGCGCTTTGCCTCGGAAATAGCGTGATCGAGGCTCTCCACCGCGCCCTCGGAGCCGGGCACCACGGGAATGCCCAGCTCGACCGCCGCGCGCTTCGCCGCGACCTTGTCGCCCATCATCCGGATGTGCTCGACCGAGGGGCCGATGAAGACGAAGCCGTGCTCCTCCACCATCTCGGCGAAGCCGGGGTTCTCCGCGAGGAAACCGAGCCCCGGATGGATCGCGTCGGCGCCGGTGATCTGCGCCGCCGAGAGGATCGCGGGGATGTTGAGATAGCTCTCGCGCGCCGGCGGCGGGCCGATGCAGACGCTCTCGTCGGCGAGCCGCACGTGCATGGCGGCATTGTCGGCCGTCGAATGCACGGCGACGGTCTTGATGCCCATCTCGCGGCAGGCGCGGTGGATGCGGAGCGCGATCTCTCCGCGGTTGGCGATGAGGATCTTCTCGAACATCGCCCGGGGATCCCGCCTACTCGATGACCATCAGCACCTGGCCGTATTCGACGGGCGCGCCGTCGGCGATCAGGATCTCGGCGACGCGGCCGCCCTTGGGCGCGCGGATCTGGTTCATCACCTTCATCGCCTCGATGATGAGGAGCACTCGGCCTTCCTCGACGCGGTCGCCGAGTTTCACGAAGGGCGGCTGGTCCGGCTGCGGCGCGATATAGGCGGTGCCGACCATGGGCGCCTTGACGGCGCCGGGATGATCGACCGGCGCCACCGCGCTGGGCGCCGCGGCGGGCGCTTCCGCCGGCGCCGGTGCCGCGACGGCCACCGTGGATGCCAGCGCGGCCGCGGTGCGCGCCACCCGGATCCGCCGGTCGCCGACGGAATACTCGATCTCCGTGAGGCCCGTCTCGTCGAGGAGCGCCGCGAGGGTGCGGACGAGGTCGCTGTCGATCGGGAGATCGCTGCGGCTAGGCATACGGCTGGAGCCTCCGTCAGTCCGCTTTGTCGGCAACCGCTTCAAGGATCCGTGCCATCGCGTCGAGCGCCAGCAGATAGCCCTGGGAACCGAGCCCCATGATCACGCCGGTGGCGACCAGGCTCACGAAGGACCGGTGCCGCCACTCCTCGCGCTTGTGGGTATTGGTGAGGTGCACCTCGATGATGGGGAGCTCCGCGATCTTGAGCGCGTCGTGCACCGCGACCGACGTGTGCGTGAGCGCCGCCGGGTTGATCACGATGCCGTCGGCGCCTTGGCGTGCCTCATGGACCCAATCGACGATCTGGCCCTCGTGATTGGATTGGCGGAAATCGACGTCGAGACCGAGCTCGCCCGCGCGCTCCGCGCAGGCAGCCTCGATATCCGCGAGCGTGTCGCTGCCGTAGATCTGCGGCTCGCGCACGCCGAGCATGTTGAGGTTGGGTCCGTTCAGAACGAAGATCGTGGCGCGGGCCACCGGCGTCCCTCGCGTTGGATTGGGGTCGGCGCCTTATAGCAGGGCGGAGGCGGCGGGGGAAAGCTCGGCGTCGGCCTTGCCCGCCGACCCCGATGGCACCCGACGCCCCCCGCGAGTTGGGGAGCTTCTTCCTGATGGGCGCGGGCCCCATCCGTGTGGGTGATCAGCACCACGACGCTTGATCGGTAGCTCTCGGGTGCCTTATTGAGGGTTCCAAGAGCAGCCGTCGGGAGGGTGGCGTGAACGAGGACCGCTTCGGATTGCCGGTGGGCACGAAATCGGTACGGGCGCTCGGGCTCTACGCCGAGGCGGTCGATCGCATCCTCTCCGCCAATGCGGGCGCGGAGGCGCTGCTCTCCGAGGCGATCGCGGCCGATCCCGGATTTGCGCTCGCGCACATCGCGCTCGCCCGCACTGCGCAGCTCTATGGTCGCATGGACGAGGCGAGAAGCGCCGCGGCGCGCGCGAGCGATTGCGCCGCTGGAGCCAGCGAGCGCGAGCGGCGTCACATCGAGGCACTCACGTTTTCGATCAACGGCCAACCCGCGCGGGCGATGGCCGCCGTCGAGGCGCATCTCCAAGAATTTCCGCGCGACGCGCTGGTGCTGTCGCTCGCGCTCGGCGTCTACGGGCTCATCGCCTTCAGCGGCAGGTCGGATCATCACGAGGCGCAGCGCGCGCTCCTCGAGGCCCTGGCGCCGCGCTGGGGCGAGGATTGGTGGTTTCTGGGCTATCTCGGCTGGTCGCGCGTGGAGACCGGCGATCCCGCAGGGGGCGCCGGGATCGTCGAGCGGGCGCTCGCGCTCAATCCGCGCAACGCGCACGCAGTCCACGCCCGCATCCACGCCCATGTGGAGCTCGGCGAGACAAAGCCGGGCGTCGCGTTTCTGACGACGTGGCTGCGGGATTACGATCCCGCGGCGCAGCTGCACTGTCATCTCAACTGGCATTTAGCGCTCTTCGAGCTCGATCTCGGCGAGGCGGAGGCCGCGATGACGCGGTATCTCGCGGCCATGCGTCCCGCGGTCGCGCAGTGCGCGCCCATGGCGACCCTCGCCGATGTCGCCTCCTTCCTCTGGCGCTGCGGCCTGTGCGGCGCGGGTCCGCGACCTCTGCCGTGGGACGAGGTGGCGGACTTCGCGGAGCGGCGGTTTCCCCGGGCGGGACTCGCCTTCGCCGATCTCCATGCGGTGATGGCGGAGGCCGCGACACAAGCCGCCGCCGGCCTCGAACGCCGCATCGGCGATCTCGAGCGTCTCGCGGCCGACGGCAAGCTGCCGCAGGGTCGGGTGGTGCCGATGCTCGCCCGCGGCCTCGCCGCCTTCGCGCGCGGCGAGCCTGCCGAGGCCGCCGATCTCCTGGCGGCGGCGATGCCGGATCTGACGCGAGTCGCGGGCAGCCACGCCCAACGCGAGGTGTTCGAGGACACGCTGATCGCATCCCTGATCGGCTGCGGTCGGCTCGAGCCTGCGCGGCAATTGCTGGCCCGGCGCCTGGCACGCCGGTCGCGTGTGCAGGACACGACCTGGATGGCGGCCACGGCCTGAAACCCGGGCGTTAACTATAATGCGTCCGCGTCGGTCCGAGCGATCGCTGGTTTTCAACAGACTTTTTCTGCGACCGCGCCGCCGTTAACTTTATTTCCCTAAAAATCGATGCAAGTATCGCCGGGAAGCGCCACGAAAGACGGCGCGGGACAGGAGGACGAGATGCTCGATTTCCTGCACTGGAGCGCGGCGCTCCTCGCGGTGCTCGGTTTCTTCTTGTGGCTCTGGTCGGGCGGCATTCGCGTGCCGCAGACCGCCGCAAGCGCTCACTCCGCGGCGCGGCTGAAACGGCGGATCGGCCGGGTGGCGATCTTCGCCGCGGTCATCTCGGCCTTGCTGCAAGCCGCGGGCGCGTCGGCTTCGACCACGCAACTGGAAGATATCGTGCTGTGGGCGTCCGCTGCGCCGCCCGGCGGCGTTTCAGCCAGCCTGAACTCATGAAGGCGGAAGTCCCGTCCGCACTTCGCAGGCGGCGGTGAAGCGCGGGCACTGCGAAGCGCCGATTTCCCCAGATTGACCCGAACCAGACCGCGGGGCGCGTACGCCGTCCGCAAGGCGCGGGTCCACTGCCGGACACATGATGCAACGCGCCGGCGGGTTCACGAGGGTGCCGTGCCCCGGCGGACTCGACCATGCGGTTTTTCGGCGCCAACAACGGCTGCGGCGCCGCCAGCGTGGCGCTGAATGGCCGCGCGTATTTCGGGGAGCGAGTTCGTGGCGGCAATCTCGCCTGCAATGATGCTCTCCGCGGCGCGGTAGAACTCGAAGAGCCCCACGTCGCCCACCTTGGGCGCAATCAAGATATCAGGCGGGTCGCCGGCGAGGCGCGACCGGGCGATGCGGTCCTGAACGATGGCGAGCGCGCGCGCCACAACCGTGAACAGGCTGGGATCGCTGCGGCGCCGACCTAGGAACCGGCGCATGGATCTCATGGTCAGGCGCTTGCGCTCGGATTTGTCGGGCCCCTCGTATTCGACCATCTCCAGCGCTTCGTCATCCTCCAGCGGACTTTCGCCGAGATAATCCATGTTGAGACTGACCGCGATCGTGACGTCGGCGCCCAATGCCCGACACACCGAGACCGGGACGGGATTGACCAGGGCACCGTCGATCAACCAGTGCCCGTTATGTTGCACCGGAGGGAAAAGACCGGGAACCGCGTAGGAGGCGCGTATCGCCTCGACCAGGTTTCCCTCGCGAAGCCAGACCTCGTGGCCGGTGGAAAGATCGGTCGCCACGGCAACGAAGGGACGGTCGAGTTTCTCGATGTCGAGCGCATGCAGATCAGGATGCAGGATTTGAGTGACGCGCCGCCCGGCGATCACTCCGCTTGCGCCCAGCTGGAAGTCGAATAGGCGCGACATTCGCCCCTTGGTGAGCCCGCGGGCCCAGCCCTCGAGCTCCGTCATGCGGCCCCCGACGCAAGCACCGCCCACGAGCGCGCCGATCGACGTCCCGCAGACGATATCGGGCTTCAAGCCGGAAGCCTCGAGGACGTTCAGCACGCCAAGATGAGCCCAGCCGCGGCCGACGCCGCTGCCAAGCGCAATGCCGATCAGGGGCCTTTTAGATCGCACCATCCTCGATGGGTCTTAGCACGAGAAGGTGCCGTCGAAGAACCAGGATCTCCGGTCGTGAGGCATGCACGGGTCGAGCGCAGGCGGTTGCGGCGCCGTGATGATAGGGCCCGTTGCGCACTTTGCACCGCGGGCGATGGCAGCGATGGTCAGGGTCGGAAGGCGCCATCGTCGTTCAACAGCCTGCGCCATGATGACGCTACTGCTCCCAGCCGAAACTCCGGGCGGGCGGAAACGTGGGGCCGTTGCGCGGTCTGCCAAGCGTTCACTTTTTCCCAATAGGCGTCGAGGTAACCCATGCGTGCCAGCGCGCGCTCGCCCTGTTCGCGCAGCGATGGTAGGCACCGAGAAATGGGGTCGACGACCGCGCGCACTCTCGGGGATGGCAGAAATTGATCGTCGCCGGGAAGAACCTCCCGTTGAATGACGACAGCATCGAGCTGCTCCGCGACGCGGACAGCGCTTGCTTCGGTTCCGCCAAGCGCACCCCGCTGCAACGCATCGCGCGAGTAAGGCCTGGGGTTCATGGAATCGAAGATGACGATCTGCATCCGAGTTCCGGCGGGGCGCAATAAGGGGGACGGCTTCTTGAGGAACCCCGCTACCTTAGTGTTGCTCTATCGGTATAGCCAATTCACTTGTATTTGTGTCCGCTCCCGGCGCGGTTCCGACAGCAGAAGCGGCGCGAAGCGCCTCCGCCGCGGCCTTCCCGTCGAACACTGCCGGTTGTCAACACCGCCGCTCCGGTCTGCTTATGGTTCGGCGACGAATGGAGTCTCGGCCCGCGCCTCCAGCTTGGCGAGAAGATGATCGAGCGCGGCGCGCTCGGCGAGGGTGAGGCCGGCGAGCAGGCGCGCCTCGACCCGCCGCGCGTGGGGCACGATCTCGCGGTGAATGGCCACGCCCGCGGCCGTGAGCGCCAGGACCGAGCGGCGGCGGTCCCGGCGGTCGATGCGGCGGCTCACGCGGCCGGTGGCTACCAGCCGCGACACCGCCCGGCTCACGCGCACCTTATCCATCTGGGTCTTTTCCGCGACGCCGTTGGCGGAGAGCGGGCCGAAGCGCCCCAACACCGCCATCACCCGCCATTCCGGCACGCTCAAGCGGAACCGCCGCTCGTAGCTGCGCGCGATCGCGTTGGAGATCCGCAGCATCAGCACGGAAAGGCGGTAGGGCAGGAAGCGCTCGAGCACGAGGCCGTCCCCGGCCTGAAGGGCCGCCCTTCGCGAGGGGCTTGGATTTGGTTTCATTTGAAACTAAATTGCTGAGCACGACCGCCGGGGTCAAGCGGCGTTTGCGCCCATGCCCCGGCCAAACCCATCGAGGGAGGATCGGAATGCCTCTCGCCGCCAAGACGCTGCCGGCCACCGACGAGCCGCGGGACCTCTGGGACAATCCCATGGGCACCGACGGCTTCGAGTTCGTGGAGTACACCGCGCCCGACACCGCCGCGCTCGGCCGGCTCTTCGAGAGCATGGGTTTTACCCCGGTGGCGCGGCACCGCTCCAAGAAGGTGACGCTGTACCGCCAGGGCGACGTGAACTTCATCGTCAACGCAGAGCCGGAGAGCTTTGCCCAGGCCTTCGCGCGCCTCCATGGGCCCTCGGTGTGCGCCATCGCCTTTCGGGTGCGCGATGCCGCGCGCGCCTACGAGCGGGCGATCGGCCTCGGCGCCAAGCCGGTCGCCGGCAAGGTCGGACCGATGGAGCTCAACATCCCCGCGATCGAGGGGATCGGCGGCAGCATCCTCTATCTGGTCGATCGCTACGGCGATCACACCATCTACGACGTGGATTTCGTGCCGCTGCCCGGCGCCGAGACGCGACCCGCGGGCGTCGGTCTCGCGGGCGTCGACCACCTCACCCACAACGTGCACCAGGGCCGCATGGCGCTCTGGGCCAAGTTCTACGAGGACCTCTTCAATTTCCGCGAGGTCCGCTATTTCGACATCGAGGGCAAGCACACGGGGCTGCGCTCGAAGGCGATGACCAGCCCCTGCGGCCACATCCGCATCCCCATCAACGAGAGCGCCGACGACAAGTCGCAGATCGCGGAATATCTCGCGGCCTATCACGGCGAGGGCATCCAGCACATCGCGCTCGCCACATCCGACATCGTCGCCACCGTCGAGGCGCTGCGCGCCAAGGGCGTCACCTTCATGGATGTGCCGGACACCTATTATGAGCAGGCGGACGCGCGGTTGCCGGGCCATGGCCAGGACCTGGATCGGCTCCGCCGCAACCGGATTCTCGTCGACGGCGCACCCACCAAGGGCGGCGGGTTGCTGCTGCAAATCTTCACCAACACGGTGATCGGCCCGATCTTCTTCGAGATCATCCAGCGCAAGGGCAACGAGGGCTTCGGCGAAGGCAATTTCCGCGCGCTCTTCGAGTCGATCGAGCTCGACCAGATCCGCCGCGGCGTGCTCGACCCGAAGGCCAAGGCTTAGATTTCACCACGGAGGCACGGTGAACACGGAGACGAGGACACACCACCAAGCGTCCTTCGACGCGCTCCCTATGCTCGCTTGCTCAGGATGAGGATTTTTCTTGGGCCATTCTCAATCGCCCTCATCCTGAGCAAGCGTAGCGCGTCGAAGGACGCACGGTGCGGCAACAGCTGCCGTGTCCTCCGCGTCCTCCGTGGTGAATCTTCTTCACTGGGAGCGAAACGATGAAAGACTGGATCCGGTTTCCGCGCGTCGAGGGTGTCACGCCGCGCCAGGCGCATGCCGATCTGCCGCCGGGCACCTACGAGCGCGAGCTCGGCAAGGAGGGCTTCTTCGGGCCGGCGACGCAGATGGTGCACGCGCATCCGCCTACCGGCTGGACGCGCTGGGAAGGGCCGCTGAAGCCGCGGGCCTTCGACCTCACCAAGCTCAACGACGTCGCGGCCTCGCCGTGGGACGCCGACGAGATCCTGATGAATGCGCACCTTCGCTACCGGCTCTGGCGCACCAGCGGCGCGATGGATCACCTCGTGCGCAACGGCGACGGCGACGAGCTGCTGTTCGTCCACAAGGGCGCGGGCGATCTCTACTGCGATTGGGGCCATCTCAAATTCCGCGACGGCGATTATATCCTGCTGCCGCGCGGCGCGCAGTGGCGCGTCGCGTGCGAGGGCGCGGCGGTCATCCTGATGATCGAGGCCACCAACGACAGCTATCGCCTGCCGGACAAAGGCTTGGTGGGCGGCGCCGCGATCTTCGATCCCGCCGTGCTCGACCTGCCCGCGATCGACGACGCCTTCAAGGCGCAGCAGACGCCCAAGGGCAAGCGCGAGGAGTGGACGGTGCGCGTGAAGCGCCGTAACGCGCTCTCGACCATCACTTATCCCTATAATCCCCTGGACGCGATCGGCTGGCACGGCGATCTCGCCCCGGTGCGGCTCAATTGGCGCGACATCCGGCCGCTGATGAGCCATCGCGTGCACCTGCCGCCCTCGGCGCACACGACCTTCCTCGCGAGCCGGTTCGTGATCTGCACCTTCGTGCCGCGGCCCTTCGAGACCGATCCCGGCGCGCTCAAGGTGCCGTTCTTCCACTCCAACGACGATTACGACGAGGTGCTGTTCTATCACCGCGGCGATTTCTTCTCGCGCGACAACATTCACGCGGGGATGGTGACGCTGCATCCCTGCGGCTTCCCGCACGGGCCGCACCCCAAGGCGCTTGCGGGGGCGCTCAAGCCAAAGAAGCCCGAGACCGACGAGGTCGCGGTGATGCTCGACGCCCGCGACGCGCTCGAGATCGGGAAGCTGCCGCCGGGCGTCGAGGTCGAGGACTACGTCAATTCCTGGCGCACCGAGGCGCCATGAAGCTCGCGAGCCTCAAGGCTGGCGGCCGCGACGGCACCCTTGTCGTGGTGAGCCGCGATCTCACGCGCTGCGTCGCCGCGCCGGAGATCGCGCCCACGCTGCAGCGCGCGATCGAGACCTGGGCCAAAGCCGAGCTCGAGCTCCGCGCGATCGCGGCTCGGCTAGACGCTGGCAAGATGACGGCGGACCCGTACGATCCCAGGCTCTGCGCGGCGCCACTGCCGCGCGCCTATCAGTGGCTCGACGGCTCCGCCTATCTCTATCACGTCGAGCTCGTGCGCAAGGCGCGCAAAGCGGAGATGCCGCCGAGCTTCTACAGCGATCCCCTGATGTACCAGGGCGGTTCCGACAGCTTCATCGGCCCGACGGACGACATCCTGGTGGCGGACGAAGCCTCCGGCATCGATTTCGAGAGCGAGGTCGCGGTGATCGTCGACGACGTGCCCATGGGCGTCTCGGCGGATCAAGCCGCGGGCCACATCAAGCTGGTGATGCTGGTGAACGACGTGAGCCTCCGGAACCTGATCCCGACCGAGCTTGCCAAGGGCTTCGGCTTCGTGCACGGCAAACCCGCGACGGCCTTCTCGCCGGTGGCGGCGACGCCGGAAGAGCTGGGCCCCGCGTGGGACGGGCGCAAACCGAGTCTGCCGCTCAGGAGCAGCCTCAACGGCACGCTCTTCGGCCAGCCCAACGCCGGCCGCGACATGAACTTCGATTTCCCCGCGCTCATCGCGCATGCCGCGCGCACCCGCGAGCTCGAGGCCGGCACCATCATCGGCTCCGGCACGGTCTCCAACCGCGATCCAGCGGCGGGATCCGCTTGTCTTGCGGAGCGGCGCATGATCGAGACCATCGAAGGGGGCGCGCCCAAGACGGCCTTCCTCAAATTTGGCGACCGCGTGCGCATCGAGATGAAGGACGCCGACGGCCGCTCGATCTTCGGCGCGATCGATCAGAAGGTGGTGCAGTTCCGGCGCTAGGGGCTTGCTCTAATTCAAAATTGCAGAGCCTGATTCACCGCTCGGTTCGATCTGATACGAGTGGATCAGGCGCTAGGAAGGGGCCTTCGGTCCGCCCTAACGAGCAAACAAAGGCTGGGGCCGCGCGGCCTCCATCAGAAAGTACAGGAGGACGCCCGGTTTTTCCGCGATCGCGGGATTGATGCGGGGAGGCGAGGGCTCGGTCCCGCGTGGGCCGGCGCGATGCGTCGGGAGCGTGGCCGTCGGGGTGGCGGCCTGATCATCTCCGATCTCGTTGGAAAATCCACCGGTGGCGAGCCCGACCGCGACTGCGAGGGCAGCGGTCAATAGCCGTCGACGGTTTGCAAAGGCTCTCGGCATTCTCATGGTCGATGCTCCGGCCGGTTTCGTCGGCGCGCCCTCCCTCGCTGACTCCCGGCGCTCCGATAGGAACGCTCCTTTGGAGTATTTGAGCGTGACTTAATGAAGTCGTTTCTCGGCTCGGGCGAGCGGATTAGGATCGCTCCCAGGTTAGACCGAGAGGCGCCACCATGAAGCTTTACGGATTCTTCCGTTCGTCGGCTGCGTTTCGCGTGCGGATCGCGCTCAATCTGAAGGGGCTCGACTACGAGCAGGCCTCGATCCATCTGCGCAAGAACCAGCAGTTCGGCGCCGACTACCTCAAGCTCAATCCGCAGGCCCTGGTGCCGGCGCTCGAGGACCACGGCCACCTCGTGCTGAGCCAGTCGCTGGCGATCATCGAATACCTGGATGAGACGCGGCCCAAGCTGCCGCTCCTGCCCTCGACGCCGCTCGGTCGCTCGCGCGTCCGCTCGCTCGCGCAGATGATCGCCTGCGACATCCACCCGATCGACAATCTCCGCGTGCTGCGCTATCTCGCCGATCCCCTGGGCCACGACGAGAAGACCGTCGAGACCTGGTTCAATCACTGGATCAGGCTTGGCTTCGACGCGATCGAGCGGCGGCTCTCGAGCGAGGCCGACACCGGCCGGTTCTGCCACGGCGACGCGCCCGGCCTCGCCGACTGCTGCCTGGTGCCGCAGGTGGTGAACGCGCAGCGCCACAAGAGTTTCGACTTCGCGCCTTATCCCACGATCATGCGGGTCTTCGAGACCTGCCGCGGCGTGCCCGCGATCGCCGCGGCGTTCCCGGAGAAGCAGCCGGACGCCGAGTGAGCAAGCGCATGGACGCGAAAGCCGCCCTGGTCTCGGCGCTGCTTCTCGCGGCGAGCGCCACCGCTCTCGCCGAGGAGCCGCCGCCGCCCTGCAAGGGCGCGCCGACGGTCGTCGCCGCGTGCTTTTCCGTGCACGGCCGGTTGGCCGTCTACAACGGCATTCCCATCCGGATCTGGGTGGTGGGAACCCGGCGAATGCTCGGGGTCAGGGACGCGGCGGGGGGCGGCGTGACGGTGCGCCCGGAGATTCTGAGATTGCTGTCGCAGGGTGAGCCCGGGGAGACCGTCGTCTATGGCGACTACGAGGTGTGTCCGCTGACGAAGACGCATCCCGGCTGGATGCAATTCGTCTGCGTCGAGGGCGCCGCGCATTTGGTGGCGCGCCCTCGCGCGGGTTAGGGCCGCTCGCGGCTCAAGGCGCGGACTTCAACCCGAGTCCCGCCCAAGCCGGATCGTCCGCGGGGGCCTTTTGCCAGAACGCGATGTCGGCGAAATCGATCGCCTGGAGCGTCTCGGGCAGCGCGTCGCGGTAGATGCCGAACCGCGGCTGGGTATCGACGACGGGGTTGCCATTCGCATCGAGCCGGCCGTGGTCGAGATAGCCGAGGCGGCCGGTGAAGGGCGCGCAGGCGCGGCCGTCGAGCCAGACGCGAAGGTCGGTCTCGCCATCGTGTTGGCTCGGCTTCAGCGCCACGTGCACGCGATGCCACTCGCCCACCGTGAGCGGCCACGGCCCGCAGATCGGCTCGGGCGACTTGCCATCGCGGCAATCGTCCGTGCCTCTCACGTTCGTGACGAAGGCGGCGCTGCCGGTCTCGGTCCGATAGCCGGCCTCGATCTTGAAGAAGGGATTGGCGGGGGCGCAGGGACCACCGCGCTCG
>Ga0209517_10006652_pt1 | contig 14180 bp, 10 predicted proteins | sample PeaSoiMetSII2010_FD_187695 | JGI IMG/M metagenome (GOLD analysis project Ga0209517, IMG submission 187695) | Peat soil microbial communities from Weissenstadt, Germany - SII-2010 (SPAdes) (version 2) | ecosystem: Environmental > Terrestrial > Soil > Wetlands > Peat | place: Germany...
AAGTCACGGACCCGCCGTATGCGGACCCGCATGTACGGTGGTGTGACAGGGAAAGCGGGCGACCGCCTACCTATGTCGATTGGCGCCCCTGACGGGGCTGCTGACGGGTGGCCGAATCGTCTCGACTTATATTGCGAATCACTGGGACAGGACACTAGCACTGTTTGTCTCTTGACAAAACCCATAGAAATAGGCTACGATTGCGGGCGTCGTGGGATCCGGACGCCTTGATTTGACTGCCGGGAACAAAGAAGCGCGTAACGGTCGGGGCTGCCCGTGTGGCCGCCCGCGGGGAGAAATGCACCGCGGCGTTGTAGGGCTGACCTTCAGGTCAGCATCCAGGCAATGCAAAACTGCCGGCCTGAAGGTCGGCGCTACAAATTTCGCGGAACAAAGCGAGAATGTCTATGAAAACAAAGGACCGGTCAAGAAATCGACCACCCCTGACCCCTTCTTGACCAAGGATGGGAATTTCCCGGCTCCCCTCCTCGAATGAGGAGAGGTTGGGGGTGGTGCAACTTTGCGACCTTTGTGTGCTTTGCGCCTTCGCGTGAAACCGGGCTTGTAACAATGGAATTCGAGCGAACAAAGCGAGAATGTCTATGAAAACAAAGGATCGCCGCGACTGATGAGGAGAGGGCAGGGAACAGCATGGACAATAAGTCCATTAACAGAGCCCGACTCGCCGTGGGGTTGATGTCCGGCACCTCGATGGACGGAATCGATGCGGCCCTGGTGCGCCTGGGCGGCCCTGAGGATCATCCGCGAGTGCGCTTGCTCGCCTTCGTCACGGTTCCCTACCCTCCCGAGGTGCAGCAATGGATCATGCGCGTCGCGGCAGGGGAGCAGACGACGTCCGGGGGAATCAGCCAGCTTAACTTCTTGCTTGGTGGACTGTTTGCCGAGGTTGCCTTGGCTGTGTGTCGCGCGGGACACGTTTCGCCGAGGCGTCTTTCCGTCATCGGCTCGCATGGCCAGACCATCTATCACCAGGGCAGGCTTGGGCCGAGTCCAGGCGTTAAGGCAGCGGTGGGTCCAAACACTCTCCAAATCGCCGAGCCTGCCGTGATCGCCGAAAGAACCGGCGCGCCCGTGGTGGCGGATTTCCGCACGGCCGACATGGCGGCCGGAGGGCAAGGTGCGCCGCTTGTGCCCATGGTGGACTACCTCTTGCTTCGCGACGCGCGGAAAGGCACGGTGGCCTTAAACATCGGCGGCATCGCGAATGTCACGGTGATCCCGGCGAAGGCGAAGCCTCCCGACGTAATCGGCTTCGATACCGGCCCGGGGAACATGCTGAGCGACGCCCTGACGCGGCACTTCACCGGAGGCCGGGAGCATTACGACGCCGGCGGCCGCGTGGCGGCGCGTGGGAAAGTGAACGAACCGATGCTTGCTGAGTTGCTGGGCCACCCATTCTTCTCGCAGTCTCCGCCCAAGAGTGCAGGGCGCGAGCAGTTCGGCCGCGAATTCGTGGCTCGCTATTTCCTCCCCCACCCCTCTGTCCCCTGCCCGGCTGGGGAGGTCAGCAAGGGGAGGGGCCGCACCCGATTTGAGGACATGCTTCGGACTTCTCTCGAGCTGACCGCGCGAACAATCGCCGATGCTTTGGCGCGATTTGTATTTCCTGATGCCAAAATTGACCGCTTGATCGTCTCGGGCGGCGGCGCGCACAATAGTAGGCTACTGACGCGCCTGGCGGAACTGCTGCCACAACTTACCGTCGAACCTTCCGACCGTTACGGCCTGCCTGTCGACGCCAAAGAGGCCATCGCCTTCGCTATCCTTGCTGACCGCACCCTGCACGGCTTGCCTGGGAATCTCCCTCGCGTCACCGGCGCGCGCCGCGCCGTGGTGCTAGGCAAAACCGTCCGTCCATAAAACTCAAGTAACTCGAAAACTCAGCCGATTCTATGAATGGAGGCCGTGCCAGGTTGAACGTCCTGGTGTCGCTGCTTGCAGGAGGGCCTCCAGCCGGCACATGGTTCAACGATTCGCCCGATTGCTCCTACTCTCGCTTCTGGTCGTCCTTGAGCCTGAATTCCTGCCCGCGCAGGATGCGTCGAGTCAACCCAACCTGATGGACATGAGTCTCGAGGACCTGATGAAGGTCGAGGTTGATTCGGTTTACGGCGCCTCCGGGTACAAACAGAGCGTCAACGACGCGCCGGCGTCCATCACCGTCATCACGGCCGACGAAATCAAGCGTTACGGATACCGGACATTGGCCGATGTTTTGCGCAATGTGCCGGGTTTCTACGTGACCTCCGACCGGCAGTTGAGCTATGTCGGCGTGAGAGGGTTCGGCCCGCCGGGAGACTACAACAGCCGCGTGCTGCTGCTCCTGGATGGCCACTGGATCAACGACAACGTTACCGGCGGAGCTGTCTTTGGCACGGAAATGCCCTTCGATATCGATCTCGTCGAGCGGGTGGAAGTGATTCGCGGGCCGAATTCATCGGTTTATGTTGCCAACGCCCTTCTGGCCATCATCAATGTGGTCACCAAGCGGGGACGCGATGCGCGAGGTTTGGAAGTTTCAGAAGATCTGGCCAGCTACCGCACCTACAAGTCACGTGTGACTTACGGAGGCCAACTGAAGGACGGCGTGGAGTGGTTGCTTTCCGGTTCCTATTACTACAGTCACGGCCCCGATCAGCTCTTTTTCAAGGAATTCGACAGTCCCGCCACCAACAACGGCATCGCGCAGAATAGCGATAGCGGGCGATTTTCAAGCGAGTTCGCCAAGCTCTCCTATCGCGGCCTGACGCTCGAAGGGGCGTACGGCTCCACCATGCAGACCGACCCCACCGCCTCCTACGGAGCAATCTTTGATGATCCCGAGGCGCGCGCCCGCATCGAGCCGGGATTTGCAGATCTGAGCTACGAGCACCACTTTGGCAGCGATTGGGGCTATGTAGGCCGCCTCTACTACGACAATGACCGGGTGCTGAACACCGACCCTGTGAATGAGAGCGCGTATGGCGGCGCTTCCCACGTATTGAACGAGGAAATCGCCAGCGGGCAAGACGTGGGCGCGTCATTTGAGCTATCGAAAAAGCTGCCCGGAGGTCAGACGGTTGTGGTGGGGTCGGAATACCGCGACAATTACCGGCAAGCCCAGTGGGACTATGATGAGCAGCCCTTCGCTCTCTACCTCAACAGCCACGAAAGATCGAGCCTGTGGGGCGTGCGCGCTCAAGACGAGATACCGCTCGGCAGCGACCTGGTCCTGGATCTCGGGCTGAGCTACGACCACTATTCCACCTTCGGCAGCACCACGAATCCGCGTGCCGGATTGATTTATCAGCCGCGCGAGGGGACGAGCGTGAAACTGCTCTACGGCCAATCCTTCCGCGCGCCGACCGCTTACGAGCTTTACTACTCCGACCCCACCGAGGAGTCGAATCCGAATCTGGGGCCGGAAACAGCCAAAACGACGGAACTGGTCTTCGAGGAATCGCTGCCCCGGAATTTCCGGCTGGTGGCCTCAGGTTACTACTACCCCATACGCGGCGTGGTCGAGGGCGAAACCGATCCGGCAACCGGCCTGCTCGTGTACGAGAACGCGGGGCGCGTTGATTTACGGGGAAGCGAGATAACCGTGAAGAGGCAGTCGCGTACGGGGATCGAAGCGGGCCTCAGCTTCAGCCTGGAAGAAGCCAAGGATCTGCGCATACCTGGCCCACTCACCAACTCGCCCCGCGTCCTGGCTCAGGCCAATTTGAGCGTGCCCCTGTTCGGCAAGAAGGTGTACGCCAGCATGGACGCTCAAGACGTGAGCAAGCGACGAACCGAGGCTGGCGACTATGCGGGGGCCTATTGGCTGCCCAACTTCACGCTGTACAGCAAGAAAGTCCTGAAGGGATGGGAAGTTTCCGCAAGCCTTTACAACGCCTTTAACAGGATCTATGGCGATCCGGCTTCAGTGGCGCATGCGGAGGACATTATCTTTCAGAATGGGAGGAACTTCCGACTGAAGGTCACTTACGGCTTCTAAACGGGCTGCGAAAAAAGTCCCCGGGCTGTCATCCTGAGCGCAACGAAGGATCTGCATTTGCTTGTTTTCAACGAGGTACTGCAGATGCTTCGCTCCGCTCAGCATGACAGATAGACTTTTTCCGCAGCCTGCTAAAGCTGCTCCACTCCTCGCTTTTCCTGCCGGCGAGTGGAACCAGAGGCAGAGAAGTTCAAGTGGATGGAATACGCAGCCGATTGAATTGAAGGGGACTTTGTCACCAACCCGGGACTGGCACGCCAGCTCCACAGCCCGGCGAGGAACTCCGATTTGCACATGGCTAAACGAACCGTCAAGTCGCTCCCACTCCTGCTGCTGATCGCCCTTAGCCCGGCCTTCACATTCCCGCAGACTGTTCCGCCTCAATCGGACCTGATGAACATGAGTCTTGAGGACCTGATGAAGGTTGAGGTCGATTCAGTCTACGGGGCCTCCGGGTACCAACAGAGCGTTAACGACGCGCCCGCCTCGATTACCATCATTACCGCCGACGAAATCAAGCGCTACGGCTACCGCACGTTAGCGGACGTGCTGCGTAACGTGCCCGGTTTCTACGTCACCAATGACCGCCTCCTCAGCTACGTCGGCGTGCGTGGATTTGGCCCTCCCGGAGATTATAACAGCCGCGTCCTGCTGCTCGTGGATGGACACTGGCTGAACGACAACGTTAATGGCGGAGCTGTCTTTGGCACGGAAATGCCTTTCGATATCGACCTGATCGAGCGGGTGGAAGTGATCCGGGGACCGAATTCGTCAGTGTACATTGCGAACGCCCTTCTGGCCATCATCAATGTGGTCACGAAACGCGGACGCGATGTCAACGGCCTCAGCGTTTCCGAGGAAGCCGGGAGTTATCGGACCTCTATGTCGCATCTCACGTACGGCCGCCAATTCACGGACGGCCTGGACGTTCTGCTTTCCGGCTCCTATTACTTCAGCCACGGACCCGAGCGGCTTTACTTTCCGGAGTTCGATAACCCCGCCAGCAACAATGGCATCGCGGAGAACGCGGATGGTGGAAGATTTGACCACCTGTTTGCAAAGCTTGCTTATCGCGGCTTCACCCTCGCGGGGAGTTACGGCGCCTCAAAACAGACCGATCCGACCGCCTCCTGGGACACTATTTTCAATGATCCTGAAGAGTCATTCCGTATCAGTCCGTCCTTCGTTGACTTGAGTTACGAGCACCACTTCGGCAGCGATTGGGGCTATGTTGGCCGGGTTTTCTACGACGATGATCGAGTCTACGGGACACTCCCTTACGACGAGAGCGAAGTGGGTGGGCCACCGCACGTCTTGAACCAAATTGCAAACGACGGACAAGATGTGGGAGCGTCATTTGAGCTGTCGAAGAAACTCCCGCTCGGTCGGACCGTCATCTTGGGCGCGGAGTATCGAGACAATTTCCAGCAACACCAGTGGGACTACCAGTCTCAGCCGCACGTTCAATTCCTGGACAGCCGCCGGCAATCGAACTTGTGGGGAGGACACGCCCAGGATGAGATTCCGATTCGCAGCGATCTCACCTTAGATCTGGGGCTGAGTTCGACCATTATTCCACCTTCGGCGGCACCGCCAGTCCGCGTGCCGGACTGATCTACCAGCCTCATGAAGGAACAACCCTGAAATTCCTCTACGGTCAGTCGTTCCGAGCGCCGACTGCGTTTGAACTCTATTACTCCGACCCAACCTCGGAGGGCAATCCCAATCTTGGGCCCGAAACTGCCAGGACGACGGAATTGGTTTTGGAGCAGTCGCTAAAGAAGAGTTTCCGCCTGGTGGTCTCGGGATATTATTACCCGATTCGCGGAGTCATCAGCGCCGTGCCTGATCCGGTCTCCGGGCAACTCATTTACCAGAATAGCGAGCGTGTGGATTTAAGAGGCACCGAGATAGCGCTGAAACGGCAGTCGCGTACGGGGCTCGAAGCCGGCCTTAGCTTCAGCCTGGAAGAAGCCAAGGATCTGCGCGTGCCCGGTCCTCTCGTCAATTCGCCGCACGTGCTGGCTCAGGCCAATTTAAGCGTGCCGCTGTTCGGCAAGAAGGTGTACGCCAGCATGGACGCTCAGTACGTGAGCAAGCGAAGAACCGAGGCGGGCGATTATGCGGGCTCCTACTGGCTGCCCAATTTCACGCTGTACGGCAAGAAAGTTCTCAGAGGTTGGGAAATGTCGGCAAGCGTTTACAACGCCTTTAACAAGATCTACGGCGACCCGGCATCAATCGCGCACGTGGAAGATATCATTCTTCAAAATGGGCGCAACTTTCGCCTGAAGTTCATCTATCACTTCTGAACCGCTATGAAGACAGGCCGGTTAAAAGTCGAGAAGGACGCAGGCGCGGACGGCCACCGGGCTCACCGGGGAAAACTGCGGCCCGTCCTGTGGACCGCGCTCGGGTTGCTCGCCGGGGCTGTACTTCTCTTTAACCCTTTGCGGGCTCCCGCGGAAGGCGACGACGAGTCAGAGTACCGGGTCAAGCTGGCGTTTCTCTACAACTTTGCCCAATTTGTTGAGTGGCCGGCGCAGGCTTTCCGCGATCCTGCCGCGCCGCTTACCATTTGCGTGGCAGGTCAAGACCCCTTTGAAGGCGAGATTGGGCAAGGCCTGCGCGGTCGCACGGCCGGTGGTCACCTGGTTGAGATCAGGAAGCTGAAGCGGGACGAAGATCCGCGAGGATGTCATATGATCTTCGTCCGCACCGGCGACCGGAAGTTGGCAGGCAGGCTCTTAACCGATCTAAAAGGTTCGAGCACGCTGACCGTGGGCGAGACGAAGGGATTTGCGGACCTCGGAGGCGTCATCAATCTGGTCGTTGAAGAGAACAAGCTTCGCTTTGAGATCAACCTGGGGGCCGCTCGGCAGACTCGGCTTAAGATCAGTTCCAAGCTATTAGCTCTAGCCAAAATCGTCAATACGCCGCCCTAGCGGGTCGCGGCGCAGCGTGATGTAGAGGCGGCTTTACGCCGCCCATTGGCAAGCGAAGCTCGGCGCTACAAAGGTTGACTGTACGGTCATTCAGCGTGAGGGTCAAACGTGGCAGTGAATCATAGGCCGGAGAATCAAGCCTCGCAAAATCAGGGGTCTTCTCGATTCCTCGGCCCGTGGATTCCTCGCCTTTTCTCTTACCGCGAGTTCTCCATAAAACGCAAGCTGCGGGTCAACACGATGGTGGTTGTGGTTCTGGCCCTGCTGCTCTCCTGCGCGGCGTTTGGCGGCTACGACATGCTCGTGTTCCACAGTTCTTTGCAGAAGGATCTGGAGACATTAGCCGAGATCATCAGCTCGAACAGCACCGCGGCGCTGAGTTTTGGGGATCAAAAAGCCGCGGAGGAACTGCTCTCCGCGCTGCGCGCCAAGCAACACCTGCGCGTGGCAGCGATGTACTCGGCTGAAGGGAAGGTGTTCGCCAGCTACCGGCGCCAGGACGCGCCCGGGAGCGTGCCCGTGCCGCCGCCTCGCTCCTGCGGCGCCAGGTTCGAGGCGGACCGTTTGATACTCTTCCATCCGATCCTGCTGGGCGATCGGCAGATCGGAACTCTGTATCTGGAGTCTGACCTCGAGGAAATGCATCAACGGTTGATGCGTTTCGGGGCGATCATTGTGCTCGTCCTCCTGGTGGCTTCTCTGGCGGCGTTGGCGCTCAGTTCGAAGCTGCAGAGCGTCATCTCCGCCCCGATCCTGAACCTTGCTCGAACCGCCAAGCGAGTCTCGAGGGAGAGAGACTATGGGGTACGCGCCGAACGTCAGAACGACGATGAACTCGGGGACCTTGTCGACGACTTTAACCACATGCTGCAGCAGATCCAACTGCAGAACACCGAACTCACGGCGCATCGCAGTCACCTGGAAGAACAGGTCGCCGCTCGCACTTCGGAATTGGTCGTGGAGAGAGACAAGGCGGAGGCGGCTAGCCGCGCGAAGAGCGAGTTCCTCGCCAACATGAGCCACGAGATTCGAACGCCAATGAACGGCGTCATCGGCATGACCGAACTGGCCCTGGAGACGCCTTTGACTGCGGAACAGCGCGAGTATCTTGAGACCGCCCGCTCTTCCGCAGATTCATTGATGACCGTAATCAACGACATTCTGGATTTTTCTAAGATCGAAGCCAAGAAGCTCGAGTTGGGAGTCGTTGATTTCGATCTCCGCGATTGCGTAGGCGATGCAGCGAAAACGGTTGCCGCAAGCGCCCATCAAAAAGGACTGGAACTAGCCTGTGACATTTCCGCCGGGGTTCCTTGGAGAGTTTCCGGCGATCCCAACCGGCTCCGTCAAATCCTCTTGAACCTCATTGGCAATGCCATCAAATTCACGTCGCAAGGAGAGATCATAGTCCGCGTCGACGCACCGCCGCCCGCCACCCTCCTCGGCATGGAAAGGAGATCCAAAGGTCAAAAAGTTAAGGCGGAGGAGCACAGTGAGTTGCCCATAACGGGCAACGAGATTATGCTCCATTTCCAAGTCATCGATACGGGCATAGGGATCCCCGAAGATAAGCAGGAGGTCATTTTCGAGGCGTTCGCTCAGGCGGACGGGTCCTCAACTCGCAAGTTCGGAGGCACCGGACTTGGCCTGACGATCTCCAACCGGCTCGTCGAAATGATGGGTGGAAGGATATGGGTCGAAAGCCGGCCCGGCCGGGGGAGTAACTTCCAATTCACGGCGCGCTTCGCACCGGCTTCCCAGGAAGCGCGCTTCGCTTCTCCCGCCGTGCAGGCATTCGAGTTGCGAGGTCTGCCGGTTTTGGTCGTTGACGACAACCCCACTAACCGGATGATTTTCAGGGGAGTATTGGAAAACTGGGGCATGAAGCCCATGCTTGCCAGTAGCGGTAACGAAGCGCTCCAGATCCTCGGCTCTAAACACAGCCCGTCCTTCGCCTTGATCTTATTGGATTATCACATGCCGGGAATGGACGGCGTTGCCGTGGCCCGGGAAATCAAGAACCACCCGGAACTTGGTACTCCTACCATTTTGATGTTGAGTTCAGGAGGCGGCCCGGAAGAAGCGAGTCAGGCCCTCGACGTAGGAATCGCCAAATGCATATTCAAGCCCTTCAAACAATCTGAACTTCTGGCGGCGGTCCTGGTGGTCTTGGACATGTCCACGGCTCCGAGCCCCGAACGAAGAACCCGAGTTCGATCCGGCTCGGATCAGGCAGTGCCCCCGCTGCGCATCTTGCTGGCCGAGGATAATCGTGTGAATCAACTGCTGGCGGTGCGAATGCTGGAGAAACAAGGGCACACGGTGGTAGCGGTGCAAAACGGCCGCGAGGCGCTCGATGCGATCTCGAGCCACACCTTCGACGTTGCACTGATCGACGTGCAAATGCCGGATATGGATGGGCTCGAAGCAACCCGGCTGATTCGAAAAGAAGAGCTGGAGACCGGAAAACGCCGTCTTCCCCTGGTTGCTCTTACAGCTCATGCCATGACTGGCGACCGCGAGCGATGTCTCGCCGCCGGAATGGATGGCTACGTCCCTAAGCCCATAGACCCGCGACAGCTCTTCGCGGCCATCAGAGAAGTGACCTTACTTGCCCTGACCGAACGGAATACCAGCGCCCCAACCGCGCAGCCCGCCAGAGCCTCCGTCTAACACCTTATCCGGGTTCACCTGCGGCGAACAATAAAGTAATGTCCTAATTTCCGCGTAGCGCTGGCCTTTAGGCCAGCAACTGCCGATCGAAAGGTGGGTGCTACCAAGTGAATCAGGACACTACAACAACAAGGTCGGCTGGAAAAAGTGGCGACATTTTGTTACCATTTACCCAGGGTGACCCATGTTGTTCCGTCCGCGCACGCTGTTCGTGTCTCTGGCTTTGGGGTTGGGTACCGTCCTTTTGGCCTTTCAGCAAGACGGGTTTTCACCCTGGGACATGGAGGAAGCTCCGGCTCAAACCAACGAGAAAGCCGAGTTCACCTTTGGACGGTTGCGATTCGCAACCAGCGGGAGCAGTTTCGGGGGGTGGCGTCGCCTCGGTTGGTCGGAGGATTTCCCCAAGGCCGATCGCCAGTTCTCCGAAGGCGTGCGGCGCCTTACCCGTCTCAACGCTCGCAGCACCGAAAAGGTTCTGGATTTGGATAGCGACGAGATCTTTAACTGGCCGTGGCTCTACGCCGTCAATGTCGGCCGTTGGAACTTTACTCCGGCCGAGTCCGAGCGCCTGCGCGAGTACCTGCTCCGAGGCGGATTCCTGTTGGCCGACAATTTCCATGGCGCAGCGGAGTGGGAGACCTTCCTCGAGGGCACGCGCAGAGTGTTCCCGGAACGCCAGGTCGAGGACCTGAAGAACAGCGACGAGATTTTCCACGTGCTTTACGACCTGGACGAACGCTTCCAAATACCGGGTTATCAGTACATCTGGACGGGCAGAACATATGAGCGGGATGGCATTGAGCCGCATTGGCGCGCCATCCGGGACGACAAGGGCCGAATCATGGTCGCCATTTGCCACAACATGCATCTGGGAGATGCTTGGGAGCACGCCGATGATCCGCGCTACCCGGAACGATTCTCCTCGCTCGCCTATCGCCTGGGGATCAATTACATCATTTACGGAATGACGCACTAGCCGGAGTCGAGAAGTCAAGGAGTCGAGAAGTCGAGAAGTCAAGTACCAAAGGAGCCAAAGGCACACTCGACGATCGAACCCCGAAGACTCAACTTCTCAACTTCTTGACTCCTTGACTTCTCGACTTGCATATGAACAGACGAGACTTCCTCAAATCCGGTTGCGGTAGCGTCGCGGGACTCGGCGCGGCCCGCTTGGCTGGCGCGCAGATGCAGATGCCGCCGGGGTCGGCGCCCGAGGCGGGCGGGGCGGACGTCACGCTCAAGATTGCGCCCGTAATTGTGCAGCTTGATCCCAACCGCGCCATCAGCACTATCGGTTATAACGGATGCTCGCCTGGCCCGGTCCTGCGCATGCGCGAGGGCAAGCCGATCACGGTTGATGTCTTGAATGACACAGACGTGCCAGAGTTGGTGCACTGGCACGGGTTCTTCATTCCCCCCGGGGTCGACGGGTCGGAAGAGGAAGGCACGCCAATGATTCCGGCTCATGGCCGGCGGCGCTATCAGATTGTGCCGCGCCCCGCGGGAACGCGCTGGTATCACACCCATACGATGGCCGGAATCGACTTGCACCGGGGCACTTACACCGGGCAATTCGGCTTCGTCTACGTGGAGCCGGCCGAGAATCCGGGCCGATACGACCAGGAAGTTTTTCTGGCTCTGCGCGATTGGGAACCGTATCTGAGCTCGGAAGATATGGACGAAATGGAAATGGGCCTGCCGGGACCGCAGCCCGAAAAGCCCGCCGTCCCCGACAAGCGGCAAAACGGCTTGGAGGTCGGCTATAGGATTTTCTCGATCAACGACAAGTCGCTCGGGGCGGGAGAGCCGATTCGAGTCCGGCAGGGCCAGCGCCTGCTGCTGCATGTTCTCAACGCCAGCGCCACCGGAAACCGCAGCATCGCCTTTGCGGGTCATCTGTTTAACGTCCTGGCATTAGATGGGAACCCGGTTCCGTCGCCGCACCCTGTAGAAGTCCTGGCGATGGGCCCTGGCGAGCGCGTGGATGCGGTGGTGGAGATGAACCGGCCGGGGATTTGGATTCTGGGCGCCACCAAGGATGACGATCGCAACGACGGCATGGGCGTCCTGGTCGAGTATGCGAACCAGCACGGCGATCCGAAGTGGGTCGCCCCGACGAACCTTCAATGGGACTACTCCATTTTCGGCAAGCCCGCCGCCCACCCGGCGCCCGACCAGACTATTGACATGATCATCGAGGTCATTCCGGGTGGCCCCGGAAACTTCAACCACTGGCTCATCAACGGCAAAGAATATCCGCACGAGGGCGAGTTCGTCTTGAAGGAGGGCGCGCGCTACCGCCTGGTGTTTCACAATCGGAGCGACGACGCCCACCCTGTGCACATGCACCGGCACACATTTGAGCTCGTGGACGTAAACGGCAAGAAGACCTCAGGCGTAATCAAGGACACGGTGGTAGTGCCGAATTATGGTGTGGTCTCCGTAGACTTGGTGGCGAATCAGCCGGGGCTGACGCTCTTTCACTGCCATAACCAGCAGCACATGGACTTTGGCTTCAAGGCGCTGTTCCGGTACGCGTGAAACGTGGTAGCCGTGCCTGTCGTCCGGAGTGGTCATGGGTCTTCGACCCCTCCGGTGGAACGAATTTCGCGTACACCGTCACCCCCGCGAAAGCGGGGGTCCATTGTTGGTCCGGAACACGATGGATTCCCGCTTGCGCGGGAATGACGTGGTTCTCGAGAGAGCGTCCAGTAGGATCTCCGCAGTTCGTCGTAAGCTATTGATAACGAATAAAAACTGCCGAGACCTCTCACTGCGCCCAGAATGGCAGCACAAGCCGCGATCTTTTTGCATCCAAAGGGTAGTTCAGGGCATCGTACTCAGGGTAACCAGGGCTTCGAGAATCTTGACCTAGAGCATATGGGCAACCGCGAGCTTGGCCCTACGAGCACTGCATGTTTCAGTTTTTCTTCAAATACCCGCGGCTGGTTTTTTCGAGGGGCGAACTGGTGCTGCTCAGCACCTGGCCGAGGTGGCTCCTGGGACTGCTGGTGCTGCTGGCGGCGGGTGGCTTGGCGGCGCTGATACGCGCTCGTCTGCCGCAGGCTGCCCCAAGCGTGCGAAACTGGCGGGCTGCGGTCATCTGGCTTCTGCAATCGTGTCTCGTGGCGCTCTTGCTGATCCTGCTCTGGCAACCCGCCCTGGTGGTCGCGCAACTGGAACCCCAAAAGAACATCATCGCCATCGTGGTGGACGACTCGCGCAGTATGGCCACCACGGAGGACGGCGTCTCCCGCCTGGAACGTGCTATCAAAGTTATGCAAGGCGGAGTTCTAGCCGGTCTTCAAAAGCAATTCCAGACTCGCTTTTATCGCCTCGACAGCGAAGCGACGCGTGTTTCGAGCCTGGAGGAGTTGCGTCCGTCGGCGCCCGTGACGCACATCGGGGCGGGGCTGAAACAGTTGGCCGAGGAGACGAGCGATCTGCCGATGGGGGCTGTAGTCCTGCTGAGCGACGGGTCTGACAACTCGGGCGGCGTCGACCTGGATACCATCACGGCACTTCGCTCGCGGCGGATTCCGGTGCACACCGTCGGCTTCGGGCGCCTCGCCATGTCGCAGGACGTGGAGATCGACGACGCAACGGTTGCACCCCGTGCCTTGGCCGACTCGCGCTTGTCGGCGATTGTCCGTTTTCACCAGCACGGCTACGCCGGGCGGAAGGCCACGCTGGGCGTTCACGACGGCGCGACGCTGCTGGCGGCGCGAGAGATCACTCTCTCCGCCGACGGCGCTGCCCAAACCGAGAACCTGATGTTCAACGCCGGTCGCGCTGGCTCGAAGGCGCTCCGCTTTTCCGTCGACCCGCTGCCCGGCGAGGAGAATGCCTCGAACAACGCCGTAACGCGACTGGTGAACGTCGAGTCGGGCCGGCGCCGCATTCTCTATGTGGAAGGCGAACCTCGGTGGGAATATAAATTCGTCCGGCGCGCAGAGTCCGACGACTCCATCATCCAGCTAGTCTCCATGTTGCGTACGACGGAGAACAAAATCTATCGCCAGGGAATAGACAAACCGAACGAACTGGCGCAGGGCTTTCCGGCCACCGCTGAAGAACTTTTCGCGTATCAAGGGCTGATTATCGGGTCGGTCGAAGCCGGTTACTTCACGCCCGCGCAGCGCGATTTGATTGAGCAATTCGTTGATCGCCGCGGCGGCGGGTTGTTGCTTCTCGGCGGGCGCTTTGCCTTGTCAGACGGAGGTTGGAGCGCTTCCGGCCTTGCCGACCTCCTTCCCTCGCTCCTGCCCGCAAGAAAAGGGACCTTTCACCGCGACCCGGCAACCGTCGCTCTGACGCCGGTGGGGGCCGACAACGTCATCTGCCGATTGATTGAAGATCCGGCGCGCAATCTGACGCGCTGGAAGAAAATGCCATACCTCGAAGACTACCAGGACCCCGGCACGCCAAAGCCCGGCGCCGCAGTGCTGGTGGAAATGAACGGCGGGGGACGAAAGGAGCCGCTGCTCGTCACCGAGAATTATGGACGTGGAAGAACCGCGATCCTGGCTACAGGCGGGACCTGGCGGTGGCAGATGGCTTTG
>Ga0209517_10006655_pt1 | contig 14178 bp, 11 predicted proteins | sample PeaSoiMetSII2010_FD_187695 | JGI IMG/M metagenome (GOLD analysis project Ga0209517, IMG submission 187695) | Peat soil microbial communities from Weissenstadt, Germany - SII-2010 (SPAdes) (version 2) | ecosystem: Environmental > Terrestrial > Soil > Wetlands > Peat | place: Germany...
GTCAACTCTCCCCTGTCGCGCATCATCCGAACGGAGTGCCCGGCCCGGAACACGGCTGCACCAGCGGAATCCGAAGCCACGCAGGCCAGCAACAAATCCAGCCTGTAACAATCATGCAGGGACCGCTGCCCTCGGCTTGACCTGCGCAGGCCGGTTGACTACATTGAGAAGCCGGTTCTCATAATCTCGAGGCACAAGTACCCATGAATGCCAAAAATCCTTCCCGCAAGACGGGGCTTCGTCAAAAAGCGCAACTCATGTCCGCATCGGAAATTGAGCGCACGCTGGTGCGGCTGGCTTATGAAATTGTGGAAAAGAACGACGGGGTGGACGCCCTGGGGTTGGTCGGAATTCGCCGCCGCGGCGTGCCTCTTGCCGAGCGGCTGGGCAAGATCATTACGCGCATCGAAAATGCCAAGGTCCCGGTCGGAACTCTTGACATTACCTTTTACCGCGACGATCTCTCGACCCTCGGGCCCAAACCCGTGGTGCATGAGAAAGAGATCGGGTTTGAGATCGAGGACAAGAACATCGTGCTGGTGGATGACGTTCTTTTCACCGGGCGGACGACGCGGGCGGCTCTGGACGCGCTCTTCGAGCATGGCCGGCCGCGGCGCGTGCAACTGTGCGTGTTGATTGACCGCGGACATCGCGAGATTCCCGTCGAAGCTACCTTCGTCGGCCGCAACGTCCAGACCACGATGAATGAAGTCATCGAAGTCAAGCTGACCGAGATTGACGACGCGGAGAAAGTCCTGCTGATGGAAAAATAGCCAGCCTGAAGAATCGCGGCCAGAAAGTCCCGGAAAACACAAAAGGACGGAGGGCACGGCCCACCGTCCTCTTCCTTTTCAACCCGGAAACACCTATGCAATCTTCGCGCACACCGCCTTGGTCTGGGTGTAGTTATTGAGCACGTCGTGCCCCATTTCGCGGCCCCAGCCCGATTGTTTGTAGCCTCCGAAGGGCAGCGCGGCGTCGAAGATGTTGTAGCAGTTGATCCACACCGTTCCCGCGCGTAGTTGTTCTGCCATGCGGTGCGCCTTGCCGATGTCGCGCGTCCACACCGCGGCCGCCAGGCCGTAGTCGCTGTTGTTGGCGCGGGGAATAATCTCTTCGGGATCGGTGAATGGCATCGCCGTCACCACTGGCCCGAAGATTTCTTCCCGCACGACCTTCATGTTTTCCTGGGTGTCGACCAGCACCGTAGGCTCGACAAAGTATCCGCGATCGCCGGCCTTGTGGCCTCCGACAACGGCTTTGGCGCCTTCGGAGAATCCGGCCTCGAGGTATCCGCAGACGCGATTCAGCTGCTCCTGCGAGACCAGCGGTCCCATCTGCGTCTCTGGGTCAAGGCCTGATCCCACTCTGATTTTCTTGGCCTGTTTGGCGACTCCTTCAATCACCTGATCGTAAACCGCCTTCTCGACATACAACCGCGAACCCGCGCAGCAGCACTGGCCGTGGTTGAAGAAGATGGCGCTGGCGGAGCCGGGAATGGCCGCGTCGAGATCAGCGTCCTTGAACACGACGTTCGGAGACTTTCCGCCCAACTCCAGCGTAACCTTCTTGAGGTTCCCGGCAGCAGCGTGCACGATTAGCTTGCCGACTTCCGTCGACCCGGTGAAGGCGACCTTGTCTACGTCAGGATGAGCCGCCAGCGCAGCCCCCGCCGTCTCGCCATAGCCGGGAACAATGTTGACCACGCCGTCAGGGAAACCGGCTTCCTGAATCAGTTCTCCGAGACGCAGCGCTGAAAGCGGCGTCTGCTCGGCGGGCTTCAGCACGACGGTGCAGCCCGTGGCCAGCGCCGGACCTAGCTTCCAGGCGGCCATGAGGAGGGGGAAGTTCCAGGGAATGATCTGCCCGACGACTCCGACCGGTTCCCGCAGCGTGTAGGCGAGATACTTCGCGCCGGGCGTGTACGGCACCGAGATGGGAATCGTATTGCCCTCGATCTTGGTAGCCCATCCCGCCATGTAGCGGAACAGATCCACCGCCAGCGGCACATCGGCGGCCCTCGCAATCGTGAGCGGCTTGCCGTTGTCGAGACTCTCCAGGTAGCCGAACTCTTCCGTGTGCTGCTCCAGCAGATCGGCAAGTTTCCAGATCAGGCGGCCGCGTTCCGAGGCAGTCATCCGGTGCCAGGGGCCTTCATCAAAAGCTTTGCGTGCGGCATTCACGGCCTGGTTAATGTCTTCGCGATCACCTTCCGCGACCTGCGCGAGAACCTCGCCCGTTGCGGGATTGTAGGTGGGGAAAGTCTTGCCCGAGGCGGCATTGACCCACTTGCCGTTGATCAGCATTTTGCGTGGTTTGTCAATGAATTCCGCGACTTGCGGATGAATCTGTGGGGAAACTGCGATGCCCATACGTCCTCCTTGGTCGAGTGAACTTGCGAGAGAGAATGATGCCGGACGGATGAAAGCGACCTGAAGATGCTAGCTCCGACCGGCGACAAATGCAATGGCGATCGGGTACGGCCCCAATTCAGTTTTTTCACCACTGAGTCACAGAGACACAGAGAAACCACGCTGCTTGGCAAACCCCTTCCTATTCTGGTTTTTACAGGTTAGAGGCTTTCTCCGTGACTCTGTGCCTCTGTGGTGAAAAAAAACTACTCCCCGTACGGAACCCAAATATTTTTCACTTGCGTGGCGTGTTCCAGGAACCAGCGCCCTTCGCCTTGCTTCACGTCGAGCCAATCGATTGTGCGGCCCTCGTTCGTCCACACCTGCTTGAGATTTCCCGTGGACATGGCTTTCGCCGCCGCGACCGTGGCTTCATCTCCATAACACCAGATGGCGTCTACGTCATCGTGTTCGGTGAGCGTCTTCAGAAGTTGCGAGGCATACCCGGTGACAATGTTCACGGCGCCGCCCGGCAGATCACTCGTATCGAAGAGTTGGTAAAGGTCGCCCGTGATCAGCGGATATTTCTCCGAAGGAACCGCAATTACCGTGTTCCCCACCGCGAGCAATGGCATCACCAGCGAGAAGAAGCCCAGCAGCGGAGTATCCGCCGGGCAGATCACGCCCACGGTTCCAACCGGCTCGTTCATGGCGATCGCGATGTTGCGGAAGGGCGGATTGTGCACCGCTCCGTCGAATTTGTCGGCCCACGCCGCGTACGAGAAGATGCGCTCGATGCTGCACTCGGCTTCCGCCGCAGCTTGCTTTTCGCCTACCACCGCCGCGAGGTGTTGCACGATCTCGTCGCGGCGCTGCGCCAGATTCTCCGCGCAGTAATAGAGCACCTGGGCGCGATTATGCGCCGTTGCTTTTGACCAGCTCTCCGCCTTGCGCGCCGCTTCCACGGCGTTGCGAATGTCCTTGCGATTGCCCAGCGGAGCTTCGCCCAGCAAACGCCCGTCGGCCGCGCGCACCGCCATGCTGTAGCCCGAATCCGGCCGCGCCTGCTTTCCGCCAATGTAAAGCTTGACGGTACTATCAATGGCTGGCGTACTCTCCGCGGGTTCTTCGTCCAGTGCAGTGGGTGCCCCACTTCTCGCCGGTTTTGCGAGAAGTGGGGATTTCGCTGCGCCCTCGCTCGCCGCCAGCTTCGGCGCATGTTTGAACCACATTGGCTCCATGTATTCGAGCAAGCCTTCGCGCCCGCCCTCACGCCCGTATCCGCTCTCGCGGTATCCTCCGAAACCGCAGGCCGCGTCGAACAGATTGGCGCAATTCACCCAGACCACGCCCGCTTTCAACTGCGCGGCGACATGCAGCGCCACGTTGATGTTCTCGCTCCACACGCACGAGGCCAGACCATAGACAGTGTTGTTGGCCAACTCGACGGCCTCTTTCGGAGTGCGAAACGTCATCGCCGCCAGCACCGGTCCGAAGATTTCCTGCTGCGCCACGATCGATGTGGGATGCACGTTGCTCAGCAGCGTCGGCGGATAATAAAAACCGCGCGCGGGCAACGCCACCTGCGGTTGCCAGCAGGTCGCGCCTTCTGCGACGCCCTGCGCCACCATGCGCTGAATGCGGTCCAGTTGCACCCGCGCCACGATGGCGCCGATGTCAATCGCCTTGTCCAGAGGCGGCCCGATGCGCAAGGTGCTCATGCGGTCACGAATCTTCGCGATCAGCGGCTCGGCAATGCTTTCCTGCATCAGCAGGCGCGAGCCCGCGCAACACACCTGGCCCTGATTGAACCAGATTCCATCCACCAGACCTTCGACGGCGCTGTCGAGATCGGCGTCGTCGAAAATGATGAACGGGGATTTTCCCCCCAGCTCGAGTGACAGCCGTTTGTGGCTGGCCGCGGTGGCGCCGCGGATCGCGCGTCCGACTTCGGTCGAGCCCGTGAACGCAATCTTGTCGACATCGGGATGTTTCACCAGCGCCTCGCCGGTTGAGCCGTCTCCGGTCACAATGTTGACCACCCCAGCGGGCAGGCCCACCTCCTGGCAGATTTCAGCGAAGGCGAGTGCAGTCAGCGGAGTAAACTCGGCGGGCTTCAGAACCACTGTATTCCCCGTCGCCAGCGCCGGCGCAATCTTCCACGCCAGCATCAGCAAGGGAAAATTCCAGGGGATAATCTGGCCGACAACTCCGCACGGTTCGTACTCAGGAAACTCCTGCTGAAGCAATTGCGCCCAGCCGGCGTGGTGGTAGAAATGCCGCGCCACCAGGGGAATATCAATGTCGCGGCTCTCGCGGATGGGCTTGCCGTTGTCCATGGTTTCGAGCACCGCGAGCAGGCGGGAATGTTTTTGCACCAGCCGCGCCAGAGCGTACAAGTAACGCGCGCGAGTATGTGGCGTCAGCGCACGCCATTTCCCCGATGCGGCCCGAGCCGCGCGAACGGCTGCGTCAATGTCAGCCACGCCACCCTGCGCAACTGAGGCCAGCTTCTCGCCGGTCGATGGATCGAGGGTTTCAAAATATTCGCCCGCCACCGGCGCCTGCCATGCTCCGTTGATAAACAGCGCAAACCGGCGCTGGTGGCGATCCAGCCACGCCACTGCTTCTTTGGAATCCTCGGGAGCCGGCCCGTACTCCATGCTGACGAATTTCTCGGCAATGCTCATTTCATTCCGCTCGATTCCTTCCGTCGCCCGAGAATCCTGGGTGCCCCATCCTAGCCGCGCTTTTTCCGGCTAGGGTGGGGATTCTCTCTCACGCAATCGGATGCCGATATTCCGCCGAATACCGTCCGGTTGCATAATGTTCCAACTGCCGCTCGATATCCCCTAACAACCCGCTCGCTCCGAAGCGAAACATCTCCGCGCGCAACCACGATGGCCCGAGTTCCTCTTTCATCAATGCGAGCCAATCGAGAGATTGTTTGGCCGTGCGAATTCCGCCCGCCGGTTTGAATCCTACCGCCATCCCGGTTTGCTGCGCGTATTCCCGGATCGCCCGCACCATCACCAGACTCACCGGCAGCGTGGCGTTGGTCGGCTCTTTTCCCGTGGACGTCTTGATGAAGTCTGCGCCCGCCATCATGGCCACAAAGCTGGCACGGGCCACATTGCGCAGCGTCAGCAGATCGCCGGTTCCCAGGATGACCTTCATATGAGCCGCGCCACAAGCTTGTTTGAAAGCCGCTATCTCGTCGTAGAGCGCCTGCCAGCGTCCGCCAAAAACATGAGTGCGCGTGATCACGACATCAATCTCATGCGCGCCGGCTTCCACCGACCTTCGAATCTCCGCCACGCGTTCCGCCAGCGGCGACAGGCCAGTGGGAAATCCGGCGGAAACGGCTGCAACATGAACCCCGCTGCCCTCCAGAGCATGCAATGCGGTCTCGACGAATACGTGGTAGACGCAAACCGCCGCCACCTTCACGGCGACTTCCCCGATCCCGAGTTTCTGCGCGAGTTCCTGCTGAATCGGCTGCCGCGCCTTTGCGCAGAGCCGCCGCACGCGCTCCTCCGTGTCATCGCCGGAAAGCGTGGTCAGATCCATGCACGTAATTGCGCGCAGCAGCCACGCCGCCTGCCATTCTTTCTTCACCGTTCGCCGCGCGACGTGGGTTTGGGCGCGGCGTTCCACCGCGCTGGTGTTCACTCGAACTTCCTGAATCCAATTCAGGTCAAGGGGAATGCCGGAGTTGGCCAGCAACGCGCGTCCGCCGAGCACGGCGATCGTATTCGCGGAGGCCGCGTCCCTCACCGCAACGTCGCTTCCCGTTCGTTTCACGTAGCCGGCGGACATTCGAGGTGTAATTGTACGGCAAATCTGCCGCCCAGGGTTTACAATGGCGCACGATTTGGCTGTTTCCAAAGGCCTCTTCGCCTGGCCGGTTCACAGCCCTGCACTTCCCTTTATGCGAACCAAAACTGTATCCGCGGCAATGCGGAAAAGGCTGGAGCGATTGGCGGCAAAGGTCATGAAGAACGCGCATGCTCCGTACTCGAACTTTCACGTGGGAGCGGCGATCCTGCTGACCAATGGGAGAGTTTTCTCCGGCTGCAACGTTGAGAACGCTTCTTATGGGATGACCAACTGTGCCGAGCGGACGGCGATTTTTTCTGCGGTCGCCCAACTGGGGCCGAAGATCGAGATTCGCGCCGTCGCCGTCACCAACGATCATGGCGCCGCTTGCTCGCCGTGCGGGGCGTGCCGCCAGGTGATTTACGAATTCGGCCCCAACGCGACCATTTTCTTCCGCGGCGCAGACGGACCAAAGCAGGCCCACATCGCCGAACTTCTTCCGGAAGGATTCCGCCTCCAGTGAGCCAGCCAGCCTCTGTGCCGCAAACTTTCCGCGCGATTGATGTGATCCGCAAGAAGCGCGACGGCATTGAGCTTTCGCGCGGCGAGATCGAGGGCCTGGTCAACGCCTACACCAAAGGTGAGATTCCCGACTATCAGGTTTCGGCGTGGCTGATGGCCGTGGTACTGCGCGGAATGACGCGCCCCGAAACCGCCGCCCTGACCGACGCTATGTTGCGCTCGGGCGAAGTGCTCGATCTTTCTTCGCTGCCGGCGAAAAAAGTGGACAAGCACTCGACCGGCGGCGTCGGCGACAAAACCTCGCTCGTGCTGGCCCCGTTGGCGGCTGCGGCTGGCGTTACGGTTCCCATGATCAGCGGCCGCGGACTCGGCCACACCGGCGGCACGCTCGACAAGCTCGAAGCCATCCCCGGCTTCAACGTGAATCTTCCTGTGGCCGAATTTCGCCGCGTGCTCGCGACCTGCGGCTGCGCCATGATCGGCCAGACGGCGGAAATCGCTCCCGCCGATCGCAAACTCTATGCCCTGCGCGACGTCACTGGCACGGTGGAGAGTCCGTACTTGATTTGCGCCTCCATCATGAGCAAGAAGCTCGCCGAGGGTATTGACGCGCTGGTGCTCGACGTGAAAACCGGCTCCGGCGCATTCATGAAGAGTGAGCAAGACGCCGCCTTCCTCGCCGAGCTCATGGTGGAAACTGGCGAGCGCATGGGCAAGCAGGTGGTCGCGCTGATCACTGACATGGATCAGCCTTTGGGCAACATGATCGGGAACGCCCTCGAAGTCGTCGAGGCGGTGGAGGTTTTGCGCGGCCGTGGCCCCGACGATTTGCGCGAACTCTGCCTGGAACTCGCGGGATGGATGCTGCATCTGGGCGGAGTCGCGAAAACCGTGGCGGAAGGAAAACAGCAGAGTGCAAAACTGATTTTTTCCGGCAAGGCTCTCGACAAATTCCACCAGATGATCGAACTACAGGGCGGCGATCCGCGCGTGATTGATGACGCCAAGCGCCTGCCGCAGGCGCAGCATACCATGCCGGTGGCGAGTGCTAAAGCCGGCTACATCGCATCCATGCAATGCGAACGGATCGGCACAGCCTGCGTGATTCTCGGCGGCGGACGCGAGCGCAAGGAAGATTCCGTCGATCCAGCGGTGGGAATCGTACTGCACAAAAAAGTTGGAGACCGCATCGCCGCCGGCGAGCCCCTGGCCACGATTTACTACAATGCCGAAGCGCGGGCGGCACGCGCCCGGCAACTGATTGAAATGAGTTGCCTGATCTCGGATTCCGCACCCGCAGCGAAACGGCCGCTCTTTCACAAAGTCATCAGGAAATCCACGGAGAATAACTGAATGGGACGCTACACCGGAATTCTCGGTCTGTTGACGATGCTCGGGCTGGCTTACATCTTCTCCACGAACCGCCGGGCCATTCGCATTAAGACGGTAGCGTGGGGCCTGGGGTTGCAATTGGCGTTTGCGGTGTTTGTGCTCAGAGTCCCGGCTGGCCAGAAAACGTTTCGGGTGGCCAAAGAGGCAGTCACGCGCCTGTTGGGCTACTCCTATGCGGGATCGCATTTCGTTTTCGGAGATCTCGCCAATCCCGGATCGCAACTGGGATACTTCGCCTTTGGCGTCCTGCCTACCGTCATCTTCATCGCTGCCTTTTTTGCTGTGCTGTATCACATCGGCGTCATGCAAATCATCATCCGGGGCTTTGCCTGGGTGATGACGCGCGTGATGGGCGCGAGCGGCGCCGAATCGTTGAATGTCGCTGCCAGCATCTTTATGGGACAGACAGAAGCCCCGCTGACGATCCGCCCCTTCCTGCCGGACCTGACCCGCTCTGAGTTGATGACGGTGATGACCAGTGGCATGGCGCACGTTTCCGGGGGAATCATGGCGGCCTACATTGGCTACGGTATCGACGCTGGACATTTGCTTAGCGCGGTCATCATGACTGCTCCCGGAACGCTGCTCATGGCCAAAATGCTTGTGCCGGAAACCGATCAGGCGAAGACCGCGGGAAAAGTTGTGATGAGCGTGGAAGAGGAAGAGGCTGAAAAGAAAGAAAACCTCATCGGTGCAATCGCGCGTGGCACCACCGATGGCCTGCACTTGGCGCTGAACATCGCAGCAATGCTTATCTCGTTTCTTGCCCTGATTGCGCTCATCGATGGCATCTTCGGCGGCATTCATCTCCACATCGCTTGGTTTCCCGAAAGCCTCGAGAAAGTTCTGGGAACGATCTTTGCGCCAATCGCGTGGCTCATTGGTATCCCGCGTCAGGACTGCTCCATGATCGGCTCTTTTCTTGGCACGCGAATGGTGGCGAATGAACTTGTCGCATATAAGATGCTTGGAGCTGCGCAGAAAGTGCTCGACCCACGCTCGTTCACTATCGCCACGTTCGCGCTCTGCGGATTTGCGAATCTGAGTTCAATCGGAATTCAAATCGGCGGCATCGGCGCCCTGGCCCCGAACAAGCGTGGCGAATTGGCCCGGCTCGGGGTTCGCGCCATGCTGGCGGGAACGATGGCCAACCTGATGTCGGCCTCCATCGCAGGCATGCTGCTGTAGAAAAATCTCATCGCAGAGGATGAGAGAATTCTGATTCTGTATTTATTCTCTGCGTCCTCTGCGTACTCTGCGTTGAATGTTTCTTCCTACCCGTTCGCGTGCGCGACCAGTAAAATGGCGAGAATGTAGAAGACAAACATCAGCGCGAGATACAGCCGGGTGCGTGATCCTGAACCGGCGAATTCTTTCCACACCAACAATCCCCACAACGCCGCCACCATCGGCGCAGCTTGGCCGATGGCATAGGAAATCGCAACTCCGGTGAAGTTCGCCGCCACCAGATTGAAAACTGTCCCCGTTCCCCAGATCACTCCACCGGCGAGCCCGAGCAGATGTCCCGAGGGCGGTCCGGTGAAAAATCCAGCAAAGCCTACCGGTTCACCGACCAGCGGCTTCCTCATAAAGTAAATATTCCAAACAAAGCACGAGAGCAGCGCTCCGAGGGTGAGAAAAACGGCAATGCCATATGGCCCGAGCGCAGTCCCCCTAGGCGTCACGTGGGTCATGGCGCGCGCGACGAATGGCGCCCACAATCCCATCAGCACGCCCGACACGACGCTGACGACGATGCTCTTGCGCGAAACGGTGCGGCCGGCCTTGGCCAGACTTCCGTAAGCTTTGCCGTCGAGGATCACGGCAATCAGGGCGAAGACCACGCCGATTCCCAGGAACATGGCGTTGCCCTTGGGCTGCAACGCATAGCTCAGAACAACTCCCACCACCAGCGCGATTCCGATCGAAACCGGAAACGCGACCGCTAGCCCGGCCATGTCAATCGCGGCCACCAGCAGCAGATTCGCCAGATTGAAAATCGCGCCGCCCACCAGCGTGGAAACGATGTTCGAAGTATCGGCCGAGTGAATGTTATTCAGAAAGCTCGAGGCGTCGTGGCCCATGCTTCCCATGGTCAAGGCGAGTGTCAGGGAAGTCAGAAAGATGCCGATGGCATAGTCCCAGTAGAAAAGTTCGAAACGATAATTCTTGACGCCCTTGTAAGTATTGGCCCACGATCCCCAGCAGATCGCGCTGGTGATCATCATCAGTAAGGCAATGGTCAGACTTGGCGGCGTGAACATGAGTTCTCCTTGGAAAGTTTGTAACTGTACGCTTCTTTGCCGGCAGCCACAAGTTCGGAGGGTCGGCTCAGCATCTTGCGCCTGCGATCAGTTCCTCACCCGTTCACCTGCGCGTAGGTCGCGCGCCGCAGAAATTCTCCTTGTCCGGCGCGGCCCAGGAATTTGCCTCCGTCCACCAGGACCCGCCCGCGCGACAGAACTACATCGGGCATGCCCGTGACCTCAATGCCCTCGAACATCGAGTAATCCACGCGCATGTGATGTGTCTTGGCGCTGATTTGGTGTTTGCGGTGAGGATCGAAAATTACCAGGTCCGCGTCGCTGCCCACGGCGATCGTCCCTTTGCGCGGGTAGAGGCCAAACAGTTTTGCCGGCGTCGTCGAAACCAGTTCCACAAAACGGTTGACGCTGAATCGCCCGCCGGCCACGCCGCCGGAGTAAATCAGGCTCATGCGATGCTCGATGCCCGGGCCTCCGTTGGGAATCTTGGTGAAGTCGTCGTGCCCCAATTCTTTTTGCTCCTTGAAGCAAAACGGGCAATGGTCGGTGGAAACCACCTGCAAATGATCGCGCTTCAGCCCGTTCCATAGCTTTTCCTGGTGCCATTTTTCGCGCAGCGGCGGAGTGAAGACGTACTTCGCACCTTCGAAACCGGGCACATCAAAATTCTCGATCGAGAGATACAGATACTGCGGGCAGGTTTCGGCGTAGACGGGAAGTCCGCGATCGCGCGCCTCACGCACTTTTTCAAGGGCGTCATTACAGCTCAAATGGACGATGTAGATGGGCGCTCCCGCCATTTCGGCCAGCGCGATGGCGCGCCCCACAGCCTCGGCCTCGGCGGTGGTGGGGCGCGTGAGGGCGTGATATTTCGGAGCTTTCTTTCCTTCCGCCAGCGCCTGCTGCACGATCACGTCAATGGCGCTGCCGTTTTCGGCGTGCATGCAGACCAGCCCACCATTCTTCGCCGTGGTCTGCAACGCTTTGAAGATGCTGCCATCGTCGAGCATGAAGACACCGGGATACGCCATAAACAGCTTGAAGCTGGTCACACCCTCGCGGACCAGATCGTTCATCTCGGCAAGTTGTCCGCCGGAAACGTCCGTCACGATGCAGTGGAAGGCATAGTCGCAGGTGGCCTTGCTCGCGGCCTTGCTCATCCACGTGTCGAACGCCTGGCGCAAAGGCTGCCCTTTGTATTGAATGGCGAAATCAATCAGCGTAGTCGTGCCGCCAAACGCAGCAGCCCGTGTTCCGGTTTCAAAATCGTCAGCGCTGGTGGTGCCGCCAAAAGGCATGTCGAGGTGCGTGTGAACGTCAATGCCGCCGGGAAGGACTAGCTTGCCTGATGCATCAAGAATCGTCGCAGCATTCTGCCCAGCGCCTGACGAAGAGAGATCCGTTCCGATGGCGGCGATTCTGCCATTCGCAATGGCGACGTCGGCGATGTAAGTGTCGGTTGCTGTCACTACCGATCCGTTTCGAATGATCGTGTCGAAAGCCATCGTGCCCTCCTGCTTGGCCTGCGCTCTGGCGGCGAAATGAAAAACGAATTCTATGCTACACTGCCGCTCCTTAGCTCCTCATAAATCTCCGTGCGGGGACGGAGCCCATGCAATTCGGCATCACGCTGAAACCTGACATTTCGGTCGAACGCGTCGTCAGTCTGACGCGGCTGGCTGAGGCTGCCGGATTTGAATACGGCTGGATATTCGATTCCCACGTACTATGGAAAGAGCCGTATCCGCTGCTCACCTTGATGGCAACGAACACCGAGCGCATGCGATTGGGCACGTGCGTGACCAATCCCGCGACTCGTGACCTGACCGTGACGGCCAGCTTGTTCGCAACCCTTAACCTGATTTCCGGTGGCCGCATGGAACTGGGCATCGGCCGCGGCGACAGCTCGCGCCGCGTGCTGGGCAAAAAGCCCGTGAGCTGGTCGCAGCTGGAAGCAGCCGTCAGGGAGTTTCGCGATCTGACTTCCGGGAAAGAAGTGCAACACGACGGCCAACCCACGCGGCTGACCTGGGCGAAAGACGCTCCGCGAGTCTGGGTTGCCGGATACGGCCCCAAGGTGCTGCACATGGCCGGACGCGTGGCCGACGGCATCATTCTGCAGTTTGCCGATCCGGCGTTGATTTCTTGGTGTATGGGCTTTGTGAAAGAAGGTGCTCGCGCCGCGGGGCGCGACCCGAGCCGCATCGAAGTGATGGCGGCCGCGCCAGTGTGGGTCTCGGACGATCTGGGCATTGGCCGCGAGCGCGTGCGCTGGTTCCCTGCGCTGGTCTCGAACCATGTGATGGATCTGATCCGGCAGTACAAGCCGGAAGATCTCCCGCCCGCGCTGACATCGTATGTGGAAGACCGCGGCCACTACGACTACCAGCACCATTGCGAAGTGGAGAGTGATAACGCGGATTTTGTTTCCGATGAAGTCGTGGACCGCTTCTGCGTGCTAGGCCCCGTCGAGGCTCATCGCAAGAAACTGCGCGAACTAGAGGCTGCGGGCGTCACTCAATTCAATATCTATCTGATGTGCAGCGACGAAGAGCAAACTCTGGAGACTTATCAGCGCGACGTGTTGCCTGCATTTCGGAAGGCAGGGAAGGTATAAGGAGCAATGGATTCTAGTCAGCACACGCGAATGTACATCTTCCGGTGTCGGTTGCTGCCTCTCGTTTGTCTGGCGTTGATCCCAGCGAGCATCAGCGCGCAAACGCTGCTGGTAGTCAATCAGGGCGACAGCGATTTGAGCATTGTCGATCCTGTGGCGGGGCGAGAGGTCGCGACCATCGCTGAGAAGACCACCGGGGTTCATGGCCATGAAGTCGCCGTCTCCGCGGATGGACGCACTGCCTTTGTGCCCATCTATGGCAGCTCTGGTGTTGGAAAACCAGGGATCGATGGACACGAGATGCTGGTCATCGACCTGCCATCACGGGAGATCGTTGGCGACATCGATTTTGGCCATGGCGTTCGGCCGCATCTTCCTGTTTTCGATCCGGTAAGTGGGTTGCTCTATGTGACGACGGAGTTAGACAAGACGATCACGGTGGTTGATCCGCGATCACGGAAAATCGTGGGCGCGGTTCCAACCGGGCAGGACGAGTCCCACATGTTGGCCCTCTCGCACGACGGGCGGCGCGGTTACACTGCAAACGTCGGGCCAGGCAGCGTCTCTGTGCTCGATATGATTGGCCGGAAGACCGTCGCGGTGATTCCGGTGTCAGGACACATACAACGCGTTGCGATCTCCGCGGACGACAAGCTGGTGTTTACGGCCGATCAAACCAAGCCGCAGCTGGCCGTGATCGACACGGCCACCAACCGTGTGAAAACTTGGGTGCCGCTCCCAGGTTTGGGTTACGGCATGTCCGCGACGCCGGACGGGCGCTGGTTGCTGGTCGCGGTGCCTTCTACCAACCAGGTCGCTGTTGTCGACCTCGGAAACATGCAGGTGGCGCGCGGCATCGACGTCCCCAGCATGCCACAGGAGATCCTGATTCGTCCTGACGGTAAGATCGCGTACGTGTCCTGCGCCACGAGCGGGAAGGTCGCGGCGATTGATCTAGCTCAATGGAATGTCGACAAGGTGATCGCTGCAGGGAAGTTCGCCGACGGTCTCGCCTGGGCAAATTGACGGCGAAGCGATCACCTTGTCCGGTTGTCCGCTGGCAGCGTGCGTTTCCCGCTCATCATCACGTAATAAGCCACGAAGCTGACCGCGAAGCCGATGAACCAAGAATAGTCATACAACGCGCGCACCGACGGCACCGCCAAGCCCGCCAGCGCGGTGCCAGCGCCCAAAGCGAGTGCAATGACCGCCC
>Ga0209517_10006656_pt1 | contig 14178 bp, 9 predicted proteins | sample PeaSoiMetSII2010_FD_187695 | JGI IMG/M metagenome (GOLD analysis project Ga0209517, IMG submission 187695) | Peat soil microbial communities from Weissenstadt, Germany - SII-2010 (SPAdes) (version 2) | ecosystem: Environmental > Terrestrial > Soil > Wetlands > Peat | place: Germany: Weissenstadt...
GGGGGGGGGGAGCCGGTATCGAGGCGCGGGATGCGGTGCGGCAGGCCGCCGCGTGTCTGCGTCAGATCGATGTCGGACCTGACGCGCCGGCCGGCCCGGAGCCCGAGGGCGCGGCGGCGCGCCGGCTGGCTGCGGCGGCGCAAGCGCTGCGGGCCGGGCAGGATCTGCTGCACACCCATGTCGCTCCCGGACCCGACGGTGTCCGCGCGGACCTGTCGCAGTGGGCGCCGGTCATCGCCTCCGTGCCGGTCGCGCACGCGCTGCTCGGTGAGATCGCCATGGTGGCCAGGCGCGCCGCCGCGGCGGGAACCGAGACGGCGCTGTGTCAGCGCGTGCGCGGCACGTCAGCCGCCCGGCAGCGGCTGGTCTGGGCCGGCCAGTGGCTGCAGACCGCGGACTCGGTCATCCGCAAAGAGCTCCAGCGCGATCCGGTCGCCACCGACAGCCGCCTGCTGCTGTACGCCATCCCGGTGAACGGCAGTCCCCAGCGTCGCGTCCCGGACGGCGCCGAGCCGGTGGCCGGGCTGTGCGACGGGGCGGCCGCCACCGCGCAGCGGCTCCGGCACGCCGCCCGGGTGCTCCCGGCGCAGGCGTCGTGGTCCCCGGCCATGACCATCACCGGGCTGCGCGAGGTCGCCGTCACCAGCACCGTGACCAGCCGCAACTGCGAGGTCCTGCTCCGCACCCTGACCGCGGCCGCGGCGCGAACCGGGTCGCGGCACCTCACCGCCGCGCTGACCGAATCAGCCGACGCGGCCGAACACGCGTGCGCGCTGTGGCTGTGCGCGGCCCGGGAGCTGAAGAAGGTCACGACCGACACCCGCGGATACCTCTCCCCGGTCGCCGCCGAGGCCGGGGACCTGGCGCTGTGGACCGGGCGGCTGGCCTACGCCGACCCGGCCTGGACCCCGGCCAGCGGGCCATCGCGCCTGGCCCGGACGGTGCAGAGCCTGGCCGGGGAACCGGGCGACATTCCCGCGGTGGTCGCCGCTGCCCACCAGGCGTTCGAGACGCTCACACACCTGGCGCGCACCGACCAGGACCAGGTCCGCGCGGCGGCGGCAGCCGGGCGGCTGCTCGTCCCCACCGCCAGCCTCCCGGACACGATGGACATCCCGCACCCGTTCGCCCCCGCACCACCGCACCGGGTCCGCGCGCTCCTGGACATCTACGGGGCAGCGAGCCAGGCGAGCCTGGACGCCGCGGTCGCGCTCGACAGCGTCGCCACGGCTGTCCAGGCACCCAGCCAGGTGCTCACCCGGGCCCGAGCCGCGCTCGAAGCGACCCGCAGCGGAACACCACAGCACCCGGCAGCCCAGGCCCATGACGCGGATGCCGGCGATGCGGCCAGTCCGGACGAGCCGCCAGGGCCTGTCGCGCAGCTCCTGCACCACCTGGGCGTCACACGTGCCGACCTGCTCCAGCGCGCTTCCGACATAGACACCGCCGGCTACCAGCTGATCATGACCGCAGCCGACGACATCACCACGCCGCCCGCCACCCCTGCCACAGGCATGTCCCGCGGGACCGCGGACCTGATCAGCTACGTCCTAACATCAGCTGACGCCCGAGCCGCAGCCCTGCTCCGGCCGAGCGCACCTGCCCGATCCGGGATCCGGCCGCGCGGACGTCAGGCCGAACCATGAACAGCGGACCACTGCCATCAGAGCAGCCAGCTGCCGGCGGCCGAGTCCGCCGTGGCCAAAGCCGCTGCCCCGCAGGGAGTCGGGCAATACGTCACGCGCACCAGGTCGGCAGCGGCGGTGCTGGTCACCATCGAGACCGCACTGTCCGCAGGCGGCCGGCATGCCTGGGTCGAGCGCGCGAGCGGACGGGCTCGGCTGTGATCACCCGCAGCTACGACCGAAGCCGCGCGCCAGCGCGATCGGCGGCCGCCAGCAGAAGGAGCAGGACTCCGTGACAGGCTTCGGCGGAACACTCCAGGCGGCGCTGGCGTATGCCCGCATGGGCTGGCCGGTCTTCCCGTGCCGGCCCGGCGAGAAAGTCCCGGCGACCGGCCACGGATTCCTGGACGCCACCACCGGCCCCGAACGCATCATATCCTGGTGGACCGCAGCACCCGAGCGGAACGTCGCCATCGCCACCGGAGCACCAGGACCGGACGTGCTCGACGTCGACGTCCGCCCGAACGGCTCGGGCTTCGCGGCCTTCAACCGGCTGCAGCGCGAGGGCATGATCGGCCAGCCCCGCGTCATCATCGGCACTCCCGGCGGCGGGATGCACGCCTACTACGCCGGCACCACCCAGCGCAGCGGACACCTCGCCACCTGCCACATCGACTTCCGCGGACACGGCGGCTACATCCTCGCCCCGCCCTCCATCGTGAACGGCCGACCGTACGTCGTGATCAGCCACCAGCCCAGCCAGGACACCTTCGACTGGGACAATGCCCGCCAGCTGCTGGACCCGCCAGCCACGCCGCCGTCTATGCGCTCACATCGAGCGGGCCGCGCCTGCGATCCCGGCCAGCTCGCCGCCTGGGTCGCCGCCCAGCCCGTCGGCAACAGAAACGCCGGCCTGTTCTGGGCCGCCAGCCGCGCCATCGAAGCCGGCCACGCCGACGCCCTGGACGGGCTCGCACGCGCGGCGCAGGCCGCGGGCCTGACCGGCGCAGAAGCCAGCCGGACAATCCGGTCCGCACAGCGGCGGGCCGCAGAATACGACACACCGGCGTGCCGCGATCACGAGGCCACAACGTGACCCAGCCTCAGCGATACACCGGCCGACCCCGACCTCAGATGCGCCGTGACTGCCTCCTTCGGCTCACCGGACTCCCGCCACGCCCAGCCGCCACCCAGAGAGACGTCCCTAGCCGTCCCATGCCGGGGTAGAGACGTTGGCCCCTTCGCGGCAGCATGGCCAGAGATCTCCAGCGGATGTGCCCGACATCCAAGACGGCTACCGAAAGGCGAGCAGCGACGCCCGTCTGCGGTCAGCCCGGCAACTGGAGTGCCCGGGCACCGAGCCGGCCTGCGGCCAGAAAGAAGGACCTCTGATGTCAGCGGCAGCACTCACCGGGCATGACCAGCGGGCCTGCAGCGAAACGGCGGCCGATGCCAGGCTCGCCGTCGCGGACGGGCTGACCGCTCACGATCTCGATGTCCTTGATCCCGCCGGGGAGGGATCTCAGTACCTGAAGGTGACGAGCGCGCGAAATGCGCTCTGCGAAATCATGATCAGCGAGCACGGGTCAGTGACCTGGGAGTACCACCCCTTCAGCGGCGGGCCCGGCCCAGCGCAGATCACGGCCATGGTCCTGGAACTCCTAGGCGCCGGCAACGGTGAGGACCGAGGCGCGTCCCCGAACCGGTGGCCGGGCCTGACGCTGACGGGCATCGTTGGCCAGGCGCTGACAGAACGCGGGATGCGGGTCCAGCTAGCGGAAGCTAGCCGCGATGAAGATCTCAGCGAACTGTACGCCGAGATCACGGTCATCAACCCGGCCCGGCCCGACCGCGGAAGCGCACGGGCCAGCGACGATGGCATGATCCAGTGGGAGTGCCGTCTCAGCGACCCGGCCAGAACCACTCGGGGGATCGACCCCGGCGAAATCGCGGGAACCATCGCACGGGCACTCACCGGGGCAAAGGCCAGTAACTAGCGGCCACAGCAGGCGACACGCGTCGACACCCCTTCCGCCGATCCGGCCTGCAGGCTATCCATAGCACGGCAGTCCCGATTCCAGATTGCTCGGTGATGCGGCCTAGCTGCCGACGGCTGTCGCGACACTGCTTATGCCCGCCCGTGTACCTGTCCGTTCCCGGTTTCATCAGGTCAGCGATGTAGGAATGGACTGGGCGTAGCGGAACAGATTGTGCGGGTCGTACCGCTGTTTGACCCGGACCAGCCTGGGGAGATGCCGCACCGCACCATCGGGCAGAGCAGCGGGTCGGGGCCTGAGCGCCGGGATGTCTACGAGCGGCTGGCTGACGAGCTGCGCCGCGATATCGTCTCGGGCCGGCACCAGCCGGGGGACCGGCTGCCGAGCACGCTGGACCTGATGGCGAAGACCGGGGTGGCGAACCTGACCGTCCGCGGCGCCTACCGGGTTCTGGTCGAGGACGGCCTGGTCGAGCCGGTCGCCAAGAAAGGCTTCTACGTCTGCTTGGCCGCGCAGCTGGCGATCTGGCGCGACCACCAGCCGATGACCGGAATAGGGGCGGCGACCATGGCTCCGACGGCTGGGGCCGGTGAGAACGCCCATTGAACCGTGCGGCGGACATGGCTAAGGATCCCGTGCAGCAGGCAGCGTGCCCGCTCGACGCGCTCGCGAGCAGTAGGGCGCTGTTCTTCGTGCTCATGATGGCTCCGGTTTCGCTATCCGGCGGCTCCGGAGCGGCCCTGGCCTGGGCGCCGATGTCGGCGAGTACCATCCCGGCGAACTCATCGATGGCGCCGACGCGACCTAGACGGAGGCAGTGGAGCAGTCGAGCTCGTCAGCGTGCCGGACGCCCAGGTCAGCCGAGTCGGGTTTGGTGCCGGAGCCGGGGGGCGATTGTCGGGAGGCCCTTGATCCCGGCGCTTCGCGTCAGCAGTTAGACGAACGACGGCGACGACCTCCACCGCAACCGCCCACAAAATCCAATTGACTCTTAACATGTGTGGATGTCTGTTGAGCTACCCTTAGCCCTTCGTTGCCCGTGGCGTGCGCAGGCCGGAGGTGATCTGCCGGACCAGCGTGTGCATGCCGCGAGACAGAGACGGACGGTGCACCCGAGCCAAGCTTCGCTAGTTCAACCTAAAAGGCATTCGACCAAGTAGCCGATCGGCCTAAACGGCGTGTAAGTAGCCGACCGCCAGGATCAGCCCCCGAGCGCTTCCGGCGAACGGCTATCCATCATGTCATAGCATCCATCTCAGCGAATAGGGTGTAATGCCAAAAAGTCAAACCGCCGAACCAATAATTCTAGCTGTCGAGATATCCCGCCCGGCGCGAAGTTGCCTGGTTAGCCCGGTTAAGGACTAGCTGATTGCCATCGATGTTTTCTAATCCACTGTCGAAGTGCGGAGAATTCGCACCATCGGCGCTCCCAGTAAGTTTGGCGCTGCACAACTGGTCACGAAGTGACATGTTGGCACTCACTGGCATTGCCATCACGATAGTAGTCGCGCTGGTCCCGGCATTCCGTCAGCGAATTCTACGCTCATGGCGTTCGGCGGCTCTGCGAGCCGGGTTCCCGCGGCGCGCATACGCCCGGTGGTTTGTTCGGACCTGGGGGGTATACGACAACCCATACCTCGACGACGTCGAGAAGCTCGATCTGACCAATACCTATGTTCCGCTCTCATTTCACGCTAGCGAAGCCGACGCCGAAGCGCTCACGATCGCTTCTGCTGTTCTCGCCGACAAGCACACTGGAAACGTCATAATCGACGGAGCGCCCGGCTCCGGCAAGTCCACGCTCCTCAAGGCTTTTGCGGTTACTCAGCTAGAGAGCGGCAGGGCGCTGACACGGAATCGGCCAATAGTGCCTGTACTCATCCAGCTGCGCAAGCTCAGTCAGGAAACAGGCGACCCGATCGAGATCTCTAAATATATAGTGAACCAGATCCTCGTCTCCGCATGCGGCATGAAACCTAACAACGCCTTGACATTCTTCAAGTACGCGCTAGCGAACGAGGAGGTCGTCGTGCTGCTCGACGGCCTCGACGAGGTTGGCACCGATCGGTGGCAGGCTGTTCAGCAAGCTATCTATGCATTCGCAACGAATCACAGTCCCGACTGTCCATCGCACCGGGCACGACTCATTGTCACTTGTCGCGAACAGAATCTCGCAGGAATCCGGTCTGAATGGGTTCCCGCCATTGTTCAGGAAGTGTATTCATTGAAGCCGCTACGGGATTCAGAGATCCGTAGCTATCTAAACAAGCTGCGTCAGAAATTCAAGATTCATGGCGGTCCGGAAATCTTCTTCGAGGCCGTCAAGGCATCAGGAAGCCTCGATCTCCATAGAGTCCCACTCATACTCGCAATGTCCGTAGGCATGTACGCCCCTAAGGACCACTTCGAAATACCCTCCTCAATCGCTAACCTATACCAGGCGATCATCCAAGAGATGCTAGACCGCCATCGGTTCAAGCACGAACCTGGAAGTAACATTCTGAAGTTTAAGATGGTCGACAAATACCGTCTTCTGCGAGAATTCGCACTGCTGTCAGCGACAAGTGAATCAGGATTCGGAGAATTCGAGAGGGCTGAGTTGGTTCGCTTTGCGGCCTCATTGGCACATGACCTCGACAATGTACGAGACCCGGAAGCGTTCGTTGATGAGATCGTTCGGCATTCAGGTCTGCTTTCAGACGTCGGAGAAGCCAAACGATATGTCTTTGCGCACCGGTCGATTCAGGAATACCTTGCGGCGCAGCAGTCTCGATCGGCTAGCGGCGGCGCGGGTATTTTGCTTGACAAGGCGAACGACCGAGAGTGGCGCCAGGTCATTCAGTTCTATTGTGCCGGACTGGAGCAGGTAGACGCGAACCTTTTCCTGGAGGCGCTTTCGGGATACAATTCAGAGCTGGCTGGATACTGTCTTGCGAGTGCGAAGGTATCTGACAGTACCGCAGCAGTAATCTTGGACAGGCTATATCCGCTAGAGGGAGTTCGGCTATCCGCGATGGCCGCTGCAACGATGTCTCCGCGTGTGTCAATCCGCGATATGGCGGTCGGTCGACTGCAGGACGAGCTATCTTCCGGAGGCAGTCAAGTTCTTTCGATCAGCGCCGAGGTTGATGCTGTGGTGCCGCTGCTTGATTCGCTCGTGGGAACAAATGACCCAGATGTCGTGGCACTAGTCCCGCAGTTGGTAGAGAACTTGACAGATGATCCGCGCCTGGCCGAGCCGCTCTGGAAATGCCTGGCGGTGCCGGGCGTGCAGTCGCGCTCAGAGAGTCGGCAAATTGTAGAGCGACTCCTGACCATTGCCACAGGACTCGATGGCTTTGCGAATCTTGCTGCCTTGGAGCCGCATCGATGGGCATTTCTAGCTCAATATCGAGACAGTTCCTACCCGTTTAAGCATGGTCTCGATGCCGACCACAATTTGGTTGCCCTGCTATCCTGGGCAGAATACCTGGATGTGGTGCCCATCAATCTTAACCGTTTCTTTGAGGCCAAGTATGCTGGCTGTTTGGCCCGAATTGAGGCGGATCGCCGTGGTACGGTCTCATTTTCGCTATTCTGGGTTGCGAGAATATTCTCTGTCAGTTTGTGCCTGTCTGCACTTGTCGCTGCCCCGGCTGCGCTGGCAATTGGCAATGCGCGGCTATTCCAACCTCTCGGATGGCTAACAGTGGGCCTGGTGGTCGGCGTTGCGGCTGTTCCGTTTGTGGGTTTTCTGATGCTTAACTTGTTCGGAGATATTCTTTCGGATCAGTCGCCTCTAAAAAGGGTGCTGGCGGTTGATGAGAAACCCGAAGACTTGCCACATATGTTGGAGCTGGCGCGCAGTTGGGTTCGCGGAAGGCTGATCACCTCGGTAGTAATGGCAGTTGGCATAGTAGTCGTGCCCTTGGCGATCGGCCTGGCCTGCTTGCCTTTGCTGGATCGCTCAATGCTGCTTTACTTGGCAGTCGCGCTGTCAGGTGGTGCGGCCTATTGGCTCCCTGGCCTGGGCGCGTTCGCGCGTACCCGCCGGTACTATCTGCGGCGGACGAATGTGTATGTCGACATATACGATGATCCGCGCAGTGAGCATTGGATTTCAAAGCCTCGGCCCCAACCTGAGGGCTGGCACTTTCGCTGAGTGCTGGGACTGGTCGTCTGTCGTGTAGTTGCGGCGGTGGCGCACGTGACCGACTGGATGCTAGGGCCGATGAGGCTGCTCGGGGTGATGCCGCGCCAGGGTCATCGCGTGCGTGCTCAAACCCCGGTCGCCCTATGGTTGCCGCTGGCCCTTAAAGTAGCTGAGAAGTGTCTGAATCACCACAAAAGGTGTTGCGGGGAGGTGGGAGGCTTTCTCGTCGTCGTTGCCCTGATTAGCCGCTACTATCATTGAATGGCGATGATGGGCAGACTCGCGCGGCTTTCATGGGTGGCGGCATTTGGCGAACTGGGAGCCTGCTGGTCTGCGCCTCCACAGCGAGCAGCCGTTTGCGCCCGAGTTGCACGCGAGGCGACTGCTCTGCGGACGTATGGCATGGCCATCGCCTCGGCAAAGGCGCTATGAGCATCCTTCGGATCGGTTGCCAGCAATCCGGCGAGGGATCGAGGTGCGGCAGGTGGAGGGAAGATAGCTATGTCATCGGCGGCTAAGGAGGGTAACTTCGAGCCAAACACCTATATCGAGCAGATGGTAGAGGCGTCCCGGCGGGTGACCCAGGGTGGGCTCCCGCCGCTAATCGACCGGTATGCGCTCGATAGCCGCTTCGCGATCGCCACTGACGGCGAGATAAGAGTACGGCTAAGTCAGGTGGTGGCGCTGTGGCGGCGGCAAGCGGAGATGAACACCGGTGTCGGCAGGATGTGCAGGCGGTTGCTTGCAGCCGACGACGAACTCCGTCGCGACAACACGTACGATGATCCGCAATGGTGGCGAGACCAGATCGGTGCCGCACGGCAGGCAAGCGCCGGTTCAGGGCAGACTGCACAATCTGTCAGTGGCAAGCAACCCCAGCTCAGTAGCCAGGTTCCTACTGAAGCACATTCCGGGTCCGACGAGGTACCAGAGGCGGGGCCACAACGGCCGACTCAACGACAACCGAATGGTGCCTCGCGGACTGGCACACAATCTCCGACCCAATCCCCCGTGACGGCTGACGTAGGCGCCACGAGCGCACTGCCTCGACCGACGGGAGTCCGTGCTGAAGTGCTGCACGACCGAGTGATCCTTCGGTGGGATGAGTCTCCAAGCACTCCTGCCGACACCATTTTCACGGTACTTCGATCCGACGGTGCCCAAATCGAGCAAAAGCAAATCGGCCCTGCTCGGTCGAGTGTCAGTGTCGAGGATCGCGAACCCCCGGTCGGCAGGCAGCTAACGTACCGGGTCGTGGCCAGGCACGCCGAGTCGGGCCGTCAGTCGGCTAGCCAGCCGGTCAGAGTGCTCTTCGCTCCGCCGGTCCATGACCTCTCAGCGCGGCAGGCTCGCGAAGGTGATGTCATGGGCCGGTGGTCAGCCCACCGAGATCTTTGGAAAGCCCGTGCATGGCGCACGAGTGAAGGGCTGCCGACCGACCTGGGGGCGGCAACGGAGATCCGGACCCGTCGCGATGGTTTCGATGATCCACAGCCTCCGGTTGGTCAGCATACCTACAGCGTGGTGCCGCTCTATAAGGATCCCGAGAGTGGGGAGATCCACGACGGACAACGCGCCAGCGTCAAGGTTACGGTCGTCGCCGCGCCGCCGGCACCGCGGCTCACCATGGAGGAACGTGAGGAGCCTGCTTCCGCGGCGGTTGCTTTGCGGTGGGACGAGTTGCCGACTAACGCCACATTGATGTTGCGTCGCACATCAGCCGAGCCGCCCGGTGCTGTGGGTGATCTGCTTATGGCTGACGATGCCGAAGAGTTCGGCACGCATGTGGCGCGCGGCCTCAAGGGCACCGCCGCGACTGTAAGTCTTCCTGCCGGACGATGGGTACTCGTGCCCTTTGCCATAGTCAGCCACCGTGCCATCCGCGGAAACAGCGTGAGTCTTGATGTCATCCCACCCTTGACCTCGCCTGAGGTAATCCGGGCGGGCCCAGATGTTTTGGTGAGTTGGGTCTGGCCCAAGGGCATGACGCTTGCGCGGCTTCAGTGGTGCGCCGACGGTATCGACTTGTCGCGCGAGGTCACGCTGACCGAATACCAGCGCCACGGAGGCATCGTCTTCCAGAGCAACGAAGCGGCGATGGTAAAGATCAGCGGTGTTGTCCGCAGCAGAATGGATGAGCTCATTTCGGTTCCTATTATGGTCAACGTGCCTCCACGGCCGCCGACCCTGACCTACGAAGTGCTCAGTGTTCCGGTCTTTTTCGGTCTCTTGCGGTCGCGCTCGAGACGCCGAGTGGCGATAGTGACAGACCTCCCGTGCACGAGCATCCGCGCCGAGATTTACGTGCACATTCCAGATAGCAGCACAGACCCGGACATCATCGTTAAAGTCTTGACCGGCCTCAATCTGGGCCCGGGTCAGCCATTCGAAGTGACCGTAAAACTTCCTGGTGTGGACGAAATGCATCGGCCCTACTACATCTCCTGCCGGGCGGAAGCGGCAGACGGCGCGCTCCGTGTCGACAATTTCGCTAGCAGGGGTCGTGAGGTCCGGTGACATTCAAGGTAACGTGCCCGTTCTGCTACCGCCGCACCAGCCGGCTGTCTCCCTGGTTCGTGTGCTCGGGTTGGCCGGCTCCAGGTTTCAAAGCCTGTGAGAGAACTGTAGATACTCGCCGACGCGAGCAGACCGGCTACGCCGATCCCATGTACCCTGTCTTCGCCCCGCGAGTGAAGTGGTTGCCGACTCCGAGGCGGACTAAGTGCCGATGGTGTCAAGGACGGACCGGTGAGCACGTTTGCCGCGAGTGCCACACGCCCCTTCCTGCCCACTTCGGCGGCGGGTTGAGTCCGGTCATCGCACTGGTGGGTGCCAGGTCGACCGGCAAGACCGTCTATCTGGCAGTTGTCGCCAATCATTTGCAGACTGTCCTGCGCGACAGGTTCCGTGCGAGCGTCTGGCTATCCGTGGACGAGAGGCGTGATTGGCTACGCGCGACCGCAGGCGCAATTTTTGACGAGGGCACATTGCCTATCATTACCCAGCAGCGAGATGGCCGCAGCGAACCACTCGTTTTCGAATGGCGTCGGCGCACTGGCCGCCTGTTCCGCAGGTATCGCAGCACTTACCTGTCGTTCCTGGACACCGCAGGCGAGTCTCTGGGCACCCAGCGTGGAGTGGCGGAGATGAGATTCTTGGCCGGAGCTGACGCTTTCATCGTATTGCTCGATCCCTTTACGCTGCCGACAGCGCGAGATCGGTTGAGCCTGCCAGATGCCGCGCCGAGCGCGGAGGCCAGCGCCCTCGACGTGCTGGCACAAGTGACCGAAGTGCTGCGCAATAGTGGTGGGATTGGTCGGCGGGAGCGGATTAGGACGTCAATCGCGGTTGCGTTCGCGAAGATCGACGCGCTGCGCGGATACTTGGGCGAGGATCACCCGATCTTCGCGCGAGAGACGAGTTCGCCATGGTACGACGAAGCGAGCGGACGCGCGATCCATGAGTCCGTACGCGAACTCCTCAGGGATTGGGGAGCACGCGACATCGATGATTTCATGGAGGCTAATTACACCAATTACCGATACTCGGCAGTGTCCTCGCTCGGCCGCCCGCCTGACTACGCGCACAATACCGTCGCGGAGGGTGGAGTAAGGCCGATGCGTGTCGGTGATCCGCTGGTCTGGTTGCTCAGTCGGTACAAGATCGTCCCTAGCAGGCGCGTCCGTGGCTGACGACTTCGGCACAGCGATTTATACAAATTGCGCCCCTGGGCAAGGGTTGGGCGGCGTCGGTGGCATGCAGTTCCAGTCGTGCTCGGCTGGCGTTGACCCAAAGGCACTGGCCTTGATCCGGCGCCACCTGATCTATGAGCCCCCGGAAAGATTCATTCTGGAGCGGCAGTCAATCGAGACATTTCCGCCATCCTTCGCGCATGTGCACGACGGACTCTTCGCCACCGCAGCGGGCGTCTACATCGGGCGCGAGGCTGACGGCCCCCGTCAGGGCAACCACCTGACTCACGCCATCTTTAGCAGCGACGCGGGTTCATACCACTCCATCAGACCGGCGCAAATGTTCCGAGCGCCGTTCTGGCGGAATCAGCCCGAGCCTACAACCCACAGCGAACGCCTAACGGTGCCTTTGCAGCCGAGGCCGTTCGATGCTGCAGATGCCTGCCGATTCGTCAATTCGCAACCTTCCGGTGATGCTTTGCTCACTGCTTTGCTTGCCGCTCTGCTCGCGCTCGGAAAGGGTGGTGGTTCCCCCCATTCACGACGCGTACTTTTCATATCGGAGGCCGTCGATCCAGTGCTGTACTGGCTGACCGCAGCAACCCTTCTGATTCCCCACCACGACGCGGTACGTATTGGCTTCAAGGTCTTTACCACGGACCCAGCGCGATCGGCGCTGCCCGTGCTCGCGGTTCATCCCGATTGGGCTCGCTCTAGCGCAACAGTCGAGGACGATCGAGGCTATGCCGTGTTCGACCTCGTCCAGCACCGCTGGTCGCAGATGCCAGAGAATACGGATGCGCAGCATTGGGCAAACCTGTTCTGCACGGCCGACCCGTACGAGGTCAGCGACGCGGTGGAACTGGCTGCGGCAAGTGGTCTAAGTGCGGATAGCGCCCGCGATCTCGCGACCGCCGTGCTATGGGGCCACATCCCCGAACACGCAGACGCCGACGCACTCGTCACCTGGCTCCGGACAGGTCCGCCCGTGGCCCGCGAGGCATATGGAGGGAAACTCTTCGATGCCCTCCTGCAACTGCAAGATCCCAACCTGTTGCTAAGCCTCGATCTCATCGCCACGACTCAGTTTCCGGGCCGAAGTGACAATATACGACTGTCCCTGCTGCGTCGGCAACTCGACGATGCGCTGGCGCATCAATCGCTTCCGCGGCAGGTGCAGAGCAGCCGGTCGAGCGTGTTTGCGTCCGACCGCGCGCGTCGGAGGATGTCGACCCAGGTCGAACCCGAGGCGACACAGCTGGTGACTGAGTACTTGCGGCAAGCGGAGGGGGCAGCCTTCGACAGGGTCATGCGTGTCGGCGCCAAGTTCGGCGTCTCGGTGCCGCTCGAGCACGTTCTGCAGGCCACCGTCGCCTTCGTTGCGTGGTTGGCCGACAACCCGGCGGCGGCATATGACCCATCGCGATGGCCTCCCGAACCTCCGGTTCATCGCATGCTGATCGGCGAACTATCCAAGCGGATCACCAGCCGACCGGCCTCCGCAACGAGCACGGCCGATCAGTGGTGGAACCGCCTGGGCAACTGGACGCCGGATCGTGCCGACATCACCTCACCATTGGACCGTGCCCTGGTCTCAGCCTCTATGGCAAATAGCGGGGAACAAGATCGGCTTCGAATTGTGCGAGCCACTCTAGGCCGGCGCGGCAGCTTCGGCATCGAAGCGTATTACTCCGAATTGGCGACTGTACTCTGGGACAGGGTCACTGCGACAACGCAAGAGATCTGTGTCCTTCGTGACGCTGTACCGGCTGGAACCAAGTTGGATCCCGGAATCTTCTCCGGCGTGCTAGCGCGCGTCACGGGCGATCCGACCGGACTGCCCGAGTTGGAACTCTGCGCCGATCTCAGTGCAAAGCGCCTACTCGTTCTGGATACCCAGGCGGTCGAATTGATTGAAAGCCATCGCTGGCTTGAACAATGTGAGTACCGGCTGTCCGCGGGGGCGCCGCCGGCAGACCTAATTGGAGTTATGCAGCTAGTCCCGCCGCCATTGGTCACCGCTCATGCCTGGAAATTGGCACGCAGCTTGCTGGCGATCGAAGATCCGGTCTTGGCCATGAGCCTTGCTCCGAGGTTGCCCACCAGCGTCGCGCTCGCCTACCTGCGCGCACTGGGCGGAAACGCTGCTCACTCCGGAACGCCGGCCTCCATTGCGGTGGCCTTTACCATCTCTAGGCTCCCCGATATGTGGTGGGCGCAACTGGACGCACGGGGTGACCTGCGTAAGGCGCTTATTGCGGAAATGGAAAAGCGGCGCGAAGAGATGTCCGGGAAAGAGTCAAAGGAGGTAGCCAGGCGCCTAGCCCCATTGGGCGATGAGATGCTGAAGGCGTGGAAGGGCGGCTCCGGTTGGTGGCGTCGGTACCTTTGGGTCGCCCGATTTAACTCCACGCAGCAGACACGTGCGCACCGGTAATGGAGTACCTAGGCTGGGCCTTCGCGTTCATCGTCTGGCTGGCGCTGTGTTGGCTTGCGTTCGTGTATGTTGCTGTGCCTCTCACCCTCGCAGCGGCCGTAATTGGCCTGTTTGTCGGAGCGGTGCTGGCGGCTGTCGGCTTTCTTCAGGTGTACACCGGCAGAGAAGGAGGGTTATTCACGGAGCCCGGCACCTTTAGAATAATTGGCGATCTTACGGCGTGCCGCAATGAAAGGCGGCCCGTTTCTCGAAAGAATTGGGTTACCACACTCAATCCTAAGAAACGAGCCGCCAG
>Ga0209517_10006657_pt1 | contig 14178 bp, 10 predicted proteins | sample PeaSoiMetSII2010_FD_187695 | JGI IMG/M metagenome (GOLD analysis project Ga0209517, IMG submission 187695) | Peat soil microbial communities from Weissenstadt, Germany - SII-2010 (SPAdes) (version 2) | ecosystem: Environmental > Terrestrial > Soil > Wetlands > Peat | place: Germany...
CGTGGAGCACGTACTGGCTGTCGCCGCGGAGCACCGTGCAGGTGGCCTATCGAAATGCTCACGTCGCCAAAGACTTCCTGGAAGGCGGCGACTATCAGGATTTCTCGGCGCGGGCCGACATCCTGGTTCGACCCGACGTGAGCCTCGCCGGTTCCCTGCAATATGAATCCTGGAATTTCCCCTTGCTCTCTCCTACGCAGAACTCCAACTTCACCGCTTCCTTCCAGGTGACCTACTGGCCGCACTGGAAGCTCCGGCGGTAGACGGAACTAAACGGGGAACGATATGCAATCCACGTCGACCAATCTGCAACGCGAGATACCCGATCGCTATGAGCCGGCCGGCCCAGTGCCAATCGCCGACACCGACAAGAGAGCTCGAGAACAAACGATCTCCCGGTTGCGGCTCCTCTGGGAACAGCGCCGGTTCCTCCTGCGTGCTGCCCTTTGCGGGTTGCTGGCGGCTACTGCGCTCGCCTTGCTGGTACCGAAGCGCTATGAATCCACCGCGCGGCTGATGCCGCCCGATAGTCAATCCGGTACAGGGATGGCGGTTCTGGCGGCCATCTCCGGCCGCGCCGGCAGCCTGCCCGGGGTCAACGACCTTCTGGGCGTAAAGACCACGGGTTCTCTTTTTGTGGGCGTGCTGGGAAGCCGCACTATCCAGACCCGTTTGGTCGATCAGTTCGACCTGCGGCGCGTGTACCGGGTGCGCCGCTCGGAGGACGCATGCCGCGAGCTGGCCGATACCACCCACATTTCGGAAGATCGCAAGAGCGGGATCATCATCCTGGCGGTGACTGACCGCAGTCCGGAGCGCGCCGCGGCCCTCGCCAATGCCTACATCGAGGCGCTCAACCGCATGGTCGCGGACCTTAATACCTCCTCGGCGCATCGCGAACGGATCTTTCTGGAAGCACGCCTGCAGGCCGTCCAGCAAGACCTCGAAATCGCCGAGAAGGATTTCAGCCAGTTCGCCAGCCAGAACACGGCCATCAACATTCCCGAGCAGGGCAAAGCTATGGTCGGAGCGGTCGCGACCCTGCAAGGGCAGTTGATCGCAGCCCAGTCCGAGCTGGAAGGACTGCGGCAGATTTACACCGACAACAATTTGCGGGTTCGCGCGGTCCGGGGACGCGTCGCCGAACTGCAGCGTCAACTCGAGCGCTTGGGCGGCAAGCGGGAAACCGACGCATCGGATACCGAGGCCAGCGCGATCTATCCGTCAGTCCGAAAACTGCCGTTGCTGGGAGTAACCTACGCCGATCTCTACCGCAAAACCAAAGTGCAGGAAGCGGTGTTTGAAACTCTGACGCAGCAATACGAGCTCGCGAAGGTCGCCGAGGCGAGAGAGACGCCCAGCGTGAAGATTCTGGATGCGGCGAGCGTGCCGGAAAAGGCGTCGTATCCTCCTCGCCTGCTCATCATCTGCCTGGGGGCCCTCTTGTCGGGCGTGGTTGCAGTGGCATGGGTTCTTGGAAGTGTGCGCTGGGAAAACCTCGACGCTCACGACCCAGCCAAGGTGCTGGCGAACGAGGTGTTCGCGACGGTGCGGGCTACCGTGGTTCGCACTTCACAAAATCCAAATGGTGGACATACCTTCGCCAGATGGGCCAGCGTACGCCGCAAGAAACCACAGCCTGACGTCCGGGGGTAAGGCGCCGATGCACGTACTGATCGTTTCACCGTATTTCTGGCCGGAAAGTGTGGGTCCGGCGACATGGTTACATCAGTTGTCGTCGGACCTTTTGGAGAAGGGCCACCAGGTTACGGTGTTGACCGCCTTTCCGAACTATCCGACAGGGCGGGTCTTTCCGGAGTACCGCGGCCGCATCCTCATGCGGGAGAGAGCGGACGACATCGACGTGATTCGCACCTATATGTACGCCACTCCCCGGAAATCATTCTGGCCCCGCGCTCTGAGCTTCGGCAGTGTGTCCTTGTCTTTGCCGATCGGAGCCATGCTCGTCCGCCGTCCCGACGTGATCTACTGCATCATCCAGCCTCTGCCGCTGGGATGGATTATTGAGTTACTGGGCAAGCTTAGACGCACTCCCGTAGTGGTGAATGTTCAGGACATCCATCCGCGAGCCGCGGTATCGGCCGGTTATCTGAAAAACCGGCTCGCGATCCGAGGGTTTGAAAAGATGGAACTCTCGATTTACAAGCACGCAGCAGCCATCGTGGTCATCACCGAAGCGTTCCGAAGAGACTTAGTGGCGAAGGGGGTGGAGCCCGGCAAAGTCCACGTTATTCCCAATTGGGCAGACGTGGACGCGATTCAACCGGCGCCGAAGGCGAATGATTTTCGCAGGTCGCTCGGGGTCGATGGCAATCTGCTGGTGATGTATTCGGGTGGAATGGGACATAACACCTGTTTGGACACGGTGGTCGAAGCCGCTTCACTTCTGGCCAACGAGTCCTGCCAATTCGTGCTGATCGGCGACGGAGTTTACAAGCAAGCACTGCTGGAAAAGGCGGCGCGGTACTCCCTGACGAATTTGCGTTTCCTGCCCTTTGTGCGGGCCGCAGACTATCCGCAGGCCTTGGCCGCCTCGGACGTACAGCTTGTAGCCCTCAGTCCAGCATCGACGCACACCTCCCTGCCATCGAAGACTTTCAAGATCATGGCCAGCGGGCGCCCTCTGCTGGCGTTAGCGCACACCGATAGTGATCTCAGTCATCTGATTCGTAACGCGAAATGCGGCGTCACAGTTGACCCAACGGACGCGCAGGCCCTCGCGCGTACTATCCGCGGGTTGGCTCAGAGCAAAGAACAGCTCGAAACCATGGGCCAGAACGCGCGCCAATTCTGCCTGGACCATTTCGAGCGCCGTCGCTGTACATCGCAAGTCGAGGCTCTTCTGGTTCGCGCCGCCGGTGATCCGGTTTCAGCCCATCCAGCCTGACCGGCCAGCTATGACAACAAACCATCCCCTTGCACAAGCTGCCCCCATCGGCTGGACGGCATCCATCGGTGTCGGGTGTAGCGTTGCCTTGAGCCTGATCCTGGCTGCGGAAGTCCTGCCGACCGATGTAGCGTTCGCAGCCTTAACCACCGCAACCACTGCCGCCGCAGGCGCGGCGATCGTCCTGACTCACAAGCACCTGTTTGACATCAGGAGGTTGTCGCTTCCTGCGGTTGCCCTGATGAGCTATCTGGTGCTGATTGCAGCCCCCGCCACTTTCGTGTTCCTGGATGAAGCCGGCTCCGGCCGCTTCAGGTATCTCATAGCCGTGCACAGCGCTTTATTCACGATCCCTCTGGGTGTTGTGCTGACCGAGTTCGTACTGGGATCCTCGGATCGCAGGACGAAACCCAGAGCCGCCATTCCCAATTGGGCGCGATTTTCGCGGCTGTGGGACGTGCTGTTCGTGCTCGCGGTTGCGATTGTGGTTTTACACGTCTATCAGGTTGGTTTCATACCTCTCGCGCAGGCGCTGTCATTGAAAGGGGACTGGCTGGCGATGGCCATGCTCCGGGAGGAATCAGGCAACCTGCTGCCCGGGGTTGTGAACCAGTATTTGTACTACTGGAACCGGATTCTGATCCTGCCAGGCCTAACCATGCTGGCGGTGGGAGCTTGCCTGGGCGGCCAAAAGGGACGATGGCGGCTCCGTGCGGTGGCCGTGTTTTGCGTCGCGGTTTTTCATGGCACCTTCACGCTGGAAAAGTCCTTCAGCCTGATCCCCTTCATCACCACCGGCGCCTTTCTCTATCTAATGGCACGGCGGCGGATCAATTTGGGCTATTTGCTGTCCATATGCATCGTGGCTCTCAGCTTTCCCTTGCTGGTGTTCCGGTGGATCGTTCCGCAGAGCGGGTTGTGGACCGACGTGGCGTTTGCTTTCAGCAGGAGGATCTTCGGCGTGCCGGCGCTGGTCACGTATTCGTATTTCGAGCTGGTTCCCGGACAGATGGATTTCTTATATGGCAAGACCAGTAAAGTAATGGCCTACTTGACGGGAAGCAGATTCTTCGATTCGGCAAACTACATCTTCCGGCAGGAATTCCCAAACAGCATCGACACGGGGACCTCCAATGCCTGCTTTGTGGGCACGGCCTGGGCCAACTTCGGCTGGTTTGGGGTCATCGCGGAAGGATTGCTGGCCGGGATACTGCTTCAGGTCCTCTGGCGCATGATCCGCAAGCGGCAAGATGTGTTTACCACGACTCTGCACGCGCTGCTCATCATCCCGATCACCATTGGCTTCATTTCTCAACCGTTGGAAACCCTTTTCTTAAGTTATGCGGTTGCGCCGGCGGTTGCCGGATGGGCAATCCTGACGCGGTTCTTCTTAACGCCGGCGCCGGGCCGGGCGGATTAACCATGTCGCATATCGTTCATCTCTCATCGGTGCATGATGCGGTCTATTCCCGGCTGTTGCACCGGGAATGCCGGGCGGCGGCCGAGGCGGGACATTCCGTCACCCTGATCGCCTCCCATCCGCGGTCGTGCTGGATCGATGGCGTTCAGATTCTTGCCGTGAAGCGGCACCGTTCGAAAATTCTACGCATGTCGCTAACCGCGTTGGAAGTGTTCCGGAAAGCGAAAAGCATTCCCGCCGACCTGTACCACATCGAGGACCCCGAGCTGCTGCCCTGGGCGGTTCTGCTGCGCTGGTGGACCGGGTCGCCGGTCATTTACGACTCGCTGGAATACCACCGCCAGGCGATTCTCTGGAAAGACTGGATTCCACGCCGGCTGCGGCCGCTCATCGCGGCAATCACCGAGAAGATCGAAAAGCTGTGCGTGCGCCGGCTCGATGGCGTCATCGTGGTCAACCACCACATGAAGGGCCTTTTTGATCCGTACTGCCCGCGTGTCACAGTTGTGCACAACTTTCCGTGGCGATCCTCTTTGCCGGAGATAGCCGGTTCGCGTGACCCGCACATGGTGATCTGCCTGGGCGCTTTCAGCCGCGAAAGGGGATATGAGCTCTTACTGGACGTCCTCGAGCTCGTCCGGAAAGAGGATGCCAACGCCTACTGCGCGGTCGTGGGTTCAGTCATTCGACAAGGGATGAGTTCCGCGTCTCTGGAAAAGGAACGCGCGCTCGCCGCCCAGGGAGCGCTTCGGCTGGTGAGCGAGGTGGAGTACAAGGACATCTGGCGGTACCTGCTCTCAGCCTCCATCGGGCTCATTCCTTTTCTGCGCACTCCAAACAACGACATGGGTCTGCCAAACAAGCTGTTTGAGTACATGGGGGCGGCATTGCCCATCGTAGCGCCGCGCCTCCGACTCCTGTCATCCATTGTCGAGCAGGCACGATGCGGGATTCTCGTGTCCGCGGGCACGCCGAAAGAATACGCGAGTGCGATCCTCACCTTGCTGCGCGATCCCCAACTACGCTCCGACATGGGAGCACGAGGAAGAAAAGCACTTCTAACCCAATACAACTTCGAGACGGAGGCCAGCGCCATGCTGGCTCTGTATGGTTCCGTTCTCGGCCGTTCCTTTCCCGACATGGCAGTGAGCAGTGCAGCGGAGAACAAAGTCGGTCCCGGACTGCCGGGGGAAGCTAGCAACGTCAGATGACGCAACCAGTGGGTCGAGACGGAGCTGAGAAGGTCTGGCAGGATCCGGGCTATCCGATCTTGCCCGGTGGAGGGCCGAACGCCACGGCAATCAGCGGACGTGGCGCAGTGAACTGCTCCCGATGGCAGCGCATGCAATGGAGCATCAAGTTTGTCATCGAATGGTTCGCTGCCCTGGTGCTCCTGGTGCTTACGGCTCCACTGCAGATCGTGGCCGCCATCGCCATCAAGCTCGATTCGCGCGGGCCCGCGCTCTTCATCCAGGAAAGGCTGGGCCGGGATGGAAAGCCATTCCGCATGTACAAGTTTCGCGGACTGCGTTGGGAGCCGGGGGCTCCTTTGAAACTGAACCCCGACGGTTCGACGCGCGTTGACGCCGATGATGAGCGCTTGACGCGGGTTGGGCGCTGGTTGCGCGTCGGGTGGGACGAATTACCTCAGTTGATTAATGTCCTCAAGGGTGAAATGGCAATCGTCGGCCCGCGCCCCGAATTGCCGTTTCATCGCAAGTTTTACACCCCGCAAGAGGAGCGGAAACTGACCGTCCTTCCGGGTATTACCGGCCTTGCACAAGCGCGAGGCCGGAATGAGATTCCGTGGAAGCAGAGGATCGCGTTGGACTTGGAATATATCGACCACTATTCCCTGTGGTTGGATCTGACGGTCGTCGCGCGCACTCTGCGAATCCTTATCAGCCGGCGAGGACTATTCACAATCTCCCACCGGCACGGCCACAAACACGAAGCAGCGACGGTCCCACTGCTCCCTGAGCCCACTCCCCCCAAGGCGCGCTACGCCAGGCGGCTGGAAGTCCGCCGCAGCTTCATGCCCAAGATACTGTGCGTCTTCGGAACGCGTCCCGAGGCCATCAAGATGGCTCCGGTGATTCGCGCCTTGGCCGCGCGTTCCGACCGCCTGAGCTGCAGCGTGTGCGTCACCGCCCAGCACCGTCACATGCTGGACCAGGTGCTGAATCTTTTTGGAATCACTCCTGATTATGACCTTGATGTGATGGAGGAAGGCCAAACCCCGTCCCAGGTGGCATCCGCCGTGTTGAGCCGCCTCGATCCCATCCTTCGCCGGGAGCGTCCTGACTGGGTGCTGGTACAGGGTGACACTACCACCGTGGCGGCCGCGTCCTTGGCTGCGTTCTATGCCGGCGTGGCGGTTGGCCACGTGGAAGCCGGATTACGCACGCACAATAAATGGCGCCCCTTCCCGGAGGAAATAAACCGCCGCCTCGCCGGGGTCATTGCCGACCTGCATTTTGCTCCGACGCACGAAGCCGGGCAGAGTTTGCTGCGCGAGGGTGTGGCCGGCGAGAAGATTTTTGTCACCGGCAACACCGTCATCGATGCGCTGCATTGGGCCGCGGCTCAGCCCTACGATCCAGCTACCCTCCCGCTGGACGCACGCTGTTGGGCGGACCCGGATATGCGGGTGCTTCTGGTTACGGTGCATCGGCGTGAGAGCTTTGGCCAGCCCCTGGAGGGAATTTGCCAGGCGATCAGAAGTCTCGCCCTGGGTGGGAACGGCCATTTGAAGATCATCTACCCGGTCCACCTCAATCCCGCAGTGCGGCGGCCGGCGCACCGAATTCTGGGAGATGTTCCCAACGTCAGCCTCCTGCCACCACTCGAGTACTTGCAACTGGTTAACACCATGAAACGGTCCTATCTGATTCTGACCGACTCGGGGGGAATTCAGGAAGAGGCGCCAGGATTCGGCAAGCCGGTGCTGGTGCTGCGTGACCAGACGGAGCGTCCAGAGGCGGTAACTGCGGGAACCGCGAAAGTCATCGGAACCGACCCGGATCGAATTGTGGCCGAAACCTTGAAATTGCTGGACGACAAAAAGGCGTACCAACGGATGGCGCGGGCGATCAATCCATTTGGCGACGGCCATGCCGCACAACGGATTGCGGCCGCCATTTTAGGAGAGCCGATGGCGCCCTTCCGGCCCACGGTGGGACCCCAATGACCCAGCCTACCCCGACGCCTTGTGTCGAGCCCGCCGTGACGGATGTGCGTTGCGAAGGAACCGTCGCCATCAAAGTCGATGCTATCGCTCACAACACCATCCTGAATCTGGTGGGTCAGGCCTTGCCGCTCCTGATCGGGGTCATCACCGTGCCCATTATTCTGAAGGGCCTTGGGATCGAACGCTTTGGACTGCTGGCTCTCTGCTGGGTGGTGCTGGGGTATTTCGGAATGTTCGATCTCGGGCTTGGGCGGGCAACGACCAGGGCGGTTGCCGAACTCCTCGGCCGCGGCGAACTGCAGCGCTTGCCCGCCTTGGCCGGCACCTGTCTGCTTTCACACGCTGTGGTCGGACTTCTGGGCGGGCTGGCAATGGCGGGGCTAACGCCTGTGATTGCCACGCGGGTCCTGAAAATATCTCCCGCTCTCGTGCCCGAGGCCAGAACCTCCCTGTTGATCCTATCGGCGGCTGTACCGGTGGTGGTCAGCAGCGCAGCGTTGCGGGGGATCCTGGAAGCAGGACAGCGATTTGCTCTTGTCAACTGGGTCAAGGCTCCTTCCAATAGCCTGGTATTCCTGATTCCCGCGATTGCGGCGCAGTTCGGTCTTGGCCTGCCGGGTATCGTGCTCCTCATCGGACTGGGGAGGCTGGGCGCTGCCCTGGCTTACTGGAGGCTCTGCTACCACGCATTTCCAGTCTTGAGGAATGCGCTGCGGGTTGATGTGAGCCTGATCGCTCCCCTGCTTTCGTTTGGCAGTTGGGTGACCGTCTCCAATGTTGTCGGTCCGGTGCTGGCTTACCTTGATCGCTTTCTGATCGGGTCCATCGTCTCGGTGTCGGCGGTTGCCTATTACAGCGGGCCCTATGAACTCGTTGCCCGGCTTTGGATTCTGCCCTGGAGCCTGGTGGTCACGCTCTTTCCAGCGTTCGCTGTGCTCAGCGCCCATGGCGCTCACGCCGAGATGAAGCAGATCTATGGACGGTCGGTGAAAGCGGTGGTCATGGTGGTGGGGCCGATCGTGCTGCTCCTGGTTTTTCTTTCAAAAGACATCTTGCGGCTCTGGCTGGGAACGGATTTCGCCCTGGCCAGCGCTCCCGTGCTCCGGATCCTGGCGGTGGGAGTGTTGGTGGTGTCCGCGGCCAATGTTCCCTTTACCTTTCTTCAGAGCCTCGGACGCGCGGACATCCCGGCAAAATTCCATCTGCTGGAGTTGCCTATTTATGTGAGTTTGGCCTGGTGGATGATCGCACGATCAGGCATTGTCGGGGCCGCCTGGGCCTGGACAGCGATCATGACCCTGGACGCCCTCTTGCTGTTCGTGGCCGCCTGGAAAAAATTCTCATTGTCTCCGCGTGTGCTGGCAGCCAACGGCGTGCGACGCGCCGTGCTGGGGCTCGCCGTAGCGGGAACCCTGCTCTTTCTTTTTGGCCGCATCTCCTCCCAGCGAAGTGTGCCGGTCCACTTTGCTGTCGGTGCGGTCATATTCGTTGCTTATACCACGCTGGCCTGGCGGTATGTTCTCGATGCCCGTGACAAGAGCCTGGTTGGGATGACCCTGCGGCGCATCGTGAACCGGCCAGCCTGAGATCCAGCCGTTCCTTCTTAATAATAAGGAGATACCCTGATGGCAACTGTTGAGGTCAAACGGCAAGTCCGCCTGCCCAGTGAAGCCAATTCCACCGGACGTACCTTTGGCGAAGAAGAACTGACTCTGCTTCGCAAGGTATTGGAGTCAGGAACCCTGAACTGCACCAAAGGCACCTTCGTCAACCGGTTGGAAGGCGCCTTCGCTAAAAGGCTTGGGCTCGCACATGCTACCGCCGTCACCTCAGGAACGGCGGCTATCCATGCGGCCGTTGCCGCCGTTAATCCCGATCCTGGGGACGAGATCATCAGTTCCCCGATCACGGATATGGGAGCGATCACTCCCATCCTTTATCAAGCGGCAATCCCCGTTTTTGCGGATGTTGACCCGCGCACGTTACTGCTGACGGCAGAGACCATCGCCCCCAGGATCACCCGCAGGACCCGCGCGATCATAGTCACCCACCTCTTTGGGAACCCTTGTGACATGGATGCCATCATGAGCCTGGCCAGGGAGCACGGGCTGATCGTCATCGAGGACTGCGCGCAGGCTTTCGACGCGAGTTGCCAAGGCAGGATGGTAGGCACTGTCGGCCATATCGGCTGCTTCAGCCTTCAACAGGGAAAGCACATTACCAGCGGCGAAGGCGGGCTCGTGGTTACGAACGATCCTCACTTTGGCCGGAGAATACGGCTGTTTCACGACAAGGCTTGGGGCTATGGAGATCCCAACCCGGATCACTATTTCCTGGCTCTTAATTACCGGATGACGGAGCTCCAGGGTGCGGTAGCTGTGGCGCAGTTGGAAAAACTGGAGTGGAGCGTTCGTCAACGGCAAAGAATGGCGCAGCGCTTGACGGCAGCCCTCGGCGGCATGCGCGGCGTGCATCTTCCACAAGCCGGGCCGGGGGCCACGCACGTCTACTGGAAATACTGTCTCAGCTTCGACACCGCCAGCGTGGGCGAGCTGGCACGCCTGTTGCGCGAAGAGTACGAGATCGCCTCGGCGCCCCGCTACATCCAGAAGCCGGCGTTCGAGTGCCAGGTTCTTCGGGATCGCTGCACCTTCGGCAAGAGCCACTGGCCTTACGACGGCGACTGCCGGGCCGGCGATCCGCCCGTCGATTATGATCCCGCGCATTTTCCGGGCGCCGTGCGGGGACTGGCCAGCATATTGGTTTTGCCCTGGAATGAGCGTTACACGGAGGAACACGTGGACTACATCGCGGCCGCGGTCAAGGATGCGATCACTCGCGTTGACGGAAGAGAGGCAAATCACCATGGATAGGATCCGAGTCGCCATCGTGGGCTGTGGCCGGGTTGCAGCTACCCACCTGCAGGCCCTGCAGGCAATCGAGGAAGCGCAGGTTGTGGCGGTTGCCGACGTCGACAGCGCGGCCGCGAAACGGCTGGCCGCTGCCGCCGGGTGTCCGCCTTACTCCAATCACCGGGACATGCTGGAACGGGAGTCCCCGGAGATCGTGTGCGTTTGCACGCCCCCGGCCGATCATCCCGAGGTCGCGATCGCGTGCTTGCGGAACCGCGCCCATGTGTTATGCGAGAAGCCTTTCTCGATTGATACCTCGTCGGCCACGCGCATGGTTGATGCTGCCGAACGCGCTGGCCGCTTCCTGACCATGGCCTCAAAGTTTCGATTCGTGGAAGACGTGAGGAAAGCCAAGGAACTGATGGAGGCAGGGGCGGTGGGCAAGATCGTTCTCTGTGAGATCGCCTTCTGCGGCCGGGCGGAGATGCGCAACCGCTGGCAAAGCGATCCCCGGCGCTCCGGGGGAGGGGTGCTGATCGATAACGGCAGCCATGCGGTCGACATTATCCGTTATCTCCTGGGACCGATCAACCGGGTGCAGGCCCAGCACTGCCGCAAGATTCAAGGATTGCCCGTGGAAGACACCTCGATGATCTTCGTGGAAACGGTCGACGGGGTGTGGGGGCGGATTGACCTCAGTTGGTCGCTCGAAAAAGATCACGATGCCTACATCACCATCCACGGTAGCGAAGGAATGATGACGCTGGGATGGAAATCCTCGCGCTACCGGCGGTACAGCGACGGACAGTGGGTGGTGTTCGGCCACGGCTACGACAAGCTGAGGGCGTTTACCGACCAGCACCGGAATTTCATCGATTGTGTCCGCGGACGCGCGCCGGCCGTCATCAATGCCGAAGACAGCCTGGAATCGGTGCGCGTCATCGAGGTGGCGTATTGGTCTTCCCGATCCAATAAGTGGCTGGAGGTGGAAGAGTGTCTGACAAGATGATCCATCCCACCGCCCTCATCGAGGCCGAGGTCGAGATCGGCGCCGGCAGCCAGATCTGGGACAATGTCCATATCCGGCAGGGAGCCCGCATTGGCCGTAACTGCATCGTGGGAGAAAAGACCTACATCGCCGGCCAGGTTCAGATCGGGAACCATGTGAAGGTCAATGCGTGTGTTTACATCTGCGCGCTGGTAACCATCGAAGACCTGGTAATGATCTCGGCGCACACCGTCTTCACCAACGACAAGCTTCCGCGCGCCTTCTCGCCCGATCTTTCCGGGCTGGCCACTTCGGCGGTGACGGAGGAAACGCTGCCGACGGTGGTCCGCCAGGGTGCGACCATCGGAGCCAACGCCACCATCGGTTGCGGGATCGAGATCGGACGCTTCGCCATGGTGGGGATGGGATCGGTGGTGACCAGGAGTGTGCCCGATCATGCGCTGGTCTTTGGCAATCCGGCGCGGCAGCGAGGCTACGTGTGTGTTTGTGGCCAGCCGCTCGGAGACGTGCGCCGGTTGGAGCGGGGAGCGGTTGCATGCAGTCGTTGCAGCCGGCGCTATTCGCTCGCAGACGGCAGAGTCATCGCGGCCAGCCTTGTGGCCTGATGGCGAGTAAGGAGATATGCCACGCCGCCCCGTTCTGTTCTGCATGGTGATCCTGAGCGGACTGTTCCTCGCCTATTCAACCCGCCCCCCAGCCTCCCTCCGCTTCGCTGACCAGTTCCCCTCCCTGCAAGCCGCAATCGACGACGCTTACGCTGCCGGCGGTGGCGACGTGTGGCTGTCTCCCAGTGCGGCCCCGCACCCGCTGGATCATCAGCTCAAGATGAAGAACGGCGTGCGCCTGCGGTGCATGGGACCCACCGACTACGGCAGTGCGGCGCGCCCCTGCACCCTTCAACCCGTGGCGGGATTCCCCGATCCCTCCGCGATCAAGATTGACCCTGCGAACGTGGGCAAGGATCCCTTCATCTCCGGTGTCGAATTGGAAGACATCGCCATCGACATGGCGAATGTTGCAACCTCGCGCAAGATCGCCTTGGAACTGCGCAGCGTCTCCAACACCGGGCCTTTCCGAAATCTCACGGTACTCAACCAGGACAACGGGCAGTACCTGTTCATCGGCACCTCCTCCAACGCGGGAGCGTTCGTATCCGAGGGCTTGACGTTCGAGGATTTCTTCGCCTTGAGCAAGACCACGGACCCAAGGAATGCCGACCCCAGCGTGATCATCGAAGAAGCCAACGAGATCGACTTCATCGGCGGGCGCACCAAGATCATGCGCCGCAGCACGACCGGCGGATTCGCGGCCGGTTCCGTCGGGGTTCTGGTGCGCTCCCAGAACCTCGGCGCCAATCACATCAACTTTGAGGGCATCTCCATCGCCAGCTATGAGACCGCGCTGAAAGTTGCGCGCGTGGCCGGCATCGCTCCGCGCTGGGTGCGGCTGCTCGATTCCACCATCGAAAACTTCCGTTACGGCATGCACGTGGACGGGGATAGCGTGAGCAGCCCGCAGTTTTTCATCGGCCGGGGCAACCGCTTTATCACTCCGCGCGGTTCCAACCCCCGCAACTATGTGCTCGATCACGCCCAGCACGGCAGCATTGAGGCTGATGAGTATGCTGAGCAGAGCTGCATCCCCGGTTGTATGAGTTCGCTGGCTGTCGAGTTGACCGCCAACAGCATGAGCAACAAGATCTATGCCATGCCGGCCGAAGTCTCCGATGCCGGCAAGTACAACATCTTGCTGGGACGCTCCGGCGCTATCGGAAGCACAGGCGCCTTGTGGAGCATTGGCACCGGCCAGCAGATCAGTGTCGGGCTGGCGATTAACAGCGCCAGTAGCGGCAACCCACAATTGCTTTTGCAACGCGACGGCAAAAGCCAGGGCATTCTCCGTCTGAACAGCGCCTTTATTCAAAATGGCATTGACATACTCGATGGCACAGGGCAGGGGATCACCCTCAACGGCTCAAGCCTGGTGCCTACGGCGAATGGATCGGCCCTGGGAGTGGGCGGTAAGGCTTGGGCGGGAACCTTTACTGCCATAGACACCGCTACCCTGCAGCTTACCAGCCACGCCCGCCCGGCCTGCGATGTTGCTCATCGCGGCCTGCTGAATTACCTGGCCGGCGGTACGGGCGTCCAAGACACGGTCGAGATATGCCTAAAAGATGCGGCCGAGGCTTACTCCTGGAAAGCGATCTACTGAAACCTAACGGCAGGGCAACTGACCCACTCCCAGGTTTTAGCTCCGCACCCAAGTTTTTTTCTTTGAGCCGAGACACGAGTGGGCTATGCTGTGGAGCCACCCCCAGTAACTGCTAATCACCTCTGGCCGTAGGGCTCCAATGGTTGGCGACCACCCCCAGGAGGCGCCATGGCTCGTAGGACCCTTGGGAGATTTTTCCTGCCAGTTCGAGGCGAACGCCGCGAAGCAACCCACTGTTACTGCATTTCAGTTGGCCTGCAACCTCTGGAGGATATCGCGATGCCCGCGGCGCACCCTGCTCGTACACTTGCTACTCGTTTGTTTCTCCTTGCCCTTGGCGCACTTATGTTAGTCGTTAACGCTCCGTCGGCGGCGGCACAAGCCACGGATCGCGTGATCGCGCCCGTTAATCCCAGGGAATTAGTGGCACTGGGTGGCCATCACCCGGCCTGGGCCAGTTCGCAGACTGACGTCGGCGCCGTTCCCGGCGATCTGCGGCTTCAGCACCTCACGCTGCTGCTGGCCCGCCCGCCGCAGGTGCAGCAGGCCCTCGACCAGTTCCTGCAAAACCAGCAGGACCCCGCG
>Ga0209517_10006659_pt1 | contig 14177 bp, 12 predicted proteins | sample PeaSoiMetSII2010_FD_187695 | JGI IMG/M metagenome (GOLD analysis project Ga0209517, IMG submission 187695) | Peat soil microbial communities from Weissenstadt, Germany - SII-2010 (SPAdes) (version 2) | ecosystem: Environmental > Terrestrial > Soil > Wetlands > Peat | place: Germany...
GGCCATGTGGGGCTCCTAGCTGAAGACGTGCCAGTGTAGCAGAGTCGGCAGCGGTGAGGCAGTCGAACGCAGGTCGGGTCCGGCGGGGGGCGTTGGTACTATAGCGAACGCATCCGGTGCGACGAAAAACCATGAACCACAAAGGACACGAAGTATCACGAAGGGTTAATTGGCATTTGTTTCCTTCGTGTTACTTCGTGTCCTTCGTGGCAAAGGGCTTCGAATTGAGGTTTGACCAGTGTCCAAATCGCGCAGCGTCGTGCGTCATTGTAGTAGCGGAGATGATGCCGCAAACAACTTAAAACGGAGGATCGAAATGCAATACCTTTTGATGGCTTATGTGAACGAGGGCTCCTGGCCCAAAATGACGCTGGCCGAGCAGCAGCAGGGTGCGGCCGCCTACAAGGCATACGGCGAGGCGCTGAAAAAGGCGGCCGTGCTGGTGGGCAATAACCGCCTGCAGCCGACGGCGACGGCGACGACGGTGCGCATCGCGAACGGTAAGTCCCAAGTGCTGGATGGTCCGTACGTCGACTCCAAAGAGCAGTTGGGCGGTTACTACCTGATCGACGTGAAGGATCTCGATGCGGCGATCTCGTGGGCATCGCGTTGCCCGGCCGCAGGTCACGGAATCGTCGAGGTGCGTCCCATCTGGAGCATGTAGCGTGGATGCGTTGCAGCCGAAACCGATGAACTCCTGCGAAGGCGACGAGCAGGCGCGCAACCTGGCCGAAGCAGTGGCGCGTGGCAGCTACGGTAAGCTCGTCGCCTTTCTCGCGGCGCGCACGCATGACGTGGCGGCCGCGGAAGACGCTCTGTCCGACGCATTTGCTTCGGCGCTGGCGGATTGGCCGGTGAAAGGATGTCCGGCGAACCCGGAAGCGTGGTTGCTGACCGTGGCCCGGCGAAAGATGATCGATGCGTTCCGGGGACAGCGCCGCGAGATTGGCGGTGAGGAGTTGCAGGGGATGGCGGAAGGCTTGGGCGCCGCCGCCATCGCTGCAGAAATTCCAAACCAGATCCCCGATCAGCGTCTGGCGCTGATGTTCGTTTGCGCACATCCCGCCATCGATGCGGGCATTCGCGCGCCTCTGATTCTGCAGGTGATTCTTGGACTGGATGCGAAGGCCATTGCCTCGGCGTTTCTGCTGTCTCCGGCGGCGATGGGGAAGCGGCTCGTGCGCGCCAAGGAAAAAATCCGGGAAGCTGGCATCCCATTCCGCGTGCCGGAGCCGGAGGAACTCCCCGGCCGGCTGGACGCGATATTGGACGCCGTCTACGCCGCCTTCGCAGAAGGTTGGAGTGATCCGGGCGGGACCGATGTGGCTCGCCGCGATCTTACGGAAGAAGCGATGTTCCTGGCCCGGCTCGTCACCGAGTTGTTGCCACAGGAACCGGAAGCGCTGGGTCTTCTGGCACTCATGCTGCACGCCGAGGCGCGACGGCGCGCCCGGCGCCGGGAGGATGGCGAGTATGTGCCCCTGGCGGAACAGGATCCGGAATTGTGGGATTCGCGAATGATTGCTGAAGCCGAGACGCTGCTGCTGCGTGCCAGCGCTCTGGGCACATTGGGACGCTATCAGCTGGAAGCCGCGTTGCAATCGGCGCACGTGGACCGCTGCCGTGCGGGCCGGGCGAACTGGACCGAGGTAGTGCGGCTCTACGACGCGCTGTTCGCGCTCGCCGGTTCTCCGGTGGTGGCAATCAACCGCGCCCTGGCCATCGCTGAGCTGCATGGGGCGAGCGCCGGTCTCGACGCCATGCCAGAAGCAGCCTCCGATCCTCGGCTGGCCGAATATCAACCCTACTGGGCGGCACGGGCCGCGTTGCTGGCCAAGATCGGTGCGCAGGGCGAAGCCCGCCAGGCGTACGAAATCGCAATCGGCCTGGAGCGCGATCCCGCGGTCCGCCGCTTTTTACAAACGCGACAGTCAGTGCTCGATGGCCGGTGAGGCCAACTCCAGCCCGCCGCATGTAGAATCACCTGTTGCCGGAATGCATCCGCCGGAATCCATCTGGCGGGATCGCGAATCGAAACTTCCATGAAAGCCATTCAAGTCAAACAACCTGGCGGGCCGGAGGCGATGGAACTGGTGGAGTTGGCGGCTCCCCAGCCCAAGGCGAATGAAGCGGTGGTGAAGCTGGCCGCTTCGGGCGTGAACTTTATCGACGTGTATCAGCGCGAGGGCAGATACAAGATTCCGCTGCCCTGCGTGCTGGGGCAGGAAGGCGCAGGCGTGGTGACGGCCGTGGGCGACGAGGTCCGGTCGGTCAAAGCGGGTGATCGTGTGGCGTGGACCGGGCTGCTGGGATCGTACGCCGAGTATGCGGCGGTGCCCGCGGACAAGTTGGTGCCGATTCCATCCGGAGTGACGGACCAGCAGGCTGCCGCCACGATGTTGCAGGGCATGACGGCGCACTATCTCTCGCATGACACATTCCCGTTGAAGCGCGGGGAAACGGCGCTGGTGCATGCGGCGGCCGGAGGAGTGGGCCTGCTGCTGGTGCAGATGGCCCACCATATTGGCGCGCGCGTGATCGCGACGGTCTCGACCGACGAGAAAGCGAAGCTGGCGCGAGACGCGGGAGCCGACGAAGTCATTCTTTATACGCAGGTTGATTTTGAAGCCGAAACGAAACGGCTGACCGGAGGGAAGGGCGTCGACGTGGTCTATGATTCGGTCGGCAAGACGACGTTCGAGAAGGGCCTGAACATTCTGCGGCCGCGGGGCTTCATGGTGCTGTTTGGTGGATCGAGCGGGGCGGTGCCGCCGTTTGATCTGATTGCGCTGTCGCAGAAGGGGTCGCTGTACGTGACTCGTCCGACTTTGGGCCACTACACCGCGACTCGCGAAGAGTTGGTGGCGCGGTCGGGCGCGGTGTTCGGCATGATGGCCGCCGGCAAGCTTAAGTTGCGAATCGAGCATACCTACCCGCTGGCCGAGGCGCAGCGGGCGCACCGCGATCTGGAAGGACGGAAGACTACGGGGAAGTTGTTGCTCATACCGTAGCGGTGTTCTGATCAACTCCCCCGGCTTGTCATCCTGAGCGAAGCGAAGGACCTGTGTACTCGTCGGCGGCGCCAACGTAGCCGGCTAGGTGCAGAGGTCCTTCGGCCCGCAAAGAACGCGGTCCTCAGGATGACAGTGCAGAGTAAGAAAGGGACCAAGGAATTCCATGAAAGCAATTCGCGTGCAGCACACGGGCGGGCCCGAGGTGATGGAACCCGCCGAGGTCCCCGTTCCGCAGCCGAAGCCGGTTGAGGCGGTGGTGAAAGTCTCGGTAGCCGGCGTGAACTCGATTGATGGCCACTTCCGCGATGGAAGTTTGCGGACGCCGCTGCCATTTATTCCCGGGCAGGAAGGCGCGGGCGTGGTGTCGGCGGTGGGCGCGCAGGCGAGGACGGTAAAGGTTGGCGACCGTGTGGCGTGGAGCGGAGCGTTGGGGTCGTACGCCGAGTATGTGGCGGCCACAGCGGAGAGCCTGGTTCCGGTGCCCGCAAAGATCACCGACCAGCAGGCCGCCGCGGCCATGATGCACGGGTTGACTGCGCACTATCTGGCGAATGACGCGCACAAACTGAAAGCGGGCGAGACGGCGCTGGTGCACGCGGCCGCGGGCGGCGTCGGATTGCTGCTGGTGCAGATGGCGCATGCTATCGGGGCGCGGGTGATTGGCACGGCGTCGAGCGAAGAGAAAGCCAAGCTGGCGCGCGAGGCAGGCGCGGATGAAGTGATCATTTTCACTCGGCAGGATTTTGAAACCGAGGTGAAGCGTCTGACGGGCGGCCAGGGCGTCGATGTAGTCTACGACGGCGTGGGCAAGGCGACGTTCGAGAAAAATCTGAATGTGATGCGGCTGCGCGGGATGCTCGTGCTCTACGGCATGTCGAGCGGGCCGGTGCCGCCGGTCGATCCGGCCAAGCTGTCGGAGAAAGGGTCGCTCTACATGGCGCGCACGACGCTGGCGCATTTCACGGCTACCCGCGAGGAATTGCTGGCCCGCACGGGGGCGCTTTTTGGAATGATCGCGGAAGGCAACCTCAAGCTGCGGATTGCGAAGACTTATCCGCTGGCGGAGGCGCCCGAGGCGCACCGCGACATGGAAGCGCGGAAGATCGCGGGGAAGTTGTTGCTGGTGCCGTGACGTCAAAAGCTACCACCACAGAGGACACTGAGGACACAGAAGACGCCTTATGTGGGGACAGCTGCCCCCGGCTGTCCCGCTGAGCGAAGCTCGGCGAAGAGAGCTAGGGTGAGTTTGTCTTCACTCTTCAAGGAGCGGCGGCGGGTGTCCCCACATAGATCTTTCTGGGCGAGGCTCAGACCAGATTCAGTTTGGGGAAGTCCAGATTGTAGCGTGCCGGATCGAGCGTCATCAGTCGGTCGGCTTTCAGCAGCGCATGCGACGCGATCACGAAGTCCGCCAGCAGGCGCTTGGGCGAACCGCCGCCGGAACCGCGGCGACGCATGGCATACGCCGCGAAGCTTTCGGCCGCCAGCATCCAGACATCCTCTTCAAGGTCGAAGTCGATCGCGATCGCCGTTTCCGCAAGGGCTTTCCGAACCGTCTGCACATTCATGCCAGGGATTGCCGACAACTCGACGAATACCGGCGCGCATATCACGAGCCCTCCCTCGGCGCGAAGTCTTGATAACTGAGCGGCAACCGAGGCTGCCGAGGGTGCTCCCGACCAAATTGGCGATAGGATGTTAGTGTCGAGGGCCGTCCTCATTCGTAGTCTTTATCGCTGCGCATATCGTCGATCCAGGCTTTGATTCCTTCGTCCCCGCCGGGGAACGGGGCTGCTATTCCAATGTACTTTTCGAAGGGGTTGGCTTCCGAGCGGGCGGGCCTGATCACGGTGCGGCCTTCCTCCACCACAAATTCGACGCGGTCGCCGGGTTCCAAGCCGAGGCGTTTGCGGATTCCCTGCGGAACCGTGATCTGGCCTTTGCTGCTGATTGTGCTGGAGTTTTTCATCTTTACTTATTGTCTTTACAGTAAAGATAACAATCTTTACCTTCCTAGTCAAGCCCTTTTGCCGCCTTCGCGCGTTCTCCGCGGGCGGGACTGCGCCCGGCGGACAGCCGAGGGCGGCTGTCCTCACATAAATGCCTTTGCGCTCAGGGCTTGCGGGTGTAGTGCTTCGCGTATTCCGGCACGTCTTTCCCGGTCAGGAGTCGCGCATCGTCGATTGGTTTGCCTGCGACCATTTCTAGCGGCACGACTCCGGCCCAGGTGGGGAACGAGTAATCTTCCTCGTCGTCGAGGGGCGGGCCGACGCGGACTTTTGCCGAGAACTCTTCGATGGGCACGCGCAGCACCGATGTGGCTTTGAGTTCACGTTCGTTGGGCTGGCGCGAGTCATCCCAACGGCCGGGCAGAATGTGTTCCGAGAGAATGCGCAGGGCCGCCAGCTTTTCTTCGGGATCATCGACCAGAGTTGCCTTCCCCAGAATCACCACCGAGCGGTAGTTCATGGAGTGATTGAAAACGGAGCGGGCCAGCACGAGTCCGTCGAGCAAAGTCACAGTGATGCAGACGGGCACGCGCTCTCTGATCTGGCGCAGCATGCGGCTGGCGGCTGAGCCGTGAATGTACAGGTTGGCGTCCTTGCGGCCATATGACGTCGGGATCACGAAAGGTTGGCCATCGACGATGAAACCCACGTGGCAGAGGAATCCTTCGTCGAGAATGCGGTACACGGTCTCGCGATCGTAGACGGCGCGATCGGCTTCGCGGACGACACGAGTCCGCGCAGTGGGCATTTGCGTTTCAGACATGGGGGAACGAACTCCGGGCAAGCGCCAAGGATGGGTAAAGGAAAAGTGTACCACCGCGGCGTTGTTGCTCCGGGCTCAAGCTCGCGGCTCACTTGTCATCCACAGACTTGTCATCCTGAGCGGAGCGAAGGACCTATGTATTCTGTCGGCGGCAACGGTGCTGCCGACAACTCCAGAGGTCCTTCGGCCCGCAGAGAACGCGGGCCTCAGGATGACAAGGCGTGGGACTAGCTCCTTACCAGTTCAGTTTCATGGCGAACTGAAACTGGCGGGGATCATAAGCAGCGGTGGGTTGACCAGCAATGCTGTACAGCGGGCTGACGGCGGCCACGTTCATTTTGTTGGCGATGTTGAATACATCGGCAATCAAATCCATGTTCAAGCGTTCGCCGAAGTAGATCTTCTTGGAAATGCGCATATCGTCAAAGACGGTCCAGGGTGTGAGCCCGGCGTTGCGGCCCAGGTTGCCGTCGAGCGAGACCAGGGTGCCGTTGAACTGGGCACCGCAAGGCAGTTGCAACGTGCCTGTGGGCGAATACTTGGATTGGTAGACTGTGCCACAGGCGGGATTGACCGTGGTGTTGGGGCGGTTGGTCAGAAGGGAGAGTTGGAGGTTGTCGTCAACGCCAGTGACGATGTTGAATGGCCGGCCGGACGAGACTTCGATGACCGGAGCAAACGTCCAGTTGCTCAGGACTTTTCTACCGAAGCTGCCACTGAGTTGGCCAGTCTGGTAAACGGCGCTGAACACGAGGCGGTGGCGCTGATCGAACAACGACGAGGAGCGATCGAGGGCGGGAAAGTAGCTGTCCTGCGGCGTGAGTGTGGACTGCAGGTCGGTGGAGTCGTCGATGGCATGGGACCAGGTGTACGACGCCAGCAGTTCATAGTGGTTGTTGAAACGCTTGCGCAGATTCGCCGTGAAACCATGATAGATGGAACTGCCATTGGAGTAGTTGGCATCCATGTCGCCGAAGGGGACGCAGCCGGTGAAAGTGGCCGGATTGCAATTGACATTGAATCCCTGGCCGGCCAGGCTCTGCAGGATTCCCTGGGCCACGCCAACGCAATAGGCGCCGGGTGCGCCCAGGGACAGATAGGCTCCGACGATGGACGGATTCAAGCCGGATGGACGGAAGAAATTCATCAGGGAAGAATCGACCCACGGGACTGGGGCGCCCGGGGCCGAGCACCCGCTGACGGTGAACGGGCTGCTGGCAGTCGCTCCCGAAGCCAGATAGTTCTCGACCATCAAGTCTCCGCGAACCGTGTTGGCGTTGATGGGCCGGTTCAAGTGGCGTCCGCCGTTGAAATTGTAGGCCAGGCTGAGGGCGAAGCCGCCCCCGAGATCGCGTTCCACGGTCAGATTGGCCTGCTGCGCATAGGCGTAGACAAAGTTCTTGGATTGGGGATAGCCGAAAGGCTGGAAACCCAGCGGAAGAAATGTCGAGGGATTCAGGTAGTTCTGGTTGAGAAATACCGAACCCGGGAAGTTCAAAGAAGTGAACTGCTGCTGGTTTGGAAGGTAGCCCATGCCCGCAGCGACGGCGGGGTTGCCGGAAACCGCGCAAATCCCCCCTGGGCCGCCAGGAGAGGAATTGATAGGTAATCCCTGAAAGATTGGAATCGCATTGAGATTGGCGGGGTTACCCGCGGCCGGATTGACCTGGTTAAAGGAGCAGCCTCCCGTTCCCGCAAAAGCAAGCTGTCCGCTGGAGGAACCGTCGGACGCGTCCCCGAGAAAATACAGGCCCAGCAGCGGATGATCGAAGAACATTCCATACGATGCGCGGACGACGGTCTTGCCGTTTCCTGCGGGATCCCACGCAATGCCGATGCGGGGCTGAACATTCTTCTTATCGGTTTGAATGCCCTTCTGCAATCCCAGCAGGTTGTAGGCGGGAAGCGCCAGACCTTGAGGTGGTTTGAACTTCGGCGGGATTTCGACATCATAGCGGACGCCGAGGTTCAGGGTGGTGTGCGGACCAACGCGCCAGGAATCCTGAAAGAACACTCCGATGGGAATGTTCTTGAACGTGTCGCTGGGACTGCCCAGGCCCTGAATGAAGTCTCCGGGCAACCCCGCGCCATAGGCCTGCACCGGCGAGAGGTCGGGGAAAGGAGTGTTGGGAATGGGGGAAACAAAGCCCAGACTGGAGGAACTGAAGGAGCCGAAGTCGTAGACGCCACCGTAGTTGAGGGTGAAGGTGGCGGTCAGGGGAAGATAATTGATATCAGCGCCGAACTTTATGTTGTGGCGGCCGATGCTCCACGAAAAGTTGTCGGTGAACTGGTAGCGCGTCTCTGTACGCTGGATGTAGGAATACGGCTCGCGGCCGAAATAGGCGACCCCCGTGATGTTGACGGCCGGGTCGGAGCCTCCCGGAATCTGTGTGTTGTAGAAGTAGGAAAGACCGCGGCGGGCGTACTGAAAGCGGAATTCGTTGATCTTGGTGTTGCCGATGGTCCAGGTGTCCTGCACCGTGCCGGCGACGTCGCGATAAGTTTGCTGCGAAGTGCGCGAGTAGGCGTTCTGTCCGAAGGGTTGGTCCTGGCCGCTGACCTCGATGCCAGTTACGGTGCTGGGACTGACATTGGCGCGCAGCATGAGGCGGTTACGACTGTTGAGGTTGTGGTCGAGGCGCAGCGAATACAGACTGGTGCCCTCAAAGACAGGGAAGTTGCCCATCTGCGACGCTAGGGTCTGGTAGGAGGCTGGCACCGGAACGCACGCGTTCCCTGGCTGGCACGTGGTGGGGAAGCCAGCCCAACTGTTGAGTAGGCCTTTAGTCGCACCGATCACCAACTGGCTCGGCCAAAATCCCTGAATTGCCTGGCCGGAAGATGCGCCCGTAAGAACGGCATACTGCTCCACTGCCCCCAAGAAGAGGGGATTGGCTTCTGCCGCAAGCGTTGCCGGATTCGTGAAGAACCCGACTTGGTCGGGGGTCAGCTGCAACGTTCCAAACGGTAGTCCGACTTGTGACGTGTCGAAGGGGACGAGTTCGAAGTTGTTCTGCCCAATGCTGGAAAATCCCGTTTCATGCCGGCGGGTGATTTCGTAGGAGAAGTAGTAAAACGTCTTGTCCTTCTTGAGCGCTCCGCCGAACGCGGTGCCGGCTTGTACACGGGTGTAGGCCGGGTTGGAAACCGTGCTGAAGGGATTCACCGCCTGGAGATTTCGGTTGCGCAGATATCCGTACACATCGCCGTGAAAGTCATTGGTGCCGGAGCGGGTGATGATGTTTACCACACCACCGGAGGCGCGGCCGTACTCGGCCGCGTAGTTGTTGGTGATGATTTGAAATTCCTGCACCGCTTCCTGCGAGACCGTGGAGCGCACGCCGTTGACGGAGTTGTCCGTGGCATCGGTGCCGTCGACGTTCACCAGATTGGAGCGGGCGCGCTGGCCGCTCATGTTGAGGCCGGAGGTAGGAGCGGCGCCCAGGTTGGGGGCCGCGTCGTGCACGACTTGCGAATCGGTCAGCGTGAAATTGATGTAGTTGCGGCCGTTGATGGGCAGATTGTCAATACGCCGCTGGCTGATGGTGTCGGTGGTGGAACTGCGCGAGGTTTCGACCAGATCTCCCTGTGCGCTGACCTCAACAATTTCCTTGCCGCCTGCGACCGAAAGGTCGATTGGCAGTTCCACCAGCCCGCCCACCGTGATGCTCACATCGGTATCCGTGATCTTTGTGAATCCCGCGGCTTCGACCGTGACCGAGTAATTGCCCGGCGGCAGCAATTGCGCGCTGTAACCGCCTTGGCCATCGCCGGTGGCGGTACGCTCCAGGCCTTTGGCAGCGTCACGCACGGTCACGGAGGCGTTGCTGACGAAATTTCCATGGGGATCTTTCACGATGATATGCAGATCGCCGGTGGCGGCGCCTCCCTGACCGAAACAAATGGCGGCAAGCAGCAGGACAAGGAACAACGAGGTGACAGCTTTCACGGTGCGGATCATGAGGTTCTCCCTTGGACTCGCGTAGGCGAGCAGACGGCGGGAACGATTCCCACGGCAGATTGCCGATGTAGTCACGAAATGGTTGGAACGCTTTGCTGCCCGCTGGTTTTTATAACAGAACGCCCCCCGAAAACAAGTCAGGAATTGAGAAAGGTCGTTTCCGAGTTACCCCGGGCAAGTATCGGGACGTGCCTGGTTGCTTCCGGCCGCACGGCAAAACATCAGGCAGATGTTCAGCGGCTGCGGTTAAGTGTGATCACAATCACAACATGGATGCAAGGCGGACTGGGGCAGCGGGATTCCGCAGCCGTCCGAGCAGCATCGCGGAACCGCTCAACCGCTCGTAGTCGCGAAGGATGGGAGCGACAGCCAGACCGGAGTTCGGCCAGGCCAGGGCAACATAAATCCTGAGGAGAGCAACGGTGGCGTTGCGGCGCAGCAGCAACGCGTTGTCCACTAATTGACGTGCGGCGTCTGCGGTCTGGGCGTCACCTTCTGTTAATGCACTTTGTCCCATGCGGACCAGCACCGTGGCGTTTCGCCCTGTCGCTTGAACGTAGGCGGCCAGGGCGCGCAGCCGCTGCCTCTGGATCCTGCGAAACTCCGCGGGGGGCAAGCGGCGGCGCAGATAGTCGTCTTCCGCCGGATCGACGAGGTTGCGAAAGGCCTCGACGTCAATGGGCTGAATCTGTCTTGCGAGGCTGGCGCCTGGGGAAATCTGCAGGATTCGGGAGAGAGCTATGGGCAGGATGAAAACCAGCGCAAGCGCGGCGGCGACTACGAAAATGATAGCTAAAGTCATCGTTGTACCAGTTTCTCCAGTTCCCGGTTCCAGACGTCGAGGTCTTCCTCGTGCTTGTGCGATGGAGGCGCAGGTGGGCCCGCCGGCGGATCCTTGGGCTTTGAAGGCGGTTTCGCCGGAACAAGCAGGTAGTAGTACCAGATCAGAACGCAGAGGTGGTAGGTGGCCATGTCGACGAAACCGAGGACGACTCGTCCGGAAGCCGGGAGCCCACCATTGGCTGCGATTCCCCAAGTTGCGAGGTGAACGCACGCGGAAATGGCGAGACCGAGGGCGATCCCGAAAACGGGCCGCGCCGGTCTAAGCCTGAAGTACGCCGCGAACACGAAGATGAAGACGAGTAATCCGGATTCGATTAAATAGATCGTTTGATCCAGCAGGTGGGCGCCCGAGATGATCCCAAAACGACTGTCTTTCGGGGCGTAGGCGGCGGCCATGGCTGCGGTGAGAACCAGGAGGATGCCAACGGTGCGGATGAGGAATCTGCCGAGCCGGACGACAGATGTGTACGAGCCGAAAATCTGCGCAAAGACCCAGCCGATCAGCACGAATTTCAGAGGTCCTTCGATCAGTAAACAGGCCCAGTCAACCCGCCAGAAATTCTCACCCGACACCGAAGGCGATATATCGGCAGCGTAAATCGCCAGATGACAAAAAGCACTAAACACCGCGAAGGCAAAGAAAACGGGAAGCCGCTGATGCAGACCGCGCTTCCACATCAGGAAGCTAAGGACAAGAAGGAGGACATTGGGCGCGACCCAGAGATAGTGCCAGAGGAATGAGTGCGCCTGCAGCATGGCCGTAGCAAGGCACTATACAACGGCCCGCTGCAGGCAGCAACGTCACGGTGATTCTTGTTCTGTTTTCGTAAGAACCGCAAGCCTTCTGTTACGGTTTGCAGATGGTATTGCCACAATTGGTTTGCGTGGGCACTCCATCAGCCCGGACGGCGGTTGGAACAACGAAAGTGTTGAGGAACAGGACAGCTGCGGCGAGGACGAATAGAGCACGTTTCATGGTTGTTTTCTCCTTGTGACTGCGAAGTGGACCGTGATAGTTTCATGGGCGCGAGCGCAGCCGCAATGGGCAGGCAAACCTTTGAGCGTTCGGAATTCGTAACAAGATGACTCTGAAATCCGCTCTCCAGGACTTGAAAGAAACTACGCTGGCAGCCGTTTCGGGACTGCTGGGGAAGTTGGTCTACCTGGCGTCTCTGCGCCGCGCCCAGGGCCGGTACGAACACTGGGGAATGGAACTGGTGCACGGGCCGGAGTCTTCCGAGCGCGCCCTGAAGACGGCTCATGCCGAGATTGTGGCCGGGGTTTTACGAATGCCACTGGCGTCTCTGGTCGAGGATCTGGACGAATCGAGCCGTGCCGCCGGGGTTGCGGCGCAGGAGTATGTCGAGGGCATGCGTAATCGCTTCGCTGATTTACTGCCGGGAGAGCGCGCGGACTCGCCCGCCGCCAGTCACCTTAATTCAGTGCTGCTGGCGCTTTCGAGCCTGGAGAAGCATCGAGGGCGTGCCACTCGGTCAATTTCATAGCGACTCCCACCACCTGGCCCAGCACCTCGGCTTCCTGCGGGTGCCGCAGGATACGAACCGGAACGGGAGACAAAGGATGCGGTTGCAGAATGATTTCCTCGCGGCGCATGCTGCACCAGCAGCAGGTGTGGCCATCGCGGGTTTCCACAAAATAGATGGGACGTTCGTATTCCGAGCGCCAGGAGCCTTCCACGACCTTATTTTTGGACTCGTCCACCTGGATGAAACTGCCGGGGGGCAGAATGGGATACATGGTGAAATCCTGCGTGCCCACGTAGCCATAAGTAAAATCACTGTTGGCAAATTGCGCAAGATAGGCGACAGGAACCAATCCCCACTGCTCGACCATGCGGCCCAGATTCGTGGTGCGACGGTCGTCAAAGCCAGGATCGAGGCGCACCGGAACCTGCACCGAGGACAGCCCGGCCAGCGCGTCAGACACGTGCGATTTCGGAGGAGAAACCAGGCCAAGATCGGCCGCCAGATTGTTCAGGTCAACGCCATACCAGGACATCAACTCGCGAATATCGCGGCGGTAGATTACCGACAGGGTATAGAGCCGGAAAATGCTGGGTAAAATGCCTTTGGTTTCAATGTCGGAGAGACGGCTCGGAGGAATGGAGAATTCCTCGTTGCGATATTTGTCGGCAACGCGCGCGCTCGAGTTCTCCACGTCCCGCATGGTGAGGCCGAGTTTCTCGCGCAGCGTCCGAAGGCTTTTTCCCGCCGGTTGCATGGATGCGCCTCCAAGGAAAGTGGGGGAATCATATCAAAGGTGAGGCGTGTTGTGACGGCGGATTTGTGCAAAATTTGGAGCTATCAGGCGCTGTTACGAATTCCGAACACGCGCCGCGCCTTGTCCGGCGCGTAAAAGCGAGGGTCCGCCGCATGTTATGTCGTAGACCCGGCTTCCACTCACGCCTTGTGTATTTCCTGTGCTTGTTCGGGTTTCGTAACAGGCCACCGGACGGAGGGATAAGGATTTCCCCGTCTCCGTCTGACCTCACCGCGCGCGCTGGTTTTTCGTGACTCTGGAATTCACACCCACCCATGCAGGGATGACATTTGTCACGCCCTCCGCGTGATGGATGGCACTGGCGCGCTCATTCTCTCTCGGCGATGATGCCATCACGGTGGGAAGAAAAAGAAGAAAACGACTTCCCGCAGGGACGGCGCAAAGCGCGCTGGGAGGACTGAAGATGATTGCAACCCTGGAGCAACCTCAGCGCGCGGATGTGGCGAACTCAGGCCTGGTGGTCGCCAGCCTGGAAGGCGTGAACAAGAATTATGGAAGCGTGCGGGCGCTGCGCGGCGTCGATTTCCAAGTGCAAGCCGGAGAGTTGGTTGCGTTACTCGGCCCGAACGGCGCAGGCAAGACGACCGCCGTGAAGTTGCTTCTGGGGCTGCTGCTGCCCAATTCGGGAAGAGCGCGTGTTTTCGGCGGCGACCCCACGAATCCTGAAAACCGGATGAGAACCGGGGCCATGTTACAAGTGGGACGAGTTCCGGAAACGTTGCGCGTCCGCGAGCACATCGACCTGTTTTCGAGTTACTACCCGAACCCGATGGCGCCGGCCGACGTGCTGGCCGCTGCCGGCCTCGAAAAGGTGAGCGATCGCAAGTTCGGCGATCTCTCCGGAGGCCAGAGGCAGCGCGTGCTGTTCGCACTGGCGATTTGTGGCGATCCTGATCTGCTTTTTCTGGATGAGCCGACCGTCGGGCTCGACGTGGAAGCGCGGCGCATGGTGTGGGACGAGATTCGCCGGATGGTCACGCGCGGCAAGACCGTGCTGCTCACCACCCATTATCTGCAGGAAGCCGATGCCCTCGCCGACCGCGTCGCCGTCATTCATCAGGGCGAAATCATTGCCCAGGGAACTCCGGCGGAGATCAAAGCGAAAACCGCGGGCAAGCGGATTCGCTGCATCACCAGCCTCAGCCTGAATACCCTGCGCCAGATTCCCGGCGTCACTGAGGTGAAAGAAGATCGCGAGGCGGTTGAGATACACGCGGTTGAGGCCGAGTCGATCGTCCGCGAACTGCTGGCGCGAGACGCCGGGCTCTCTAGCCTGGAAATCG
>Ga0209517_10006660_pt1 | contig 14176 bp, 11 predicted proteins | sample PeaSoiMetSII2010_FD_187695 | JGI IMG/M metagenome (GOLD analysis project Ga0209517, IMG submission 187695) | Peat soil microbial communities from Weissenstadt, Germany - SII-2010 (SPAdes) (version 2) | ecosystem: Environmental > Terrestrial > Soil > Wetlands > Peat | place: Germany...
AAGAGGAACCCAAGGACGAGCCAGCGCCCGAGCCTAGCGATGCTGGGTGAAAGATCATGCGCCTGGCCGTCCTGTCCGACACCCATAACTTCCTCGATCCGAAAATTCCCGAACTCTTCGTTGGGGCAGAGTTGATCTTGCACGCCGGGGACATTGGGCTTCCCCGAATTGTTCACGAACTGGAGCAAATTGCTCCGGTGATTGCGGTGTTTGGCAACACCGACGAGCCGGGGTTGGGCTTCCGAGAAACGGAAGTAGTGGAGTTTTGCGGCCGAAAATTTCTGGTGCATCACATCGTGAACCCGCATGCCCTGGGTGAGCGACTGGAGGCGCGGATCGCTCGCGAGCGGCCAGACGCGGTGGTGTTCGGGCACACGCACAAGCCCTTTTGCGAGACGCTCAGCGGAATCCTCTTCTTCAACCCGGGCTATGCCGGTAAATCCCGGTTCGGCATGAAGCGCAGCGTCGCGGTGCTGGATTGCGACCACGAAGGCATTCGGTCGCAGTATTTCACATTATAGATGCGATGCCGTTGCTCGAAATAAAGAACCTCAAACTCGATTTTGTCTCGGGCGATGCCAACCTGCGCGCAATAGATGACGTATCCCTCAGCCTGGGGACGAGCGAGACCCTTTGCCTGGTAGGCGAGAGCGGCTGCGGCAAGAGCGTAACCGCGCTGTCCATCGCCCGGCTGGTCCCGACACCGCCGGCTCGCTATGTGGGTGGGGAGATTTGGTTGGCTGGCCGCGAGGTCTTGAAAATGTCCTCGGCCGAGCTGTGTTCGGTACGTGGGGGCGTGGTTAGTTATGTGTTCCAGGAGCCGAGCGCCTCGCTCAACCCGGTCATGAGGGTGGGGCGTCAAATTAAAGAAGCGCTCAAGCTGCACCGGCCGTCAAAGGCCAATGATGCGGAGGTCATTCGGCTTTTGAAGCTCGTGGGGATCCCGGCGCCCAAGTTGCGGCTGAACAGCTATCCTTTCCAGATGTCAGGCGGGATGCAACAGCGGGTGATGCTGGCCATGGCGCTGGCGCCCGAGCCGCGGTTGCTGGTGGCGGATGAACCCACCACGGCACTGGACGTGACCATCCAGGCGCAAATCCTTGAGTTGCTGCGCGAGCTCAAGAAGCGGCTGGGCATGGCCATTTTGCTGATCACTCACAACTTAGGAATCGTCGGCGATATGGCGGACCGGGTGGCGGTGATGTATGCAGGGCAGATCGTGGAGACCGGCCCGACCCATGAACTGCTGCGGCAGCCTCTGCACCCGTACACTCGGGCCCTGATCGATTCGGTCCCAAAGTTGGCCGCGGGGACGACACGCCTCTCGGCCATTCCGGGCATGGTGCCACGGATTGGCGAGTTTCCATCCGGTTGCCGATTTCACCCGCGTTGTCCCGCGAAACGGCCTGATTGCTCTCAGCGAGTTCCGCCCTTGGCGGAAGTCGAGCCGGGGCGCTGGGTGCGGTGCTTCTACCCGATCGGAGCCCGATGAACCTGCTCGAGGTGCGCCAACTCAAAGTCCATTTCCCGCTGAAACCCGGAGTTTTTGGCCGAACGCGCGGCTATGTGAAGGCCGTGGACGACGTGAGTTTCACCCTCGAAGCCGGCGAAACGCTCGGCTTGGTCGGCGAGAGCGGCTGTGGCAAGACGACGTTGGGCCGGGCGATCGTTCGCCTGACCGAGCCTACCGGTGGTAGCATCTGGTTCGACGGGGAAGATATTGCGCGGCTCACTCGCGCGGACCTGCGGGCGAGGCGGCGTAGGTTCCAGATGATCTTTCAAGACCCGTACGGTTCCCTGGATCCCCGCATGACGGTCGAGAACATCATTGGCGAGGCGTTGGACATTCACCAATTAGCGGCGAGCAGCTCGGCTCGGCGGCAACGCATCTCCCAACTGCTCATGGACGTCGGCTTAGATGCGTCGTACGCTCAGCGTTATCCTCACGAGTTCAGTGGCGGTCAGCGCCAGCGGATCGGCATCGCCCGGGCGCTAGCGGTTGAACCTCGACTGATTGTGTGCGACGAGCCAGTTAGCGCTCTCGATGTGTCCGTCCAGGCCCAAATCATCAACTTGCTGCAAGATCTCCAGCAGGAACACGGCCTGGCGTACCTGTTTATTGCGCACGATTTGGCAGTGGTCGAGCACATTAGCCGCCGCGTGATGGTGATGTACCTCGGCAAAATCGTGGAGGCTGCCGAGGCCAAGACCATCATCCGGGAGCCGAAACATCCTTACACCCAAGCCCTCATCTCGGCCGTTCCGGTTGTGGACCCGGAGTCCAAACGGGCCAGGATTGTATTGCCGGGCGACATCCCTTCGCCGGTGGCGCCACCGCCGGGCTGTCCCTTTCATCCGCGGTGTCCTAGGGCGGAGTTCCCGCGTTGCCAAGTGGAAGTACCACCTTTGCGGTTAGTGGGACCAGAGCACAGCGCCGCCTGCCACTTTGCCTGACTTGACCGAGTATTCTGTTCTGGACTGGCCCGAATTTTGCTGACAATCTGAAACCATCGCGTGGGAATGTGGCTGCGGCAACGGGAGCCGTGGTTCAGGGTGAGTTGGCGGCCGGAACGAAGTCATGTTCGGCCTTAAGCGAGCCGGCCTCGATGAGGAGCCGGTAAGTGATGCCGGGCTCGAGCGCGTCCGCCGCGGCGCCCTTGACCTCGGGGTGCATGCCGGGTATGTGCATGCCATAGGCGAATTCTTTGACAGGGGCGGAATTGGATTCGGACACCAAGTGCCAGAGGGCATGGGGATATTTGTTCGTGTCGCTGTCCCGTTCGGCCACGACTTTGAGATCTTTGAGTTTGAGACGGCGGTTAAAAAGAAAAAAGACGGGTGCGGCGGCCGAATCATCTGCGCCGCCGCTGCGGCGGAACAAACCCGTGCGGCCCGAGCGAGACCGATGAATTATTTGAATATCGTTCGTTGCGAACCAGTCTCTATTTAGGTAGAATGATGCCCCGCCGAGCAGGACGGCGAACGCGAGTAGGATCCATTGTTTGCGTGTCATGCGCTACATTGGTTGACGAGGCGAACGGCAGAAATATTCGCGTGGAACGCGAGAAAACTAAAGAAAAACTATGGAAAAAAGAATGGACGGCACCGAGTTTGAGAACGCAGAGGCGTCTCGCGGTCTTGCATCAGCCACCGCCCGCGCCTTCACCCTGATCGAATTGCTGGTGGTCATCGCCATCATTGCTATTCTGGCCAGCATGCTTTTGCCGGCCCTGGCCCGTGCTAAATGCGCTGCCAACCGCATTTCATGCGTCAATAACCTCAAACAGCTCGGGATGTCGGTCAGACTTTATGGCGACGACAACGACACCCGTTATCCCCCGCGCACCAACTCCTATCGCTGGCCCACACTTTTGCAATCGTACTACCGCACCACCAACGTGCTGGTCTGCACCACTGACGCGATGCGAGGCACGCCACCGACGGACACAACGTCCCCAACGCCGGCCGATGCTGCTCCGCGAAGCTATTTCATTAACGGCTGGAATGACTATTTTTTGGACACTCTGAGTGCGGGAGATTTTGCGTTGTATATGGCGGGGACGGGACCCAAGGCATCGATCAAAGAAACCGTTATCGTGTATCCGTCGGACACGATCATCTTCGGCGAAAAGAAGAACGTCCACACGGATACTCCACCTGAGGCGATGGACTATTTTATGGACCTGGAGGAAGGGGTGGGCAATGACTTCGACCGCTCCGACCAAAGCACCCATTCGTGCCTTCGCACGAGCGGAGTAGTCAAGGGTGGCGGCTCGGATTACGCCTTTATGGATGGCAGCGCCCGCTACATGAAGTACGGCACGACAGTCTGGCCGAAGAACCTGTGGTGCGTGTCCGACACCAACCGCACGCATTACGCCTGGCAACCGTAATCGGTAGATCATGAACCGAGGCGGGCGGTCCTCGGACATTCCTCCACCGCCTGGAGCGCGGACACGCGTCTGAGGGAGCGGCGATGATGCAGGGGGAGTTCGCCCCCGGGTGGGCGATCCCTCGAGGTTCAGCCCGCATAGAGCGGAGGGTAAGCTCTGAGCGTCGTTGGTCGAGCCGGCCTAAATTTCCCTAAACCGCAAGCCGCCCTCTGATTCTTTCAGGAAAAGCCAGGACAGGTCTTTGCCAGCCAGAGGGTTAAGTCAATCAACGATCAGGAAGATGAAGCTTTAAATTTGGCGATCTCAGGCGCCGAGAAAAAACTTCAGCCTTGCGCGTGTATTGGCTTGCGCCCCGGCCAAGGGTTATTAATTCTTTGGGCGCATTTATGAAAGAGTATCAACCAGGTGAGATTCGTAACTTCGCCATCGTCGGCCATGCGTCCTCCGGCAAAACCATGCTGAGTGAGTCGATGCTGGCCTGCGCCGGCGTGATCAACCGGATGGGGAGCATCGCCAGCGGCTCGACCGTGTCCGATTATCACGAAAACGAGCAGCAACGGCAGATTTCGGTCTCGGCCACGCTGATGCACCTGGAGTGGCTGGGCAAGAAGTTCAACCTCCTGGATTGCCCCGGTTACGCGGATTTTATTAGCGAAGGGTTGGGGGCGTTGCGCGTCGGGGATTTTGCGCTCGTGGTGGTCCATGTCAATCACGGTGTCAGTGTGGGCACCGATGCGGTCTGGAAATATGCCACCGAGGACGGTATCCCGAAGATGATCGTGCTCAACGCCTTTGATAAAGAGGAGACGGATTTCGAGAGAACGTTGGCCCAGGTGCGGGAGCATTTTGGGGAGCGCGTCTTTCCCGTGATGATACCGCTGAACCCCGGTCCCGGGTTTAACCAGGTGCTGGATGTGCTGCGCAACGAAGTGATCACCTACGCGGACGACCGGAGCGGCAAGTTTACCGAAGCACCGGCGACCGGCGCGCTGGCCGAGCGTGTCAAACAGTTGCACAATCAACTCATTGAATACATCGCCGAATCGGACGACGCGTTGATGGAGAAGTTTTTTGCCCAAGGCGGGCTCTCCGAGGAGGAGATGCGGGCGGGTCTGCACGCCGCCATTCAAAAGCAAACGTTTGTGCCTTTATTCGTCACCGCTGCCGAGAGCAACATTGGCGTCGCGCGACTCATGGATTTCATCGCCAAGTACGGGTCGTCGCCGGTGGATCGCCAAAAGGTCAAAGCGCAGGATGCGGACGGCAAGGAGGTGGAAGTGGCGCTCCGCGACCCGGAGCCCGTGCTCTACGTATTCAAAACCATGAGCGAGGCTCAGTTTGGCGAGTTGTCGTTTTTCCGCATCTACTCCGGGTCGGTCAAGTTCGGCAGTGAGCTTTACAATACCACGCGGCGGAGCACGGAGAAGATTGGGCAGATCTACTTGCTCAATGGCAAAACGCGGACGAGTGTGCCGTCGCTCGGGGCGGGAGACATCGGCGCGGTGGTAAAACTCAAGGATACGCACACCGGGGACACATTGTGCAGTCCCAAACGCCTGGTTTCGCTGCCCAAGGTCGATTATCCCAAGCCCAATATTCACGCCTCGCTCAAGAGCAGCGTTAAGGGTGAGGAAGACAAGGTCGCGACGGGGCTGGCAGCGCTGCACCACGAAGACCCGACGTTTTTGTACGCGGTGGACTCGGAGCTCCGCCAGACGATCGTGTCGGCGCAAGGCGAGTTACACTTGGAAGTGATCGCGGAACGGTTGCGACGGCGGTACAACGTCCATGTGGAACTGGCTGAGCCACGGGTGCGCTACCGTGAGACCATCAAGACCAAGGGCGATTCCAAATACCGTCACAAGAAACAGACGGGAGGCGCCGGCCAGTTTGCTGAGGTATGGATGCGGATTGAGCCCAGGCCGCGGGATACGGGGCTCGAGTTTACGCAATCGCTGGCGGGCCAGAATGTGGACCGTGTGTTCGTGCCCTCGGTCGAGAAAGGGGTGAACAAAGCCGCCGAGGAGGGGATCTTGGCCGGGTACCGCGTGGTGGATGTAAAGGTGGATTTTTACGATGGGAAGATGCACCCGGTGGACTCCAAGGACATCGCCTTCCAGATCGCCGGCTATTTTGCCTTTAAAGAGTCGTTCATGGCAGCACGCCCATGCCTGCTGGAACCGATCTACACCGTGGAGATACGCATTCCCGAGGATTGCATGGGCAAGGTGATGGGCGACTTGTCGAGCCGCCGGGGAAAGATCCAGGGCATGGACAGCGAAGGGAGTTTCCAGGTGATTAAAGCGCTGGTGCCAGCCAAAGAGCTCTACCGCTACTCCAGCACGCTACGCTCGCTAACCGGAGGGCGGGGCGTCCACGGCGAGTCCTTTAGTCATTACGAGGAGATGCCGCGCGAATCGGAGCAGAAGGTCATCGAGGAGAGCAAGAAGGCGCGCGCTAACGCCGAATGACAAGCCTCAACGACCGGCCAGCCCCGTTTCCAAGGGTTCCGTCGTAGGGAGCCCCAACCACTTGGCATTCATTTCCAGCACCAGGCTGACCAAGTCTGAAAAAGCCGTCGGCTTCACGTAATACGCGCGCGAGCCCAGCTTGTGGGCTTTCGCCCGGTCCTCGTCCAGTCCAGAGGATGACAAGACGACGGTCGGCAGCAGGCTGAACTCGCGACTCCGCTGGAGCCAATGGAGCACTTCAAAGCCGCCCATGCGCGGCATCTTCAAGTCCAACAATAAGAGATCGGGCAGCGGATACTTTTGCCGGTCGGAGTAGCCTTTAGCGCCGCTCAAGTAATCGAGCGCTTCCTGCCCATCGGTGACACGGAGGAGGCTGCAGGAAAGCCCCGCCGTTTCAAAAGCGCGCTGAAGCAAAAACGCGTCACTTGCATCGTCTTCGGCAACCAACACAGTTTTTGGAACGTTCATACGGTCTAATAACATGCACGATTTCCGCTCATTTTTCCAGATCGACGCACTCTTTTTCTATGAAACCGAAAGAGGCACCACTCAAAAGCGAGCGGCGCAACCATCCTTGCCGCTCGGTAGGTTAGACGTTCCCACGCAAGCGATGTTCAAAGCGCAAAATCGGAGCTAGAATGCTCCACCTCTCCAGGCGTCGGCTTCCAGCTCGAACAGCAGCTCTTCCCGGCAAACCTCGCATTGAGCGGCGACCACCGGTAGCGAATCCAGATGCCGCGCGGCGCACCAATCGGTAAAAAATCCAGCGTCGGAGCGGTGCTTGAAATAGGCGGTCGCACGGGTGAGTTCTGACAAGTCAAAGCCACGGGAACGCAAAATCGATTCGACGACTTCCATGGTCAGGGCGATTTGCTTTCGGATATCCCCGCGCCAGGCCGTTTGCCCGCCGAGGGCGATGCTGGCCGTCCCCGAGATGAGCAGGCGCCGGCCCGTTGGGGTAGAAATCTCCATGCCGCGGCTGAAGGAACTCCCGTAAGCCGGAGCCGGACATTGAAGGGGAGAAGGCACTTCCTTGGCGCGGGTCGTGGAGTTCAGGGGTGCGATGGCCCAAGCCGCAGCCGTCAGCGCGCCGCCTCCAAGGTTTCGGCCGCCAACGCCAGTGCTGGCCGGCACTGAGCCGCTGCGGAATTTCACGCGGGAATAGAGGCGCGTGCGCTCTCGGTTAAACTCGTCATACCAAGAGAACATCCCGTCCAGAAAGAACCAGGTCCGCACGACGTCGGCCAACTCGAACTGCGCTTGGCCGAGCGCGTGCTGCAGTCGCTCGAGAGTCTCCTGGGTTTGCTGCGCGCGCGGCCGGAACAGGTGGCCAGGCCCCAGGCCGCCGAGCACGCACTGGCGTGCCGCGCCGCTGACGAAAGTAGAGCCCATGACTTGACCATCGAGCTCAATGTGCTCGATGGGGCCGCCGCTCAGCGCGAAGACCTGCACCCCCGCAATCGGACGGCCGTCGCAGGCGGCGCCTTCCACCCACGTCACCGGCCAATCCAGGCGGCCGAAGACGCGGCGCATCGCTTCGGTGCCGGCGGCGGCAGCGTCGATCGAACCGAACACCATCAGGTGAACGATCGAGGCCTCCAGTTCGTTGAGGGTGACGGAAAGGCGAGTGAAAAGTTCAAGAATCCCTTCCCCGGCAAGCGGCTCGGCCGAAATAAACGTCTCGAAACAGCGACTGTCTCGGTTTGGGGCAGCCATGGTCGTCGCGAAAGATGACGACCCGTTGGAAACGTTTAGCCCCCCTTTTGCCTCAGACCCCGGTGAGATCGAAAACAACATTGCTAATTCAGACGACAGTCCCGCAGCGTCCGTTACAAAAAAACCAAAGCATGATTTGATTTTTAAGGATTTCAGACTGGAGAGGATGAAGGTCCCCCTTGAGCATAGCCACTCACCATTTTTTGCCATAGGAGTGACAAAATATGGCAAATTTTTTCTTGAAACTTCGCGGGGCGGGAAGGCGTCTAAGTTTATGTGCGAAAAAGTCGCCCTATGGGGAAGGCGGGGCTGTGGCTGGCGGGTTGCCTGGCGCTGGTCTCGGCGGCTGGTTGGGCGCCGACCGCGCCCAATTCATTTGATAGCGGCGTAGCGGCCCAGGCCCGGAGCAAGTTGGACGAACTCGTCTTTTCCGACCTCGATCGACTGGGCATCCAGCCGGCCAACCTTTGCTCCGACCCGGTATTTGTCCGGCGCGCTTACCTGGATGTGATTGGCACGCTGCCGACGGCGCAGGAGGCGCAGGCCTTTTTGCTCGATAAAAGCCCGAACAAACGTCACTCCCTCATTGATCGCCTGCTCGAGCGCGGCGAGTTCGCCGATTATTGGGCGATGAAATGGGGCGATTTGCTGCGGGTGAAGGCGGAGTTTCCCATCAACCTGTGGCCCAATGCCGCCCAGGAGTACCACCGCTGGATTCGCGACAGCCTCCGGCAAAACAAGCCTTACGATCAATTTGCCCGCGAGTTGCTCACCTCCAGCGGCAGCAACTTCCGGGTCGGGCCCGTGAATTTTTACCGGGCGATGCAGAATCACGAGCCTGAGGGAATCGCCCAAACGGTGGCGCTCACGCTCATGGGCGCCCGGGCGGAAAAGTGGCCCTCGAATCGGCTGGCAGGAATGGCTGGTTTCTTCGCCAAGGTCGGCTACAAAAGCTCGTCTGAGTGGAAAGAGCAAATTGTTTTCTTCGACGCGGCTTCGACCAACTCCGTGACTCAGCCGGCGACCTTTCCTGATGGCACGCAGGCGAGCCTGGCGCCAAGTCAGGACCCCCGGGAAGTTTTTGCGGACTGGTTGATCCGGCCGGAAAACCCCTGGTTCACCCGCGCCGTGGCCAACCGCGCGTGGTGCTGGCTGCTAGGTCGGGGCATTATACAAGAGCCGGACGATATCCGCGATGATAACCCGCCCAGCAACCCCGAACTGCTCGCCTACCTGGAACAGGAGTTGATTGGCTCGAAGTACGATTTGAAGAAGCTTTTCCGGCTCATCCTCACTTCCCAAACCTATCAGCTCTCCAGCATTCCGAAGTCCAGCCGGCCGGCATTGGCGGCCCATTTTGCCAGCTACCCGTTGCGCCGACTCGAGGCCGAAGTGTTGATCGACGCCTTGGACGAGATCACCGGGGGAACCGAAAGCTATTCCAGCGCGATTCCCGAGCCGTTCACCTTCATTCCTGCGGACATGCGCTCGATCGCGCTGCCCGATGGCAGCATCAGCAGCTCGTTCCTCGAGCTGTTCGGACGTCCGCCGCGCGACACCGGATTGGAATCTGAGCGCAACCTTAGGGTGAGTGCGGATCAGCGCTTGCATCTTCTGAACTCGAGCCATGTCCAGCGCAAGCTGGAACAGAGTAAGCTCCTCCAAATCCAAATGAAAGCGAATGAAACCCCTCGGCAAATTGCGACCAGCAGCTATCTGACGATTCTCTCGCGTTTTCCCGCGGAAAAAGAAGTGAGCGCTGCCGAGTCCTATTTCCAGCGCGGCGGCACGCCCAAGCGCGATGCGGCCATCGACCTGGCCTGGGCCTTGGTTAACAGCCCGGAGTTTCTTTATCGGCATTAAATCAAATCAACGGCTAGATTATGAACCCGAGATATTATTCTTGCGATGAATGGAAGCCTTTTCCCGATCAGCAGATCTCCCGTGAGCGGGGTGCAGCAATCTCCCGGCGCGAGGCCATCCATCGGGCGCTCTTCGGGGCTGCGGGCCTGGTGCTGGGGCAGCACCTGAGTCTGCGCACCTTTGCGTCACCGGCCTCGCCCCAGGCGCGCGCGAAGGGGGTTATTCAGATCTGGATGTGGGGCGGGCCCCCGCATTTGGACACGTTCGATCCGAAGCCGGAAGCCGGATCCGATTATTCCGGGCCGCTGGACAAACCCATTGCCACAAATGTGGATGGAATCCGAATCGCCGAATTAATGCCTTCGCTAGCCAAACAAGCGGACCAATACTCGCTGATCCGCAGCATGACACATGGCGTGTACGGGCACGAGACGGCTTCCTACATGCTCCAAACCGCGCGGCCCCAAGGCGGCCGTGAGGTCTTCCCTTGTGTCGGCGCGATCGTCTCACTGTTCAAAGGTTACACTGCGGGCTATCACGGTTTGATTCCGCCGTACGTGGTGCTGACGGAGCCGCAAGGACGCTTTTCGGAGGCGGGTTTCCTGGGTTCGCGTTACAAGCCGTTCGCGACCGGAGGGGATCCCGCCCAGGCCCGGTTTGTAGTCGAGGGGATTATCTCACAAAGCGTTTCCGATGAACGGCAAAAAGGCCGGCGTGAGCTTCTGCACTCACTGAACAGTTTTGGCGACGCGATGAAAGGCGACGCGCAATTGGCGGCGGCCGAGCAAGCCGAGACCCAAGCCTACGATATGATTCTGGGGGACGGGGGCAAAGTGTTCGATTTGTCGCAAGAAAAAAAGGAGCTCCGCGACCGCTATGGCCGCACCACGTTCGGGCAATCGTGCCTGGTTGCGCGGCGGCTCGTTGAGCGCGGCGTGCCTTACGTGACGATCAATTATCAAGGCTGGGACACCCATAAACAGAATTTTCAAGTTATGCGGCGAAAGCTGCCGGAATTGGACAAAGGGCTGGCCACCTTGTTGCAGGATTTGTTCGAGCGCAACTTGCTCAATAGCACGATCGTCTGGTGCTGCGGCGAATTCGGAAGAACGCCCAAGGTGCAATGGGAAGCGCCCTGGAACGGTGGCCGCAATCACTGGGGAAGTGTTTTTTCTGCGCTCGTCGCCGGCGGCGGCTTCAAGGGCGGACAGGTGGTCGGGGCCTCGGACGCGCGAGGCGAGGAGGTTAAGGATCGGCCAGTGTACCCGGTGGACTTGCTGGGCAGTATGTATCAGTTGCTCGGCATCGACCCCAGCGCCAAGCTGCCACACCCCCAGGGATTAGATGTCCGCGTGGCGCCCACTGCCGCGGAAGGAGTCAAGAGCGGCGGCCTCTTGAAAGAAATCATGCCGGCATGAACGCAGGGCAGGCTTCCAACGTGTCCGCGAGCGGGCGAGGGCGAGCTTGCAGTGGGGAGAGCGTACGACTCTCGAACGATTTGGGTTGGTGCGGAGGCTGCCGTCCTTCGCAGGCCAGGCAGATTACAAATCTGCGATACGGCAGATTGCAACTCTGCGCTACATTGAGACCGAGTTCCACGTTCACCGCCCTGTTCTGTCTCGCCGTCCTGTTGGCGCTGGCAACGCGCGCCCCGGCGCAACCCACGGCTCCGCACATCGGCTATGTTTACCCGGCTGGTGGTCGTCAGTCGGCATCCTTCCAAGTCTTGGTGGGCGGGCAATTCCTCAATAACGCCACAAATGCCCTCGTTTCCGGGGAGGGCGTGCAGGCCACTTTCGTCGAGTTCAATCGTCCAATGAACCAGAAGGAGTTCAATGATTTGCGCGATAAATTCCGTGAGCTTCAAGAAAAACGCCGGGATTATTTCCAGAATAAGAAATCCACCAACGTTTGGACGACGGCGGACCAGGACCGGCTGGCTGAGCTTCGCGCCAAACTGCTGAAGAATCCGCCCAACCGCACGGCACCACCGGCCATCGCCGAACTCGTTACACTAAAAATCATCGTGTCGAGTAACGCGGCTCCGGGCGAGCGCGAGATCCGGCTGGCCGCTCCCAATGGCTTGTCGAACCCGCTCAAGTTTTGCATCGGGCAGTTGCCGGAGTTTTCCCAGGCCGCGATTCGGGCGCCGAACCCCGACTTGGACCGTTTCCTCGAGCGCCTGGGCCGACCGATGCCCACTAACTCCGCGCGTGCGGCGCTGCATGTCACGTTGCCCGCCGTCATCAACGGCCAGATCGGCCCCGGCAGCGTGGATCGCTTCCGCTTTAGTGCGCGACAGGGCCAACGGCTGGTCGTGGCGGTTTGCGCCCGAGATTTGATCCCGTATCTCGCCGATGCCGTCCCTGGCTGGTTTCAAGCGGCTGTGACACTCTCCGATCCGCAAGGCCACGAACTGGCCTACGCCGATCATTTCCGCTTTCATCCCGACCCGGTCATCTGTCAGGAGATCCCCCACGATGGCGATTATATCCTGCAAATTCGTGATTCGATTTATCGTGGCCGCGAAGATTTCGTTTATCGCATCACCGTCGGCGAGGTGCCGTTCGTCACGAGCATTTTCCCACTAGGAGGGCGGGCCGGCGAAAAGACCCAACTCACGCTGGCCGGATGGAACCTGCCCGTCACAAACCTGATGGTGGACAACTGCAATCATCCGGTGGGCGTATGTCAAGTCCCCGTGGGCGAGGATGAAACCTGCCTAAACGTGGTTCCGTTCTCAGTGGACACTCTGCCGGAGATTCTTTCTCGCGAGCCGAACGACCGGCCGGCTGAGGCGCAACACGTCACGTTGCCAGTGATCGTGAATGGCCGAATCGAGAAGCCCGGCCAAGTCGATACGTTCCGTTTTGAAGGCAAGGCCGGAGAAGAAGTTGTAGCGGAAGTAATGGCGCGGCGGTTAAATTCGCCGCTGGATTCAACGCTCGAACTCACCGACGCTGGAGGAAAGCGAATCGCCTTCAACGACGACTTTGAGGACAAGAGTGCGGGGCTGGAAACCCACCATGCTGATTCGTACCTGCGAGTCAGGTTGCCGACCAACGGAACTTACCTGATTCGCCTGGCCGATGCGCAACGGCAAGGAGGCGTTGAATTTGGGTACCGTCTCCGGCTCAGCGCGCCGCAGCCCGACTTTGCATTGCGCGTGGCCCCTTCGAGTGTGAGCGTACGCGGCGGCACAGTGCCACTTACGGCTTATGCCCTGCGTCGGGACGGTTTTACCAACGCCATCTCGCTTCGATTAGACGACGCGCCTAGCGGGTTTTATCTGGGCGGCGCCACCATCCCAGCCAATCAGGACCAGGTTCGTTTCACGCTTACTGCCGCACCCGCGCGGCAGGCCGAGCCGTACGAGCTGCACCTGGAAGGCCGGGCGAGCGTGGGTGAAAAAGAACTGGTTCGGCCCGCCGTACCGGCGGAAGACATGATGCAGGCGTTTGCTTATTGGCACCTGGTTCCAGCCAAAGAATTGCGCGTGGCCGTGGCCGGAGCCGCGATGCAGCGCCCCACGATTAAGATCGCCGGCCAAACACCGGTGAGGATTCCCGCCGGAGGCCGGGCGAGCGTGCGAATCACCGGAGTCGGCCCCGCTTTTGCTGATCGGTTCAAGCTGGAATTAAGCGACCCGCCCGAGGGCATCTCCTTGGGTATAATCTCGCCCACGGCCACCGGCGCTGAAATCGAGTTCATTGCCGATGCCAAGGTCAAAGGCGGACTGGCGGGTAATTTCATTGTTGATCTGCTTGCGGAAAGGCCCAAAAACCAAACCGGCAAAGCCCCCGCCAACACCCGCCGCGCTCCCGTAAGCGTCCTGCCGGCGATACCGTTCGAAACGGTCGCCAAGTAGCCGAAGGGCCCAGGGGCCTTTTCCGATTGTTATTTCGTTATCTGCGGACGATCCGCCGCACTGGCTCTGCCCCCCTGCCCCTGGCTATCCTGACTCCACAAACCGTCCTTCGATTCCTTGATCACTTGGAGGGAGAACGTGGCAAGAGCATTCGCACCCGTAACAGTTGGTTGGCCGCTATTCGCTCTTTTGTCCATTATCTGAGCGACTGGCTTGGCCCGGATTTACCCCCCGCCCTGCCACGCATCCTCGGCATCCCGTTCAAGCGCCAGGTCCAGCGGCTGGTTGGCTTGCTGAGCGCCCAGGAGGTCCAAGCCATCCTGGCCGCCACGGACGACTCTTGGACTGGTCGGCGCAATCATCTG
>Ga0209517_10006661_pt1 | contig 14174 bp, 8 predicted proteins | sample PeaSoiMetSII2010_FD_187695 | JGI IMG/M metagenome (GOLD analysis project Ga0209517, IMG submission 187695) | Peat soil microbial communities from Weissenstadt, Germany - SII-2010 (SPAdes) (version 2) | ecosystem: Environmental > Terrestrial > Soil > Wetlands > Peat | place: Germany: Weissenstadt...
CAGCAACATGCCGAGGCAAGCGTCGTGAATGCCGCGCAGGGTGTTCGCGAGGCATCGGGAACCTGCCTCGAAAATGATCCTCCGGGATTTTCGTGGCAAGCAACATAGGTATCGAAGCCGTCGTCGGTGAATGAGTCGCAGTGACCGCTAGGGGCATAGCTCAACTGGCAGAGCGTCGGTCTCCAAAACCGAAGGTTGGGGGTTCGATTCCCTCTGCCCCTGCCAAGCTTGCGGGAAGGGCTGGCCGGCAACGCGGCGTGCAGTGATGGAACGGTAAATGATGAGCAGAGCGCAGAGCCGATGAACAAGACCGACGTGCAAACAATCGGCCGCACCACCGACAACATCCTGGTCGGGCTGGCGTCCTTGGTCGCGTTGGCCGGGGTAATCGGATTCAGCTTTTGGTCCGAGCTGCCGCTGGTGGCACGTTTTGGCATGCTCCTTGGCGGCCTGGCACTGGGTGCGGGGATCGCGTGGTTCTCCGCGCCGGGCAAACGCTTCATCGCATTTGCGCAGGAGGCCTACGAGGAAGCCAGGAAGGTGACCTGGCCGACCAGCAAGGAGACCGTGCAGACGACCGGCGTGGTGTTCTTATTTGTGGCGATTATGGCGATCTTCCTGTTTTTGGTGGACAAGTCGATCGAGTGGGGGCTCTATGACCTCGTGCTGGGGTGGAAAAGATGACTGATACCACCGCATCGGCGGGCGTGGCAACCGACGCAGCTGCCGGGACTTCGACCAAGCGCTGGTACGTCGTGCACGCCTATTCCGGTATGGAAAAGAGCGTCGCGCGCCATCTGCAGGAGCGCATCGACCGCGGTGGCTTGCAGGCCTATTTCGGCCGGATCCTGGTTCCGACCGAGGAGGTCGTCGAGATCAAGGGTGGCAAGAAGTCGATCAGCGAGCGTCGGCTGTATTCGGGCTACGTGCTGGTCGAAATGGAGATGGCCGACATCGCCTGGCACCTGGTGAAGACCACGCCCAAGGTCACGGGCTTTTTGGGCGGCACTGCCAATCGCCCCTCGCCGCTGTCGCAGAAGGAAGTCGCCGAGATCTTGCTACGGATGCAGGAAGGCTACGAGAAGCCGCGTCCGAAAGTGCTCTTCGAGGTCGGCGAAATGGTGCGCATCAAGGAGCCGCCGTTTACGGACTTCAACGGCAACGTTGAGGAAGTCAATTACGAGAAGAACAAGTTGCGCGTTTCGGTGACGATATTCGGTCGCTCGACCCCGGTCGAGCTCGATTTTGGCCAGGTCGAGAAGGTCTGATCTCTCGGCGCATGGCAGATAGCGGTACGTGTGGGCCCGCGGCAGTGGGGCGAGGTCTTGGAATGGGGAGGTCGCTGCGTGGGCCGCGGATGCCGGCCCGATGCGCATCGGCCGCTCGAACCCGATAGGAGCCAGGTATGGCAAAGAAGATCATTGGTTTTATAAAGCTGCAGGTACCGGCGGGCAAGGCAAATCCTTCGCCCCCGATCGGGCCTGCGCTCGGGCAGCGCGGACTCAACATCATGGAGTTCTGCAAGGCGTTCAACGCCCAGACGCAGGGCGTCGAGGCAGGTCTGCCGATTCCCGTGGTGATCACGGCGTTTGCGGACAAGAGCTTCACTTTCGTGATGAAGACGCCGCCTGCAACGGTGCTCATCAAGAAGGCGGCGAAAATCGAAAAGGGTTCGCCGAGGCCCCATAGCGACAAGGTGGCCAGGATCACGCGAGCGCAGGCCGAGGAGATTGCCAAGGCGAAGATGCCCGACTTGACGGCTGCCGATCTTGACGCCGCGGTGCGCACGATCGCCGGCTCGGCTCGGAGCATGGGTATCACCGTGGAGGGCCTGTAAATGGCGCGCTTGTCCAAACGAGTGAAGTCGATCCGCGCCAAGGCGGAGGTCAACAAGACCTACCCGATCGCCGACGCGCTCAAGCTAGTGAAGGAAACGGCGACCGCGAAGTTCGACGAATCGGTTGATATCGCGGTGGTCCTGGGCATCGATGCCAAGAAATCCGACCAGTCGGTGCGCGGTTCGGTGGTTCTGCCGGCCGGCACCGGCAAGACGGTGCGCGTTGCCGTGTTCACTCAGGGGGCCAAGGCCGATGAGGCCCGGGCCGCAGGCGCCGATATCGTCGGTTTTGAGGATCTGGCGCAGAAGGTCAAGGACGGCTTCCTGGAATTCGACATCGTCATTGCATCTCCGGATGCCATGCGCGTTGTCGGAACCTTGGGTCAGGTGCTCGGGCCGCGCGGCTTGATGCCCAACCCCAAGGTGGGAACGGTTGCCGCCGATGTGGCGGGCGCGGTGCGCAATGCCAAGGCCGGCCAGGTGCAGTACCGCGCCGACAAGGCCGGCATCGTTCACTGCTCGATCGGTCGTGCCTCCTTTGAGCTCGACCGTTTGCGCAGCAACCTGACCGCGCTGATCGACGCGCTGAACAAGTCGAAGCCGGCAACGGTCAAAGGGATATACCTGCGCAAGATTGCCATTTCCTCGACGATGGGCATCGGTGTGCGTGTCGATCCGGCAAGTTTGAGTTCCTGATTGCGAATTGCGGTAACCCGGGCCACATGCCGGGAATTGGAATAAGAGAAACCCGGCCGGCTGTGGCGAGGCGGCATGTTGCGGGTTTCGGAGTGCTTTGGGCAGCTGCGCGGTCCGCCGTGCGGCCGCTGTCAAAGACCGTCGGGGCCGAAGCGCTGTCGGGATGCTCTCCCGGTTGGCAATTTGGCTTAATCGAGCGGATGGCATTGCGGTGGATTCGGTTGCTTTGGTCGGATCCGGTGGTGCGCAATGCGTTGCTCGCCCTACGCAGACGGCGTAGCCGAAGGGGGCGTTTGTGTCGTGCGATTCCGGTCATCGGGCGCGCGGTTCGGGGCTTCTCAGCGGTCGCCGGTTTTTGGACCGGTGCAAGGCGCGAGCCGCGCACCTTCTAGTGGAGCCAGTACCGTGGGACTAAGTCGGCAAGATAAGGCGGCAATGATCGCAGAGGCCACTGCCCTCGTGGCACAGTCCAAGGCGATCGTCGTCGCTGAATACCGTGGGCTGGACGTGGAATCGGTCACCAGGCTGCGCCGGCAGGCGCGCAGCCAGGGTGTCCAGTTGCGGGTGTTCAAGAACACTCTCGTGCGTCGCGCTGTTAGCGGAACCGCCTTTGCCGGGTTGACCGAAAAGCTTGTCGGTCCGCTCGTCTATGGGCTCGGTTCCGATCCGGTGGCGGTTGCCAAGGTGCTGTCCGGTTTTGCCAAGGACAACGAAAAGCTCGTTATCAAGGCCGGTGCCATGGCCAACTTCGTCATGGACGAAAAGGCTGTGAAGACGCTGGCGACGATGCCGAGCCGGGAGGAGTTGTTGGCCAAGCTGATGGCAACCATGCAGGCGCCGATCAGTCAATTCGTTCGCACCTTGAACGAAGTGCCGGCACGCCTGGTGCGGACCCTGGCGGCGGTACGCGACGCCAAGCAAGCAGCCTGAGACCACGTTCCGAATCGCAGAAATCTCAATTGACACAGTTATAGGAGTTGGAAGAAATGGCATTGTCGAATCAGGAAATCCTCGACGCGATCGCCGCGAAATCGGTGCTCGAAGTCAGTGAGTTGATCAAGCTGATGGAAGAAAAGTTTGGCGTTTCGGCCGCTGCTGCCGCGGTTGCGGTGGCCGCCCCGGCCGGTGCTGGTGCCGCCGCGGCCCCGGTCGAGGAAAAGACCGAGTTCACGGTGGTTCTGCTGGAGGCCGGCGCCAACAAGGTCAACGTCATCAAGGCCGTACGCGAACTCACCAGCCTGGGCCTGAAGGAGGCCAAGGACCTGGTCGATGGCGCGCCCAAGCCCATCAAGGAAGGCGTCAACAAGGCGGATGCGGACGCCGCCAAGAAGAAGCTGGAGGACGCCGGCGCCAAAGTGGAAGTCAAGTAAGGAGCCGTCGCGCGACCGTTGCGCAGTCCGATCGGGCTGCTGGCAGTTGCCGGCGGCAATCGGTCCAACGCCGCGGTCGCGCCGGTGTCGTGCAAGCTTGGTGAATTCGGACGGGACACCACGCGCGAGCGTGGTCCCTGGACGAAAGAGTGCAGGAGGATTTCGATGTGTGTTCCGTCGTTTGGGCCGAGCACAAATCCAAGACTTCCCCCAATGAACGCAGGTTCAGTGGCGACTATGCAGCGAGGATGGCGATCCCGTATGCATGAGGTTGCGCCGATCTGCGCTGCGTTGGAACGCTGATTTTCCCCACGTAATTTCTTCTGAGCGGAGCGTCCATGCCGTACTCCTTCACCGAAAAGAAGCGTATCCGTAAGAGCTTTGCCAAGCGTCCTGCGGCGCAAACGGTCCCGTTCCTGCTGGCGACCCAGCTGGAGTCGTATGCGCATTTCCTCCAGGCCGAGCGACCCGCGTCGCAACGGCTGCAACAGGGTCTGCAGGCGGCGTTTGAGTCCATCTTCCCGATTTCCAGCCATAACGGCATGGCACGTCTGGAATTTGCCGGCTATGCCCTCGGCGTCCCGCCATTCGATGTCAAGGAATGCCAGCAGCGTGGCCTGACTTTCGCGTCGCCGCTGCGCGCCAAGGTGCGGCTGGTAATCATGGACCGGGAAGCGTCCAAGCCGACCATAAAGGAGGTCAAGGAGCAGGAGGTTTACATGGGCGAAATCCCGCTCATGACATCGACCGGCTCGTTTGTCATCAACGGTACGGAACGCGTGATCGTTTCGCAGTTGCATCGCTCGCCCGGCGTCTTCTTCGAACACGACCGTGGCAAGACGCATTCCTCCGGCAAGCTGCTGTTTTCGGCGCGCGTGATTCCGTACCGCGGTTCCTGGCTCGACTTCGAGTTTGATGCCAAGGACGTGCTCTTTTTCCGCGTTGATCGGCGCCGCAAGATGCCGGCGACGATATTGCTCAAGGCCCTGGGCCTGAACGTCGAGCAGATCCTGGCGCACTTTTTCGCCTTCGATTCCTTCTCGCTGGCGCCGACCACGGGCGGCTTCATGCAACTCGTTCCGGAGCGCCTGCGCGGCGAGATTGCGCGCTTCGACATCGCCGACCCGAGTGGCAAGGTGGTCGTCGCCAAGGACAAGCGCATCAATGCGCGCCACATCCGCGACATGGAAGCGGCAGGCATGACCCGCATTGCGGTCAATGAGGATTACCTTCTGGGCCGCGTGCTGGCGACCTCGGTGGTCGACCCGCAGACGGGTGAGGTGCTTGCCAGCGCCAATGACGAGGTTACGGAAGAGCTGTTGCAGAAACTGCGCGATGGCGGTGTGAGCGAGATCCGCACCATCTATGTCAACGACCTTGATCAGGGCGCCTTCATTTCCGGCACGCTTCGGATCGATGAAACCGCCGACCAGCTGTCGGCGCGCATCGCCATCTACCGCATGATGCGCCCCGGTGAGCCGCCGACCGAGGACGCGGTCGAGACGCTGTTTCGCCGCTTGTTTTTCGACGAGGAAACCTACGATCTTTCCCGCGTTGGCCGCATGAAGGTCAACAGCCGGTTGGGCCGCTCGGACATCGAGGGGCCGTTGACGCTTACGCACGAGGACATCATCAATGCGATGAAACTCCTGGTCGATCTGCGCAACGGTCATGGGGAAATTGACGACATCGACCACTTGGGCAATCGCCGCGTGCGCTGCGTGGGGGAACTGGCCGAGAACCAGTTTCGCGCCGGCCTGGTGCGCGTCGAACGGGCGGTGCGTGAGCGCCTGGGTCAGGCCGAAACCGAGAACCTGATGCCGCACGACCTGATCAACAGCAAGCCGATATCGGCATCGATCCGCGAGTTCTTCGGATCGTCGCAGTTGAGCCAGTTCATGGATCAGACCAATCCGCTTTCCGAGATCACCCACAAGCGACGGGTCTCGGCCCTGGGCCCGGGTGGCCTGACCCGCGAGCGTGCCGGTTTCGAGGTGCGTGACGTCCATCCGACGCATTACGGCCGCGTGTGCCCGATCGAGACGCCCGAGGGCCCGAACATCGGCCTGATCAATTCCATGGCGCTGTATGCGCGCCTGAACGAGTATGGCTTCCTGGAGACGCCGTATTGGCGCGTCGATGCCGGCCGGGTCACCAGCGAGATCCTGTTTTTGTCGGCGATCGATGAGGGCAAGTACGTCATTGCCCAGGCGAATGCGCCGCTGGACAAGGGTGGCAAGTTCACCGACGAGCTCGTCTCCTGCCGCCAGAACGGCGAGTTCGTGCTGATATCGCCCGAGCGCATCGAATTCATGGATATTGCGCCGAGCCAGATCGTTTCGGTTGCCGCTTCGTTGATCCCGTTTCTGGAGCATGACGACGCCAACCGCGCACTCATGGGCTCGAACATGCAGCGCCAGGCGGTGCCGTGCCTGCGGCCGGAAAAACCGCTGGTGGGCACGGGCATCGAGCGCACCGTCGCGGTCGACTCCGGCACCACGGTGCAGGCCCTGCGCGGTGGTGTGGTCGATTTCATCGACGCCAACCGGATCGTCGTGCGCGTCAATGAAGACGAGAACGTCACGGGCGAGGTCGGTGTCGACATCTACAACCTCGTCAAGTACACGCGCTCCAACCAGAACACCAACATCAACCAGCGTCCGATCGTCAACAAGGGTGACCAGATCGCCAAGGGCGACGTGATCGCCGATGGGGCCTCGACCGACCTGGGTGAGCTGGCGCTGGGCCAGAACATGCTGGTGGCGTTCATGCCGTGGAACGGCTACAACTTCGAGGATTCGATCCTGATCTCGGAGCGCGTGGTGGCCGATGACCGCTACACCTCGATACATATCGAGGAGCTCAATGTCGTCGCGCGCGACACCAAGCTAGGACCGGAGGAAATCACCCGCGATATTTCCAACCTGTCGGAATCGCAGCTGGCGCGTCTGGACGACTCGGGAATCGTCTACATCGGTGCCGAGGTCTCGGCCGGCGACACGCTGGTGGGCAAGGTAACGCCCAAGGGCGAGACGCAACTCACGCCGGAGGAAAAGCTGCTGCGGGCGATCTTTGGCGAGAAGGCATCGGACGTCAAGGACACCTCGCTGCGCGTTCCCTCGGGCATGAACGGGACGGTGATCGACGTGCAGGTCTTCACCCGCGAGGGGATCCAGCGCGACAAGCGCGCCCAGCAGATCATCGACGATGCGCTCAAGAGGTACCGTCAGGACCTCAACGACCAGTTGCGCATTGTCGAGGCCGACGCGTTCGCCCGGATCGAACGGCTGATGCTGCGCAAGGAAGCGACCGGCGGCCCGCGCAAGATCGCCAAAGGCACCGTGATTACCAAGGATTACCTGGATTCGCTCGAGCGCTATCACTGGTTCGACGTGCGATTGGCCGATGAGGCGGCGGCGGCACAGCTCGAGGCGCTCAAGGAGTCGATCGAGGCCAAGCGCCTGCAGTTCGACCAGGCCTTCGAGGACAAGCGCAAGAAGCTGACCCAGGGTGACGAATTGCCGCCCGGTGTTTTGAAAATGGTCAAGGTCTACCTGGCGGTAAAGCGGCGCCTGCAGCCCGGCGACAAGATGGCCGGTCGGCACGGCAATAAGGGGGTGGTGTCGCGCATCGTCCCGGTGGAGGATATGCCGTACATGGCCGACGGTACGCCGGTGGACATCGTTCTCAATCCGCTGGGCGTGCCCTCGCGGATGAACGTCGGCCAGATCCTGGAGACCCACCTGGGGTGGGCCGCCAAGGGCCTGGGCGCGCGCATCGGCGATATGGCGCGTACCGCCACGGCGGGGGCGCTGCGCGGTTTTCTGCGCGATGTCTACAACCAGTCGGGCAAGCCAGAGCAGGTCGAAGGGCTCGACGATGACGAGATCCTGGAACTGGCGCAGCACCTGGGGGCCGGGGTTCCGTTCGCGACGCCGGTGTTCGACGGAGCATCGGAGGGCGACATCCATGCCATGCTCGAGATCGCGTATCCGGAGGACGTCGCCAAGCGCTTGCAATTGACGCCCTCGCGGACGCAGGCCACGCTGTACGACGGACGCACCGGCGAGGCCTTCGGGCGCAATGTGACGGTGGGCTACATGCACATGCTCAAGCTGCACCACCTGGTCGACGACAAAATGCATGCCCGATCGACCGGGCCGTACTCGCTGGTTACGCAGCAGCCGCTGGGCGGCAAGGCCCAGTTTGGCGGCCAGCGCTTTGGCGAGATGGAAGTCTGGGCGCTCGAGGCGTACGGGGCCGCATATACCTTGCAGGAAATGCTCACCGTCAAGTCCGACGACGTCAATGGGCGCACCAAGGTATACGAGAACATCGTCAAGGGCGAGCACTCGATCGATGCCGGCATGCCGGAGTCCTTCAACGTGCTAGTCAAGGAAATCCGCTCGTTGGGCATTGATATCGATCTGGAAAGGGACTGAGGCGCGAACGTCACGAAACGCGACGCCGGGTTGGAGCCTGCGACAGCAGCGACCGGCGGCACTCAAGGCGGACAAACCCACCCTCCCAGTACTCTGGGTCTGGAGAAGCGAATGAAAGCGCTATTGGATCTGTTCAAGCAAGTTCAGCAGGACGAACAGTTCGACGTCATCAAGATCGGCATTGCCTCACCCGACAAGATCCGTTCCTGGTCTTTCGGCGAAGTCAAGAAGCCGGAAACGATCAATTACCGCACGTTCAAGCCCGAGCGCGACGGCCTGTTCTGCGCCAAGATCTTCGGCCCGATCAAGGACTACGAGTGCTTGTGCGGCAAGTACAAGCGGCTCAAGCACCGCGGCGTTATCTGTGAAAAGTGCGGTGTCGAAGTCACCCTCGCCAAGGTGCGTCGCGAGCGGATGGGCCACATCGAGCTGGCTTCGCCGGTGGCACACATCTGGTTTCTCAAGTCCCTGCCCAGTCGTATGGGCATGGTCCTGGACATGACCTTGCGCGACATCGAACGCGTGTTGTACTTCGAGGCCTACGTCGTCGTCGACCCGGGATTCACTCCACTGAAGCGGGCCCAGTTGATGACGGAAGACGATTTCATCGCCAAGACCGAGGAGTTCGGCGACGAATTTCGCGCCCTGATGGGCGCCGAGGCCGTTCGCGAACTGCTGCGCTCCATCGACGTCGACAAAGAAATCGAGACGCTGCGCAAGGACCTGTCGGAGACAGGTTCCGAAGCCAAGATCAAGAAATTCGCCAAGCGCCTGAAGACGCTGGAGGGTTTTCAGCGCTCCGGTATCAAGCCCGAGTGGATGATCCTGGAGGTCTTGCCGGTGTTGCCGCCGGAACTGCGTCCGCTGGTGCCGCTCGACGGCGGGCGCTTTGCGACCTCGGACCTGAACGACCTGTATCGGCGCGTCATCAACCGCAACAACCGTCTCAAGCGGCTGCTCGAACTCAAGGCGCCGGAAATCATCGTGCGCAATGAAAAGCGCATGTTGCAGGAAGCGGTCGATTCGCTGCTCGATAACGGTCGACGCGGCAAAGCGATGACCGGCGCCAACAAGCGTCCCCTGAAGTCGCTTGCCGACATGATCAAGGGCAAGGGCGGACGCTTCCGTCAGAACCTGCTGGGCAAGCGCGTCGACTATTCCGGCCGCTCCGTCATCGTGGTCGGACCGCAACTCAAGCTTCACCAGTGCGGGCTGCCCAAGCTGATGGCGCTGGAGCTGTTCAAGCCGTTCATCTTCAACAAGCTCGAGCTGATGGGCTTGGCGACGACGATCAAGGCGGCCAAGAAGATGGTCGAAGCGCAGGAACCCATCGTCTGGGACATTCTGGAGGAAGTGATCCGCCAGCATCCGGTCCTGCTCAATCGCGCCCCCACGCTACACCGGCTCGGTATCCAGGCATTCGAGCCGGTGCTCATCGAAGGCAAGGCGATCCAGCTCCATCCGCTGGTGTGCGCTGCCTTCAATGCCGACTTCGACGGCGACCAGATGGCGGTACACGTACCCCTGTCGCTCGAGGCGCAGCTGGAGGCGCGCGCACTCATGCTCTCGTCGAATAACGTGCTGTTTCCGTCCAATGGCGACCCGTCGATCGTACCGAGCCAGGACGTCGTGCTGGGCCTGTACTTCGCAACCCGCGAGAAAACCAACGGCCTGGGCGAGGGCACCTTCCTGGCCGATGTGGGCGAGGCGCACCGCGCCTTGGAGGCCGGTCGCGTCGAACTGCAGACACGGGTGACGATCCGCATCCGGGAGAGCGATGTCGATCGCGAAACCGGCGCGCGCACGGAACACACCTCACGCTACGAGACCACCGTTGGCCGGGCGATCCTCTCCGAGATCCTGCCCCCCGGCCTGCCGTTCACACTGATCAACAAACCGCTGAAGAAGAAGGAAATCAGCCGCCTCATCAATGCCGCTTTCCGTCGCTGCGGTCTGCGCGAGACCGTGATCTTCGCCGATCGTCTGTTGCAGTCCGGTTTCAAGCTAGCAACTCGCGCCGGCCTGTCGATCGCCATCGGCGACATGCGCGTTCCGGAGCAAAAGGAAGAAATCATCCGCGCCGCCGAGAAGGAGGTGAAGGAGATCGAGGCCCAGTACACCTCGGGTCTGGTGACGCAGGGCGAGCGCTACAACAAGGTGGTCGACATCTGGGGCCGCGCCGGCGACCACGTCGGCAAGGTGATGATGGAACAGCTCGCCACCGAGCGCACGATCAACCGCCATGGCGTCGAGGTCAACCAGGAGTCGTTCAATTCGATCTTCATGATGGCCGACTCGGGCGCGCGTGGATCCGTGGCGCAGATCCGGCAGCTCGCCGGCATGCGCGGACTGATGGCCAAGCCGGATGGTTCGATCATCGAGACGCCGATCACGGCCAATTTCCGCGAAGGCCTGAACGTGCTGCAGTACTTCATCTCGACGCACGGTGCGCGCAAGGGCCTGGCCGACACGGCGCTCAAGACCGCCAATTCGGGATACCTCACGCGGCGCCTAGTCGACGTGACGCAGGATCTCGTGGTTACGCAGGACGACTGCGGCACGAGCAATGGCGTCGCCATGCGCGCTCTGGTCGAGGGTGGCGAGGTGATCGAGGCCCTGCGCGACCGGATTCTGGGGCGCGTCGTTACCGTTGACGTGGCGCACCCCGATACGCAGGACGTGCTGTACGCGGCCGGTTGCCTGCTCGATGAGGACGCGGTCGATCGCATCGAGGAGCTTGGTATCGACGAGGTCAAGGTGCGCACGCCGCTGTCCTGCGATACGCGCTACGGCATCTGCGCCAAGTGCTACGGCCGCGACCTGGGCCGAGGTGTCCTGGTCAACGCCGGCGAGGCGGTAGGCGTGATCGCCGCCCAGTCGATCGGAGAGCCCGGCACGCAGCTGACGATGCGCACCTTCCATATTGGCGGTGCCGCCTCGCGTGCCGCGGTGCAAAGCGCGATCGAGGCCAAGAGCAACGGCACCGTGCGTTTTACCAGCACCATGCGGTACGTAACGAGCGCCAAGGGTGAGCAGGTGGTCATATCGCGCTCCGGCGAGGTGATGGTGGTCGATGACAACGGGCGCGAGCGCGAGCGCCACAAGGTCCCGTACGGGGCGACGCTCAACGTGGTCGACGGCAAACCGGTCAAGGCGGGAGTGCAGCTTGCGCAGTGGGATCCGCTGACTCGCCCGATCATCACCGAGTACGCCGGAACGATCCGATTCGAACACGTGGAAGAAGGCGTTACGGTCGCCAAGCAGATCGACGAGGTCACCGGCTTGTCCACGCTGGTCGTAATCGATGCCAAGCGGCGCGCGAGCACGACCAAGGGCTTGCGTCCCCAGGTCAAGCTGATCGGTGAGAGCGGCGAGGAAGTCAAGATCCACGGCACGGACCATGCGGTGACGATCTCGTTCCCGGTCGGAGCCCTGATCGTGGTGCGCGATGGTCAACCGGTTGCGGTCGGCGAGGTTCTGGCCCGCATTCCACAGGAGTCTCAAAAGACGCGCGACATCACCGGCGGTCTGCCGCGCGTGGCCGAGCTGTTCGAGGCCCGTTCGCCCAAGGATGCCGGGACCCTGGCGGAAGTCACGGGCACGGTATCGTTCGGCAAGGACACCAAGGGCAAGCAGCGCCTGATCATCAGCGATCTGGACGGCAAGGAACACGAGTTCCTGATCCCGAAGGACAAGCACGTGCTGGTGCATGACGGACAGGTCGTGAACAAGGGCGAGTCGATCGTTGATGGGCCCGCCGATCCGCACGACATCCTGCGCCTGCTCGGCGTCGAGGCATTGGCGCGCTATATCGTCGACGAAGTGCAGGATGTGTATCGTCTGCAGGGCGTGAAGATCAACGATAAGCACATCGAGGTGATCGTGCGCCAGATGCTGCGGCGCGTGCAGATCGTTGACGCGGGCGATACCCCTTTCATTCCGGGCGAACAGGTCGAGCGTTCCGAGTTGTTGGACGAAAACGACAAGGCGATCGCCAAGGAAGGCGGGCGGCCTGCCTTGTACGAGAACGTGCTGCTGGGCATTACCAAGGCCTCGCTGTCGACCGATTCGTTCATTTCCGCCGCGTCCTTCCAGGAGACCACGCGGGTGCTCACCGAAGCGGCGATCATGGGCAAGCGCGACGATCTGCGTGGATTGAAGGAAAACGTGATCGTGGGCCGCTTGATCCCTGCCGGCTCGGGTCTTGCGTTCCATCGTGCACGCAAGGAGAAGGAAGAGATCGAAGCGGCAGAACGCGAGGCCCTCGCAGCGCTCGAGGCGAGCGGGCAGCCGCCCGCGGAAATCGATACGGCAGAGCCGGTCGATGGCGATCATTCGGCCGAAGTGTCGGAGTCGTAAAGCCAGGTCCGGTACCGGATCCGCGGAGGGACTCCGCGGATCCGCCGTCCCGGCACGAGCCTCCGAGCGTGCCTGCCGGGATGCGCATGCGCGCTTGCGCGTTGGTCGGAGCGGGGGTTTTGCTTGAGTTTGTCGTCGATCGATGCGCTGAGAAACGGCGTCGACGCCGTCCGGGCGCACCGCATTGAATGTTGTGTAGCCGATTTTTCCTCGAATGCCCGTGGCAAGACCGTAAGCAGGGACGACTTTCTCGCGCACGGCGGCTGTCGCTTGGCCTCGGTCGTGTTTGGCCTGACCATTACCGCGGAGACGCCACCTGGCGTGTTCGGCCAGATCTTGCCCAGTTCGTACCAGGACGTCGACTTGCTGGCCGATCCGACGACGCTGATCGAGCAGGTCGGGCGGGCGAACGCGGCAAGCGTGCTGTGCGAGCCCCACGGTCGGTTGCGCGCGGAGATCAGCGGCCGAGAATTCGATGCCAATGAGATTTCCCCGCGCGCTGCCTTGCGACGCGTGGTAGCGCGACTGGGCCAGGCCGGTCTTAGCGCCCAGGTGGCGCCCGAGCTGGAGTTCTACCTCCTCAGTCGGCATGCCGAGGCTGGCCCCGGGGGCTTGATTGCGGCACTGGCGACACCAGGATCACCGGCCCGGGAGTTTGGCTGCGAGGCAGATTCGGCGGAACGGGCAGCCTACTTTGCACCGTATTTCGACGACCTGTTCGACGCCTGCGAACGCATGCGCATTCCCGTTTGCGGCTATGGCCACGAGTCGGCGTACTCGCAGTACGAGGTCAATTTCCGGCCCGGCGCACCGCTGCAGCAGGCCGATGCGGTATTCCGGTTCAAACGCCTGGCACGCCAGATTGCCGCCCGCCACGGATTTCTTGCCAGCTTTGTCGCCAAGCCTTTTCTCGACCAACCCGGCGCCGGCATGCATTGGCACTTTAGCCTGCAGCAGCAAAGCGATGGTCGCAATGGCTTTCTGGCAGCGGACCACGATGGCGATGGCCCGCGCCTGCAGCAATTTGTCGCCGGCCTGCAACGGCACGCCGAGGCCGCCACCGCAATGTTTGCGCCCTACGATATCTCCTACGACCGAATCGCGCGTAGCGATGCTTCCCCGTCGCGGGCGAGTTGGGGCATGGACGACCGAACGGTCGCCTTCCGCATCCCCGCTTCAAGGCCGAACAACCGCCGCGTGGAGAACCGCCTGCCCGGTGCCGACGCCAGCCCCTACTTGATCGTTGCCGCCACGCTCGGTCTCGGGCTGGCCGGAATCGAACAGCGATGGGAAGTCCGCGAGGATGCGGTTGAACTGCCGCGCAGCCTGGAGCGGGCCCTGACTAGCCTGCAGGCCGACCAGACGCTGCGAGAGGTGTTGGGCGACGTCCTGATCGATTTGTTTTGCGCGGTAAAGCGCGGCGAAAGCGCGCTGCGCAACGCCCGTCCTGAGCCGCGCCAGAACTGGGAT
>Ga0209517_10006662_pt1 | contig 14173 bp, 5 predicted proteins | sample PeaSoiMetSII2010_FD_187695 | JGI IMG/M metagenome (GOLD analysis project Ga0209517, IMG submission 187695) | Peat soil microbial communities from Weissenstadt, Germany - SII-2010 (SPAdes) (version 2) | ecosystem: Environmental > Terrestrial > Soil > Wetlands > Peat | place: Germany: Weissenstadt...
TTCACACCAAAGGGAATCTGCGCCGGCATAAACGTCAGGGCCTGGGCGTTGGTAGTGCCCGATGCGGCGGTAGTCCTCAGGAGGAGGCTGTGGAAGTCGCCAGCGGCAATACCCACGCTATTGTTCCAGGTTTGCGGCTGCAAAAACGCTCCCGGGCCTGAACCCCAAGCGACGACGCTTCCGTCAGCTCTCAGGGCGAGGCTATGGTACGGGCCGGCGGCAATGGCGACTACTCCGGACTGGGCAGCCAGGGGCACACTGGACTGCCCGCTGGAATTGAGGCCCCACGCCACAGCGGCGCCGTTGGTCAGAAGGGCGAGGCTGTGGTAGCGGCCCGCGGCGATGGCGACGGCGCCAGAAAGCGGCGGCTGTCCTGGGAACGTGACCAAATGCGCTGAAGAGTAGGAACCTGGCGAGGGCACGCCGTTGGCCTGGCCCTCATCGTTGTCTCCCCATCCGACGACGGTGCCGTTGGCTTTGAGGGCGAGGCTATGTTCGCCGCCTGCGGCAACGGCGACAACCTGACCCTGGACCTGCACGCCGTCAGCGTTCGGAGGCACGTTCGTCTGGTCACAGCCATTGAGACCCCAGGCCACCACGTTGCCGTTGTTCAGCAGTGCGAGGTTGTGTTTGGAACCGGCACTGATGGCCACCACACCGCTTTGGGCTTGCCAGGGAACACTGCCTTGGCCGAAGTCATTAAGGCCCCAAGCCAGCACGGAGCCGTTGGTGGTGAGCGCGAGGCTGTGACCGAGGCCGCCAGCTACGGCCTGAATGCCACTCTGGGCTTGAGTCGGGATGGTCGCCTGTTGCCAAGTGTTCATCCCCCAAGCGACGGGTGAGTGGTCGGAGGTCACAGCCAGGCAGTGGGCGGAACCAGCCCCCACAGCGGTAACGGGGTTCGAAACCGATGGAACATTCCAGAGGCCAGGGGGATACTTGCCCCAGGCATCGAGTTCAACCACGTTGGCCGGAATAGTGGTTTGGGCGAAGTTATATCCTCCGGAGGTTCCGGGTCCTCCACAGCCGGAGCCGACGACCGTGCCGTCGGCCAGTAGCGCCAAGCTATGAAAACCGCCGCCGGAAATCGCTACCACATTGGTCAACGTCCCTAGTGCGGTGAATTCGCCGTCGTCATCGTAACCCCAGGCGGCGACCGTGCCATCGGCCAGCAGAGCCAAGTCAAAGCACATGCCTGAGGCAATGGCCACCACGCCGGACTGCTGGATGAACTCCCACACTTGGCATACGGTGCGGCCAACGTATCCCCAACCCGCGAGCGTGCCATCGGCTTGGAGCACGAGACAATGCGACAAACCGGCGGAGATGGCTACGGCATCGGTGATGTTGGGCGCAGCGTTCACGAGACCGGGGTCTCCCCAGAGGACGACAGTGCCGTCGGTCTTGAGGGCCATACTGATATCGTAGGCTGCGGCGATGGCGACCACGTCGCTTAAACCGGCGGGAACGGTGGTATCACCAAAGATTCCGCTAGCCCCCCAAGCCACCACGGTGCCATCGGCCCTCAGCGCTAGACTGTGATATGCGCCCGCCGCGATGGCCACCACGTTATTCAGACCAGAGGGAATGGTGGCTTGGCCGTTGTTATTACCGCCCGAGGTTCCCGGGGATCCTGCTCCCCAGCCGACGACGGTGCCGTCAGCTTTGAGTGCCAGGCTGTGGTAATAGCCCGCCGAGACAGCCACAACGTTGGTCAAGCCGGCAGGAATGGTGGCTTGGCCATAAATATTGATACCACCCGACGTCCCCGGCGCTCCCGCGCCCCAGCCGACGACGGTGCCATCGGCCTTAAGCGCCAGACTGTGGAGGCCACCTGCGGCTATATGGGCGCGGTCAAGCGGGTAGGCGAGAGATGCGGGTGGGCTGCTCAGGCCGTATGAGCCGTCTCCCCAACTAAGCACCGTGCCATCGGCCCGGAGAGCCGTACTATGATAGCCACCCGCAGCAAGGGCGACCACTTTGCCCACGCCGCTAGGAATGATGGACTGCCCGTAATCAAAGCTGTCTCCGGGATTGTTGGTGAGCCCGGCGCCCCAAGCGACCACCGTACCACCGGGCAGCAGGGCCAGAGTGTGGAATCTACCCCCAGCCACCGCCACCACGTTGGACAAGCCAGCAGGAATGGTGGCTTGACCGTGATTGTTAAGACCCCAAGCGATGACGGTGCCGTTGGCTTGGAGCGCCAAGCTATGCCATGCGCCCGCCGAAACGGATACCACGTTGGTCAGGCCGGCGGGAATGTTGGCCTCCCCGTCGCCGTTGTATCCCCAAGCAACGACAGTCCCGTCCGCCTTAAGCGCCAGACTGTGAGAGGAGCCTGCCGCAATGGCGACCACATTGGACAAGGTTTGCCCCGCCAGCGAAACCGGGCCGGAAGAGAGGTACGGCGAAACCGGATTCGGCACACCCGTAGCCTGACCATATTGGTTGTATCCCCAGCCGACGACGGTGCCGTCGGCCAGGAGAGATAGACTGTGATAGTTGCCCGCGGCAATCCCCACGACGCTGGTCAAGCCGGGGGGAACGTTGGTCTGGCCGTAAGCATTCCATCCCCAGCCGACGACGGTGCCGTCACCCTTAAGCGCGAGGTTGTGGGAGAAGCCCGTTGCAATCGCCACGACGTTCGTCGCGTCGGCCGGAATATTGGTCTCGCCGGTGGAGTTGTCGCCCCAAGCGACGACCGTGCCATCGGATTTGAGCGCCAGGCTATGATATGAACCTGCGGCGATGCGAGGTGTAGGCGCGGCGACCAACATCATCGTTGTATTAGAGGCATTAATACGAGGGGCGGTCGTGTCCCATTGCCGCCAGGCGTCGAGGGCGAAGCCGAGGTTAGGGTTGGCGGCGTACGTCTCCTCAGTGCTGGAGATCTGGGCGTTGAAGTTAGAAAGGCAGTTAGTGTAGAAGGTCTCCAAGTCCGTATAGAGCGGCCAGTTGATGTTGGTGCCGGAGGCGAAGATGAGGGAGCGGAAGAAGTTGGTGAGGTTGTGCCCCACGCCGATGATGTCGGGAATTCTAAGGTTTACCCCGCGGAAGAGCATGGGATTCTCGACCGAGAGTTGCAGGTAGGCGTAGGCGCCATAGAACCAGTCCCGCGGATTCGCCAGAGGTGTGATTCCCCCGGGGGTTGTCCCCAGACCGGACAGGAACGTATAGAGGTAGTTCAGATTCGCGTCCAAGGGTAACGAGGTGAGCTGTGCCTCAAGAGAAGAGAAAAAGCCATTAGAGGGAGAACAGAGGCCATCCGCGGCCAAGCCGGTCGCGTACGTGTAGAAAGTATTCTCTGGTCCATCGTTAGGGCTGTAGGCTGACCAGGTCATGGGACCGCTGTAGGGGTGGGTAGCTTCGTAGAACAGCGAACCGTTCATGTCGCTTAGCAGCGTATCGCGCTGGCTCTGTTGGAAGTCGTCGAATATTTGGCTCTCGAGCCGGTCGATGTTGGTTTGCAGGTTGAGAATGCCGCTGCGGACGTCATTTACGTCGGCGAGCAAAGTGGCGCCTTGGGCCTGATTATTTACCCAATCTATTTGAATCTGGCTGAACTGCTGCTCCAGGAGGTTGAAGATGCTGGTGAGGGACTGGTCCACCCGGTCGAAGCGGTAGTTCATGTTGGCGCTCAAGTCCCCGATCATGGTCTGGAGGTTGGCGATTTGATCGGCCATCTCTTCCCCGGCGGATTTGGTGCCAGTAAAAATGTTGAAAAGATCCATCCCGCCCGACATCACCGACTCCAGGCCACACGTGTCACCATGACAGACGCCGCCAATCCCAATGGCGAGATCGCCGAAGGCGCCCACGATTTGTTCCACTTGCGATGCACAGGTGTTGTCCAAAATGAGCTGAGACTGAACGAGAATGGCGGCAGTGGCGGAGGCGATGGTGGCCGGCAGGCCCTGTTGCACGGCGGCCAGGAGGTCGAGGTTGGCTTGAATGGCCGCCTGGTTGGTTAGGTAAGCCAGCGGGTCCGACTGGCTTTGGTTCACCTGTGCCAGCAACGTCAAGTTGGCATTGATGCTATCCCAGATGCTCTGCATCTCGCTATTAAACAGATTTGTCAAAAGGGTACTGGAGACCGTGAGGCCGCCGTTGAGGTTGGTCAGGCTAATCGCCAGGAAATTGGTCATGGTGGGGCTATTCCCAAGTATGGAGTTAGTGTTTCCGATAATAGCGGCCGGGCTGTCTGCGAGCGCCACTTGCGTTTCCGGCTTCAGCAGCCAGTCCATAGCCAGGGCGAAGGAAGAGTTGGTTCTGGCACGAGCCATGCAATCGTTTACCAAGGCCTGGCGCTTGATAGGCTCGGCTGCGGATCTGAAGATGCGTTGGTTGCCTGAGTCTGCCAGCGACATTAGGAGAGCGGAAGGCGAAGGTGCCGAGAGAGTCGAGTTAGTCCGATCGGCAGCACTGAGCATGAAATTGTTGAGCAGGCTCAGGTCGGCCGAGACGAAATTAGTGCGCGCGGGCACCTGGCGCAGGGTGTCCAAGTACGCCGCCAAGATCTCGTCCGCGTAACCGCTGGTTCGGATGTAATCGGGCGCGTTGGTCCGGTAGAGCTGGAGGGCGTTGGTTAATAAGCCAACCAAGGCGGGTGTGCTGGCGTGGGGGTTGCGCCGCTGCATTTCCAGGAGCACGCGGAGGCAGGCTTCCAGCTCGGGCTTCAGGGCCAGTTGGGAGTGCAAATTGGCGGAATAGACCATCCGCTGGAAATCCGCGGCGCTGATGGTCGCATTGGTCTGTGCCAGGGCGCGCGGGGTGGCGGTGAACAGGACGAAAGCCGGCAGTACGAAGGCCAGCGGGCGAGCGAGAAGCGAAAACGGGAGTTTGGTTTTCATCGGTTATTCTTTTAAGTTGTGAACGTGGAGGTGACGGAGGGAATGAAATTGACGAGTGCGCGAGTCGAGAGGCCGGGGGAAATTCGGGGGAATAAAAGCCTTGACGCCCAGCCATGGGCGCAAGGGCAACATACGACACTCGCGCCACGGATGAGCGAGAGCACGTTGACCAACAGCCGTCCAATCAGGTTCTCGTTCATCGCCTAAACCGCAGTCAGCCACAGAATCACAGCCGCCAAGGCGCCTGCAGCCTTCTCCGGATAAGTTCTCGCGTTCATCACGATGCCTTCCCCAAGTCCTCTGGTTTCGAGTTCTGGCCTCCGCCGGCCCTAAACATTTTCCATGAACCGGGCAATCCTCGACGCGCGCGTGCGACGTTTCTCCCTCGTCCCTTCCGAAGGGGAGAGGGTCGGGCAGAGGGTTCCGTTCTCTCGCCCAGGTTCATGGTCCCAATGCATGCGCAAAAGCGAAAGCGGGCTTCCCTGGAACGACAACCTGCGGGTCCCGCTATCGCGCCAGCACACCGGCGGAAGAGTTGTTTTGGTTGCCAACAATCTCGGGCCTTCTGCTTCTTCTAATGCGCACGATAATAAGTTGAAGAAAGGCTAATTGCCTAGGGGGTAAAAGTTTGGAAAACTCCATAATTCTTTGGAGCCGACCAAAAAGGGGTGCCAATGCCGGCGGAACAGCGGGGGAGCGGGCGCCGGAGCATGCGGGCGTCTCGACGAGGCCTATCTTTCCTGACGACGACCAGGCTGGCGTGGACGCTTGGCTCCGGGGAGTTGGGGCCGGACGGGGCGAGCGGTTGCTCGCATCGTCTCTCGCCAGGCTCTTGGGGACAGGCCGGTGGCTTTTTTGAACGCGAAGCGAAAGCTCTCTTCGCTTGAGTAACCGGTGGCAGAGGCGACCTCGCCAGGCGTCCTGGCGACCTCGCCGAGCAACTCCTTAGCCGTTTGGATGCGCAGCTCCGTGAGATAAGTCTTGAAGGGAACGCCAACCGCCTGGGAAAAAAGCTTCGAGAGGTATGCGGTGTTCATCCGCAGCTCGCCGGCCAATCCCTGCAGCGTGAGGGGCTTCGCAAAATCCCACTGGACGCGCTCGAGCACGGTGTGGACAACCTGATCGGCGCGGGATTGAGGGCCGGAGATTCGAGCCGTTGCCGGGGGGCTTGGAAGATAGCGGCTGAGCGCCTCGTGGAGTCGCGTTTGTTCCCGTTCGAGCGCCACGACCGAGCGGGCGGCGGCGTTGAGATCGGCCTTGCGCAAATCGCTCAAACTGGCGGTTTGCACATGCTGAACAACCTCGTGCAGGAAGCGGGCGGCGCGGGCGAAGTTCAGGCGGCTTAAAACAATCGCTCCACGCCGAGTGAAATGACTTTCCGCAGTAGCAGCGGAGCTGGTCGCCTTTGGTGACTGCAGAGGGGAATGCTCCAGGGCCTGCAAGTAGGCGATGCCCAGCGTCTGGCTACGGACGCGGACGGGTAGCCAGTAATTCCGGACCCCGAGAGGGCACGTAAAGCGGTGGCCCCGACCGGACTCCAAGGTGACGCGCAGGTGAGGTGGGCAGCAGGTGCGGCATTGGCGGCGCAGGGGGGAGCCACTCACCTTGCAGCAGGCCGAGCAACGGCTTGGCAGCACGTATGCATCCCCGCCCTTTGGAACAGCCGTCTTCCAGGCAATGTGAAAATGCAAACCGGTGAACTGAGCAAAAAGCCTGTCCCAAATGCGGCTCAGATGCTTCCGGATTAGCTCGCGGTATCTTTGGTCCTGCAGCAACTCCCCGGGGGTCCACCGGGACGGGACAATTACAGGGACGGGACGTGTAGGATGAATGAGGGGTGTAATTTTACCGACCCCTGAACGCGTTCCAACCGGCTTGCGCAGCCCTGTCATGATTCTCGCTGAGAGTGCTACCGAATTTGCTGCCAGCGTAAAGCCTTTTCATCCAAATGCAAGCACAAAATGTAGTTCAAAACACTGTACCGCCAAACGCGGCAGGTTGCTCACGCGAATTCCGATTAATTATCTTGACAATTAACATGGGCGGTCCGCCTGCCGCATCGGGCAGCAAATCGTCGAAATTCTCCGCTGCCTTCAATCACTGCCCCAGCACCCGATAAAATCCAGCGTCGTTGCTGGGTGAGAGCGTAAGGTTGGTGGCGCTGATGGGCGCGCCAAAGTTCTGCCAATTGGGACTGGCCAGGTTCGTCGTGAACTGCACTTGGAACGGAGCGATGCCGCCCACCCAGCTCAGCAGGAACTTCGTGCTCTGCAATCCCGCGGTCGCGGTGATGGCCGGCGCGGGCGTGACGAGGATGGTCATTGTGGCGCTGTTCGACAGGCCGAAAGAGTCGGCCACGCTGACCAGAAAATTATTCGTGCCCACGGCGCTGGACAACGGCGTGCCCGAGAGTTGGCCGCCGGAACTGACGGCGAGCCAAGCCGGGCCGCTGAGCAAAGCGAACGTATCCGGGTTACCATTGGGGTCCGCTGCGTTCGTGGCAATGGTGTTCGAGTAGGGTTGGCCTGCGATGATCGCCGGCTCGCTAAACGGGTTCTCGAGGAACACCGGCGGGCGATTGGTCGCCGCGTGGAAATGCGTCTGCACTTGGGCGGGAGTCAGAACGTAATTGTAGATCGCGAACTCCTCGCCCGTGCCCACGAACTGCGTGTCGTACGGCGTGTTCACACCCGACTGCCGCGAGCCGAACGTGACGGCGTTCGCGGAGCTGAGCAGTCCACTGCCGGCGGTGATCGACCCCACTGCATTGGACACTCCGTCGATATACAAAATGACCTGGCCCTGCGGCTCAGCGCAGACTCCGACCAAGTGGTGCCATTGTCCGTTGGGGGCGATGGTGCCATTGGCCAAGTGCGCGCCGCCGCCGGCGTCGCGGACGAAAAAGCGGAACGCATGGTTGGGCGTGCCGTCGTTGCCAGTGTCCAGGTTGAACTGCTCGCCACCGGCGCCCGTGCCTTTGGTGATGATGCCCGCGTCGGAAGATTGCGCGTTGCCGTCAACCCAGGCTTCGACGGAAAACGAAGCGTTTGCGGGGTTGGCAAAGTCGATCGGAATGTTGGCCACGTAGCTGTTGATAGAAGCCAGCACGCCGAATCTCGCCGCCGTGTGCGTGTCGATGAGATGGTCGCCGGTTTGGCCCAGCAGGGCATTGGTGTAAGTGCCGTTGTGGGCGCCCACGTAATCGTGCGCCACTGTGCCGCTGGTCTCGTCCAGCCGCCAATACCCGATGGGATGATCGGCCAAAACGATTTGTCCAAAGGGATAGGACGGCGTTGCCACTACCGTGAGCGCAACCACGCTGCTCGTGAGGACACCGAAAGCGTTGCTGACCACGACCGAGTAATTTCCGGAGTTGGTGAGTTGCAAGTTAGCCAGCGTGTCTGAGGAACTCGTGGCGCCACTGATGGGCGCTCCGTTGAACAGCCACTGATAATACAAGGGTATGGCGCCGGCAACCCCCACCGACAGCACGGTGCTTTGGCCGGCGAAGAGCCACAGATTAGTGGGGCTGGGCTGCTGGGTAATCACCGGAGTCGTATAGACCGTGAGCGTGGCGACGACGCTCGTGGCGCCTCCGAAGTTATTGGTTATCACGACAAAGTAATTGCCGGCGTAGTTCGTTTGAATCGGCGCGCTGAAGGTCAGGCTGGCCGTGGCCGAGCCGGATAGCCCGTTGCCATCGCTCAACGGCGTGCCGCTGCCAGGGCTGCCGCTGTACCATTGATAGGCCAGCGGCGGGCTGCCCATGGCCACGACATTTATCGACGCACCTTGGGCGGGGTTGTTGTTGGCGGTCGATTGGGGTTGCTGAGTGATCGCGACCTGCGGCGGCATGAGGGCGCCGCTGACCGCGAACACGCCCGCGTCCTGGTTCCCGCCTACGCTCGGATCGTTGAACGTGATGGAGGCAATGGCCTGATTCAAACCAAGCGCGGCCAGGTTGATAGTTGTTTGGTAAAGGTTTGGGTTGCTGGTGCCGTTGTCCTCGGTCGAGAGGCCGCTGTTTAGGTCGAGCCTGCCGAAGCCTTGCAGCGCCACGTTCGCGCTGGTGTTGAACCAATCCTGCGCGTTGTAACCGAAGCTCTGGCTGTGCGCGCCGTTGGTGAAGTTGATCACGCAGGTTCCGAGGCCGCCGCCGTTCGCCGAGGAGGCCAGAATCGCCAGCGAGTTGTAGGCCTGCGGGTTAGTAAGCCGCAGCACGCCCGAACTGGCGTGGGTATAGCCGAGCAGGAGCACATTGGTGGCTCCGTACTGGCCGAATTGGAAGACTGTCGTGCCGTCCACCTGGCTGGCGAAACTTCCACTCTGGGGCAGCCCCTGTGCGCCTCCGCTGCCGGACACTTGCGGATTTGCATTCAGCCCAGCCTGATAGAAGCAGATGTTGTTGGCGATGTCGAAACCGGTCGCCTTGGGACTGGCGGTGGTGGCGTTGGTCGGCACGATCACTCCGGCGTTGAAGCCGGAGATGGCGATCGGAAAGTTCGCGCCGGACACGATCAAGGTGAAGAGCCGGCTTTGCACAATCCCGCTGGTGGTGTTGGTAATCCAAACCGTGGAGTAGTAGGTGCCCGTGGTCAGGTTGGTGGTAGCCGCGGTGTTTAGGCTAACCGTGAGGGTTGTCACCGAACTGGCGGGCGGGAGCGCGCCGTTCGTCGCGGAGACCGTGAGCCAGGCGGAGGTGTTGGCCAGTGTCCAACTCAAGGCCGCGGCCCCGGCATTCGTGAGTGAAAACGTGGTCGCCGCCGCGCCGAAGGGGATTTCCTGAGGCGTGGTCAGGGTAAACCCAATCCCGGGCGTGATGTGGAGTGAATCCGTAGGGGCGGCCAGGACATCGATCAGATTGCTTCCATTAGGCGAACCCCAGCCGGTGGCCAAATCGTAGCCCGGAACGCCGAAAAAGTTGTTAGGGCTGCCGCTGTTGGTGTTGTTGCCGGTGGTGATGTCGTGGAACAGGGTGGTGTAATTATTGGAGCCCCGGCCGATGGCGTAGATAATCGGGTTGAGGAAGCCCAGTGATTTCTTGCCGTTGGCCTCGGCTTGCTGGTTGATCAAAGCCATGAATCCCGCCCAAAGTGGCGCTGCCGCGCTCGTACCGCCCACCGTGCCGGACTGGCCGTCCTTGAGAAACCAGAACAGGACCGTGTCGGCCAGGATGGATACATCCGGGAAGTTGCGTTGCGTGGTCGAGCCATGGTTCGTGACCATGCTCATCCCCTGCTGGTAGGTTGGAATACCGTAGTGTGGGGTGATGCCGCCACCGCTGCCAATCCAAGTCGTCTCCGATTGCCAGGGGCCCCGTTGGCCGGCGGTGGTCAGGGAAGTCCCTCCCACCGACGTGATGTTCGGGTCATCGGCGGGGGCAAAGATCGTCTGCGAGGAGTTGTAGGCGCCGCCGTCGCCGGCGGCCGCAAAGAAGTTCTGCCCTTGCGTCGCAAACTCGAGGAACACATTGTCCATCGTGCCGGGTGGGGGATAAAAGCCGAACGAACAGCTTATTTGTTTGGCTTTGTTGTCCGTGGCGATGCGGCTCAAAATGTCGATGGCGCTATTGCCCTCATAAACCATAATCGACGCGCCGGGGGCCATGGACCTGGCCATATCGATGTCGAGCGTCTCTTCGCCATCATCGGTCCCCGGTGAAGGCACGCCGGTCAAGCCATCCAACAAGATGTTGGTAATGACGATGTTGGTGGGCAGACCGGCCTGCTGTTGATACAAAATGACGTCATTGGTGAAGTAGGTCCCGAACTCGAACAGCCCGATCACCTGCCCGAACCCCGTCAGCATAACGCCCGGCGCGTAAGCATCATGGAGATCAAACCCGATGAAATCCCCGCTGGGCCCAGAGCCGGTCGCGTAGGAGCGTGTCTGCGCGTCCCGGGGAACCACCTTCAGATTCACCGGGCGCGGCGGCATGTAGTTGTCCAGCCCGCTGATATCCAGGATGGGGAGGCTCACGGAGATGGACGGTTCGAGATCGGGCGCGAAAAAGGCGCGGTCCTCGGTCGGGTGTGTAAACGTGCGCAAGGTTAAGTGGAAGGTGCGTTCGATATCGGCGACTGAGCCGGCCACGTCAACCAACAGGCGGTTAGGGTGTGTGCCGGTTACGGTAAAGTTATTCGCGACCAAAAAGTCCTTTACCGCCTGGGATTGCTCCTGGGTCGGGCCGAATTGGTCGGCGAACTGTTCCACCGTCAGGTAATGTTGGTAGTTGGGGCTTGCTGGATCGTAAATTTGGCGGAGGAGGTTTGTCAGTGCTGCTTGGTTGCGCAGAGCCAACCCAACGGCCAGGTTTAGATTCGTCGAGGCTGAAAGCCGTCCTGATGGGGTAAGGCTGGCCACGGGCGGAGGCACATGGCCGCGCAGCAGTAGGGTTGAAGCCGCCTGCGCTGCCGCCGCGAACAGGAGGCATAAGGCGGCGCTGAGGGCTATCCAAGGCGGCACGAGGCGCGCTCCAGGGACAGGCACGGGGACGATGGCGGTGGCGGAGATGCGGGACTTGCCCGGGGCATGCATATCGGGCGAGGTTCCCCGCTGACGAGTGTGGGAGAAGCTACACGACTGAATCATGCCCGGTCTTCTATCGCAGTTCTGGCCAAAAGGCGATAGGGAAACGCTTGTTCGCTAACCAGACAAGGCTGGCTTTGATGCCCTTCGTCTCTCAGATTTCGTCATCCACTTTGGGGTTGCTTCCCCACTTCAGCTTCGCGGCGGGGAGGACTATAATGTTGTGATGAAAACAACAGAAATGGCGGATAAAGTCCAAGATTGGCAGGAGCGCGCGACCGAAAAGGCTCGGAACATGGGGCAGGCCACTGATCAGTATGTTCGCGACAACATGTGGGCGACAATCGGCATCGTTGCGGTTGTGGGCTGCGTGTTAGGGTTCCTCTTGGCCAGCCGCGGCGATTGATTGGCCGCCTCGGGGACGCCAACTCCGAGCACGACGGTGGATTTGGTAGTAACCATACTGATCGGGGTGGCGATGGGCGTGATGGTCGAATTACTGCTGCCCGGCCACACGATGGGGGAGTTGCTGCTGGCTATGCTGCTGGGTGTTGCCGGAGCGCTAGTAGCACAGTTTGTTGGCGCCAGGGGCGGCTGGTTTGAGCCGAGTGACCCGGCGGCTTTTGTCGCCTCCGCGATCGGGGCGATCATCGTTCTCGTGCTGTACGGCCTGCTCTTCCGCCGGGGGCACCCGCGCAAACGTTGAGGGATCAGTGAGATTGCTTGGGCAGACAGCCGAGCTTTGCAAATGCAATGACGTAGGCCAGCACACTCACGATCAGCAGCCAAGGGCTGCCCTTGACCAAGAGCACGATTCCCCACCCCAAGATCAAACCAATCAGCAAATAGGCGACGATGGCCAAAAGAAATTTCATGGACACAAGTTAGCGAACTTTTCCCGCTGCGCAAGTTTCCACTCACACGCGAACGTGCAAAACAATCCGGCGGCAAGGTCCCGCGGATGTGGTCGCCGCGCGTCATCGCGTGGCAGACCAAGTGAACAAAAATGACGTACCGAACCGGCCGTTAGGGGGTATTCATCGTCTGAACTACTCCCAGGGTTCTGACTCGACCTTGAACGCGTACGCTTGCTTGCACGGGCGCATGGCAGCATCCTCGAGGTTCTTGGGCATCTCGATCACGAGCGTGCCGCCGTCCTTGTGCCACTTCAGATCCTGATCCAGGCCCAGCATGCGAATGGCCGAACCCTCCCGCGCTTTGACGAGCGCCGTTTTCAGCGTTTCTCCAGGCCACTTGAGGCAAACCACATAGACATATTTCTTGTCCTTCGTCCGCGTGAAGCGAAGACTGTCTCCCTCGTGATAGCGCAGGTATGGGCGCGTGGCGAAAATGCACTCGCTGTTCACCTTCAGCCAATCGCCAACGTAGCTGACGCGATCGATCATCTCCTGGGGCCACTTCCCGTCAGGATCGGGACCGAAGCCGATCTGGAAATTGCCGCCCTTGGCGACGATGTCGATGAGGCTTTCCAACACCCATTCCTGAGGCTTGTATTTGTCGTTCTGTTTGTAGGAAAAGCCGCTGCCGCAGGGGTAAATAACCTGCCAAGGGCGTTTGATCTTGTTGGGGTCTTCCGGGATCGTTCCCTCCGGGGTTTCATAGTCCCCGTATGCGTCGATGCCGCGATTGCGCAGCATGATGTTGGGTTGGAGACCGCGCGCCAGCTTGGCCACACCATAGGCGTCTTGCTGCGCCTCCTTGGGCCAACCTATGTCCAGGCAAAGTGTGTCGATTGGACCATATTGGGTGAGCAACTCGGTAATCTGGTCGCGTTCTTTCTGGATGAAAGCCGCCCAACGTTGCGGATCGTCCGATTTTTTGGTGAACGTGCCATCGTACCAGAAGTTCCGGTTGTCCCATCCGAAATCCCAGTCATGCCAGTCGATATGTGAATAGTAGAGGCTCACCCCAAGACCGTGGGCACGGCCGGCCTTGATCAGCTCGCCCACGATGTCGCGCTTGAACGGAGTCTCCGCGATGCTGTAGTGATTGGTCACTTCCGCATAGGTGCCGTCGGTTTTCTTGCGAAAGCCCCGCTGCAGGGTTAGGGTCGGCCACATGCAAAAGCCTTCGTGGTGTTTGGAGGTGAAGGAGAAATATTTCATCCCGGCCCGCTGCATAACTTGCATCCACGTGTCGGCGTTGAACGCGGTTGGATTGAACCGCTGGTAAGAAGCGTAGTAGTTCTTCTGCCACTCCTTGTCATTGAGATGGCTCGTAATGATCCAGGATTCGCTGCCGTCGAACAGGCAATAAAGTCCCCAATGGATGCGCAAGCCCCACTTCCAGTCCCTCCAACCTTCCACCGCCGCCTCGCCGGCGTGCGCGTAATCGGAGTCCACCCCGCAGTAGGAGGAATAGGTTTCCTGTAAACGTTGTTCCTCCTCGCGAGTCGCAGGTTTGCCTGGCGCCGCGGGTTCCCCCGCCAATACCAGGGAAACGAAGCTGCACACAGCGGTACTGATGATTTTTGTTTTCATGAATTTTGCACGTTTGCTGCAAGCGATCGGATATTTTCATGGGGCTGGCGCTGGCGTGGGTTGTTGAAACCTCGACGGTTTCTATGCCGGTCGCAAGCGCCTCGAACAATTTAGTCACACTGAAAGTACTGCGTCGATATAGTCCATATAGCGGATCTTGCCGGCTCTTCGCAACCGCGGATTTCGATAAAATGTTCGGCATCGCAGTCCTCGCTCCCGCAGTGGCACGGGGGATTTGGCAGGGACGCCTCTCAACCAGATAAGCTCGTTCGCGGGACTCATTTCGGGTTCTTT
>Ga0209517_10006663_pt1 | contig 14172 bp, 13 predicted proteins | sample PeaSoiMetSII2010_FD_187695 | JGI IMG/M metagenome (GOLD analysis project Ga0209517, IMG submission 187695) | Peat soil microbial communities from Weissenstadt, Germany - SII-2010 (SPAdes) (version 2) | ecosystem: Environmental > Terrestrial > Soil > Wetlands > Peat | place: Germany...
TTTTTCATATCGCGCTTAAGCCCCCGCAACAGGTTGTCCGTGGCGTGATCCAACAATTCCGCCTCGGTCTTCGTCTGTCGCTTCGTGGTCGCTTTCACGCGTTTAATGTGCCCTAAAAAGTCGGGCGATTCAACTGCCAATCTTGCGTGCCCAAAGGCGCGGAAGTGCAGGTATTCCTGACAATGCGGGCATTCGAAGACGATATCACGGGAATTCTTCGCTGGAAAATGGAAGGAGATGATCTAGTCTCAGCCGCGTGGCGATTTCCATGTTCAACGACGATTTTATATTTGCGGTTGCCAACGCCGTTCTTTACGCCAAAAACGCCCGGCAGGTGGGGCGTTATTGGCGGAAAATCGGTCGTCTGCCCAATGTTGCCAATCCAAATCTGTTTTCCGAACGGATGCTTTGGCGGAAACTGGTGGATCACAACCCGCAGTTCGTGCTTTTTTCCGACAAGCTGGCGGCCAAGGAATTTATCCGGAGCCGCTGTCCGGATTTGCCGCTGCCGCGGACGCTCTGGATTGGCCGCGACGCCGACGCGATTCCGGACGAATTGCTGCGTGGCGACGTCTTTGTAAAGGCGAATCACGGTTGCAATTTCAACCACCGTGTCCGCAGCGGCCAATATGACCGGGCCGTTCTCCGGGAAAAGACCCGCCGCTGGCTCGCCTCCGTTTATGGGAAAAAAGCCGGAGAGTGGAGTTATTCCGCAGTTGAACCCAAACTGTTCGTTGAAGAGGCAGTCGGAGATGTGGAAGCCGGCTTGCTGGAATTCCATGTGCGCGCCGGCAATGGCAAGGCCCTCCTGGGTTCGGTGATGGGGCACGCCAAAACACCCGCCCAGTGGTACGCCTATCTTGATCCCGAAGGAACGCCCACCCTGGGAATGAATGATCCAGAGGGAAGCCCGGTCGTGCCGTCGCCCCGGGTGATTGCGGTGATTGAACCCTATCGCCGCGCCGTGCGGTATGCGCAGCAGCTCAGCGTCGGGTGGATTATGCGCGTTTTGATTTTATGTGGAACGGGCGGGACTTGTTCGGCGGCGAAATCACGGTGTATCCCGCGGCGGGAATGTCGAGTCCTGCCAACTCCCTGGCTCGTGCCGCCTTGCTGGGCGGCTGGGATATGATGCAATCGCATTTCCTGAAATCGCCGCACGCAGGCTGGACGCGGCTCTACGCCGATGCGCTCAAGCGCCGGGTGAAAAAACGCGCGCTTGTGCCGGCGCCGGCAACTTTTGTGCGGGCTAGCCCGGAATCCAGATCGCAAACACACTTGGCGAAGGACAATGAAAAAAATCGCCGCACTGAACTCACCGGCCAGCCAGATTGAGTTGACCCGCAGCCGGCCATGAAATCCATCGCCATCATCGGGGCCGGCATCACGGGCCTGGCCGCGGCATTTTCCCTGAAACGCAAGGGCGTGCCGGTCACTGTTTATGAGGCGGGCGGGCGCGTCGGCGGTGTCATCCAATCCATCCGCGAGGATGGGTTTCTGGCTGAATGCGGACCGAACACGATTCTCGAAACCTCGCCGAAAATCGCCCAATTCATCCGCGACGCCGGGCTGGAATCGCGCCGGCTCTATTCCGATCCGAAGGCCGAAGCACGCTTCATCGTCCGGTATCGGCGCCCGATTGAAATGCCCGGTTCGCCCTGGGGGTTTTTCACGACGAAACTTTTCACGGCCGGAACCAAACTCGCCGTGTTGCGCGAGCCGTTCGTCAAGCCGCGACGCGACGGCGTGGAGGAGAGCATCGCCGGGTTCGTGAAACGCCGGCTGAACCAGGAATTTCTTGACCAGGCGATTGACGCGCTGGCCGCGGGTGTTTATGCCGGCGACCCATACCAATTGTCCGTTCAGCAGGCATTTCCGCGGCTGGCGGAACTCGAAGCGCGTTACGGCTCGCTGATCAAGGGCCAGATTTTCGGGGCGCGCGAACGCAAGCGACGAGGCGAAATCGCCAAAGACCGCGCGCCGAAATTTTCGTTCGATGAAGGCCTGCAGGTGTTGCCGGACACGTTGGCAGCAAATCTCGGTGATGCAGTGAAGTTGAACAGCCCGATCGAAAAGCTCGCGCAAATGGAGAATGGATGGCGCATTTCGAGTTCATTGGGAGAAGTGGAGCACAGCTCGGTGATTTATTGCGGCACGGCTTACAAACTGGCGGAGTTGAAAGTGGAAATCGGCAGGGCGGGGAGTCCCCTGCCCGCGGACGGCGCGCACGGAGTGACGCGCCCTACCAACCGAATTGATTTCACTGCATTCTCTGAAATCCATTATCCGCCGGTGGCCAGCGTGGTCCTGGGGTTCCGGCGCGAAGACGTGGCGCATGCCTGCGAAGGCTTCGGGATGTTGATCCCGAAAGTCGAGGGCTTCAAAATTCTCGGCACAATTTTTTCGTCGTCGCTGTTTCCGCATCGCGCACCGGCCGGGCATCTCACATTGACGAGCTACCTCGGCGGCGAGCGGCAGCCTGAACTCGCGTTGCTGCCGGCAGACAAATTGATCGAGTTGACGTGCGAGGATTTGCGCGTATTGCTTGGGGTGCGCGGGCGCCCGGCGTTCACGCATTGCGTTGTCTATCCCCGGGCGATACCGCAATATAATCTCGGTTACGGTCGTTACCGCGGACTGCTGACAGAAATTGAAAAGCAGGCGCCCGGTCTGTTTTTTGCCGGCCATTATCGTGATGGCGTTTCGCTGGGGGATTCAATTTTGTCGGGTTGCAACGTGGCCGAGCGCGTGGGAAAATTCCTGACAGCCAAATGAGCAAGGGCGTTTTACTGGTCAATCTGGGTTCGCCGGACTCGACGGCGGTCGGCGACGTGCGGCGTTATCTCCGGGAATTTTTGATGGACCGGCGCGTGATTGACGTCCCGTGGCCGATGCGGGTGTTCATCGTGGGCCTGGTGCTGATCAGCCGGCCGAAACAATCCGCCGAGGCCTACCACAAAATCTGGACGCCCGAAGGTTCGCCGCTGGTTGTCACGAGCCGGCTTGTCCAGGCAAAATTGCAGGAGCGGGTCACCGTGCCGGTGGGACTGGCGATGCGCTACCAGTCGCCCTCAATCCGCGAAGCGGTGCGCAAGCTGGCGGCGGAAAAGATTGATGAAGTTTTAGTGATTCCCCTCTTTCCGCACTACGCCATGTCGAGTTACGAGACGGCCGTGGTCCGGGTGAAGAAAGTCGCCGCCCGGGTCGCGCCTAAAATGCGGATTGAGGTTCAGCCTCCTTATGGTGACGCGCCGGACTACATTACGGCGCTGGCGGCCAGCGCGAAGAATTATCTGGAAGCGGGCTACGACCATTTGCTGTTCAGTTTTCACGGGGTACCGGTGCGGCATCTCCGGCAAACGGACCCGACCCGCGACCATTGTCTGGTGGCGCTGAACTGCTGCAACGTGGCCAGCCCGGCGCACGCGACCTGTTACCGCGCCCAGTGTTTCAAGACCGTTGCCGCTTTCGTGAAGCAAGCCGGCGTGCCCGCCGGAAAATATTCCGTGTCGTTTCAATCCCGGCTGGGCCGCGACGTGTGGCTGATGCCGTACACGGACGTGGTGCTGGCCGAATTGCCCAAGCGCGGGATCAAAAAACTCCTGGTCATCTGCCCGGCGTTTGTTTCCGATTGTCTGGAGACGCTCGAGGAAATCGGCATCCGCGGGCGCGAGACGTTTTTGTCGGCGGGCGGGAAGGAGTTTACACCGATTCCATGTTTGAACGAGCATCCGCTCTGGCTCGCCGCGCTGGAGGAGATGGTCCGGCACTTTTTAGCCTGAACGGGCGGGTTATCGCTTCGATTTGGAAAGGCCAAGCAATTGGGTCAGTCGCAGTTTCACCGTGCGATGCAGCGTTTGCAGGACGGGTGGTCTTTTCCTGGGCGGCTCGACGACACCGATGAGTTCGCACGGATGGCTGCACTGCGGGCAAAGGAACAGCGGCCGTCCGCCTTTGAGCCGCACTGCGTGAACGCAACCGCCGCACATGACTTCGCCGCAATGCGTGCATTTGTACGTGGCCGGCGTTTGCGGGTGACGCGCACACAAAATCACGCCGCCCGGGAGCACCACCGGCGGTTTCGGGCGCTCGCGCTCATATTGGGGGATGGCGATGGCGATGTCGGTGTTTTCGACGAACAAAGTCACCTCGCCCAGTTGCACCGTCTGGCCCGCGCGCAACCACGCGTCTTTCACGCCCTCGCCGTTAACGAACGTGCCGTTGGTCGAGCCGCAATCGTGAATCAGCACGCCGTCGTTGGACAACACCAGTTCGCAATGCAAGGCCGACACGCTGGGGTGGGCGATGGTAAAATCACAGGCCGGGTCGCGGCCAACGTGATTGACGCCGAAACGAAGTTCCAGCGTCTGGTTTTCCCAACCGTCAGATTTGATGAGCAGTCTGGCCATGCGGCCTCCCAACTATCCAATCTGACACGAGCATGCACGTTTGGGAAAAAATGTCGAGGAGAAAATGTAATAGGTGGAACGGCCCGCCGCACGGTCCGGACGCCGTTATCGCCCGAACGGGTTTTTAGCCAGGACAAATTCCCCGACGATTTTCCCGCCGATCAAATGTTGCTGAATGATGCGCTCCAGCACTTCCGGCGCGCAGGAGTGATACCAGACGCCCTCGGGATAAACGACGGCGATCGGCCCGCACGCGCAGACACGCAGGCAATTGGCCTTGGTGCGATAGACCAGCGGTACCGGCCCGGCCAGATTCAATTCCTTCAACCGCCGCTTCAAAAATTCCCATGCGGCCAGGCCTTGTTCCCGGGCGCAACACTTTGGCTCGGTCTGGTCGGCGCACAGAAAAATGTGGCGCCGGAATTTTTCGAGACCGAGCGTTTCGACGGCGGTTTGCAGTTCGGTTTTCATAAAAATTCGTCCTCGTCCTCAATTATGCTATCACGAAAACGAGGACGAACAGGAATTTCAATGCCAAAATGCCAGTCCAATCACGCCGGCGATGGCAACGAAACCGCCGGCGAGTTCGCGGGCCATGATGCTTTCGCCTTCGAAAAGGCGCGCCAACGGCAGCATGACGATGGGGGTCATGGCAATAATGGCGGTGACGATGCCCGTGGGCGTGGTTTCGAGCGCCCACTGCATGCAACTCACGCCAACCGTCTGGCCGGCCAGACTGTTGACCAGCACCCACGGCCAGAGTTTTAATTTTTCGCGCGGAGAAAATGAATCCTTCATTTGTGCGTCGTCGCCGTGTCTGCGGGCGTGCCGCCACTTGACGATCAAAAAAACGAGGCCGAGGGCGACCGCGCCGCCGATGACGCGCTGGTAACCGGTCGTGCCGGGATCGGGATGTTCGCCGGCCGCATGCGCGACGGCGTAAGCTTTGCGGCTCAAAACCGCGCCGAGCGCCCCGCCAATCGCGGCGATGGCGCTGGCCAGAATCCCGGGCCACAGCCGGCCCGGCGCAATTTTCAGATGGTCACCAGGCGCCATGGCGATGGCCACCCCGGCGAGAATGACACCGATGAAAATAATTTCCGCGAGATTCAATTTTGTGCCGAGCCAGACCCATTCGATCACCGCGGCGCACGGTGCGGTGAGGCATTGCGCGAGGAGAACCGTCCGGCGGCTGCCCAGCCGTGGCAAGGCTTGAAAATATGCCGTGTCACCAAGACCGATGCCGGCGAGGCCGCTCAAAACGAAGATAAAAAACGCAGCGCCGGCCGTGCCCGCGCCATAAATGTTCGCCCAGACCGCCAGGAAAAGAAACGCGCCGCAGATGCGCCAGAAATTGGCCTCGACACCCCCCAACCGTGTGGCGGTGCGATGCCCGCAAATGGCGGACACGGCAAACAACAGCGTGGTCAGGAGCGCCGCAAACATGATGGTTACGGACGGAAAAAGTCTGACGCGGCGACTTGCAAACTGCCGCGGCAAAACCGGGACGGGCGATTACAGTTCCTCGTAATAGTCGTCCGAGCCGAGTTCATTCGCGCTTTCGACTTCGACGCCGCTTTCCTGAAGGATTTTGGCGATGTCGGGCGAGACCCAGCGTTTTTCCTTCCCCTTTCGGCCAACGGGCTTGACGCGGTAACGGCCCAAGGCGTCGCTTTGGAGAATTCCGCGTTCGGTCATGCGCACCAGAATCGGTCTGGCCCATTCGGGATCGTTATGAAACCTCTTTTTGCCACTGGCGCGCCGGGCAATTTCCACGGCGTTGACATAGTCTTCACCCCGGCTCTTCAGAAACTGAAAAATTTCGCGCTCGTCTCCATCCATGTCCTGAACCTCGCAGATGACAGCGTGCGAGTCCAGAAATTAAAGCTTCGCCGCGATGAACTGCTCCAGCTTCAGCGCGTCGGCGTTGAACAGGCGGATGCCCTCGGCGGTTTTCTCCGTGGCCATGGCATTTTCGTTGAACAGCCAGCGGAATTTCTTTTCGTCCAGTTGCAGCCGCTCGATCTGACTGTCACGCGCCAGTTCGGGACTGAGTTTGCGCGCGACGGGCGCGGTGTTTTTTTTCAATTCGCCCATCAATTGCGGGCTGATGGTCAGCAAATCGCAACCGGCCAGCTCGAGAATTTCCCCCGCGTTGCGGAAACTCGCGCCCATGACTTCCGTCGCGTGTCCGAATTTTTTGTAGTAGGCATAGATTTCCTTCACCGACAGCACACCGGGGTCTTCAGCGGGCGCAAAGTCCTTTTTCTCCTTCGCCTTGTACCAGTCCATAATCCGCCCGACGAACGGCGAAATCAATTTCGCGTTCGCTTCGGCGCACGCCACCGCCTGGGCCAGCGAAAACAGCAGCGTCAGGTTGCAGTTGATGCCCTCGCGCTGGAGAACTTCCGCCGCGCGCACGCCTTCCCACGTCGTCGCGATTTTGATGAGGATGCGCTCGCGCCCGATGCCGTGCGCCCGGTAAAGCTCGATGAACCGGCGCGCCTTGGCGATGAGGCCTTCGGTGTCAAAGGCAAGGTTCGCATCGGTCTCGGTTGAGACGCGGCCCGGCACGATTTTCAGAATTTCGACCCCGAACAGCACCAGCAAATCGTCCATGATGTTTCGCAGCAATTTCTCACCGGCGGCGCCGGATTTTTTGTTTTCGGCGATGGCTTGCTCCACAAGGAACCGGTATTCCGGCATTTGCGCGGCTTTGAAGATAAGCGAGGGATTGGTGGTGGCGTCCTGCGGCGCGTATTGTTTGAGCGCGGCGAAGTCCCCGGTGTCGGCGACGACCGTCGTGATTTTTTTGAGTTGGTCGAGCTGGCTCAACGCCGTTGACGCGGGCGCCTTTTCAGTTGCAATGGCAGCATTCATATTTCGTTCGATTGTACGACTGACAACAATGCCTCGCCTCGCGTTCGATGGCAATGCATTTGAACTGAAATTGGTCGCGCCGGGATCGCAACGGAATGGGATGGGCCGCGGCATGGTCGGGAGATTATGGCCGCCGCCGCGCCGTCTGCCGGGCCTGGAAAGCGCGCCGGCCTGGCAGGAATTCCGGCGAGGTCAGGGTCACTTCCCCTGAATCTCTCTCTTCCGCGCGATGCCCTGTGGCCCGTAGTCAGTAACTCGCTCTGATGCGATAAAACCGTTGCAGGTCGCCGGCCGGGACGACGTTGGTAATTCGCATCGTTCCCGCCGCGAAGGCGACATTGCTGACGGCGGTGGACCACGTGTTCGTGGTGAGCAAATTCGTGGTGCACAGGAGGTCGTGATGGCAACTGGGTATGCCGCTAAGGCTGACCACCGCGTTGGTCTGATTCACCACCACGATGTTTGTCAATTGCAGGAAACCGGGATCAGGAAACGCGTAAGTGTTGGCCACCCAATTTTGGTTGCCCATACCGTCAATAAAGTCAAATGGGATGATGACATTTCGCGGCGTGGAGAACCAATTGTCGTGGACAATCACCCAGTCAGTCGGCCCCAGCCCCAGTCCTGGCCCCGGGTCAAGGACGTCACCTTTCGGGACGTAGCCCACTGCTGTTACTGCATGGCCCAAACCCAAGTCGCCTTCATACAGGTTCCACACTTCGTTTTCGTCGTTCGTGGCGCCCGGAGCTGGCGGGAGACCCCACTCGTAGTAAGTACCGCCGAAATCCGATTCGGTGTTGGTTGCGACCGACGGCAGGCTGTTAGTCGGCGCCATGCCGATGTTCCAGTGCAGGTAGCACAGGATCAGCGCATGATTCCGGTTTATCTCGAATTGCACCGCGTTGAAGGCGCTAATCGGGTCGCCAAGCATCTGAGCCGGCCCGCCGGTTGGATTCATGCCGGCGGCGAAGGCCTTGCCTTCAGTGCCGGTGTCCCAGCCGCCACCGGCGACGGTGTAGCGGCTGTTCAGATAACTTTGCAGGCCCGTCCGGATGTCCTTGAGATAGGTGCCGACATGCGGCGGATTGGCGTAGAAGAACCCACCCATTACTCCTGCGGCCGGCGCATCAAACAGAACACCGAGATTGCTGTCCATATACCAGCCGATGTCCGTTGTCGTCGCGGGCAGCGGTCCCGGTGCGCCTTGCGGGGCTGGCCGGGCAAATCCGTCCGCCTGATAATCGTGCCATGACGGGCCTGCCGCCCATGCCACCGTGCTGTCATCGAACGGTGTGGTGTCTGCCACCGGCGCACCGTGGTAGTCAGCCCAGTGGCCGGCCAGATCGGCGGCGGCGGTGGGCGCGCACCAATCATTCCATTGGTCAGCGGGGTTGAATGGCTGAGCTGGACTGTTGGGGTCCGGCCCGGGCCCGCCTTTGGGTGAATTGACCGTGTAGCGATAAGGCTGATTCCAGTCTGGCACGGTGCCTTTGACATACTTTGCTGCTGTTGGCCAAGTCTCGGCAGTGGTGTTAGCGACCCAAGTTGCGACCCAAGCCGGTAATGGAGTGAGGTAACCATAAGGAACGATCACGTTCCGGGGTGTGGAAAACCAGTTGTCATGGACGATGACCCAATCGGTTGGCCCCAGTCCCAGCGTAGGGCCCTGGTCGTCCGGATCGCCAGCCGGAATATACCCGACCACGGTCACCGCGTGGCCGAGAGCCAGGCCGTTGTCAAGGTTGGTCCAGACCTCATCTTCAGCGTTCGTGTAGGGCGGCGTTGGCGTTGAGCCCCACGTGTAATAAGTGCCGCCATAACCGGACTCTCTGTTCGTTGGCCCGACGGGCGCGAGAGACTGGCCCGTCGGAAGCAGGTTCCAATGCCTGAAACAGACAACCAGTGGGCGATTGGTGTTGATCTCCGACATGACCTCGCCAAAGGCGCTGGCCAGGTTCGGATGGATTACCGCCGGGGCTCCGGTCGGGTCGGTCCCGGCGGCGAACCCGCTTCCCCGGGTTCCGGTTTTCCAATAGACGCCTCCGGAGAGGCTGTAACGGCTGTTTAAAAAAAGTTGCAGGCCGGCATGAATGTCTTTGAGGTAGGTGCCGCGATGCTGCGGATTACCAAGGGGATAGCCGCCCATTACTTTACCTCCGCCAGCGTCGTAGGCGATGCCATAATTGGCGTCCATGTACCAGCCAATGTCAGTCGTTTGTGCCGGCAAGGCCCCCGCAGGGAAGAGCGGTCGGTTGAGCGTGCCGTCAGCGAGATAATCCTGCCAGGACGGGCCGGCAGCCCAAGCCACGGTGCTGTTGGGGAAGCTGGCCGTGTCCGCTACCGGGATGCCACGAACGTCGGTCCAGTAGCCGGCGAGGTTGGCGCCGGAACAGGGCGCGCACCAGTCGTTCCATTGGTTGGGCGCAAAAGGGCCTGGATCTGGCCCCGGCCCATTTGGGTTTACATATCGGTAAGGTTGGTTCCAGTCCGGCGCCAGGGCGCGTACAAACTGGGCCGCTGCCAACACATCCCCGGTCATCACGGTCAGCGCGGCTGCGATGGAAATCATTGATTTCCAGTTCGCTCCTCGCTGGCGCAAGCCGCTTTTGAGTGAATTTTTCATGATCTTTTTCCTCCGGTTTACGGTCGTTTGGTGTAAAAAGAGTTTGTGAGTGGAAAGAAATTGAGAATCGAGGGGGTGATTAGATCCGGTTGGTTCTGCCGCGTGGGCAAACGAGATAAAGAACTCCCCCTTGTATTCGGCAGAGCCGCGGTTCTGTCGGCACAAACCTGTACAATCCGAAGTTGTCTTGCGTTCGTTTTCATGGGCCATTCCGGCCCGGCTGAATTACGTCACGGCTTAAAGCAAAACGCTAGAGCTTATGCGAGTAAACACGTTTATACGCTTTTCTAACTTCATCTGTCAAGCCTGAAAATAAGAGTTGAATCTGCCACAAAACCAAATACTTATTTAGCTTGAAACAGAAAACCGACGAGTAAAAGTGAAGCCAACCGACCTGCGGGGCATCCTGCAATACATTCCGCAATTCCGCGAGAAGACGTTCATTCTCGCGATTGACGGCGCGATCGTCACCGATGAGAATTTCGCCACGCTGCTGCTGGACGTGGCGGTGTTGTGGTCGTTGAGCATCCGCGTCGTGCTCGTCCATGGTGCGTCGGCGCAAATCAAGGCGCTCGCCGAGGAGCAAAAAATCCAGCCCTCCAATCTCGACGGTTCCGGCATCACGGACGCGGCCACGCTTCAGCTGGCGCTGACGGCGGCGAACCGGCTCACGCACGAAATCCTCGAAGGCCTTTCGGCCAACGACCTCCGCGCCGCCAGCACGAACGTCATCGTTGCGCATCCGATGGGCATCCTCCAGGGCGTGGACCATCTGTTCACCGGCAAGGTCGAACGCGTGGACGTGGAACTGCTCCAATCGCTGCTCGCGCAGGGCGTCGTGCCGGTCATTCCGCCGCTCGGGTTTGACGGCGACGGCAAAACCTATCGGGTAAATTCCGACGGCGTGGCGGTCGCGGTGGCTGAAGCCTTGAAAGCCATCAAATTGATTTTCATCACCTCCCGCGACGGCTTGATTTACCATGGCCAGATCATCCAGCAGATGCTCGTGTCCGAATTGCAACATCTGCTGCAGACGAACAGCGCCGGTTTCGCACCGGAACTTTTGTCCAAGGCGCAACATGCCGTCGCCGCGTGCAAGGCCGGAATTCCGCGCGTCCACGTCATCAACGGCAAGGTGGACGAAGGCCTGCTCGCCGAGGTTTTTTCCAACGACGGCATCGGCACGTTGATTTACGCAAACGAGTATCAGCAGATCCGGCCGGCGAAGAAGAAGGACGTGCGCGCCATTCAACTTTTGACGAAGCAAGCGGTCGAAGCGGAGGAACTGGTGAAGCGTACCCGGGCGGCCATTGAAAAAAACCTGGGCGACTATTTCATTTTTGAGATTGATAAAAACCCGGTTGCGTGCGCGGCGTTGCACGTTTATCCCGAACAGAAAAAAGGCGAGTTGGCGTGCCTCTATGTCAACCCGCTGCACGAAAACCGCGGCATCGGGCGCAAGCTGATTCAGTACGTCGAAAACAAGGCGCGGGAGATGGGGTTGACCGAAGTGCTCACCCTTTCGACGCAGGCGTTCACGTATTTTCAGTCCAAAGGTGGATTTGCCGAGGGCACACCCGACGATTTACCGCCCGCCCGCCGCGAGAAATACGAACAGAGCGGAAGAAATTCCAAGGTGCTCGTGAAGAAATTGAAGTGAGACCGCGCCATGCCAACGGTTTTCATTCACAACGGCTACCGGGTCAGCTTTTACAGTTACGATCTGGCCGAGCGGATGCACGTGCATGTTTTCAGAGACAGGCACGAATGCAAACTCTGGCTGGATGATCTTGCGCTGGCCTTCAATCGGGGGTTCAAGCCGCATGAAATCGCCGAAATCCGGCGGATGATTGCGAAACGCCGCGCGGAAATTGTCGAACGATGGCTTGAACACGGGCGCAATGAGAACTAGAATCCCAGTGTAGATGCAAACTCCGCCAATCATCACGGACGTGGTCGTGAACGATGAACTGCTGGGCTTCCACTTGGAAGACGGCCGGTTTATCAGCGTTCCCGTCGCGTTTTATCCGACGCTCGCGCTGGCGACGGCGAAGGAACGCGGCAAGTTTGAAATCAATGGCTCGTCCGTTTATTGGCCGGCACTGGACGCGGACATTGGCGTCGAAGGTTTGCTGGCTGGCGCGCGCGAACATCATTTTTACGCGCGCAAAGCGGTCGAACGCGCCGTTCGTTTAAAACGATTGCCGAAAACAGCGTTGGAAAAATTCAAACTGCAACCGGCTTAAAACTCTGCCGACAGCGCGCCCGACGATTTGCCGCCCGCCCGCTGCGAGAAATACGAGCAGAGCGGAAGAAATTCCAAGGAGCTGGTGAAGAGATTGAGGTAATTAACATGGATATTCCACCACGGATATTTTATTTAACGATGGGAGGAATCGCCGGTGTTATTTTTCTTTTAATTTATTTCCCGTCAGTTGCCGGATTCGTTGTGCTTTCTTCCATTGGAATTGCGATACTTTTCGTCACATACAGAAATTACAAAAACGGCTCCTTTCCTGTGAATTATAAATATAAAATTGCTGTTTATCGGCGCCGAGATAATCCAATTGCGTTTTGGTTTTACATGTTTGTTGCCGTTGGATTTGTAATTTTAGCCTGCGTGACAGCGGTATTATTTCTTCTCCACAAATTCAAAGGTCAAAGATAGATCACTTTGCGATCAATTTGAAAAAGTTTTTGCTTAATTTTATTTCTGCTTGTGAGAAGAACGGGATTACTCCGACTCAATTTTTTCTCGTCGTCAACATCACCAACCAAACCGTTTCACTTTTTGAGAAGGTTCGGAGTCCCGTCCCGTCTCTTGCGGGACGGTCGGAACCGGCTGAGGCCGGAACTCCAAACAAATACCGCTTTGTCGAAAAATTCCGCTGTTCCACATCGCGTTTTGGTATCGGTCAGAACGCTGGTTCGAACTGCACGCCGCTTGGGTTGCATCGCATCGCTGAAAAAATCGGTGGCGGCTGGCCGGTGGGGACTGTTTTCAAGAGCCGCAAACCCGTCGGCTACACCTGGCGGGGAATGCCGGACGCAAAAATCACCACGCGCATCCTGTGGCTGGAAGGACTCGAACCCGGTTTCAATCGCGGCGGCAACGTGGACTCGCATGCGCGTTATATCTACATTCACGGCACGGGCGATGAGACGACGATTGGCCGTCCGGCGTCGTGCGGTTGTATCCATCTGGCGGCCGACGATTTGATTCCACTCTTCGATAAGCTACCCATCGGCACGTTGGTGTGGATTACGGACGCGGAAGCAGGAAACAGCCTGGCCAGGGGTGGTGGATTAATTTGAAAAATCAGTAAATATCATGGCTTGATTTGGTGCCAACTCCAGCTCAACCTGAATTCGCCCAGAGCGCATGTTCCGTTATGAAGTCCGTTGGCGAAGACTTATACCAGGCACCATTCAGGATGGAAAAGAGCGAAGCCGCGGGAGGCGAACGTCATTTTCATTATTGGTCTCCCTGGCTGTTGTTGTTTGCCGCTGTTTGGCTGGCCGGCTATTTCAGTTTGGCCCATGACCCCCTGGCCCTTTTCAAACGGAATTGGGTCTTCATTCCAGTCGGCTTTTGCGGGGCGGTTTTGGGCAATATCTCGGCTGTGGGCGGGGGCATTGTGTTCATTCCGGTCATCATGTTTGTCTTTTATCTGCCCCCGGTCACCGCCCTGAAAATTGCGCTCGCCAGCCAGTCCTTTGGAATGACCAGCGGCGCCATCGGGTGGATTCAAAAAAAAGTGGTTCCGTTGCGCGCTTTGAAGCTCACCGTGCCCGGGCTGCTGCTGGGAAGCTCAATCAGCTCCCTGGTGATTCATCCCAGCGCGCTGCTGGTCAAACTGCTCTTCGGTCCCGTGTCGATTTTGCTGGGCATCCTGACGATTATCCTTTCAAGGAGGGCCACGAAACCTGCCATGAGTGCGGAGATCCCGCCGAATGCGGCGCTTCCGCTTTTTGTCATTTCCTTTGTCGGCGGACTCATTACGGGCTGGATCGCCATTGGCGAAGGCGAGCTGGTCGCGGCACTCCTGATGCTCGTTTATGGAGTCAACGTCACCGCCTGCATCGGCTTGGGAGTACTGTTGCTGTCAATCAATTCCATTTTCCTGACCCTCCTCCATTATTTTTTCCTCGGAGGAATACCTTGGAACATCGCCGCCTTCACCGGCGTGGGTTGTGTTTTTGGCGCCCGACTGGCTCCGTTCCTCAGCCGCCGTTCGAATCCGATGGTGTTGAAGACCA
>Ga0209517_10006664_pt1 | contig 14172 bp, 9 predicted proteins | sample PeaSoiMetSII2010_FD_187695 | JGI IMG/M metagenome (GOLD analysis project Ga0209517, IMG submission 187695) | Peat soil microbial communities from Weissenstadt, Germany - SII-2010 (SPAdes) (version 2) | ecosystem: Environmental > Terrestrial > Soil > Wetlands > Peat | place: Germany: Weissenstadt...
GAACTCGGCGGCAGCCTGAAGGCCGACTCCCTCCGCGCCGAGTGTGAGGCGAGCCTGCGGCGGCTCAAAGTTGACGCCATCGACCTCTACCAGATTCACTGGCCCAGTCCGGAGGAGGACATCGAAGAAGGCTGGACGACCCTCGCAAAACTTAAAGAAGAAGGCAAGATCCGCTGCATCGCGGTATCGAACTTCAACGTGCAGCAGATGAAGCGAGCCCAAGCCATAGCACCTATAACCTCGCTTCAGCCGCCGTATTCGTTGCTGGCTCGCGCGGTTGAGAAAGAGATCCTCCCCTACTGCGTCGAGCAGAACATCGGCGTGATTGTTTATTCCCCGATGAGGGCCGGACTCCTGAGTGGCGCGATGACGCGCGAGCGCGCCAGCGCTTTGCCGGATGACGATTGGCGCCGGAACGACCCGGATTTTCAAGAGCCGGCATTATCCCGCAATCTTCGCCTGGTGGAATTGCTGCGCGAGATTGGCGCGCGTCATGGACGCACGCCTGGCGAAGTGGCGATTGCCTGGACGTTGCGGCACCCCTCTGTGACCGGCGCCATCGTCGGGCTTCGCCGCGCAGAACAGGTCTCCGGCGTAATTGGCGCGGCAGAATTTCGCGTGAGTTCCGAGGAAGTCGGAGAGATCGAGAACTTTCTTCGCAACATTGACCAGCCCACCTAGGGGCGGCCCTTGCCTGTTCGAAAGGGGACGGCAAGCCGTCCCCCTACAAGCCGGTGAAGAGGAGTCGTTTTCGTGGCTTCAAGGTGCTGCCACGCTCGTCGTCAATCAAACGCTCCACGTCTACCTCGGTGTAGCCCTTTGGATTTCGAGTGACTCCGATTCATTGCACGCGCCGCTGGCGTCCCTGCCAGTATTTCTCGCGCAACACGCGTTTGAGAATCTTGCCCGTACCACCCTTCGGGAGGCTTTCCACAATCTCCACTGTTTTGGGGGCCTTGTACGCTGCCAGGTGCTGGCGGCAATGCGCGATGATTTCCGTATCGGCGGCTTGCTGGCCGGGTTTGAGCGTAACGAGGGCTTTCGGCACTTCGCCCCACGATTCGTCCGGAACGGCGATGACTGCGCACTCCATGACCGCCGGATGTCCGTAGATGACCCGTTCGATTTCCGCCGAGGCGATGTTCTCGCCGCCGCTCAGGATCATGTCTTTGCCGCGGTCCACAATGAGGATGTAACCTTCCTCGTCGATGGTGGCCAAGTCGCCGGTGTGAAACCAGCCGTCGTGGATGACGTTGGCGGTGGCTTCGGGCTGCCGCCAATAGCCTTCCATGACGACATCGCCTCGGACGACTACCTCTCCAACCTCCGTTGCATCCGGTTTGACATCGCGACCATCGGGCGTCACCACACGTATCTCCGAGCCCGCGAATGCGTACCCCGCGGTGGCTTGCCGGCGCAATTGGAACTCCTCCGGATCGCCGGCGCAGTGCGCCTTTCGGCGTGCCAGCGTGAGGACCGGCGAAGTTTCGGTGAGGCCGTATCCGCCGATGGCCCGGCAGCCGGGCATCCTACGCTCCGTCTCGCGAACCAGCGCCGTACTGGTTGGGGCTCCGCCCATGATGACTTCCTTGACGCTGCTCAAGTCATACTTCGAAAAATCCGGGTGATTAAGCATGGCGATAACCATGGTCGCCACAACCTGTAGGCGGGTCACGCGCTCGCGCTGGATCAACTCCATCACGGTAACGGGGTCGAACTTCTTGATCATGACGTGGCGGCCGCCGGACAGCGTGATGATGTGTGGGGCGCCCCAACTGTTGACGTGGAACAGCGGAACCGTGTAGAGGTGAACCTCGCTGTCATCGCCCTTCAACGCTGCGGCGGTATAGAGGGCGTGCAGATAGAGGTTGCGGTGCGTCAGCATGACCCCCTTGGGATAAGCAGTGGTCCCGCTGGTGTAGAAGAGTTCGGCCACGGAATTCTCATCAATGCCGCGGTAATCAATTTCCCGAGGATCTGCCTCGGCGAGAAGTTCGTCGTAGAGCTTGTGATGTGCCCAGGCCGGCTTGGTGTCCCTCAAAGGGATATAGTATTCGATCGCCTTCACCTGCGACCTCAGCGATTCCACCAGGGGAATGAATTCCGGATCGAAGCACAGAATTCTCGGCCCCGCGTCGTCGAGGATATAAATGAGCTCTTCTGGGCTTAATCGGATGTTCAAGGGCAGAAGAATGGCTCCGATCTGCGGCACGCCAAAGTACGGTTCGAGCAACCGATGACAATTGAAACTCAAGTAGGCAACTCGATCGCCGTTCCGTATTCCAAGCTTCCGGAGGGCGCTCGAAAGCCGGTCACAGCGCTCATTGAACTGGCGGTAAGTAAACCGCTGCTGATCGCAAACCACGCCCACTTTGTTGCCGAAAACTTGCGCTGCCTGCCGTTTCAGCCGCACCGGGGTGAGAGGGAGAATCATGGGAACCTCAGCGTGTGATCTTGTAGATAGCCCTTCAGAAGCTGCTTACCCAACTATGATAGGCAGTGAGCGCCGGCAAAGCAACTCGTACATGTCTCTGCTTTTCTCGGTAGCGCTAGTTTCCAGCATGTTGTTGCACCGCGAACGTTGTTTGATGTTCACGCTGCCCCAGTAGAGCCAAACACAGAGGGCACAGAGAAAAGTTCACAGAGCGCACAGAGAAGAAAAAACACTTGTACTTCCTTCTCCGTGATTTCTGTGAGCTCTTCTCTGTGGCCTCCGTGTTGGAAGCTCTTGGTTGCGGTTGCGCCGCGTTGTACTACTATTTCCGGATTTCTTCGTAGGCGGCGACTGATCGTTCCGGCCAAATCGCCGTCAGCGCCAATGCCACGACGATGCCCACCGACACCTCCACGAAACGGTGCGTCGCTATAACCCAAGCTGGTTTGTTACGCTCAACGAGCATGATAATGGCCAGCGTGATACTTGCAAAGCGGTAGGCAGTCCTATCAAGATGCAAGGCTGCGGAAAGCAGTCCAATGCCAAAGACAACCACTGCGAAAACGAGAATGCTCTGGGGAAAGTAGGCCGCAACAAGCGCTCCGACGAGAGCGCCCAAGGCGGTGCCCGCAAAGCGCGTCCGGGAAACTTCCAACGCCGCTCCCAGTGTTGACTGCATGACCACCAGGGCGGTAATCGCGGCCCAGTACGCCTCGGGAAGCCTGAATGCTCGCGCTACGGCCAAAGACACGAGAGCCGCGACCGCTGTCCGAGCGGAATGCACCAGGGCCTGCCGGTTAAGCTCCGCAGCTAACCAACTTTGTACGTTCGCCATACACCTCACCCGTCTGCTTCCTGCAATTTTCCCCCACTGCGACCTATTGGTTAGAGTAGAACTTAGAATAGCACGGGTGTTGTATACTCCAAGGACTGCCGGGGCGGGCGACTGACCACGGGCAACCGACGAAGGAGAGCAGGATGTCGAACGAGAAAAGCTACCACATGAGCATCGAGGAGTTCCGCCAGAACGGCCGGGAGGTCATCGACTGGATTGCGGATTACTATGAGCGAATCGAGTCTTTCCCGGTGCTGTCTCGAGTTCAGCCGGGTGAAATCCGCGCTTCACTTCCGAAGGAAGCGCCTATGAACGGTGAGCCGTTCGAGTCCCTGCTGCACGATGTTGAAGAGCTGATCCTGCCCGGAATAACGCACTGGCAGTCGCCCAATTTCTTCGCCTTCTTTCCCTGCAACGCCTCCGCACCCGCCATCCTGGGTGACCTGCTCTCGTCCGGCCTTGGAATTCAGGGGATGCTGTGGGCCACCAGCCCCGCCTGCACGGAACTTGAGACTCACATGCTCGACTGGCTCGTTCAGATGTTGGGCTTGCCGGGGAAGTTCCTCTCCACCTCGACGGGTGGCGGAGTGATTCAGGACAGCGCCTCCAGCGCCACGCTGTGTGCGATCCTTGCGGCGCGCGAGCGTGCGACCGGCTACACCGGCAATAAGCGAGGGTGTAAAGGTGATCTGGTCGCCTATGCCTCGCCGCAGGCTCACTCCTCGATTGAGAAGGCCGTGAAGATCGCGGGCCTGGGCGAGGAGAACTTGCGCCACATTGAGGTTGACGCCCTCTGGGCGCTGCGCCCGGAGGTTCTGGCGGCGCAAATCGCTCTCGACCGGCAAGCCGGCAAGGTGCCGTGCATTGTTTGCGCCACTGTAGGAACCACCTCATCAAACGCTTTGGACCCGTTGCCGCAGATCGGACGTATTTGTGAAGACAATGGCGTCTGGCTGCACGTGGACTCCGCCATGGCCGGCACCGCGGCGCTCTGCCCTGAGTTCCGGTCCATCAATGAGGGTCTTGAGTTCGCGGATAGCTACTGTTTCAACCCGCACAAGTGGATGTTCACGAATTTCGATTGCGACTGCTTTTACGTGGCTCGGCGCAAGGAATTGATCGACGCCCTATCCATTCTGCCGGATTACCTCCGAAACAAGGCCACCGAATCAGGCGCCGTCATTGACTATCGGGACTGGCAGGTGCCGTTGGGCAGGCGCTTTCGCGCCTTGAAGCTCTGGTTCGTGATTCGACACTACGGAGTGGAGGGACTTCGCCACCACGTTCGTAGGCACATCGCGCTGGCCCAGCAGTTTGCCTCGTGGGTGCAACAGGACGAGCGGTTTGAGTTGGCCGCGCCTGCGCCTCTGAACCTCGTCTGCTTCCGCCACCGCGCCGGAGACGCCTTCAACGAGGCGCTGCTGGACGCCCTCAATCGAAGCGGCGATCTCTACTTGACGCACACCAAGCTGAACGGCCGTTTCATCATTCGCTTCTGCGTGGGGCAGACCTATACCGAACGGCGCCACGTGGAACGAGCCTGGAAGCTGACTGCGGAGGAGACAGCGAAACTGGAAGCGCGCGGAGGGTGGTAGCAGAAGGCAGAAACCTCTTCTTCCGCGGGAGAGAAGGTCCCAGAAAGTTGGCCCTCGCCCCCTTGGGGGAGAGGGTGGCCCGCGGCGGCGTTTTCATCAGCCGCCGCGGGACGGGTGAGGGGGCCGGGGGCGCAGACGTAGTGCCGAGGCGGGAGTCGCATGCATGGGTCTAACCATCGTCTTCCATTCAACAATGGCGCCAGATGCGGTTACTGAGGAGCTCCGTGGTTCGGTTGATGAGGAGCGCTGGACACTGTTCTCACTTTCTGGCTACAAAGGCCACCGCCCGATCATCGGGAAGTTCAACGACAGGGAATTCAGGTTACAAAAGCGAAGATACTGGCATAACGATTTTGCGCCTTTCTTCTTTGGGCGGATTCACTGTGAGGGGGGTGGGTCGAGGATCGAGGGATACTTCGGACTCGCTCGACGTGTGAGGCTGTTTATGCGCATCTGGCTCACAGGAGCCGCAGTGATCGGTGCGCCCATTTTCGTACTTTCACTGCTCGATGCTGCAAACGGGAGCCACTACATGAGTGGTGACCCGAGCATCGGGTTAGTTGTCCCGCCGGGATTGATAGCATTCGGCATGCTTTTACCTAAAGTGGGACGGTTGCTGGGACGACCGGAAGAGCGCGCCATCTTGGAGCTCATTCAAAACACCTTGGGCGCACGACCTGAAACAATTCAGAGCTTGTGATTATGCAGGCTTCGTGCTCTGTTGTTCGGCTTGATCTGGAAAGGAGTTCGCTTCATGGACCGTCGAAGCTTCTTCAAATCCGCAGGATTGACAGCCACGATCGCAGGCGTTGGGGCAGGGAAGGCAAACGCCTTCGTCCCCGCGCACAACTGGGACAGATATGATTTTGGAGTAGGACCTCAGATTACGGATCGTCTTGCTCAAGGCCCGTTCCCGCAATACCCGCCGGAAGCGGTGTTCCCGGGAGGCGCCGTAGTGATGGCCACGACTCCCTCCAGCGAGGTTGAGCCCAACTACGGCAAGGGACTCATTACTTACATCACCGCGGACATGGGCACAGCGGAGATCAAATCCGACAACATTCCTCAAGCCATCGAAGATCTCGTGAAGCTTCCCTTGGGCGAGAAGCTTTATCTCCGCCCGACCTGGAGGGAAGTGCAGCCGCGACGCGGACGGCTCGACTTCCCTGACTACTGGAAACTTACTTTCGATCTGGCGAAGCGGTTTAACAAGCGGATTGGATTTCGGATCCAGATGCGGGCCCCCGATTATGCGGAGGAGGCTTTGCCGGATTTCGTCCTCGAAAAAGTGCCCATGGTGAAACTGATCGGTGAATGGAGAACGGGACTCGCGGGGCCGCGCAGGAAACCGGCTTATTACGAACCTCGTTATGATCACCCCTTCTTTCAAGATTGCTACCGGGAACTGAACCAGTTGCTCGCCGCGGAACTGGATGGCAGCCCGCAGATCGAATTCATGGATACCTTCATGTACGGCTTCTGGGGCGAGGGTCACACTTGGCCGTTTCATAACAACCCATTTCCAGACTATGCCGCGGCCGAGCAGACCTGGATCAAGATGTTCGAAGTCCAGTCGGACTTTTGGCGCCGTACGCCGCTGGTGACCAACACCCAACCTGATTTCAGCCGTGTGGGCAACTCCGAGCTTGTCGATCGTACCGTCCGTTCGGGGAACTGGCTCCGCACCGACACAATTTTCATCGAGAACGAGCAGATTGAGACCCTCAGCAACCGGCCGCCGTGGGTAGGAGCGGTAGTCGAAGTGGGAATGTCCGACGGCACGCCCGCGTCCCTCCACGCCGCGGAAGGGATTACCTACACCGACAACGTCATCGCGCACGTGATCGACGTCGGCCCCAATTATTGGTCGCTTTGGAATTTTCACAAGATCAATTCCGAAAATATCCTGCGTTATTACCATCAATACCCCCAGGCCATCGACCAGATCAGCAGGCGCATCGGTTATCGCGTGCGGCCCTCGTTTATCTGGCAGTATGCAGAACAAGACCGCCAAGGTTTGATCGTGGGGTTCGCGAACGATGGTTGCGCCGGAGTCCCGGGCGCTCTGCGTGTCTACGTTACAGGCGATGACGGGAAGGTGATAGCCGCAGGAAGCCTCGACCCCGGCTATCCTTTGCCGGGGAAAATCCGCCAGGCGCAATTCGTGCTTCCCAAGGGCGTTGGCTGGAAAGGCTTGAAACTTAAAGCAGAAGTTGAGGTAAAGGGTGTTCGGCACTCCATTCGCTGGGCTTGCCATCAAGATCTGAACGCCGACGGCTCGCTCACTTTGCGGCCCAACTTGCGAGGTTCAGGCTGAAACCGCGCTACAGACACTGGCCTGGCGGCAGCCCTCAGGGCAACCACCAAGGCTGCCCTTCGAGGCCGCCTGACTACCACACCCGGCACATCTTGGTCCGTACCATCCGTTGGCCCGCCTTGCATCCGAATGCCTGCTGGAATTGGGGCAGGTCGGAAACAATGCCATTCACGCGGTACTTACCGGGCGAATGCGGATTGATGGTGGCACTCAACCGCAGATTTTCAGGGCGCTCATTTTCACAAGCCCACTGTGCGTAGCCGATGAAGAACCGCTGCTCGGGTGTGAATCCGTCGATAGGCTTCAGGCTCTGCCCTTTGGTCTCATTTTTCCAGGCGATGTAGGCGAGCAGGAGCCCGCCCAGGTCAGCGACGTCTTCGCCGCTGGTTAGTTTACTGTTGATGTGAATATCATCAACGATGATGTATTGCGCGTACTGTTGCCGGACACAGCCGATCCGCTCGTCAAAGTGGGCGGCGTCTTGTTTCGTCCACCAATCGCGCAGGTTTCCCTTGGCATCGAACTGGCGACCCTCGTCATCGAAGCCGTGGGTCAACTCGTGGCCGATCGTGCCTCCCGTGTTGCCATAATTCGGCGCGTCGTCCATCCTGGGGTCGAAAAGCGGTGGTTGCAGAACCCCGGCGGGAAAATTGATGTCGTTCATTTGCGGATCGTAATATGCATTGACGGTGGGTGGAGTCATCCCCCATTCGCCGCGATCGACGGGTTTGCCGATCTTCGCCAGTTGGCGCTTGGATTCGAAAATGGCGCTGCGGCGCACATTTCCCGCGAAGTCTCCGCGCACGATCTCGAGCGTACTGTAATCGCGCCACTTGTCGGGATAACCGATTTTGTTGACGATGCCGTGCAACTTCTCGAGCGCCTGCTGTTTGCTGGCCGGGCTCATCCACGACAACGTTTTCAGGTCGTCCTCCATGGCGGCCTCGATCTCGCGGGTCATCTTCAAGGTGCGAGCTTTGACTTCGGGACCGAAAGTCTTGGCTACGAACACCTGTCCCAAGGCCTCTCCCAAGTCGCGGTCCACCCACCGCACGCAACGCTTCCATCGTGGTTGCATCGCGTTGACGCCCCGCAGCGTGTGGCTGAAGAAATCAAAATTCTCCTGTTGAAATTCCTGAGAAAGATAGGGGGCTTCCTCATGCGCCAGGTGCCAGCGCAGATAAGTCTTCAAGTCATCCAGGCTTTCGCTCTGGATCACCCGGTCCAGTTCCCGATAGAATTCCGGTTCGGTGACATTGAAGACCTGAAGGCCGGGCGTTCCGATTGCGGCCAGGTAGCTGTCCCAATCGAAGCGCGGCGTGAGCGCTTTCAATTGCGCGCGATCCATTTTGTGAAAGAGGTTGTAGGGATCGCGCTTTTGCACCTGGGTCAGCGATTTCTCGGCCAGCGCCGTCTCCATCGCCATCACCGTTTTGGCTTCCCCTGTGGCGGCGGCCTTGGAGTCTCCCATCAATTCGAACATCCTCTGCACGTGACGCACGTACTGGCCGCGAATTTCCCGCGACTTGTGATCAGTCTTAGTGTAGTAATCGCGGTCAGGGAGGCCGAGTCCTCCCGAGTCGGCAAAGGCGATCACCTGCGATGCGTTGGCGAAGTCCTGGCTGGAGCCAAAGCCGAAAAGCATCTGGTTGCCTTGGATGCCCAGATGTTCGTGCCCGACGTACTTCCCGAGGTCTGACTTCGATTTCAGCGCGTCAATCTCTTTTAGTCCGGTTTCGAGAGGAGCGGTGCCGAGCTTCTCGATGGCTGGTTCATCCAGGCACGCCTGAAAATAGTCGCCGATTTTCTGCTCGGAGGCATTGCGGGTGCGGTGGGGGTCCGAAGCCTCCAGCAGAATGCCCCATAGAAACTGCCGGTTTTCGTCGGAGAGTCTCGCGTACACATCCCACCGTGGCTGGTCGGGCGGGATGGGGTTGTTCTTCATCCAGCCGCCGCAGACATATTGGTAGAAATCGTCGCAAGGGTCGGCGGTCCGGTCCATCGAGTTAAGATCGAGTCCGGGTTCGTAGGGAATGGATCGCAGGGGATGCTTCTCGCCTTGGGCCGTCGAGCGTGAACTCTGAAGAGCCTCGCCATCCGAGGCGGATTGGGGCTGAATCAGAACAAGTAACAGAATGGCGCTCCCCAGCAGCGCATAACGCAGTGATGATCGAATCATGGATCCTCCGCTCTATTCGTTTTTCCTGCCGCCTATCGAACTGCCAGCATGGAGGAGGGAACGCGGCAAGAATCGCATTAGGGCCACGATGAATTTATACCGCCAACCTGGCACCACGAACAGCTTGTTACGCTTTAAGCCCTCAACCGAGGCGTCCACGACTTTCTCGACGGGAGTCCACAAGCTCGCGGCAACCCGTTTTCGGTCCACCCCCAGAACATCGTGAAACTCCGTCAACGTGTAACCAGGGCAGAGGGCCTGCACGCGGACGGATGAACGTGCTTGCTTCAATTCCAGATAGAGACCTTCAGTGAAAGCGTTCATCCAGGCCTTGGTGGCGTGGTAACTGACGCTTCCCGGACGGGCGACGAATGCGGCAACCGACGACACGTTCACTACCGTGCCTTTGCCGCGCGCCGTCATCTTGAGGAGCGCTGCGTGCGCAAGGCGGAGCGTGGCCATGACGTGCAAGCGGTGCATGGCGTTCACCTGTTCCAGTGGAGACTCGTAGAAGCGCCCAGTGCCGCCAAATCCAGCGTTGTTGAGCAGGAATTCAAGACGCCCTTCCTGTGCAATGCGGTCTTCGACGCCTTTGAGTTCGTCGTCTCGAGTGAGGTCGGCAGGGAATGGCTGGGCGTTCACACCATGCCGGCCGGCAAGCTCAGCGGCCAATTGCTTAAGGCGATCCGCCCGCCGTGCCACCAGGATCAGGTCATAGCCTTCTGCTGCCAGCCTGCGGGCGTAGGCTGCGCCAATACCGGCGGACGCTCCGGTCACTAGCGCGAGAGGTCGAGTGGTATCCATGGGTTCCTTCCTGGCAAATCTACTGAGGATCGCAGAATCTAGTCACATCACCCCCCTCACCCCCCGACCCCTCTCCCCCGAGGGGGCGAGGGGAGAAACAACTCGAGTTTGTGCCCTCGCCCCCTTGGGGGAGAGGGTGTCCGTCAGCCGACGGACGGGCGAGGGGGTTGGCCCGTCACGATGTTATGCAACCCTCAGCAAAAACAACACACATCGCTGCGCCTACGGCTTGGCGCCTGTTCCCGCGCCTTGACCAACGCCGCCCTTTTGGCTGCCGCTCGGCTTCAGCGTGAATTGCGGATTCTTAAACGTACCTTTAAGCTCGAATGGGAAAACCATTTTGCCTCCCTTGAGAATTGCGCCGGTCAGCCCTCCCAGGATGTTGGTGAGAGGGTTATCACTGGTGGCGACGCTTGCCACGCCTCGATAATCGAGGCTGCCGTCGCCCGCAAGTCCAAGAGATCCAGTGGCGTCGATTTGCACCCCGTTGCCGGCGATTTTGCCTTTGATCGTTTGAATCCGGTTGTTGGCGATCGTAAAATCCGTGGCGATGGAGGAGAAAGAATAAGGATCCCCGGAGGCTGGCCCCATTTTGGCAACGCGGATTAGTTGAAGCAGGTTTGCGTCCAGTTGCAAGGTCGGCAAGCGGCCCCCGCCGACGGTCAAGTGACCGGCGCCGCTCATCCCGGCCAGCGGGTCGGGAGAATGGCCCACCTCGCCGTCAAGCGCCACGTGCCCGTCGAGAACGCCAGTCATTTTCCCACGGACATCGGGAAACGCATCCAGCAATTTCGCCACATTAACTCCGCTCAGATTCGTTTGGGTGCGGTAACGTGTGTTGGGAGACCCGAACATGAAGGCAAGGTCCCCGTTGCCTCGACCGTCGTAGCATCTGAATTCCAGGCCGTCGAGGAGAACTTGTTGGGAGAACAGGCGGAGGTTTGACCTCAGATTCGTCACGACCATGTTCGTGACGTGCAGAGTGTCCACCGCGAATGTTCCCTCCGCCACAAGAGAACCTTGGACATTCTGGGCCTGAGCGCCCTCCGTGAGCGCGTTAAGATCGAAGCTGTGCAGTTGGCTGGTCACTCCTTCCGCTTCGACGAAGGCGGGGCCTACCTGGCCTGACGGCAACAGGTCTGCAATACGCAGATTCCCTTTGCTGATTCTGACATTGGAAATAGTCCCCAGGGTGAACAGAGGCTTAACGCCGGGCGGGTCCGGTGCAGGGTCGCCTGGGGAAGGTGGATCAGCGGAATTCCATTGCCCCCTGAGGTCGGAAAGCAGGCGTATCGAGGGCCCCTCCAGGTCGAGCGATTTGACAACCACCTGATGGCGCCAAAGGCTTGCGGCGTCGACTACCGCGTAAATCCTCCGGGCTTCGATGAAATCTCCCTGGGGAAAACCTGCAGGGTTCTTCAGCGCAAAATCATCCGCGCGGATGGAGAGGCGAGGAAAAAGCGTGAGGGTGAGGTGCCCGATCGTTGCCCGCCTACCCAGTTGCTTTTCAATCAGCACTGCCACCTGCGGTCGGTAGCGGTCCACGTTGAGGAGGCGGGGAACGACCACCACGATCAAGACCAGTACGGCCGCCAGGAAAATCAAAATAGCAAGTAAGATCTTTTTGCGTTTTGACAACGAAGTGGTCCCTTTGGAGCCAAGGTCAATCAGTGATTTTACACCACGACGGTCTAGTGCGGCGGGATCTGAGCTGCCTTGGCTTTATCCTCAGTCGTTAAGCGATTCAGCTTAGCGGTGTAATAATCAAAGAAGCTCTTGTTGGGGGGCGCTACCTGAACTGTCTCGACGAACTCTTGAGGGTTGGTTTTTTTGATGACGGTGCGGAAGAGCCATCCCGGCGGAGGCTGATCGCCGCCCTCGGGGTTAATGTGGGTTTCCGCCCCGTCCACGGTCAAGCGATATCGCGTAATGAATCCCATGCTGGAAAACATGCGCAGCAAAAAACCGCCCGCCTGCCGGTCCGGAGTAAGAACGCCCAGCCAGGATTCTTTCATCGGCGCAGAAGTCGTGGGCGCCGGTAAAGTGGTTTCGCCGCGGAACAGAATGACGTGCTTGTCCAGTTGATAGCTGACGGACAAGTGCAGTTCGCCTTGAGTTTTCTGGTCCGTGGTTTTCCCGCTCCAATCGCCCACCAGCCAATCCACGGTCGAGAAGTCCGGCCGATCGGGCAATGGGATCTGGTAAACAGTGGAAGGCTTTTCCTTGGAGTCCACTGGGGCGGCTCCGACGAGGCAAGCGAGAGCAAGGATAACTGGGATCATGCGGTCCTAATGATTATACGTTATTTTCGTCCCACAAGGCGAAGGCGCGCTGTGAATGCTCGTCTCTGGCCTCCCGCAAACGCGAAGGGAGCGAGAAAGGTATTAACCGCATTGGGATTGTCGTGATTGGTAGCGTTAATGGAACTGACGCGCAGGGCCCATTCCTGGCCGTGGAAGTGGAACCGCTTTTCAAGCCCCACGTCCAGGTCAAAATAGTTGGGGTAGCGGAACGCCCCCGGCGCGCTCACCAATTGCTGTTGCTCGTTCACAGCATCGAACGGATAACCCGTCCGGTACTCCATGCGGGCACTCAGGAACAGCCTCCAGAGCGGCAGCGGCGTCTTACCCCAGCCGATCAGGCGATCAGGAGTGTCCCAAAGCAACCGGCCCGGCGCCTGCGGAACAAAATAGGGAGTCAAGAGAGAATAATCCAGGGCCTGGTTGCTGCGTGCGCTCGAGTGGGTGTAATCCCCGTAGATTTCAGCCTTGTTTCTGAAAACTCGGCGCACCCAGATCTCAGCGGAGCTATAGCGGTCGCTGCGGTTGTCCTGAAACAGAAGCATCCCCCACACGGGAGCGGGCTGGGTTTCTTGATAAGCGAAGCCATGGGTTTCCACACGCCGCAGCAGGGCAACGCCGGTGAAAGTATTTGAACCCAGCTTTTGCTCCCACTCGAGACTGGTGGTGTTGAAGCTCGTCTGCCGAAGGCCGCCGCGCGGCAGCACGAATTGGGTAGTGGTAGATTCCGGGCCCGGCGTGGTCCCGGTCGAGTCATAAAGGGTGTCAATCCGTTCTTGATCGAGCCCTTCACTCCATAGGGCCATATTGATGGGCCGGTAATAGATCCCCCAACCGGCGGAGATTTTGGTCCGGTTATCAGAGAAGGGAAGGAAGCTGGCTGCCAGGCGCGGGCCCAATATCGTCTTGCCAATGATCTTGTCCCAATCCGCCCTCCCGCCAATCGTCACGACCAGCGGTCGAAGCACCTTCCACGAATCTTGGAGAAAATAGCCGAACTGCGTGTTGTCGAGGTGAAAATACGGCGCGCCGCTAAAGGTGGTTTTCAGGAGCAGCGTGTTGTTGGCACTGAGCGTCTCAATCGGATTGCGAACCGCCCCTTGAGAAAAGGCCAGCCCATCGGCGTTGAAACCGGCTTTCACCTCATGGGTTCCGTGCCAGCGCAGCGTAGAAAGGTTCAGGTTGCCGATCAACTGCACCCGGTGGTTGCGCTGGAGCAGGGTTTGAAAGTAATTGCCCGAGGCAGCGATTGGCTGCACGACGTAAGGCGCCGAACCGAGCGGTTCGTTGTTCAGGGTGGCGTTGTCCGTGGCCGCGCCGAGCTCAAACATGTTCCTGCCAAAGAAGAATTGGTCCTTGATGGAAACAAACTCGCGATGCGCATGATCGTCCGTGGTCGTCGAAAGGGGAGTAAACAGACTGAGGCCGAGATGGGAATACGCAAGCTGGTTGTACAGAAAGCTGCCTTGAAGAATATTGGTGGGCGTCAGGTTCATTTGTACGCGGGCGAGATTGTCACCCGACCACTGCTCCTGCGTATCGCCATTGCGCGGCAACCCCTGAATCAGCGAAAAGGTGTGCTGAATGCTGATGCCGTCGGAGAACCAGGCGCGGCCGCTGTGCAGGGGGCCCGAGAAGTTGAAGCGTGGGTACCAATTTCCAAGGTGCACGCCTTGCTGGAGATTTACCGCGGGGAAAAAATCCGTGG
>Ga0209517_10006665_pt1 | contig 14170 bp, 11 predicted proteins | sample PeaSoiMetSII2010_FD_187695 | JGI IMG/M metagenome (GOLD analysis project Ga0209517, IMG submission 187695) | Peat soil microbial communities from Weissenstadt, Germany - SII-2010 (SPAdes) (version 2) | ecosystem: Environmental > Terrestrial > Soil > Wetlands > Peat | place: Germany...
TCAAACCTCTCACGCTCATCGCCGGCAAGTTCCGGTATCCCTGGTACAACACCGAACTCACCTGGGACAAAGATCTTAATCCCGAAGGCGCCGCGCAGACTCTCGCCTTCAAACTCAACACGCCGGTCCTGAAGCGCTTTGCCCTCGTGGGATTCGAATTGCCCTTCGCCGAGGTTGCCGGGCAAGCTGCCAACGACCAGCGCATCACGCAGCAGATCACGTACGGCGGCCAGGTGCAAACCTCCTGGCAGTTGGCGCCGCACGTGACTCTGAATGCCTACTCCGGGTTCTATGACTACCGGGGGGCCGATGCGATCGCAATCGCCCTGGCGCGCGCCAGCACCAAGAACCCTCAAACCCCCTTCTCCGGATATCTTCCCCTGTACTCCTCGAATCCGGTTCAGGACTCCACTTACACGACGACCGCTACGACCATCGTCACCGTCGGCGGTACAGCTTATCCGACCGGAGTCACCGCCATCACCAATGCGCAGTTTGCCTCGAAGTTCAAATTGTTCGACAGCCTTGCGCGTCTCGACGTCGACACCGGGCACGCGCGCGCTCCTCTGGCATTCATTGGCGATTACGTGCAGAACATGGGTGCCTGCCAGAATCTTGCGAACATCGTGGCCGCTCCCGCGAATACCGCTACGGCGACCTACAAGCAAACTGCAAACTCGCCGTGCTTCGCCAACCAGCGCCGCGGCTACTGGATGGAAGGACGCGTCGGCCGGCTGCAGGAAAAGGGTGATTTCCAATTCGGCTACACGCACATTTACATCGAGCGCGAAGCCGTGGTGGGGAACTTAAACTACAGCGACATCCGCCAGGGCAGCAACGTCACCCAGCACCGTTTCGATTTCTTCTACCAGTTCGATCGAAACGTGCAGCTCGGCTACACGGCCCTGGTCGGACGCCCGCTGGCGACCACTGAACCCTGGCTCGTGCGCATGCAGTTCGATACGGTCTACATCTTCTAGTTGTCGAACTGAAACGTCGGTTTCTGGAGAGCTCGCTCCCCAGAATCGCCGCCGGCCCGGTTTTGGCACTCTCCTTTTCCGGGCCGGCGGTGTTAACCTGTTCGCCACCGATATCGCAGTCTTGGGGCGACGTTGCCCCCAACAAGAATGACGAGATCAAGACGCGATTTCCTGAAGCAGATGTCCGGTGCCGCTATGACGATCGGCGCCGTTCCCTTGCTGTTATCGAGGGCGCTGCCTGTCCCTCAGAGCGGCGCCATCGAGATTCCGGGCGAAGAGGGCATGATCATTCGTTCGTTCCGCTTCGTTGACCTGGAAACGCCGGTCGAGTACCTCGACACCTGGCTGACTCCTGTTCCTCATTTCTTCGTGCGGAACCACATGCACGAACCGAGCCAGCTCGACGCTGGCGACTGGCGCCTTACCGTCGGAGGTGAGGTCGACAAACCAATCACCCTGACCTTGAGCGAACTCTTCAACCTGGAACCGCACTCCGTTGTCAACACGCTGGAATGCGCCGGCAACGGACGCGCTCTGCATCGTCCGCAGGTCCCCGGCATTCAGTGGGCAAAAGGCGCGGTGAGTACCGCGCGATTCTCCGGCCCTCGCCTGCGGGACGTTCTGCTGCGCGCCGGAATCAAGTCCACCGGCAAGCACGTCATGTTCCGCGGACTCGATGAAATCCCGGGCAAAGTCCCTCCGTTCATTCGCAGCATCCCGATCGAGAAAGCGCTGGATCCTGATACGTTGATCGCAACTCACATGAACGGAGCTCCCCTGACCAGGCATCACGGTTTCCCGGCGCGTGCCCTCGTTCCGGGCTGGATCGGCGCGGCATCCTGCAAGTGGCTTACTGAAATCAAGGTTCTGGAATCGGAATTCGCAGGCAACTTCATGAGCCCCGGTTACCGCTTTCCCAACCAGCCCGTGAAGCCGGGCGATACCGTGAAGCCCGAGGATACGCACGTGCTGACGGAACTGAATGTGAAGTCGGTGATCTCCGGTCCGCTGGAAGGCGCGAACCTTAAGGCCGGCAAGATCGCTGTCCACGGAGCCGCATGGGCGGGCGAGGCCGACATTGTGAAGGTCGAGGTCTCAATCGATAGCGGCTCAAGTTGGAATCCCTCCAGCCTCGGCCACGACCAGGCCCATTACGCCTGGCGTCTCTGGACCTACGAGTGGACGGCCAAAGGCGGCGACTACACCATCCTGTCGCGCGCCACCGACTCTCAAGGACGAATCCAGCCCGCCGCGCCCTTGTGGAATCCCAGCGGATATCTCTACAACGCCGTCGATCAGGTGAAGATCCATGTCGCTTAACAAAAAAGTTGAGTGGGGAAGCCAGAAGGTTGTGTGGGGACGGGCGCATTGGCCTGTCTGGCTGGGCGGAGCCCAGCGGTTTGCGATGCTGCTTGCGCTTGGACTAACCGCGATCATCGTGGCCGCTCAGAATCCGGCTTCGCCCAAGGCCACCGGGGAACTCCCTCCCGGCCCGATGCAAGCCAAGGCCACCACATCATGTCTGGAGTGTCATGAGGCGCGCATCATCCTGCAGCAGCGCCTCGGCAAGGGTGCGTGGACCAAAGAAGTCGACAAGATGGTGAAGTGGGGAGCAGTGGTCGATGCCAGCGATCGCGATGCTCTGATCGATTACCTGAGCAGGAACTTTAGCCCGGATCGCCCGCAATACGAACCGCCGCGGACGTCCATTGAGCGCACTTCCAATGAAAAGAGACCGGAGAAAGCTGCCACGGCCAGTAGCACGGGCAGGAAATCAAAGTAGACCGGTGTCGAAACGACAAAGCGCTACCGACCCAATGTCCTGCAGGCATGCGGACATTACGGTAGCGCCGCCACTGCTGAGCCCAAAACTACAAGAAAGTATAAAAACAAGGATGCACTACTAATAGTGCATCCCTAGGTACTGGGGAGTTATTACACGACGGGTAATCGCGGAATCTAGGCCTTTTCCCCTGTGTCCTCCGCGTCCTCTGTGGTGGAGTTCTTCTCCGGTCGGAGCAGCGGAAACAGAATCACATCTCGGATCGTGTGCGAATCGGTCAGCAGCATGCAGAGCCGGTCGATGCCCACCCCCACCCCGCCCGCCGGCGGCATTCCATACGAGAGTGCCCGGATGTAGTCTTCATCCATCTGGTGGGCCTCTTCATCGCCGCGCTCGCGTTCTTTGAGCTGCGCTTCAAGCCGCCGCCGCTGATCCTCCGGATCATTCAATTCGCTGAAGCCGTTGGAGATCTCCATCTGCCCGGCGAAAATTTCCCAGCGCTCGGTCCAGTCTGGCTCATCTGGCGTCTGCTTGGAGAGCGGTGAAACCGCGGTAGGGAATTCGTAGATGATTGTCGGCTGCGTGAGGTGTTCTTCGGCCACGGCCTCGAAAAGCCCGGCGATCGTCTTACCCGTAGCCGCGTTGGGATCGTACGCCATGTGTGAATGTGCCGCGTTGAAGCGTTCCACCAGCTTCTTGACGCCCGCGCCGCTGGCGAAGTCGCTCATGTCCGGCTTCGCGCCGGCCGCGTCGGGCCAATAATGAATAATCGCTTCACGCATGGTCATCCGCGTCCAATTCGCCCAATCAATTTCCTGATCGCCCCACTTCGCCTTCGTTGTGCCATTGACCGCCTTCGCCGCTTCGGTAATAACCTCCTGCGTGACATTCATAATTCCCAGATAGTCGGTGTAGGCCTGATAAGCCTCCATCATGGTGAACTCGGGATTCCAGCGCCAGCCCAGTCCCTCGTTGCGGAAGTTGCGGTTGATCTCATACACGCGGTCCAGTCCGCCCACCACTAGCCGCTTCAAATAAAGTTCCGGCGCGATGCGCAGATAAAGATCCATGTCGAGCGTGTTGTGATGCGTCACAAACGGCCGCGCCACCGCGCCGCCCGCGATGGGCTGCATCATAGGTGTTTCGACTTCGATGAACCCATGCGCATCGAGCGTGCGCCGCATGGACTGCACCAGCTTCGTCCGCTTCAGAAAGACTTCGCGCACCTCCGGATTCATCACCAGATCAACGTACCGCTGGCGGTAGCGCAGTTCGACGTCGGTCAGTCCATGCCATTTCTCAGGCAGAGGCAGCAAGTCTTTGCTGAGAAAGTCGAGTTGATCCACATGAACCGTCAACTCGCCGGTGCGCGTGCGAAACAGATATCCGCTGACGCCGATGTGGTCGCCCAGGTCGAGCAACTTGTAGAGTTCGAATCCCTTCTCGTCAACCGCGTCCTTCTTCACGTAGATCTGCAGTCGCTTGCCGTCCTGCTGCAAATGGGCAAACCCGGCCTTGCCCATCAGACGAATCGCCATGATGCGTCCGGCAACGCGCACCCTGACGCGCGTCTTTTCCAGGTCCTCCGCAGTTTTCGTCGAGTACTCCGCCAGGATATGGGTCACCGTGTGAGTGAATTCGTATTTGCGCGGGTAGGCTTGCTGGCCCAGCGCCTCGATCTGTTTCAGCTTTTCGCGGCGCAGGTTGTAAATATGGTCGTCGAGTGCCAAGGGAGTCCTTTTGTTGCTTACGATGGAAGGGAGATTATAAACAATCGCTTCGCCGCGTAGTGTCCCCCTGGTCTCGAAAATTGTCGCCGCTCTACTGGAGGCGATCTTTCTTGGAATAGCTTGCACAATAACTGGTACCGTGGTACATTGGTACACATGGCCGACGATCCCAAACTCGAAATCGAGCGCGTGCAGACCGGCGTGCGCATCGAAAAAAGAATTCTCAAGGTCCTCAAGGCTTTCGCCGAATACCACGACATGACCCTTGGAGACGTGCTCGAAGGCATCGTGCTCCACGCCTTCGACGGCAAGACTCCCTTCAGCCCCGCCTCGCTCGAACGCATTCGCGAGCTTAAGAAGTTCTACGAACTGGATCTCGACTCCAGCGCCAGCCACCGGCTGAAGGAAATCAAGGCCAAATCCCCGCGCAAGCGGAATGCGGACAGATAACAGGAGACTCAATGAGCGCCTCGCAAACCAAGCTCGCCCTCACCGTTTTGCGGTGGGTTTTGGGAATCGTGATTCTGGCCGAAGCCGTGCAATTCGTCCTGCCCGGCGCGGCTCACGACTTTGCCCGAACTCACCTGCCGGGCTTCATCCGCCTGATCCTGGGCTGGGGCGAAATCATCGGCTGCATCCTGCTGTTGATTCCGCCAACGGCAATCCGGGGCGCGTGGATGCTGGTGGCCGTCTTCACGCTCGCCATCGTCATTCATCTGCTGCATGGAATGTACGGAGTTGGCAATCTCGTGATCTATACGGCCGTCGCTTTCGCGGTCGCGACCGGCAAGGGGTCCTAATCTCTCATCAGCTGAAAGATGAGAACTCGCCCACTCAGAGGCTGAACGTGGCATACGGTTTCTTGACCGACGGCGCCACCCAGGAGGAAAGAACATGTTTGTCAGTCCGTTCAACGCGGTCCTTATACTCTGTGCGACTGCCATTGCGAGCATCACTTCTCAGTCGGCGGCTGCTCAGCAGGTCAGCCGGACCGGCAGCTTCGACTTGACCTGCAGTGCCGACACCGCTTTTCCGCTGTTCAGTCCCGAAGGCGAGAGGAACTGGGTCAAGGATTGGGCGCCTCGGTCGGTATTCCCGGACACCATCGTTTTCAGCCGCGACACGGTTTTCAGGGAAGGAAGTGCCGGCGAGGAAGCGGTGTGGACGATCCTTGACGCAGATCGGCAGACTCACAGAGCGGAATACGTCCGGGTAGCTCCAGCATCCCACACCGCGCACATCATCGTGAAGGTCGAGCCGATTGGGCCCGCGCGCAGCCACGTGGTGGTGAGCTACACGGTTACGGCATTCGGACAAGATGCGGCAACGCTGTTGGAGGCATTTTCCGAGAAGGCCTACGCTGAGAAGATGCTCAGCTGGCAGCGCCAGATCAGAGAATATCTTGAAAAGCGCTGAATTGTGATGGGCAAGTTGTGACCGGCCGGCGTCCCTGCTCCGCAATTCATCTCAGGTGCGCCAGCGCCAGGGCCTTCGACGACTAACATAGGTTAAAATAGGGCGATTATTTTCGATCCTTCCATCCCAGGAAGTGCCCCATGACTCACCTCAAGGTTAACGGAGTCGTTCGATCCTTCGACGGCGATCCTGAGATGCCGCTGCTCTGGTACCTGCGCGACATCCTCGGACTCACTGGCACAAAATTTGGCTGTGGCATGGCATTATGCGGCGCCTGCACCGTGCTGGAGAACGGAAAAGCCATCCGCTCCTGTACCACGCAGATGGGCAAGGTGGAAGGCCTCGAGATCACGACTATTGAAGGGATCTCGGCCCGCGGCCCGCACCTGGTGCAGAAAGCCTGGGCTGAAGCAAACGTCCCGCAATGTGGTTATTGCCAACCGGGCCAGATCATGCAGGCCGTCTCGCTGCTTTCCTCGAAGCCTAAGCCGACCGATGACGATATTGATTCGGTCATGGCCGGCAATATCTGCCGCTGTGGCACTTACCAGCGCATCCGTGCCGCGATCAAGGGAGCGGCGAAGGAGACGGCATGACCAGCACAGAAAAGATCGCCCTGGAAGAGATCGCCATTGAGAACGTCTCCCGCCGGAATTTTCTGCAGGGCATGCTTTCTGCGAGCGCGTTCGTGCTGTGGGCAGGAAAATCCCCACTTCTCGCAAAAGCGGCGAGAAGTGGGGCACCCTTCACAGCGACCGGTGCAAGCGTATCGGTGGCGGGTTCGAGTGTCGATGCCACCGCGTTTCACCCCAGTCTTTTCGTCGGCATTCAGACCGACGGTACGGTGTACATCGTCGCGCACCGTTCTGAGATGGGAAACGGCGTTCGCACCAGCCTTCCTCGAGTCCTTGCCGACGAACTCGACGCCGACTGGACCCGCGTCAAAGTGATCCAGGGAGACGGCGACGAACGCTACGGTTCGCAGGACACCGACGGCTCTCACTCCGTCCGCGAATTCTTTGATGTGTTGCGCGAAGCCGGTGCCACCGCGCGCTTGATGCTGGTGCGCGCCGCAGCGCAGCAGTGGGGAATTCCGGAATCGCAGTGCGTGACCGATCCCGTCCACACCGTCGCAGACAAGAACTCGCATCGCAAGCTGGGCTACGGAGAACTCGCCGCTCTCGCCGCCAAGCTTCCCGTCCCCAAGAAAGAAGAGTTGCAGCTGAAATCCCCGCAGGCCTGGCGCTACATTGGCAAGCCGGCGCCCGGCTTCGATGTGCCAGACATCTGTTCGGGCAAGCCGCTGTACGGCATGGATGTGCGCGTTGAGGGTATGCTATACGCCGCCATTGCGCACCCGCCCGTCCTTGGGGGCAAGGTCAAATCTCTCGACGACTCGGCCGCTCTCAAAGTGACCGGCGTGAAGAAAACGATCTCCATCGATCCCTTTACGCCTCCGCACGCGGCCCAGCCTCTCGGCGGCGTCGCTGTCATTGCCGACAACACCTGGACGGCATTCAAGGGGCGCGATCGTCTGAAGATCGAGTGGGACAACGGCAGCCACGCCGTCTACAACTCAACCGAGTTCAAGAAACAACTGCAGCAGACCGCCCGCCAGCCGGGCAAAGTCGTACACTCCGTCGGCGATCCCGACGCCGAATTCGCCAAAGGCGTCAAGATTGTGGAAGCCGAGTACTTCGCTCCCCACCTGGCGCACGCCTCCATGGAGCCTCCGGTTGCAGTCGCGGATGTTCGAGACAGCGGGGTCACCGTCTGGTCGCCGACGCAGGATCCACAGGGTGTTCAGGAACAAGTGGCGCGGGCGCTCGGCCTCAAGAAAGAAAATGTGGTTTGCCACGTGACTCTTCTCGGTGGCGCCTTCGGCCGCAAGTCACTGCCTGACTATGCGGTGGAGGCCGCTCTTCTCTCGAAGAAAACTGGCAAGCCAGTCAAGGTGGTCTGGAGCCGCGAAGACGACATTAAGTTCGACTACTTCCACTCCGTAGCCGCGATGTATCTGAAGGCAGCGCTCGACGACAAGGGAATGCCGAAAGCATGGTTGCAGCGTTCTGTCTTCCCGCCCATCGGGTCCACGTTTGACCCGAGTGCGGTCTACAGCGGCGCCGGCGAGATGTCGTTAGGCTGGAATGTGATTCCCTTTGCCGTCCCCAACTTCCGGTCCGAGAACGGCCCCGCTACAGCCCACGTTCGCATCGGCTGGCTGCGCTCGGTCGCAAACATCTATCACGCATTTGCTGTACAGTCGTTCGCTAACGAACTCGCCTACGCCGCCAACCGCGATCCGTACGAGTACCTGCTAAGCCTGATTGGGCCAGCGCGCATGATCGACGCCGGCCAGGCTTCGCCCATGACCCAAAAATATCCCTACGATACGGGGCGCCTCCGCCGCGTCGCTGAACTGGCGGCAGAGAAAGCCAATTGGGGCAAGAAGAAATTCGGGAAGGGAAGCGGCATGGGCATCGCCGCACACCGGAGTTTTCTTACTTACGTAGCGTCGGTCGTCGAGGTCGAAGTTGACGACAGCGGCGCCGTCCGCATTCCCCACGTCTACACCGCCGTTGACACCGGAATCGTTGCCAATCCTGAAATGGTGCGCCAGCAGTTCGAGGGCGCTGCCGTCTTCGGCACAAGCCTGGCACGCACCGGCGAAATCACCGCGACCGGCGGTGCCATCGATCAGTCCAATTTCCACGATTACCCTGTGGCACGGATGAACGATGCCCCGGTTCAGGTGGACGTCCACATCGTGGAAAGCGGCGCCCCGCCGGCTGGAGTCGGAGAGCCCGGAGTGCCTCCTATCGCGCCGGCAATCTGCAATGCCATCTTCGCCGCCACCGGTAAGCGAGTGCGGGAGTTGCCGCTGGCGCGCAACGGATTCTCGTAGGCTGCATGGGTCCGGGTCTCAGACCCGGACGGGCCGAGCGAAGCTCCGGCTGCCCGATTGTGTGGGTCCGGGTCTCAGACCCGGACAGGCCGAGCGAAGCTCGGCTGCCCGGCGGGCGCAAAGCGTTCCAGGTAGCGTCCCAATTTGCCTCTTTTCACCACAGAGTCACAGAGTCGCGGAGAAAACCTCAGACCTGTAAAAGCCAGAGGGGAAAGGGTTTGCCAAGCGGTTGGGTTTCTCTGTGCCTCTGTGACTCTGTGGTGAAAAAACTAAATGCGAATGTTCTCTCCAAGATTTGGAGGTCCACTTGAGCGGCGAAGACGGTTTCGCTCTAAAGTAACTTGTCCCCGCCTCCGTCCCCGCGAAAATCGAACTTGGCTATCTCAATCGGCAGAGTTAAGCTCCCACACGCAAGATGAGAGTCTACGGAACAGGAAGCCTGTGGCTGCGAAAACCCAAACGACATCCGGAGGGCGAATACTGGCTGCGCTACCGCGATGCTGCCGGACGGCAGCGAACGGAGAACTCTCATTACTGTCTATGTTGCGAAAAACGCACAGGCTGCGGGAAGCGCGCAGAAGCGAACGCTGAGCGCTTGCTTAACCAAAGGCTCGGCGAACTTCGATCGGGGACTCTACCCAGCCCCAGAGCGAACCGCACGCTGGTGAGCGACCTTGCCGACTTGCTCTTCGAATCTCAACGCGCAGAACTGCTGAGAAAGATACCAGAGAACCTGCCCTGACCGATGCGGGACTGGCGCGTGAAGCAGGCCGAGCGAATCCTCAAGGAACAGAAGGGGAGATGGACGAAGCACCGCGCTCCGGTATTCGGGGACAAGAAGACAGTGTTGGTCATAGCGCAGGATTTACAGGAATATCAGGCCACCCGAATCGAGGACGGCGCACGCTACGCGACCATCAACCGCGAACTGCAACTCTTACGGCGGGCGTTCCGTCTGGGCTTCGAGCGCAGACCAAAACTGGTGTCAGAGGTTCCGCGTTTCCAAAACGGCTGGCCGAGTCTCCGCGCACCGGCTTCATCGAGGACGCGACCTTTGCGAAGTTGTTGGCTGCCGTCAAGGAGCCGGGCCTTCGCGGGCTGGTCCTGACTGCCTTCCGGTTGGGATTCCGAAAGAGTGAACTGCAAGATTTGCTATGCTTACAGTTGGCGGATGGATGGCTGCGACTGTTCGCTGGCGCGACGAAGAACGGCAAGGCTCGCGCCGTGAAGCTGCCGGCGTACCGGAACTGATTTTCACGACCTGCGACGGTCAGCGGTGCGACGCATGCGAAGGAAGGGCGTGCCGACTTCGACGGCGATGCTCATTACCGGGCACTTCACACGCATGGTGTTCGACAACTACGTAGCAAACGCGGAGGACGTGGCAAGTGCGGCAGAAATATGGTGAGCAAATCGTGCACAAAACCGGGTCGCAAGGCTGGCTACAATCTGTAACTGTTCGATTCTACGAAGTGCGAAAGTGGCGGAATTGGCAGACGCACCAGACTTAGGATCTGGCGGGGAAACCCATGGGGGTTCGAGTCCCCCCTTTCGCACCATCGACTTAGGAACGATCCTACACGCACAACATTTTTTCCGAAGGAGCCTCCGATTATGAAATTCCGTTTTAGCGCGGGCGTAGTGATCTCATTCATTTTCATTCTCCTCACATCCCTGGCCGCAATGGCAGAATTGTCCAAGCAGGACCGCGACACGGCCAAGAAAATGACTTCGGGGACGCTGTATCTCAGGCTGGATGTTCCCTGTAAGTATGGCAGCGCGGGGTTCGGGCTCAACGTGGAATCGTTGCTCGAGGTTTCCCCCACGGGCCACGACGTAGAGCGCAAACTAAACCTGCCTAGCAAGAACAAGCGCGAAAGCGTTTATTGGGGATTCTTTCCCAACGACGTTGTTCTTTACGGAAAACTTTCCTTCAATGGCGACACCGTTCAACTCTGGGGGGAAGGAGCGCCGTCCAACGACATCGAAGTGATGATCGACTTCATTCACATCCAAACCATGGATGACTTCGTCAAGGCTTTCAATCAAACTTTCTCCAAGGTTCCGCTCCAGGATGAACATCAAGACTGGCCGGCGGAGGTTCGGCAAGCCATCGCCGGCCGCAAGGTGATTGCGGGCATGACGAAGGAACAAGCCTTCGCCGTGGTGGGCACTCCGCTCAACGTCACCACCGGCGAAGAAAACGGCGCTAAGGTGGAGACCTGGTTCCCGCGCCAGGACAAGGGAACCGTGGTTACGTTCCGCAAGAACAAGAGCACGCGAACCGGTTTTCCCGCACTCCTGAAGTTTGTTGACGGCAAGCTGCAAGTAATCGAACAGACGCCCAGGAGCCCCGAGTTGAACGCCAAGTAGAGAGGGCAGATCTGCACCGGGGCGTCGTTGAAATCTGGTGTTACCGCGCAACGGGCGGCGACGTCGGCGAACCTGCGCGGCGGTAGACGCGCACATAGTCCACCAGCATGGTTTGGGGAAAGACGGTGGAGGCGTCGGGGCTTCCGGGCCAGTCTCCGCCGACCGCCAGGTTGAGCAGCAGGAAGAAGGGATGGTCAAAGCTCCACTTCCAGCCCGGGCGCATGTCGGCGTGTGTGCGGGTTATGTAGAGATGATCGTCCACAAAGAAGCGGATCGCGTCCGGTTCCCACTCGATGGCGTAAACGTGGAAGTCGTCGGCGAAGGCGTGGCCCGCGGGCAGGCGAAAGCGAGCCTCCAGGTCGCCATCTGAGAATCCCGGACCGTGAATCGACCCGTGGACGATGTCTGGCTCCTTGCCAATGTTTTCCATCACGTCAATCTCGCCGCAGGCGGGCCATTGGACCTTATCAATGTCGTCGCCCATCATCCAGAATGCCGGCCACATGCCCTGTCCGCGCGGGATCTTGATGCGCGCCTCGAAGCGGCCATAGGCCTGGGAGAACTTGCCCAGAGTCTTCAGGCGGGCGGAAGTGTAGTTTCTGGTGACGCCGCCGGCGGTGTATTTCTCCTGCAGCGCCTTGATGACGAGGTTGCCATCCTGCTGGTAGACGTTCTCGGGGCGGGCGGTGTAATACTCCAGTTCGTTGTTGCCCCAGCCGTTTCCGCCGGTTTCGGAGACCCATTTCGATGCATCTGGAGGCGAGCCGTTGGGCCCGTTGAATTCGTCGGACCAGGTCAGAGTCCAAGGCGAAGCGGCCGGTGCGGCGGGATTCGCCTGCGCCGCGGCGAACGCGCAGAAAATAAGAATGACAACGGAGAGAAGCCGATGGTGTCGGGATGTCATATGCGCTTCGAGAAGATGGGTATGCCAGAGTATACGCGGAGCCCGAGGGGGAGCTAGCCTGAAATTCGTCCGTCAGGGGCTAAAGCCCAAAGCTATAACAGGTCACTTGTCGCAGGCCTGACGGCCTGCGCCACCCAAAAGCGCGCCACGCAAAGCGGCTAGGAGAGTCCGAGGCCGGCGGCTGCCGTGTCCACAATGGTTTTGGCGATGGTCAGCGAGGCGGTGGCGGCGGGCGAGGGGACGTTGAGCACGTGCAGCACTTTGCCGGAAGGCACAAACTGAAAATCGTCCACCAGAGCGCCGTCAGGCTTGAGGGCTTGGGCGCGGACGCCGGAGCCTCCGGGAACGAAATCTTCTTCGCGCACCTCGGGAAGCATGCGCTGCAGCGCGCGCACGAAGGCTGGCTTGGAGAGCGAGCGATACCATTCCGCAAAACCGTTGCGCCAGTGGCGGAAGGCCATGCGCCAGAATCCGGGGAAGGCGAGCGCGGAGGCGAAGTCGCGCAAGTTGACGTCGGTGAGACGGTAGCCTTCACGGGCAAAAGCCAAAACGGCGTTTGGGCCTGCATCCACTTTGCCGGTAATGCGGCGCGTGAAATGCACGCCGAGGAAGGGGAAGCGAGGATCGGGCACGGGATAGATCAGCGTGCGCACCAGCGAGGCGCGCTCGGGGATCAAATCGTAATATTCGCCGCGGAAGGGGATGATCCTCGCGCTGGGCTCATCGCCAGCCATGCGGGCGATACGGTCGCTGAAGAGTCCGGCGCAGTTGATCAGCGAAGTGGTGGAGAAGGCGCCGCGGGAAGTCTCGACGACGATTTCGTCGGCGTTGCGCCGGATGCCGGTGGCGGCTGCGGAAGTGAGAACCGTGCCGCCGTTGGCGGAAATCAGCTCCGCGTATTTCTCGCACACTACGGCGTAGTCGGTGATTCCAGTCGAAGGCACAACCAAAGCCTGCAAGCCGGTGGCATGGGGTTCGAATTCGCGCAATTCTTCGGGGCTGATGAGGCGCAGGCCAATCAGGCCGTTGGCTTCGCCGCGCTGCCGCAAGTCCGCGAGGCGCGGAAGTTCGTCGGGGCGCGTGGCGACGATGACTTTGCCGCAGACTTTGTAGGGGATGCCGTGCTCGCGGCAAAACTCGACCATGGCTGCGGCGCCGGTCACGCATAAGCGGGCTTTGAGCGAGCCGGGCTTGTAGTAGACGCCGGAGTGGATGACCCCGCTGTTGTGTCCGCTCTGGTGGCGGGCGACGCCGTCTTCTTTCTCCAGAAGCAGGAGGCGGAGACGCGGAAAGCGGCGGGTGATTTCGAGCGCGACGGCGAGACCTACGACGCCGCCGCCGATGATGATTACGTTGTAGCGAGAGTCGGTCATGGGTCGATGGAGGATAAGGGCTTCGGTGGCGAAAGCGATTCCACAGTAACTGTATCCTGTTTTGAAAGGGCGCGCCTTTGAGGCGTGCCGAAAGGGACGCAAAACGACGCGGCTTTAGCCGCTGAGGGAATTTGACCTCAGGGCCTGAAGGCCGATTGATTTGTGGTCCATATCGGCGTGGCTGAAGCCACGCCTTTTCAAGGCCGTACACCACAACTCTGGAATCGCCATAACCGTCGCAAATGACTTTCTAGTTTACGACGAGTGTCACCTGGGTGGTGTGAGTCGCGACGGAAGACGTCCCCGTCACCGTAATCGTGTATGTGCCGGGCGGTGTACCTTGGTGGCCACCTCCGCCTCCGCTGCTGACGCCGCCACAGGACGGCAGAAATGCCACGAGCAGCAGCAGTGCGATCAAGCACGCCAGCGAAAGTATCCTCTTCCCCGAGCTACGCCCGAACGCAACGCAACCAATCAGCATTCCCGGCAACAGCAGCCCTACGGCATAAAAGATCGAACGGCGGCCGCCAGGCTGAGCCAGGGAAGTCGTCGTAGCCGTGGTGGAGATGGTCATGACTACGCTTGCGGACGAATCTCCGGGCGTCACGGGCGCGGAGGGATTAAACAGGCATTGCGTGAGGGCCGGAAGGTTCGAGCAGGTGAGCGTCACGGCAGCATCAAACGAGGCGCCGACAGGCTGAATCGT